>Ga0256406_1001080_pt1 | contig 45400 bp, 52 predicted proteins | sample RumenRJG_03DNA_FD_185986 | JGI IMG/M metagenome (GOLD analysis project Ga0256406, IMG submission 185986) | Bovine rumen microbial communities from Lethbridge, Alberta, Canada - RJG_03 | ecosystem: Host-associated > Mammals > Digestive system > Stomach > Rumen | place: Canada: Alberta | collected... | reverse complement strand
AGATGCATTTCCACATCTTAGCGGATGTCCTCTTTTTTGGCAACATGAACTATACGTAGGGATTATTCATCCCACAGATTTTGTGATTGAACCATTTTCTTTTGTGGAACAGAATGCCGCACGAGCCAGCCTTTGAGATCATCTGTAGAAATTTTATCTTCTACCAGATTTATAACAAGTTCTTCTAATTCTTTTTGATTATATCTCATCTTGATTCCGCACATATAGAGATAGGAAATCATGACATGTAATCCAGTACGTTTATTTCCATCTTCAAATCCATGATCTTTCGCAAGTGCATAGCAAAGTTGCGCTGCTTTATCAAATACGGTTGGATATAAGTCTTCCCCGCCGAATGTCTGAAAAGGACTGGATACGGCTGACTCGACAAGTCCCATGTCATGAACACCATGACGCATCACAAAGACATCTTCAAGATGCTCATGAAGACGAAGAACAAAGTCCACCAATTCTTTGACTTCAGCAGAATCTGTCATCTGTACGCCAATGCCTCATATGCTTTGCGATTCTTATGGATAATATGCTTCGAAACTTTTTCTGCACGACGCATAAGTTCATCGTGAGGAAGGCTATTGAAAACATCCTTTGTTTTCAATAGCTCCTGTTGCTCTTTAGTGAATGGGGTAGCTCTCATTTTTTTGAGTTTTGCCTCCAAAGTCATAATATTCACATCCCTTTACTCTTTAACTAGTTTGTCTTATTTACATTATACCAAATGCAGAAATGGTGAACAATACGATTTCATAGAAGTTATCCACAGTTTGGTAACTTTCTTGCAAGCTCAGCGCGTCGCAGAGGGATGTTCCTTGTCATAGGTTTTCCGTGTATCCTTTGCGATTTTGAGGACGTCACGCTCCTCGACGCCTTGGCCATAAGCCAGAGAGGCTGCCTTAGAAAGTTCTGCCTTGGCGTACGTTTGCTTCCAGGACGGCTCGAAGTCCCCGAGAAGCTGCTGCTGATGGCGCTCGTTGACGCGGCTCTGAAGGGCAACTGCGAATTTTCCAAAGTCCTTGCGGATTTGGTTCAAGTCCTTTCTGGTCGCTTTTTCCTGCTCCTCAGAAAGGTCCTGACCGTCAATGAAATGAAACTCGCGGCGAGCAATCTCCATGCGGGTATCCAGCGTATTCTTGACATAGTCCTTCGCAACAGCATCTGCAATCTGCGGAAGCGTATATTCCTGTGGATCGAGGAAGATGCTGTTATATTGGGAGATGCCGTTTCCATTGGCGACATTGCGGGTATCGTAGAACGCGAATTTTGCATGGTAAGCTTCCTCGTCCTCCATTTCCTTGATGAAGTTCACTTCGATGGGAACCCCCGCATCCTTTGCAATCCCGCGAAGCTGCTCCTTCATTTCGAGCATCTTTTTGTCATTTGGGCGATAGAACTCGAACTCGATATCATAGACCATCTTCGGCTCGATAACTGCCTTGTTATCCGCCCTGACGATGCCGAATTCCATGCATTCCGCGAACTCCTTCAACTGCTGGCGAAGTTCCGGCGTGTCATCCGTATAATACTGGAAGGTGACGGCTTTTGGGCGTCCCTCTCCTGCTCTGCCGCTCAGAGCGTAAAGGCTTGGCTCTTCGTATTTTACGTCTTTCTGGTGGTTCTGCCACTTCTCCAAGAGCTCTTTCCGAAGGGCGTCTGCCAGCGGCGTGTATTTGCGGTTTGTCTCATTCGTGAGTTCGAAATAAGATGTCGTGATATTGACCTTCATAGAAGATTCTCCTCTCGTCGTTCATCTGCTCTTAGATGCCTGCTTCCCCTCCAGAAGGATTTCTTGCAGGCATTTGTTTAAATCAAGCTCCTGCTTTCTGGAAATCTTCGCCTTGGGAGGTTCTGCTCCAATCATCCTGCCCATGACGGCCTCGACTTCCTTCGGAGCACGGCTGCCGCCGCTGCGAAAGGCCTGGTAGACGTGCTTCATCACCTTTTGGAACTTGTCGAACACAATGGCAAGCGGTTTTGTCGGAGCTGTTCCCTTCTGGACGTACTGCTCGAAGCCGCGTGCAAAACGTTCCTGCATCCACTGTTCTTCAAGACGGCGGACTTCGTCAGAAGCCGCGAAGAGATAGATGCCATCTGGATTCTCGGCTTGCGGGTCGAAGCGATACGCTGCCTCGGCTTCTTTCTTCGCCTCATCGAGTTCCTGCCGTGCTTTCAGGATTCTGCCTTCAAGTTCGGCGAATTCTTTTTCCCACGGGGTTCCAACATAATCCTTGGATGCTCCTTCATGGAAAGATGCCCAGTCGCGGATGGTCGCAAGGTCTTGGGTTGCTTCCCCTGCTTCGCCGAAGCGTTTCTCCCATGCGGCATCGCGCTCCAAGTCCATGAGGAAGGTATGGCTGAGTTCATGGAGGCAGGTGGAGGCATCTGCTCCTTGGAAGATGTGGACAATCTTTTTGATGTCGCGCTCGACAGCGCCCTTGATTTCTCCATACTGCGTCTGGAAAAGGATGTCGGGATGTTCTTTCTGGAAGGCGGACGTCTGTGCTTCGCGGTCGCCTTCCTTCATCGGGTCGTACGTGCGGATGGGGACGCCGGCGTTCTGAAGTGCGGTCTGGATTTCTTCGGAGGTGTCCTTCGGGAGGATGGCTCCCTGGAATTCACCGAGCTGGATGGCTCTCTGCGGCTTGGCCTCGAAATAGGAGGTGACGGCCTCCTGCAAGACGTCGCGGGTTTCTACGGCAAGCTGGAGGGTGGCATCATCGACATCGCGGAAGCCGTAATGTGCGAAGTGGTGCAAGAGGCCATTTTTGTCGAGGCCACGGCTGGTAGAAAGGGCTTCCATCGCATTGTCGTTGGAATCCCAGATGGTATCGAGCTCGTTATTCGAAAGGTCATGATTGTAGAACGGATACATGGCCTTGCGGAAGCGTTCGCAGAGGTCGTCGCGCTGCTCGTTATGCGCATCGACAGCTTCCCGCGTCACGAGAGCTTCGGCGTCTTTGTGCATGCGGTCAAGCGTATGGTATTTCGTGCCAAGCTTGGCAGATACCTTGCTTGTCCCATAGACGAATGTGGATTCGACGGCAGTTCCCTTCTGCTTGAGCATGACCTTCGTGACGTTTTCGAGCGTATAAGGCACGAACTTGCGCCCGAGCTTGATGCGTGACTCGCCCGCAAGCTTTTCGTATTCCTTGTCCAGCCACATCTGGTATTCAGGGTTATGGTCGCCGAGAAGTTCTTGATACGGCTTGCGCGTCTGGTACCAGTCGAGTTCCTGGTAGCCGTAGACATCGCGGTACTGGTAGTCAATCTTGAGCTTCTTGACGTGCTCCAGATAATACCGCTCGACGGCATATTCCTCGCAGAACTTCCGATAGAAGCTCTGCGAGGAAAGGCTGTGCATCTCGAAGTCGAAAGAAGAAAGGCGCGATCCCATGTCGTCGAAGGAAGATGCGAACTTGTCGTAGAAGGCTTTGGCATTCTTGCTGCGGATGGGCGGGTAATCTTTTTCAGGGACGCGCACGGTATATCCGTCAATGGAATAGACGTGGTTGTTTTCCTGCGGGTCAGCCATGTCCCTGCTTCCGATGAGCGTAATCTTGCCGAATTTCGTATAAGGAATATCGCTCCGTGTCACGGCGAGGGATGGAACAGGGAATCCGCCAAGCTCGATGGATTTCATGAGATTGTCCGGCGTCGTGTTATGATAGGCGACAAGATGCGTCGCAGGAGGCGCTTGCTGGAAGAAGGCCGACTGCGGGAGCTGGACTTCATCGCCATAACGGAATTCAAGGCCGTTAGCATACAGTTGCCATGCAGTGGATGGCTGGCCTTGCTCCGTCAGGTACGTTGCGCGGTGGTCAAGATGGCTTGCGAGAAGATACGCGTTCAGTTCTGCGGTCTCTCGGGTCGGCACGTTCTCCATGCTGCGGAAGGTACGAACGGCATCGTAATAGACGGATTTCGCATCAGTAGAAAGAGCTTCCAGCATCTGCCCCTCTTCTTCGACCGAAAGATCATCCCCGTCCAGAGAGAGACGGATGGGGTGATGCTTCGGAAGCTTTGCCGCATGGGCAAGTGCGGGGGGAACGGGTTGCGGAAGATGTTTTGGATAAGAATAGACGGTCGTTCCCCCATCTTTGGATGGTTCGACCGCCGCGAGGATGCCGATTTTCTTCCCTGCTTGGAATACTTCACTCTCGGTATGTCTGCGTTTCATGAGGATGCCCCTCCCTTTTTCTGTTCATTGCATTTATGGTAAAGCAAAGGAATCATCGATGAATCTCTTGAAATTGCAGGCACAACAAAAGGGATGCCCGTAAAGGACATCCCTGAAAGGTTTACGCGTTCCAATCAGTCACCGAGCTCGCCGATGAGGATGGAGTACGTATTGCCGTTATGCGTCGTGACAACTGCTTTGCCCGTGCCGCCAGAAGGATCCGTGCCGAGCGTGTATTCGCCGTCACCCCACGGATTGTGGAGCTTGCCGTCCTTCCAACGACCAGACTTCTGAAGGAAGTAGCCGTGAGCAACGCCATCGACAGCATCCGTAGCGGAGATTGCCGATGCATCGAAGAGCTTCGTCAGGTCGGTAAGGCCGTTCGTACCATTGACGTCGAGAGCGCCATACTGGACGACTGCGGAACGAATCTGGTCAAGCTCCTGGTTGCAGGCTGCGACTTTTGCAGATTCACGCTGACTGAAGATACCGAGGCCGATGGCGACGAAGATGATGATGATCGCGACATAGAGGACGGTCTCCAGCGAGAGAACTGCGCCTGGCTTCTTTTTCGGCATTGCGGCAAGCTTCTGGAGCACGCCGCCAGATTGAGAGATATTCGTTTCCATTAGTATTCCTCCTTGTTCTCTTTGGAAAACTGATTCTGGTACTATTTAAGCAAGAGAAGAACGTGCGTTTTTCTTATAAAATTGCAGGAATCTACTCAGCGCGAAGCGATAGGATATCCCAGAGGAATTCGGGGAACGCATCCGTGAAGAACAGGTCTCCCTGCTTTTTCACGATGCTGTCCCAGATGTCAGGATGATTCTTCTGGAAGGCGTCGCTTCCCCAGACGAAGAACGGAATGTAGAGTTCTTCGTCCTTCCCTTGAGTGCTGTGGCCTGCAAAGAACTTCTTCTCTTCGTCATAGACATCTTCGCCATGATCGGAGAGATAGATGATGATGGCATCTTTCTCTTGGAATCTTTGAACAATCTGCCGAAGGACATCATCGGTGTAGAGGATGGAATTGTCATACTCGGCGCGGGTTTTCTTCACCTCCTCTGAATCTCCGTCTTCATCTTCTGGTGTGAACTTGGCAAAATCCGCTGGATAGCGGTTTTTGGCATGCATGTGGCTGCCCATGAGGTGCAGGACGAGGAAGTTGTTTGGTACGTCCTCCTCTTCCTTCAGGACGCTGTCAAGCGTCTGGCAGATGATGTCGTCATAGACGAGGTCGCTGTCCATATTGCCAACGGCGCTCCGCGTGAAAATGGAACGGTCGGCGCAGGAAGACAAGTCTTTTTCAAACGACCCGATGGTTCCGACGTTCTCCTGGTTGGAAATCCAAGTTGTTTTATATGACGTCTGACGGAGAAAGTCGAAGATATTTGGGAAGCTGCGGAAGGGAGCTTCTTCATCCTTCTTCATCTCTGAAAAGATGTCTTTCATCGCGGCGATGGTATAATGCTTCGTCGCCAGCGTATTCGTATAGACGGAAAGATGCCCTGACTGTTCCTCTTCCTCTGCCCACGGGGTCGTTTCGAGCGGATATCCATACAGGCTCATGTGATGCTTGTTGGCAGATTCGCCAAGAACCACGACGACATAAGGAATGGAATCATCATAAGAAACGACGCTGGGCACGACCTTCTTCGGTGCAAAGATCGTAGATATGCTGACCTGGTAAGCATCGAGGGAGACGCGCAGGATGCTGTTTCCCACAGGCATGCGGGACGTCAGAAGATGTGCCGAAATGCCGTACAGATACGAGGCCGCAAAAATTACCGTGAGGATGACGACAGATTTATAATCCGTGTCGTAGAACCTTGCGTAGAGGGAGAAAATCTTCTGTCGGACACTTTTTCGCAACATCGGGAGGCAGACGATGAGCATCAGGAGCCCCTGCCACGAAAATGCCAGATGAGATTCCAGAAATTCTTTCGTCTCTTGCGGGTTCGTATCCAGAAGGCTCGGAAGAAACGAGAGATAGAATGGCTGGTGAATCAACAGAAGCGAAAGGATGTCGATGGCACAAAGAATAGTGGAAAGGAACAAGGTTCCTTTTCGCCAGCATTCCTTCGGGTGGAACAGGCAGATAGCAATGATATACGTTGGTGCGATGACACGCCCGATGCATCCGAGAACGTAAGGAAGGTTCACGTTGTCCCAAGAAAGATTCGGGAGGATGAAGAAGAGATAGGGCGTGTTGAGAAGCAGGAGCGAGATATAGAAGTCCTGCTTCCGCGTGATGTCAAGAAGCTTGTGCAAGAATTCCATAGTGGTTACTGTGCCATGCCGGCCATGCCTGCCTGCATCATCGTGATGACAGGATACTCGATGCTCGCGAACAAGGCGAGGATGACGAGATATGCTGGAATGAGGATGGTCATGGAAACCTTGTCGCCGATGCGGTCAGAAATATTCAGGAGCTCTTTCTGGTAATTGCGGCTTTCATTGAGCATGATATCGCCAAGATTACCAGATTCCGTGCCGGTGCGGATCATGACGTAGATATCCTTGTTCAGGAAGTGCTCGACATCTTCATGGCTGAGTGCGGCATCCATCGCAGCACCTGTGTTGAGAATCTTCGTCGCAGCACGCGTGATGACGTTGCGGAGATACAGGCTGTCGATGGCCATGGACGTGTACTTGAGTGCCGTGGATGGGCGGATACCAGCATTGACGCAGAGGCCGAAGACCTTGCTGAAGTTGTACTGGATGCGGGTATAAGCAAGCGGTGCGTAGATGGGGAGCTTCATCGAAAGGATGTTCATGCGCTCTGGGTACTTCTTCAGGAGATAGCGGAAGATGGCGCTGATGCCGAAGAAACCAGCGATGACGAGGTACCAGTACTCCTGCATGAGATTGCCGAAGTTGAGCACCGTCTGCGTGATGAGCGGCAGTTCGACGCCAGAGTCGCTGAGCTGCTCTCCAAGCTTCGGGATGATGAACATCGTGCCGAACATGAACACGAGGAAGATAGCGCAGACCGAGATTTTCGGAATCATCGTCGCGGAATCAATCTTGCGCTTGATGTCGAGGTCTTGCTCCAGATGGAACACGATTTCCTGAAGGATGTGCGGGAGCTGGCCAGATTCCTGTCCGACCGTGACGAGGCCGATGATGAACGGCTGGAAGAATTTCGGATACTTCTTCAAGACTTCTGCGAAGCTCTTGCCGTTTCGCATATCGCGAATCATGGAATGCGTCATCGTGAGGAGCGGCGAATCCTTTTCGAGGCCTTCGTTGAAGCGCTCGATAGAATCTGTCGGGCTCATGCCAGCATCGACATAACGCTGGATGATCTGGAAGAAGCGCAAGCGTTGTTGCGCGAGGTGTCCATTTTTGAAAAGCATAGGAATCCTCCTTTGTAACGTTACGCGTTCTTATTGGACGCTGCTTCGGCAAGCTTGGAAAAGGCTGTGGTCGCAAGCTCGGAAATCTTTCCGTTGGCGTCCTCTTCCGCCTTCGAGCGAACGCGGACGCGCTGCTGAAGCTGCATCTGGGCAAGCTCAGCTGCCTGCTGCTGCTGCGCCGCACGATACCTCCGCATGATTTCCTTGCCGTAATCCAGAGCTTCTTCCTTCTTCTCTTTCTTCGCGGCATTCATGGGCGAGCGCATGCTGATGGAACGAACGCAGTCCTGCATCGGGAATCCTTCTTTGACGAGAGCGCTGCAGATTTTGACATCCATGCGCGGCTCGAACGGCAAGCGGATGGTATCCTGCATCCTCTTTTTCTGGTAGTCGTACTCGTCTTCGCAAGTGCTCTCGGGCTCCATCCTTGGAACAATCTGGTACTTCTTGAGCTTTTCCTCCTCGATGAGGAGATTGGCATTAGCTTCTTTCTCGACATAGTCCATGTAGTGGTTGTCGCGGCAGGCTTCGGCACGCACGGGGCTGTAGATGTCAATGGCCTGCTTGATTTCTTCTGGCGAGAATTTCTTGGAAAGGAGCATTTCCTCCATGACGCGGACATCCATGGAAGGCTGGACGAATTCCTTTCGGTCGTAGATGTTGTGCATCTTTTCGAGATAGACGTCCGATGCCGACCGATGGCTGGCCATGAGGTCAAGCGGCTTGTAGTTCGCGATGGCGAGCTGCCGATGATAGACGGCCTGCGAGGTTTCGAGGATGTTGTTGACGTAATGGTCGAGCCCGACAGCCGTGGCCGAAAGCCCGCCAGCAATGGCAAGGCTCTTGAGGACGATTTTGATGTCGTCGAGGTTCTTCTCCTGCATGAGCATCTTGACGGCTGCCTTGCTGTCCTTGACTGTGTTGAAGACGTCGTAAATCTTGGACGTCGATTCCTTCTTCGGGATGATTGTGCCTTCTGCGGCCAGCCCGCGATTCCGCAAGAATTCTTGTTGCAGGGAATCCTTTTCTTTGTCCTTGTTCGAGACGAGCTGGAAGTTCTTCTGCACCTGGCGGATGATCTGCGAGGGATATTCCTGATCGGCGTCAGGGAGACGGTAGCGCGGAGATGCCTGACGGATGGCTTTCTCGACTTCCTTGAGGTCTAAGTCGCGGAATTCCACCATCATGTGCTCGACGACTTCCTGGTCGGCAAGCGGTTCTGACATCCGAAGGGAGAACGACGGATTTTCCTTGATGCGCTGTGCCATGAAGCCCTTGTAGATATCCGTTACGCTGATATCGCGGTCTTCCAGCTCTTTCAGGCTTTTTTCTTCAGGGATTTTCTTGGAGAAGAAGCGGATTTCACGCTCGGCGTGAAGTGCCTCGGAAGCATTTTTGACAATGTCCTCAGCATATTTATCCGAAGAGGGATACCCGTTGGCCTCGGAAATATCCTTGCGTTCCTTGAGCACGCGGAGGATATTGGAAGGAGGCATATGCTCTTCCAGGAGCTTTTTGGCTGCCAGTGCATCCATATAGGCAGGAGAATGGAGCTTGTCATATTCCTGCCGCTCTTCATCGAGGCGGGAGCGGATATTTTCAAAGCGTTCGCGATCTTGCGGATACGATTCATCCGACTGCTTGCGGCGTTGCAGGCAATCTGCCTCGAAGCCGGACAGGATGCTCTGCGCATAGGCATTGGTGTCACGGCCAGGCTCGACAGCGACAGGGCTGCCCTCGATGAGGCAGCGGCGAAGAATCGGAAGCATGTATTTGACGGTATCATTGTCGATGATTTTCTTCCGGCTCTGCTCTGGAACGTCAATGCTCTGTGCCTCGACTTCGTTCGTCGCGTAGTCGATGATGCCATAAAGGATGTTTTCGTCATCCTTGCCCGAGAGGACGACGGTATGCGTCTTCTCCATGTACTGCTGGGCGCTGAGGCAGTAGATGTTCTGCGATGCCTTCATGTTGCGCTCGTTCTTGCCGAGGTTCGGATTCTCGCTCAAGGCATCTTCCGGAACATAGTTCTGAATGGCGCGATAGCGGGAAGACGATTCCTTGACGCCATCCATGATGGTCTGGAGGTACGTCTTCTCGTCTTCCTTCATCTCCTGCGCAGGAGAGTTGTTCTTGATGACCGACTCGATGACTTCGGGGCTGAAGCCGTCCTTCATCATGAGCGACATCGCGATGGCACCATCCTGATAGACGCCGTAGATGGACTCGTCCATATCGACGTATTTCTTCATCAGGGCTTCGCAACGGAGCTTGTAGGCTTTCTCTGCGAGAGGATAGGCATTGCTGGAACGGCGGAGGTGCTCCGAGTTGACGGAGTTGACGATGCGGTCGATATAGACGTGGAAGGGACGATCTTTTCCCTGGAAGCGCTCCATGATGGGAGAGTTCTTCTTGATCGCCTCGATGATGTCATCGTATTTATACCCTTTGTCGCGCATCTGGCAGAAAATCGTGAGGTCGTTATCGAAGGTATCTGCCCCCTGCATTTTGCCGTCTGCCGTCAACCCATCAGATGCTTCAGCTGGCCGCTGTTCCTTCTCCTGCTTTTTCAGGAGGTCTCGGAAAAGTTCCTTGTAGAAGATGTTTGCAGATTTTACCATGAGTTATACGGTCTCCTTTCTAGAAGCTGGAAGTATGACAGGTGCATCATTGGGTGCAGAGGAATCCGTCTCCTCATCTGTTTCGTCTGTCTTGGTTTGTGCCTCTTGGAGAAAGCGCAACTGAACTTGGAGTTCGTTGACACGCTTTTCAAGTTTGGCGAGCTGTTTTTTATGTTGCACCATGACTTTCTCGTCCATGCCGAGGCGGTATGCCTGATAAAAGCAGACGAGGAGTGCAAACGCGCCGAGCGTAATATCAAGAACCATCAGAAGAGCCTCTTCCTTTCTGGCTCATCTTCCTCGATTTCAACGTTTCGATATTCGAGCCAATACTTGTTGAAATTCTCACGGCCATGCTCAGCGATAATCTCATCTGCTTTCTGCGTATCCTTCTTGTTGACGGCCACATAAGCCAAGGAGACAGGACAAGCTTCGAGCGCGAGATCATATAGGCGGGAGCCCAGAGGAGAAACATAGTAGTACTGCTTCTTCTTGATGGCCGAAGCGATGATTTCCACCTGGCGCTGGTTGAGGCCGAACTTGAAGTATTGCGCTTTCGCGCCTTCTTCAAGTGCCTTGTCGTTTGGGAGGAAAATCTGGCTGGGGCAGGATTCGAGAACCGTCGAGAAAATCGGGCTTTCGACGATATCTGTCAGGGACTGCGTCGCGAAGATAACTGCTGCATTCGCTTTACGAAGGACTTTGAGCCATTCACGAATCTTGGCTGCGAATTGCTCGTTGTCGAAGAAGACCCAGCACTCGTCCAAGATGATGATGGTCGGAGCACCCGTCAGGCTCTGCTCGATGCGATGGAAGATATACATGAGCGTCGGTCCGACAATCGCACGCGTCTGCATGAGCTTTTCCATCTCGAACGTCTGCCAGCTGGAAATCTGGAGGTTATCCGTATCGGAATCGAAGATGCGACCGTAGACACCGTCAACGGTCAGAGAACGAAGTGCTTCCTTGAGCTCGATGGACTGAACGAAGTTAACGAGCGTTGTCATGCGGCGAAGCTTCGGGTCTTCGATGCTCGCAACGGCCTCGATGGCATCGAGGAGAAGATTGCGAAGCTCCGGCGTGACCGTGAGGTTTTCCTGACGTGCATAGTCAAGAAGCCACTCAAGAACCCACTGCTGCTCCTTCGGGTCTTCGACATGTGCCAGTGGCTGGAAGGAAAGGGCTCCTTCGCCCTCATTGCCGAGGTCGAAGAAGTTTCCGCCGACACCATACGTCAGAATCTTGGAGCTTGCGCCTTTGTCGAAGATGAAGACGCGGGCATCTTTGTATTTCCGCCAGCTGGCGGCAATGATGTTGAGTTCGACCGATTTGCCTGCGCCCGTTGGTCCGACGATCAGCGTATGGCCGACGTCGCCGACATGCAGATTGAGACGGAACGGCGTGTTGCCCGTTGTCTGCGTGTAGATAAGCGGCGGACCTCCAAGGTGCTTGTTCCTCGCCTGCCCTGCCCAGATATCCGAAATGGGCATCATGTGGATGAGGTTTCCTGCGGAAAGAATCGGTCGACGGATATTGCGACCGACGTTTCCTGGGATGGTGCCGAGCCATGCGTCGATGGCGTTGAGGTCTTCCGTCTTGGCGCGGAAACCGATGTTCGACAGCGTCTGCTGGATGGCTTTTGCCTTGTCCTCCACGCGGTTCGGGTCTTCATCCATGACAACAATGGATGTTGTGTAGAACCCATACGTTGTAATATCCGTCTCGACTGCCGTAATGGACTCATCTGCTTCATTGAAATGCAGAAGTGCTGCCTGATTGACCTGTCCAGAGCCTTCCTTGTTGAAAACAAGCTCCTTAATCATGTCGTTGACGGACTTCAGCTTGCCGTACCAGCCCTTCTTCTTCTCCTTGAGAACTTCCATGGCGTCCATCTTGGAGAGGCAGTAATAACGGGTAATCCAGCGATACGGGAAATCCATCTGGTTCAGGGCATCAAAGAGGCCGAAAACGGAACTTGTCAGATATCCGATTGGCGTGATGATGCGCAGATGCTTCTTCCCAAGGCGGGGTTCGAGTCCGCCGTAAAGGGGTGCATCGTAGAGGTAACTGTCAAGAAGGAGTGGATGCTTCGGCATATGCACTTCTTCGAAAGAGCTGGAAACTGTCGAATGGAGATATGTCAGCATCTCATCCTGGCTGAGGTAGCGGCATGGGATGCGGAGGGCATTGAACAGTGAGAAGAGCTTGTCGCAGACAATGGAAAAGGCGTCGATATTGTCTTCTGCCGTGTTCTGACGCTTCTTCTTGCCTTCGACAACGAACTCGCGGAGACGCCCTTCCTGATCGGAAGGCGGCATCCAGTAGAGCGTGCAATAATAGTCCGATTCGAAATGCTGGCCGTTGCTGAAAAATGCCTTGCGCTCATCATCCATGAGCTTCGTGATGGGGTCTGGGAAATAGACATCCGTGGCATATTTCGTTGATGCCTTGCGCTGTGCTTCGAAATATAGCACCCACCCTGTATCCATTGCCATGATGGCGGCATTGATTTGCTGCGTGATGATGGCCAGCTGCTCTCGAATGGCGGAACCGAGGTCTGGCCCGCGATAGGCGAACGTCGTCTGGATGGAGCCATCCTTATTGAGCACGATGGCAGGGTCGCCGATGATGCGTGCAAAAGGCATGACGTCCTTGATATAGACATGTTTCTTGTTGAAGCGATCCAATCGATACATGTGCCTTCTCCTTCCCTGTCAGTTCTTTTTCTGGATTTCAGCAAGATTGCTGTATCCAGACTGCTGTTTGGCAATGTCTCCCTTGATGTTGTCCTTCAGGTCAGCATCCGACATCGACGAGAGGCGCTTGAACTTGCGTTCTGGTTCTTGCGGCGTCTCCTCTTCGACCAAGTTGCCATCTGCATCAAATTTATTGACGAGATTTTCGAATTTGCGATGCTCCTCTTTATGCACGACATGATTGCGGAGCAAGATTTCATCGAGGCTATGAAACCCGATGATGGGAGGTTTCGCATTGGCAAGGAAAAGCCCTGGGATGCTTCCCCAGAATGTTTCCTTGAGATTGAAAGATTCAATGCGGTAGATGACGTTCATATTCGTCAGCGTTTCATTGAGGAATTCAAGGAATTCAGCATAATCCTCGTCATACACGAGGAAGAAGAAATTCTCTTGGTAATAGCCATTGCATGTTCCGAGAATTCCATCGAGTTCCATGCGTCGGATATTTTTGCGTCCTGGGCACCAATGCTGGACATACGTATAGAAATCTCTCTTGGCCTCGCGCTCATTGAAGAGCAGGATGCGGCGCACATATCGGTAGTCCAAGCGATGCACATAGGCAAAAACTTCATTCGGATCATTCATTTCAGGGAGCGACAGGACAACGATATGCTTTCCATTCAAGGTGATGCTATTGGCACCGAACTTGAAGTTGAGGTCTTGGGAGAGAAGTGCATCCAGATAAAGCGGGATTTCTGGCATCTCAATATGCTCCTCTCCCATCGAAAGCGAGAAGCTGAGGAAGTCGATGATTTCCTGATATTCGAGGAGGCTGGCCATCGTCACGTTCTGGATAGCCTTGACGAAGTCTTGCAAAACGGTGGCAAAATATTCCACCGTCCGATTCTTGCTGATTTTCTTCTTTCCGAGGCTGTTTCCGACAGCCAGGCGCTCGGCGCTATACCAAGGATTCCAGCAAAGGACGAGGAAATCTTCATCGTGGTTGTCATCCGAATGATGCTGGTGTTCCACCCAGATGACCCAGCCACGACGGAACTCTTCGAATTCAATGGATTTTTCAAGATCATCATTATATGGTTCATAGCGGATGACGCCGAACAGGCTTCCATCTTTCTGCCGAACGACATTCGGATGAACGATGCCGCCCCATGGAATCCACTCCTCGATGGCCATGGATTTCAATCCGAAATTTTTCAAAGATGACATAGGCGAGCCTCCGTTACAAGTTTCTTGTCTTTATGATACAAGCTCGAAAAATACGGAATTTCTTATATTCTTGCAAAAGCGCACCCCGCGAATTATCTCGCGAGGTGCGCTTTTTAGGTACTGTAATAGTTCTTTTTGTGGAGATATCCCAATAGGCAATCGAAGAATTGATCATCGCTTTTGCAGATGTAGATAGCTCCGAAATGAATGACGATGCAGACTGGTATGATTTCCCAGAATCCAAAATCCAGGATAAAAAGAATCGCAATCAAAAAGTTAACCATGATGACTTTTCGAGGAACACCGAAAACAAGAATCTGCTCGGTCAATCCACGAAAGAGCGGAAGCTCATACCAAGATGCCTTTTTTTGTTCTTGTGCCATAGGCCATCGTCCTTACATCATCACGATGCTCGTCAAGCCACCGAGGACAGAAGCGCCGCCGATAGCTGCGCCCGTACCGCCGAGAAGGCGCATGCCGGCTTTCGTAATCTGGTTTTCGATGTTCAGCGCCCAAGACGCACCAGCAATGCCGATGCCGACCGTACCGATAGCTTTCGGCGCAGGACCCGTCATGAAATTCATCATGTTGTTCATCGGGTTGATAAGAGCGTCAATGCTATTGATACCGGCATTATCAACTTTGCTACCAATGCTGTTTGCCAGAGCACAATCGGTGCCAACCGCAACAACTCCGACCATGAGTGCGCACTGCACCATCGGAACGCGGTTCTTCGAAATGAAGGTTTTCACATCTTTCCAAGTAATCTTCTTGAGTTTCATTTTAATGACCTCCTTGAGCGAGTATTTCAACATACTATGAGGATAGCCAAGAGCAGGTAGAATGATTTCGTAAAATATTGTAAGGAGTCATGCCCATAATGGGCAAAATCTGAGCTATCCGATTCACTATCGAAACAATATCCGAAAACAGGTCCGCGATTTTCTTATGATTTTGCATCAAAGGATTTCGTGGTACTTGTAAACATGCTTGTTTGCATCATAGCCATCGACTGCAATAATCTGGTCAATTTTGCGCGTAATGCCAGTATATTTCAGGTATACGATGATGTTGACCGCACGAACAATCGTGTCCTGCTGGGGATTTGTGGAGACACGCGCCGTCATGTTCTGAAGGCGCAGGAGCGTATCGACTGCCGAGTTGCTATGAACGGTCGAGCATCCGCCTGGATGGCCGGTGAACCAAGCTTCGAGAAGATCGAGGGCTTCGCCGCCACGAACCTCGCCGACGACGATGCGGTCAGGCGTCATACGAAGAACTTGGTGAAGGCAGTCTGCCATCGTGAAAGAACGTGTCGCACGCATCTGCACCTTGTCCTTCGCCGTGCATTGAAGCTCCGGCGTATCCTCGATGATGATGACGCGGTCATCATATTTGGAAATCTCAGCAAGGATGGCATTAAGAAGCGTCGTCTTCCCGCTTTTCGTGCCGCCAGCAGCGATGATGTTCTTCTTGGTCTTGATGGCGTCGATGATGATGTCCCGCTGGTGTTCCGTCATGATGCCTTCACTGACATAGTCATCCAGCGTAAAGATGGTCTCAGGATGCTTGCGGATATTGAGCGTCGGTTCCGTGACGATGGAAGGAAGGTTGCCTTCGAAACGGCACTTTGGAAAATAAGGATTGGATGGGATATCTGCATCCAAGCAAGGCTTCTCTAGGTTGATGACCTGGTTGGTGAGCGCAGCAACGTTATAGATAATCTGCTTCCGCTCGGACTCTGTCAGGACAGTCTCGGTCGGGATGCGGCCTTTGCCGAGGCTGTCAATGCGGACGAGGCCATCTTCGTTGCAATAAATTTCGAAGACTCTTTTGTCTTTGAGAAACGGCATCAGCTTCTTCATGCAGCTGACGAGCGTGCTGAAAGTGATATGGTAACTGTTATCGCGTTCAAGCGGCATATGGAATCCCCTTTTCGCCTATAGAATCATGCGCTTGCAGAAGACTTGTTCGCTTTCTTCTTTGCAAGCATTGCAGCATAGAATTCTTCTGGATCTGGCTCTTTGTCCAAGGAAACATGCGGAGTATCGTCCGATGCTTCATCCTTCTTTTCATCAGTCTCTGGAGCTTTCGTTTCTTGATTTTCGCTCGGCTCATCATCGAAGAAATCAGGTTCATCTCCGTCATACGTGTTTGATGCTTCCTCTGGCTGCTCTTTGGGAGTCTCCTCTTCTTTTGGTTTGGCTTCCTGTGGAGAGAAGACATCAAGCACTTTGCGGAATTCCTCGTTCATATCGGAGGATTCCTCCGCCTTTGGCGGTGCATCTTTCTGAAGGGATACGCTTGGGCGCGGAGTTCCGCCGTCCCTTTCTTCTTGAACCTTTCGATAGAAGTTCCGACGGCGATCAAATGCTGACGTTTCACCAGAATGATTGCCAACAGGAGGATGCGGCCTCCATTGGTTCCGATGGTCGGGACGTCCCGTCATTTTGCCCGCACTTTCACTCCGTGCCCCTTCATGAGCTGGTTCTTCGCTGCTTTCAGCGTTGGCATCGCTTGGATCTTGCTCGTCTTTTTCATCGTCTTTGTGGAGCTTTTTAAGGATGCTTGCTTCATATTCCTCTCTCTCCTTTTTCTTTTGTTCAAAATACTCGTCGATGGTGATGCCGGCCTGCTCGGCTTTCGCCTTGAGGACGGTGAACTCCTTCTCTTCTTCTGCCTCCTTGTCCAAGCGATGGACTTCGAAGAGGTCATCATAATTGAAGACCTTGGTGACGGTATCGCTGATGGGAGGGCAGCCAAGCTGCGTCCTGCGGACAAGGCGCGGGTTCTTGTAGTAGCGGAGCTTGTCACCAAAAATCGGCTTATGGCCAGCGACAAAGACGATTTCTTTTTCACTGGACATATGCGAGACCTCATCCGGCGTCATGAGCTCGCGTCCTGTCTGGGACGTCGAATCCGACCCTTTGAAGAGGCCACCGCCGCCATCGCTATGGGAGACGGTATCGATGGTCTTCTTGCCGAGGTTCTTCGAGATGGCTTCTGCCGTCGCGCCGCCGCTGTCGAGATTCGGGGTGAAATAGATATGCACATGGCAGTTCGAGGCGATGGAGTTGTCCTTGGTATACGCCTTGGTGAGCTGATTGACATCCTGGCAGACGATGCAGATTTTGATGCCGTAGCCTGCGCAAATAGCCAGTGCGAGCTCGATGGACTCCATGTTTCCAAGCTGCGGGAACTCGTCAAGCATGAGGAGCAGGCGCTGCTTCTTGGGCTTCGGCGCATTCGGGTCGGTGCTGAACTTCATATCGCGGATAAGTTTGTTAAGAAGCGTGTTGATGAAGAGTCGAGCCAACGGCTTGACCATAGCAATATCCTTGACTTCCATGACGAGGTACAAGGATACTTCCTGATTCGGATCCAGAAGGTCGCGGATTGCAAAATCCGAGACTTCGGTGTTTTTCTGTACGACAGGGTTCTGATAGATGCCGAGGTCAGCCTGCGCTGTCTGCATGATGGATGCACGCGTCTGATCTGCACCATTGAGGAGGTTGGATGCGCACTCTGCAACTTTCGGATGCGTCAGGAGACGGAACCACGGCTTGTCGGCATCGACATCCATTTCCTTCTCATCTGGGTCGAGCTCATTCTCCTGGAAGTCAATCGTCTCGCCTTCCTTGCGTTTTTCCAGAATGGCAAGACGGATTTCCTCTACAGAAGTGACAGGAAAGCCAAGGGCTTTCGTAAACGGCGTGAAGTCTTTGATGTACTCGCCATAGATTTCCTTGAGCGGGTTGATATGGTGCTTCGGCTGTCCATGTGCGTCCAAGACAGGCTTTCCATCTTTATCCAGAATCGGCGTTTCCAAGAACTCTTCTTCTGAGATATGCGGATATTTCTGCATTGTCTGGAACGTCACATCGACATCCGGCGAAGACAGAAACGACATAATGTCAGAAGGACACGGAAGCGGAAGATGCTCTTTGTAATGCTTGTACAGAAGGTGCACAATGACGCCGTTCAGAAGGGATGCAGCGGAGTTTTCCCAGAAGGGGTCTCCTCCGCCCTTCTGCTCGCCGTTCGGCTTGACCATAACGGAAACGACGCTGGTAACATCCGGCCATTCTTCCGAGGTACGGAAGTTGACTTCTGCCAGCGGATTCCAGCGAGCACCAGAACCATCCGTGCAGAGAGGCTGAAACTTCATGACCTTCTGGTGGAAGTACTTCTTGCGATACCCTGAGGTATTCGCCCAAAGCTCGCCTTTCGGGTCAAAAAAGAAAATGGAATTCTGCCAGATAAGCCCTGTCGGGATGATGGTGTTGACGCCCTTGCCGGAGCGGGTCGGAGCCATAAGGAGCATGTGCTCGGGGCCGTTATGAAGCATAAGCTTGTGCGTGTATGGGTTGATGCCGACGACGACGCCGGATTTCTTGACTTGCTTGTCCTTGACCTCGACGGTCTTGCCGCCAATCTTGACTTTCTTCGTTGGGAAGACACCGCCATTCTTCGTCTCATACTCGCCCAAGTCGGATTCGACGATTTCCTTGGCCGTTGCCCAGGAAGCCGAGCCATGCGACGATTTCGGCTTGAGGCTCTTCGTCGAACCATACGTAGCGAAAAATGCGACGATAAGCGCCAACGATGTCCATTTATCATTTTCCGCAAGGATATGAGGGATAGCCTTTGTGATATTGCTATCGTGACACCACAGGAGATAATCTAGCGGGAAATACCAATGGATGCCTCCGAGCGTGATGTATCTTCCCAAGACGGGGTTGTAGTTGCAAGCCGCTGCCACATTCTGCGTCGCGTACCATGTCGCGACGAAATAGCAGACGGCAAATACGACAGCGCCAATCTTGATGACGCGCATGCGGAATTGCTTGACTTCCTCATCCAAAGGAATCCTCCCCCTTTCTACGGACAGTATAGGTACGCTGATTTCCCGTTGTTTCTTGACTTATTGCATACACGGAAAAGGCATCGGCGCGTCTGACCGTAACGCACTGATGCCTGCATTGAGAAAAAGAGGTACTTGAGAAGAGCGTTCTGCTCATCTCATCTTGATTGTCCTTGTTTTTCCATTCCGCGAAATCTTACTTTGTTGCATCCACCGAATCTTTATGAGCTTCCGCCTCTTTCAGCGCGGAATTTTTCTTTTGCGCAGCTTCTGGCGTCAGGGAAAGCTTCCATCCGCCATTTTCATCGACCGTAATCTTGAAATCCGTAGGAATGGAGAAATCATCGGGAAGCTGTGTGCCCGCGGGAGCCTTGACTGCGACAAGGACGCCTCCCTCGGAAGAAGACACGAGCCAGACGAGGTTCTGAATCGTCTCGCGGGAATCGCCAGAATGGACAAGGCCGAAAAGATGATAGTCACCAGGAGGCAGTTTCGAATTCACTTTCGAACGGACAATGGGGATGCCTTCTTGGAGGCGGGTTGCCTGCATGTCGAGGAGGAATTCAACGAAAATCGTGCCAATGAGGAAAAGGCCGACGAAGAGGAGCATGATGCCCATGAGGATATGATGCCAGACATCTGGGTCGCCATTTGCAACGCCTTTTGCGATATTTTCCTGTTTCTGAGCCATCGCGGACTTGATGTCCTTGCGATTCATCTTCATGAGCTTTTGAAATTTTTCCTGTATTTTTTGGAGCATGTGGCAATACCTCCGTACATGATTTCTTCAAGAATATCATCCGAGAAAATGGCGTTTTTCTTGTATTTTTGCACAAAGAAAGAGCGCTTTCGCGCTCTTCTCTATTGCTCAGAAGGTGACATTATTGGAAACATAGAGGTTGAACTGATAGCCCGGATCAACTGTGATGGTGATATTCGATGTTGCGTTTGTGAGGTTCTGGTAAGCACCGAGGTCTACTGTGACGTTATCCACGCCAAGCGTTCCGAGGGCTGTCAGTGCCGAATTCATAAGACCCTTGGCAAAGTTCGCTCCAGTATGGTGATGCACCTTGCCAGCAATGCCCATATAGCCAGCACCGTCAATCGCAGAAATGCTGTTGCCGATATTCCATGTGCCTCCATCCGGCAGGACGATGGTGTTGAACGTCACCTGGATGCGGTTGTTGCCGTTCGATGCGCCACCAGTATAAGAACCAAGTACTTGGCTTCCTGCTGGAAGAATGAGGTTCGTCCCGCTATAGTCATAGACATCTGCCATAATCTGTGCCTTAACCTGCCCAGGAACATCCGTATTGATACCTGTAAGAAGCATAGCAGGGATGACAGTTCCAGCCGTCAAGGTGTTTTCAGAAGCACCCGAATACGTATTATTCGTAGCAACTGAAGTTGTGGCTGAAGGCGACGATGAGGAATCACTGCCTCCAGATGTAGAACTTCCGCCGCTGCTATCATTGGAGCCAGAAGAACCTATTGCAAAAGAAATGGCCGATGTCAGGCGATCTTTAAGTCTGTCCGCCACAGATTCTTCACTATTGCTGCTTTCTCCGGACGAACTGCTGGGAGCAGCGGGTGCCGATACAGCAGCAGGTGCCGCTGAAACTGACGAAGGAATCTGATACGGCTGTGAATATGCAGGAGGCGCGGCAACCGAGGTTACACGCGGCACCACCGTCGAAGTCGAGGGCTGGGAAACGGACTGCTGTGCGGACGGAATTTTTTGCGCCTGCACATTTCCATTTTCGCCAGGTTTCTGCGAACCAGGCTGTCCATTCTGCCCCTTCGCTCCATTCTTTTTCTGCTCAGCCTGTGCCAGCGTCGCATAGTCGTCTGGAAGGTTGTTCCGATTGGAAGACTTGTTGATATCTGACTCTTTCTGCTGCGGCGGAGCTTTCGTTGCCTGATTGTCACCATTATCGGTAGCAAAAATCAAAGCGAGGCTGAAGACAACGAAGATGAAGATGCCGATACCGACAACCACAGGACGGCTGACGCCGAAGATTTTCCCATGATCGCCATCCAGCATGCTTGTCCCGCCGATAGGCTTTTCTGGGTCAAGCTCCTCTGCTTCTTCCTTGCTGAGCTGTTCATCTTCGTCGTCAAAGAGCTCATCTTCTTTTTTCTTTTTCCCGAGATGAAACTTCTTCTTGACAAGGCCAATCAGTTCTTGAACTTTGTTCTGACTCGTCCCTGTATCGTTCGTGCTCATCGTGTCACCCCTTTGAAAGGATTCCCTGCATTATCTCGTGCGCGTGATGGTAACGGACTCATTGTCACTGTAGCGGAGCTCGGCCTCGTCAATCACGCGGTCAATGATGTAGCAGTTATCCTTGACTTTGTAGTTTGCCAGAGAAACGCCCTTCTTGCCATCTTCGCGGATGAAGAGTGCCGGAAGCTTGCTGCCGACGCTCTTGAACTTGATGACGGTTTTCTCGCCATCATCGAAAACCATCGTCGGTGTGTATTTCGAAGTTCCCTTGACTTTGTAATTGAAGTTGAGCTGGTCGAAGGAGACCTTGAAGTTATCCGTGAGCTCCTTTGCGTCCTTCTGCTCCTTGAGAAGGTTCATCTGCTTGTCTTCTTGGTCGTAAACCCACTTGACCATCGGGTTGTACCAGCTCGAAGCATTGACGATGAGCTGGTAGCTCCGCTTGTCCGTCGTAATGATGATGTTCGTCGTGCTGGTATCGACGACCGGCTTGATGTAGATGTGCGGCGTCTTATCTACGGTCGTGGAGTTGATAGCCCAAGCCGAAGTATCGCCGCCACCGACGAATTTGACCTTCTCGCCGTCATGAAGCTGGATGTCCGTCAGATAGCCTGTACGGCAATAAATCTTGTAGAGCTGGTTCGGTGCATAGCGGAAGACCATCGTGGAATTACCTTGAGAATTTACGGCATCCTGCGTATATCCGACATTGGCATTGGGTCCCGGGTTGACGAGAAAGCCGCTGCTGTTGGTCGCCCGATATTCGGACTGCTGTGCTTCCTTCTTCGACTCCTCATCCTTTTGCTTGATGAGCTTTTCCAGCTTCTCCAGAGCACCTTCGATGCGTCCCTGCGCGTCATTCTGCGATTGGAGCTGGCTTTCGAGGTCAGCAATCTGACGTGCCAGAGAATCGACAGCAGACTTTGCATCATAGTCCGACCCCTTTGATTGGTCGTTCTTGATGTCCGCAAGCTGCTTCTGGAGATTTGCAATCTGGCTGGAGAGGCGGTCATTCTCACGGGACTTCTTCTGGTCATTGAGCTGAGCCAGAATCTGGCGCTGATGCTCGATAGCGGCATCGATATCCTCATCGCTGTCCGCCGCAGCGGCATACGCGAATGTCGAACCCATGAATGCACAAGATACCATCAAAGCTGCGGTCAGTTTCTTCCAGCTTTTCTTCGTATACATTGTCATACCCCTTTTCTTCAGATTCAGTTGGACGTTTTTGTCATAGAAATGCATCATTTTTTCTGGCCAGGCTTCTGGATTTCATTATCTTTCGACCAACTGAAATTGGAAATGTAGACACCTGCGGGGTTCTTCGCAAGTTGCTGCTCTTCCTTCGTTTCAATATGGTCGAGTGTGAAAATGCCTGTATAGGTGGAAGTCGTTCCCTTTCCTCCACCGATACTATATTCATCTTCATTCCAACGAACCTGATAAGACTTGCCATCTTCCATGGGAACCATGGAAGCAATCTGTACCTGCACCGTTTCTTTTCCGAAACGATCCGTCAGCTTTTCTTCGTTCGCCTTAGAAGCAAAAATTGCAGCGCCATCCTTCGTCAAGTACGCCTGCGCCGTCACAAGATTCTGCTTGTAAACGATAGGATCGAGCGGCACGGAGCGGACATTGACGATGAACTGCTTGAGGAAGTATTGATAGACCTTGGCGTTCGGTTTGTAATCCTTCATTTCCTGCGCGGTTCCAACGCCGTGAATCTCACCCGTAGTTTCATCCAACGTGACGACATAAGGCACCACAGAGGAAGAAAGGCTTTTGTAGACGAGTCCACCGCCGAGCGCGATGATGGTAATCATGAGGCCGACCGTGATTTTTCGCAGGTTCTGGTTCTGCTCGACAATCTGTCCTTCGCGTTCGTCCCAGCGCTTCGCCGCTTTGGAAGCAGGGCTGTTGGGGTCATAATTCGTGAATTTTTCAGGTTTCCGAAATAATGATTTGACGTTCAAAGAAAGCCCTCCTTAGCGCGTGACGAAGATGAACCGTTCGGGTTCTTTTCCAGTCTTGATGCAGTATCGGTAGATGCAGGACAAGGTCTTCGTTCCCGCGTCCCGTGTTGGCGACATGATGATGTCTCGAAGATAGTTTGGCTTGATGCCCATGGCTTCTGCACAGAGACGGACGTTGCAATTGAACTCCGGCTCGAAGATTTCATGGATGAAGTTCGAACGGTTGAAGCCAATGAAGACATGTTCGATATTATCCGTTGGATACATCAGGCATCCTCCTTTTTACCACCAAGAAGCCGCCAATCGTGAGAAGCAGGGCGATGAAATAGGCCAGCATGAATGTCACGAGCGGAAGGATTCCGAAGAAGACGGCCAAGATGGAAGGGTCTCCATCCCCCATCGCATATCGAACCTGCTTTCCATGATGGAGCATGTAGCGAAGACGCCCATAGGACAAGAGGAACAACAAGACGCTCACGAGAAAACTGGCGACGACGATAGAAGGTATCACATGCGTTCCAATTTGGATGGAAGGCGCAAACGACAGGCCAATCTGGAGCATGAAGCTGAGGGTCTGCTGCGTTTCATCCCAAGGAAAGACGAAGCACATGCCGAGAACGCAGGAAAGAAAGACGCCCCCGCAGAAATACGGGATGAACGGAAGCGGATGGCCTTCCTCGGGAGAGGAAGCGGCTTGCGGTTCCGAGACTTCTTGGGATGCTTTCGTTTCTGCTTCTCCTGCTGGCTCATACTTTGCGGAAAGATACAGGAGGCTCTTGAAAATCATCCACCCGATGGCGAAATATAGAAAAGTAGTAATGGCGTTTCGATTAAGGAATAAGGAAACCGCCATCAGGCAGAAAGCCAGGCGCATATCAATCATCCGTGTCTGTGCATCCTCTTTGACGATGAGCCAGAAGATGAAGGAGAACAGGAGCACGAAGTTGACGTTCGGCAGGAAGTAATCCAGTGGTATCGAGAAGAGAACGACGAACAGGAGCGGTCGAACAATCTCAACTTTTCGGATACGTGCTGCCAGGGCTGATATAGTTTTGCCCATTCGGGAGAGTCACCTCCAGTTTGTACATGGTGTAATGCCGTTCGGCATCAAGGATGGGGGTGTATCGGAAGCGGCTCTTGATTTCCGCACCCTCCTCATAATTCCCATGACGGAGAAAGCGGAGGACGTCTGTCAGCATCCAATACTTCTGCGTCCTTGCAACTGCGACATCATGGAGGTCGGAAGGATATGCTGGAATCTCCTGCGTCTTCGCGTAAAGCACCAGCCCCTTATCAATCTGTGCGGCATCATCCCTCAGGACTTGCCCCTGATAAGCTTCCATGGCAGAGGAACCAAGGAAAAATCCGCCAAGCAGTGCGCAAAGCATCAACATGTAATAAACGCACACGCCGATGGCAGAAATGCTGCCCTTTTGCTTCATAGAGCTCCTCCTAAAACCATATATTTTTCTTTATTCTACACATGGAAAAAACAGGTAGATTCTTGTATTATTGCAAAAAAGATGAGGGGAAAACTCCCTCATCTTCCTGCCGAGCCGCGCTTGTCGCGGTTCTTGCTGTTCTGTGTATAATAGCGCCTGCCATTCGGCAAATCGACATAGAGGTCGAAGGAATAGGCTCCTTCTCCGACGCCTGGAGCGGAATCTCCGAGGGTGTTTCCATCGATGCCGTAGGGAACGTAATAGTAGATGCCTGCTTTCTTCCCTGCTGGCTTGTGGTTGATGACGTTCGACCGAGGGTCATCGTTCGAGATGACGATGGTCGGCGACACATACCCGATGGAATAGTCTCGAAGATTCTCCAAGTCCTTCTGTGTTGCCGGATAGAGCGGCGGTTTTTTGGCAATCAGTCCGCGCTCTTCCTTGTTTGGGTCAATCTTGGCACTTTTCTTGTCGAAGCCGCGATGCATCTGCCCATATTTCAGAAGCGCACGGTCGATGGATTCGGCCTGCTGCATCATGATGGAAGCTTGATATCCGCTGACAGAATTTGCATTGAAGGCTCTCATGCCAGCAAAGACGGCAAAGACGATGATGAAAAAGCCTGCAATCTCCAAGGTCAGGGCTGTGCCATGTTTCTTGAATCGCATAAACATCCCACCTTCAGATATCTGCCCATAATGGGCATCATCAATGATCACGTTCCAGAACGACGAACTTGTCCAGCGGAATCAGGAATCCCACCTGATTCTGCGTGCCCGGATTGGCGATGACCCACTCGTAGTTGTCCTGCTGCTTGCAGAGAATCTTGGTCTGCGGGTCAGAAATGGCTTTGAAGAGAGCTTCCCTCGCCTGTTTGGAGTCATCGGCCAGCTTGTAGTCCGCAAAGTTCTGCATGGAAAACTCATGCGTCGTATAGAGGTTGTAGCTGAAGACGAAGAACAGGACGAAGAGAGACAAGAGGAAGCTCGTATGGTATACGCTATGAAGCTTCGCAGGGTCGCCCTGGCATCTAGATGCGAAAAATTTCGTAAACAGCCAGAAAACAAGGACGGGAACGAAGGCGATAGCGAAGATGATCACGAAAGAAAGAGTACTCATAGAATGCTCCTGTCAATCCTTGCCGATCTTGGCGATGACGTCTGCAAGCTCTGCCCTGCCCGCTCGTGCAAGGGAGATGCCCTTCTCCCACATCGAGACGAAGCCGTGATTCTTGAGCAGGCTCTGGACGGTATGGAAGTCGTTCATCTTGAGCAGAGCATCGCGGAGCTCGTTGTCGAAGATGACATACTCAGGGACGGCAGTACGTCCGATGATGCCATCGTTGCAGTGCGGGCATGCCTTGCGCTCCTGCTCGGTTCCACGCTCCATGAGGTGCGCCTCGGGGGAGCTCAGGAACTCGATTTCCTTATCGGTCAGGATGGTCTTCTCCTGATCTGTGAGGACATGCGGATGCGAGCAATACGGGCAAAGCATGGCGATGAGGCGCTGGCAGATGATGATCTTGAGCTCGGCGAGCAGCGACATCTTGGAAACATCGAGGTCGAGCAGACGGTTGATGGTTCGGATGCAGTCACCAGCATGGACCGTCGAGAACATCTTGAGGCCTGTCTGGGAGGCCTTGACAGCGACGTCAGCGTCCTCACTGTCTCGAATTTCGCCGTACAGGATGATGTCAGGGTCGCTTCGGAGGGCGACTTTCAAGGCTTTCGGAGCCGAAAGAGAAAGTTCTTCCTGCTGGGCGAGGCGCACCTGCACCTGCGTGAAGCGCTCATCGCGGATTTCAATCGGGTTCTCAATGCAGAAGACGTTCAGGCGGTAGCCGCGCTTCTCTTCGAGTTCCCAAAGGTAGTTGATTTGCGCATAGAGCGCCGTGCTCTTGCCTGTGCCGACAGGGCCGGACATGAGGAACAGTCCGCTGCCGCCTTTGTAGAGCGTACGGCGGATGGCCTTGAGGTCGTCTCCGAAGTAAATCTTGTCGAGTGCAACAAGTTCGCGATGCTGCGGCATTTCGCGGACGTTGACCTTCTGCGTGGAGAAAATCGCACTGCCGACAGGAACGGTTGCAAGACGGCAGTCGATGTCGATGCCCTTGTGCGTAATCTGGAAAGAACCAGAGTTCGGCATGTTCGTGATGGACGCGTCCGCATTGTTCGAGGTATCGAGACCTTTGAAGATGTTGACGAGGATGGGGCCGTCCTGCGGCAGGAAGTTGAAATAATCCGTGAAGTCCTGCATGCGGCCATTGATGCGCATCCAGACGTAGACACCATTGGAATACGGCAGGACGTGAAGGTCAGAACCGTTATTGTCGGCCAGCATGAGGAGCATCTCGTTGACCTTCTTGCGGAGCGGCGAGACGTTTTCCTCGCTGAGGGCATCCATCTTGTTCGAGAATGCATTGAATCGGAACGACTGGATGTCGTAAAGGGAACGAAGTGCTGGGCGGAGGTTGTCCTCGCTCGTGAAAAGCAGGCGGACAGGATGGGTCAGCTTGCGCTTGAGCAACGCTTCGTGCTTGACAGATTCCGAGGAATCCGTGACGAGCGTCAGCGTTCCGTCTGCGTCCTGAGAAATCGGGAGGATGCGGTACTGCGTCGCAAGCTCCTTGGAAACCGTCTCAAGGATTTCAGGAGGAATCTTGACATCCGAAAGGTCTTCGGAATAGTAGAGCCCTGCCTCCTTGAGGTGGGTAATCATCGGGTCTTCTTTCAGGAAGTCAATACCCGCTTTGTTCTGCGTTTCTGTTGTCACTGCCATAGTAATCCTCGCCTCCAGTGTACTGCTTGACGCTCTTGACTTCGCGCATGAGCTGCCGTGGGTCAACCTTGTCAGATACGATGTACGGCGTAATCATGACATAGACCTCAGCGTAGCTGCGGCTTCTGGAGTGATAACGGAAGAGGTTGCCAAGAATCGGGAGATTCATGAGGCCGGGAATGCCATTGAGGTTGTCGAGGTCTTTCGAAGACATCAGGCCGCCGATGACGAGGCTCTGTCCAGAACGGAGATGTGCCGAGGTCGTAGCCTGACGGGTTGCAATCTGCGGCGCACGCGTCTGGCCGGACGTCATCCAAGAAACGATGTTCGACACCTCGGTCGAAACCTTGAGCGTGATGTCATCCGAAGCTTCGTTGATAATCGGCGTTACGGTCAGCGTCGTACCGACATCCTTGTATTCGACCGTGACATTCGTCGCCGTCGTCGTAGAGGTCTGGCTGAGGATAGGCACCTGGTCGCCGAAGACCACCTTGCCCGCCTCGCCATTGAGGCTCATGACCATCGGGCGAGCGATGACCTTGCCCTTGCTGAGAGCACGGCTGGCTTCCACGGAGGCACTGAACGTGAGCTTGTCAAGCCACGGGCCTTTGAGCGAAGAGGACGACGAGGAGCCGCCATCGCTTCCGCCGCTGCTGGAGCCGCTGGACGTCTCAGCTTCATGCGAGTACGTCGGGAGCGAGTACTGGAAGCCGAGATTGAGGTCGCGGCCATGATCGATTTCAATCAGCTGCGCCACAAGGAGGCACTGAGAAACCGGATGGTCGATGATGGAAAGGCGCTTCTTGGCCTCTGCAATCTGATACGGCGTGCCCGTGATGGAAATCGTGCCCGTCTCCGAGTTGGCGTAGGCATTCGCGATGCCGAGGCTCTTGAATTCTTCCACGACCTTGGCCTTGTTCGCGAAGGAAACTGGCAGGACGGCGCTCTGCATCATCGTGGAATCCGTACCAACGATGAGGTTGTCGCCATCGAGCATCCAGTTGAAGTTGAAGGTACTCGAAAGATAATTGAGCACCTGCGAGAATGTGGCATTATGGAGCGAGCCGAAGACAGCACCGCTCAGAGAACCGTTGATGATGATGCCCTTTCCAGAGACTTTGGCGACCGTATAGAGCGTCTGCTGGAGCGGTGTTCCACGCCAATCGAAGCTGAACTTGCGCTCATTCTGTGCGGGAGGTGTCGCAGCTGGCTTTGCGGCAGGCGTCGAGGCCGATGTTCCAGCAGATGTCGTCGTTGTCGTGGATGGTGCAGCGGTTCCCGCCGAGGAACCCGAAGATTTTTCTTCCTGCACATCCTGTTTCCCGTACGAATCCAGAATCTGATGCACGCGGGTCAGAAAATCAGACGGGCCTTCCTCCGTCGCAGTTCCGTCCGTCTTCTTCGCATTGGAAGAGCTCGTCGTCGTACTGCTGGAACGGTTGGAAGAAGATGCGCTCGAAGCGCTGTTTTTCTGTCCCAAATCTGCCTGCGCCTGTGCGACCTCTTTCTGCAATTCATGCAGGAGCTGTTCCTTCTCGGCGCGGCTCATGCCGCTGCTCTTTTCATCGAGCACCAGATGCGCATTCTGTGCGGCAAAATTGCGCACATCCTGATTGTACTGTTCGGAGAGAGAAAGTGCAGATGCCTCGGTTACAGAGGGCTGATACATAGACGGGCCGAATGTTGCCATCGTGAGCCCCAAGAGTCCCATCAGGACTTTCTTTTCAAGTTGCTTATTCGTCACTCAAAACACTCCTCTTTGTTGCCGTAGGCATTATTGAGAATAACTCATGGTAGAACCGTCTTCGAATTTGATGCCGTCACCGCCGATATAGGCGATGCGTCCATCGTTATACGTCTCGCCTTGCGAGACGACAGTACCATCGTTCATGATGGCCATGTTGTTGCCACTATCATCCGTGATGATGCCCTGGATTCCAGGAGGCTCAGCCGGAGATTGCGTCGGAACATTGGAAGGGACGGAAACAGGCGGGAGGGTTCCAACCGAAGCGGGAGCAGATGAGCTCGGGATGGCTGGAAGCGACGGCCTTGGAGCGGAAAAAGCAGGATAGCTGCTCGTCGAAGGAGCCGAAACGACATTCGGGGCGCTGGTGCGCGGAAGCGTCGGAACGGAAGCATTTGCAGCGGTCGGAAGCTTCTTGAGCATCGTCGCATCAACGAACGGATTGACATTGACGTCACCCGCGTTCTTGGGAGCTTCTTCGCTTGCATTCTTCTTGTTCTGGGTATTGACAGCAACCTGCGGATTCTGCTGCGTCGGAGCGCTGTTGTCTGCCTGATCCATATAGAAGTATGCGCCGCCGAAGCCCAGCATGATGAGGATGAGCGTCAGAAGGAAGGCGATGCGCTTGTTCTTTCTGGAACCAGCCTCTTTCTTTTTGGACTCCTTGCCTTTTTCCTTCTCTCGCGGCTCCCGATGAACGGCAGGACGGCTCTTCTTCTCTTTCTTATGGAAGAGCTTCAGGGAGAACTTCTTCTTGGATTCCTGCGGCTTCTTGGGTGCTTCTTTCTTGACGGGCTCTTCCTCTTGGACGGCGAGGTCTTCCATGCCGTCAAGGTCTTCTTCCTCCAAGTCTTCTTCTTCGAAGAGGTCTTCTCCCCGACGCTTGGCCATTGCTTTCCGAATGGAATCGGCAAGTTTGTTGATGGGATTCATTTTGCCTCCTCCTTACTTGACGTAGATGCGGTAGAGAACGGTGGATTTGATGGTTCCCTTGCCGCCTTCTGGTGCCATGTTGAGCTTGAGAACGTTCAGCAGGGCATCTTTGGAATGGAAGTTCTGCAAGAACCCGATGGACTGCTCATAGGGACCGCTGAACTGGAGTTCGAAAGTTTTGTGCTTAGACTTGGCATTCGAACTGTTGTCTACGGCTCGAAGGCTGACGAGCTGGAGCTGGCGTCCCTGCATGGAAAGCAGGAGGTCGCTCTGGATGCCAGGAACTTGGCTGGCTTTGACGGGGCGGTACTCCGACTTGTTGATTTCATCTGCCATCGTCGAGAGGTCCTTGATGGTCTGCTGCATTTCTGCGGTCTTGGCATCAATTTCCTGCTGATGGTCATATGCGAGGTAGACCTGACTGGTCATGGAGACAACGCCGAAGATGCAGACGCCCGAAAGAACGACGGCTGCCATCATGCCACGGCTGTTGCGGACGACAGGAGAACTCAGGATTTCAGTAAGCTTGCTCATTGCGATTTCCCGCCTCCTCTGCCAATCTGGATGTCAGCATTCTTGTAGCCAGAAGCCAAATCCGTAGTGATGTTCATGATGGTCGGCGTCGAGAGCCCCTTGATGTTTTCAAGGTTGTCGCGGAAATCTTGGAAAATCATCTCGTTCTGCGCAATCGTCTTGATGGTGATGAACCGTTTCTGGACATCGGACGGATTCGTCGAGCCGATGGTGATTTCGGTAAAGCCGCAAGCCTGCGGACGAGCCTTGACGACATTCTCGTAATTGGGAATGACATCGTAGTTGTCCGTGCGAGCTGCCTTGAGGACGTCCATCTCGGCCTTGATGGTATCTTGCTCTGCAACAATGTTGTCGTAATCCGCCTGAAGCTTCGGGCTGATTTCCGCACTGTTGAAATACCATGTCACGCCGCACTCGCCAAGGAGCGCAATGACGCAGATGCCGATGACGACCTTGCTGAGGCGCTTGACAATCTGCTGCCATTGGCGATTGCGTGCCATGAGGCGGGCATCGTCAGGCAGGAGATTGCAAGACTTGATATGGATGAAGATAGGAAGGTCATCGAAAACAGGATTGTCTTCGGGGTCTTCCTCGAAGACGGCGTCCAACCCCTGAAGGAGCGTTCCGACCACCGGCATCCACTCAGCTTCATCCTCGGCCTCGAAATTGTGCTCGATATACTCTGGGAACTCCACCGGCTCTTTCGGCAGGCGGAGCTTCGCCGCGTCATACTGGAAGACGCTCTGGTCGGCGCAGAGGATGGTGTATTCCGCATCCGTACGCATATGAGAGAAGCTCTGGGAGCACGAGTAGTCGTTTGCCGCATAGGCGGAGGAGATAATCTGGTTCGCCTGCAAGGCATTTTCACGCAGGTTCTTCGCCGTGAGGCTTGGAGCATCGTTGCGGAAGATGCCGCCTGCCGGCGAGTATGTCACGATGGAAGCATAATCTTCGAAAATCTCGACGATAGGATGATCCAACGACCAGTTAGCAAGCGACCTGAAGTAAGAAATACTTGCAGGCTCGACACTGGAAATCGCGACATGCTGGTTCGTCGCAGCCTCTGTCAGACGGTCGATGAAGGTTCTGCGGATGGCGTAGACCGACTTTTTGACAGGAGCTGGCGGCTCCGTGTGCATGGGGAAAGAAATATAAAAGGCATCTGATTTCTCACCTGTCGCATTCGTGACTTCGGTGAGAAGGTTTTCATCCGAAATGAATTCGAAGCAGTCGACAACGCTGAAAAGAAAATCTGGAAGAACGATATAGACTTCTTCCGAGCGGATGGAAACTTTCTTTCGAAGGGAAATGAAGAGGTTTTCGAGTTCTGTCACACAGGATTCTTCATCCACATATCCCTGCGAACGACCATAGGCAAATCCGCCCCAGAAGGAGTCCAGTTCAAGCGCTTTTGAAATTTTGACATGGTTATCTTTTTTGATCACTGCTTCGACAACCTGAGTTTTATCAGGCCGCAAATAAATACTGATCATAAGATCCTCCTAGAATTCAGCCGTTCGCTTGATCTTTGACCCACCCCATGAGATTTGCACCGCGAAGCGCGGTCGCGACCTTGCCGTTGGCGTTCTGAATAGCGAAATTGTCTGCGCCGACATGGCGGACGATGTTGATGAGCTCGCTGATGCAGGAAGAGTCGATGTACTTCGTCTTCAGGAAGTCCACGATGACTTTGCTGCATCCGCTCTCGTAGGCTTTGGAAAGCTCGGCATCCACAGACATGACCTTTACGAGGGTGAAGTAATCCTCTACAACAATCGTAGCGGTATCGCCTTCGATTTGAACGAATTTCATGTTTATACCTCCCGTTAATTCAAGGCAATCACGTTGTCGAGTTTTGCACCCTCCTGCTGGGGAGGCTGCTCAGCACTGGAACGTTTCAGCCAGACAGTAATTGCTGAGACATCGTCATGTTTTGCGATGTCGGCTTCTTGGATGTCGTCATTATGGAAAAGCAGTTCGCTGAATCCATCGCTGGAAAAGATGATTTCATCGATATTGTCAAGCGGCATGGTCTTGGAATGGAACTGCGAGTCCTTCAGGAAGCCAAGCAGGAAATTCGAAGATTCGATGATCTTGATTTCCCCCTCCTGGCGTATGAAAAAGCTCGGGATGCCCGCTGTGCAATACTCCAGGGTATTGTCCCTGAAGTTGATGTAGAAGACGATGGCGGCGACAGGCGTCGGGTTGGTGTCAACCGTAAACAAATCGCCATTGACTTCTGTCAGAACCCCCGAAGTTCCACCTTCCAAGAGCCCGATTTGGAACATCTTGCAACTCTTCTTGAGGAAGCTTCGAATCATGCCGACTTGCGAAAAACTGACGATGTCATGCCCTGTGCAGTCGAAGAGGAAACCGTAAAGGCCGCTGTCGTCCTCCCCTGTCCAGTAGTCGTAGCAATCGCCAGAGAGCTTCGCCATAGGGCTGAAGAGCGTTGAAACCTTGAAGACGTTGTTTTCGATAGGGCTCGGGAGCTGGTCATACTGCTGTTTTTCAGCCCGCAGGATTTCGGAGCTGTGCATTTTTTCCATCGAGCGCTTCTCCAAGAAGGAATGGAGCTGCGCCTGCATGGAATCGTAGAGCTCGCGGTCGCTGTCGACAACGAAATAGAAATCTGCCTTCGTGTTCTGGAGAATTTTCTTCAGGTTGTAGAGGTAGATGGTTGCCTCATCTCCCGCCTGCGTATCCTTGATGATGGATGCGAGGCTCATGCCGTTGAGGTCGGAAAGGCAGGCATCGATGATGGTGAGAATTGGATGGAGCTTCTCGAACTGCTGGAGGCCTTCGAGGCCGGTGTTGGCAGTATAGATGGCAACGTCATATTTGGATGTCCATTCTTCGAGCCATCCCATGACGTTGCCAGGAACGTTGGATATCAGTAGAATGCGGTCTGACATCAGCGAATCACCCCGTTCTGCTTCACCAAGAATTTCGGAACGAGGTCGCCGACTTTTCCTGATGGATTCTTATCTGCCATAGGCGTCTTCGCGCAAAGGGTGACTTCCTGCCCGTTGGCGTCGACGTAGAGATAATCCACGGCTTGCAGGATGAACCAGAAGCCACGGCCTCCCAGCTGCTTGATGGTGTAGTCGCCCCAGTCAAGGTCGCATGTCTCAGGGTCATTGAGGAGCGCGATGAGCTTCTGCTGATAAGCGAAGGCATTGAACGGTCGCGTCTTCGACTGGACGGTGACGGCGATGTCGTTCTGCATGATTCGGATGCTGATCGTAATCCGTGCCTTCGACATTCCGTAGACAGAGTAGCGAGCTGCATTGTTGACAGCTTCTGTCAGGGCGATGAAGAAGAAATCATTCTCGCACTGGAAGCAGGCATTGAGGATATGGTCGATTTCTTCCGCATATCGCTCATAATTCTGGAGGCCTGTGAAATGAAATGTCTTTAGTTCCAAATTCATTCTCCTTCCTAAAAAATCCAGATAGGAATCACGCGGGCGACGATGTTCTCCATGGGAACCGTGCCCTCATATCGTCCATCAAAGCTATAATCATTCGTTCCATACGGAAGGAATTGGCCTTCTGGAACGACGAAGATGCCATGCTTGTCGGGAAGTTGGACGCCGGATGGTGAAGTCTTGAAAACGGGTCCCCTGTCTTCCCCTTCGATATAGAAGCGCTCTCCTATCTGGTAGAAGGTTCCCGGCAAGGCGGCTTTCTTGAGGAACAGATACTGATCTCCCGGCATCCATCCATGCTCCAGCGAAAAGTCTCTGACTTCGTCTGTCGGCTGGTATCCCACGTAATCACCTTGTCGAAGCGTCGTATTCGGAATGCGGACGTAGATGCCTGGCGGGAGGCTCGCCGTCACGTTGACGAAGATGATTCGAGAGGGAAATAGCATGAACAGCATGAGAAGAACCGTGATTCCTCCGTAAAATGCCCGTTTCTTGCTCATGGAACTCCTCCTTTGCTAAAGCAATTTTATCGAACAAAAATACTAGAAGTTTCTTGTGTTTTTGCAGGGAATTAAATCATGAGGACGGCTTTCAGGCGCAAAAAAGTCCCCAATCTCAAAAAGAGACTGAGGACGAAGATTTTGATAAATGTCCATTATGGGCATAATGTTCAAACGAGGTACGGCTCCATCGACTTCGTGAAGTTGATGAGGTAGCGGCTGACGGTGCCCTTGTCAATCTTGCATTCATTGGCAAGTTCTGCCTTGGTCGCAAACGGATTCTTGATTTGGAGATAGATGACGTAGGTCTTGCGGTCAACGTTGCGGTTGCGGATGACCTTGTCGATGTCGCCAAGAAGGTCACGATAAAGATTATAGCGGTGCTCGATGCTGTTGAGCCAGTACTGGTCAACGACCTGGCGCTGCGGATCGACAGAGTTGATGAACTGGAGCGTGGCAGCGAGGATTTCGAGCATGTTGATGATTTTTTTCCGTTTGAAGATGTCGCTGGGCTTGAGTTCGTAGTTGATGTATTGCGCTGTCGCCTCGATGATGCGCTTGCTCCAGATGCTCAGCTGGGAAACGGAAACATGAAGCTGGATGGATATGTTGACGAGCTCTTTCTGCTCCTTGTACTTGAGGCGGAGGAACAGCTGCTCCTCTTCTGTCAGGGATGAGACAAAAGCGCGGACGAGGATGCGATTGGTCTCCATACGCATGAGGCGAAGAACGATTTTCTTGACGTTCGTTCCCTCAATCGAGAGATTCTGGCAAATCTGCATCAGCTCAGTATATTCTTTTTTGCGCTTGGGAGATTCCTTGAACGTCTCATCCAAAATCTCCTCCACGAGATAATGCTGAAGTTCTGGTTTCATTTGGTGCATAAAGTATCAATCCACCCTTCTTTCTTCATCGAGAAAACCTTTTTGGAAAGATATATATAAACTTTCGAGAAGCACAGTGCGTTCTCGAAAGTGTTTCAGCAAAGTTTCTGTTTTGCATCCAGATGGCTTTCAAATATGGTATACTGGATGTGGCTCAATATCCCCAGAGGGACAGCGGGTCTGCATATTCATACCCGCCATCTGCACTGCGGACGATGTATTCCAGATGAAGATGGGGTCCCGTGGAATTTCCCGTGCTGCCGACATAGCCGATGACTTCTCCCGCAGAGACATAATCCCCAGCGTTCACAGCGATGCTGGAAAGATGGGCATAGCGCGTATAGCAGTCATAGTCAGGATGATAAATCAAAATCTGGTTTCCATACCCGTCGCTGAAGTTTCCTGTCTGGACGACCTCGCCGTCAAAGACACTAGGCACGGCTGCGCCGTAGTCATAACCGAGATCGACGCCCGCGTGAAATTTGTACTCCCCTGTAATCGGATGGACGCGCCACCCGAAGGGAGATGTGACAGGAAGTTCCTCGGCATACGACGGAACCGTCGTGCCGAGGAATAAGAAGAAAATCAGGCAGGAAAAACAAAGTTTCAAAGCTCTCAAGACTCAGCGCTTCCTTCTTTTTTGCAAGCAGACTTGAGTTTTTCAATCGCATAGCCAAGAGATTGGGCAGCACGCTCGACTTTTTCGAGTTTCTCTGCATCCGAATCGGACTGGGCAGCCTTCGTGAGGAGTCGCTGGGCGGTCTTGACATGAAGAAGTGCATCGCGGCGCATGAGATAATCTCCTTTCGTTGAGAAAAACAATTTACGGATACCAGCGTACCCCATAGGTGCTGTTTCTTTTTCTCATATTTATGCGTTTTGCGAAATCACTCGTTCAAAGCCGCTTCTGCCTTCTGGAAGATGGCAATCTTGTATTTGGCAACCGAGACGCGCACGCCCCACTGGGATGCGGCAATCTCATCGCCCGCATCGCGAGCCTTCTGTTCCTGCTCTTCGGCATCCTTGACGTTTTCGTAGATGATGTCCATCACCTGGCTCCACCAGTGATTGGCTTCTTCCTGCGGGTCGCCGATGTTCTGCGGAATCGGGATGCGGTGCGGCTGCGCTGGAGCAGGCGGTGCAACAGATATCTGCGGCGCGGAAGATGCATACGGTGTCACGGGAGCTTCGTCAGCCACGGGTTCTTCTGTCTCTGGAGCATCTTCGTCATCTGTTGCGGAAGGCTCTTCCGCTTCCTCTGCATTCGGTTCGAAGTCGGAAGGTTCATCTGCCGTGTCTTCGTCGGCTTCCTCCTTCGCTTCCACAGGAGAAGCATCCTCTGTCTCCTGCGGAGATGCTTCTTCGGAGCTTTCTTCTGGCTTTGCCTTCTGGCCAAGCTCTTCGCGGATGTTCATGACCTTGCCGCTGACCTTGCCAGCGATGAGGTCGTCGATGTATTGATCTTGCTTTTCGGGAGGCTCGTTGACGAGGCAGGTGGTCGCAGCCGTCTCGCTGAGCAGGCCGTCCTGAATCGCTTGGATGACCTTGTCCGTCAGCTTCTCGATGGAGAGCTTGCGCTGGAGAGCAGAAGAGCTCATTTTGAGGAACTCCTGGGCGAAGAACTTGCGGAACGGTCCAGAAATGTCCTTGTCCTTGAGCTTCTCGTCATAGATGGCACGAGCAAAAGGTTCCAGTTCGCGGATTTCGCGAAGCTGCTCGAAAATCGTTCGCTCCTTGCGCTGCCCCATGTTGGAAAACATGAGGTAGTAGAACATGATCTGCTTCGAATCGAACGTCACTTCCGTGCCGTCATCCTTCTCGAAGCGCATCGCATCGAATTTGCGGATGACGCAAGGAAGCGTCGTATCCGTGACGATGCCCTTTTCCAGGAGCTTCTTCCATGCGGCAAGGCGGCGATGGCCGGCGACGAGGAGATATTTCTCGTCGGTGTCGTTGACTTTCGTGACTGTCAGAGGCTCGACGTAGTTCGAAAGAGCAATCATCGAAGCGAGCTCGTCGATATTGCGCATGCCATAAAAGTTCTGGTCATTGGCGATGAGCAGGTTGATGTCGATGTTGACGATGACCTGCTTGTTCTCACGCTGTGCCTGTTGCAGGCTCACCATGGAAAGGAAGCTGCCAGCGCCGGTGTAGTGGTTGTTTTTTTCAGCCATAACTTGATTTCCTCCGCGAAAGTTTTCGGTGTCAAAATGTGCTTTCGTACCGATGGTATCGGGTATATTCTCGGACGATATGGATGGCCGTCCGCAACGTCTCTTCACGAGCTCCATGCTGTTTCAGGAAGCGTAGGAAGCGCATGCCCTGCATATGGGACGGACGCGAAAGACTCCGCGTATCCAGTATGCCGATACTGGACATGCGATGAATATCTTCCGCAAGCTCCCCTTCTGGAGACTCTTTCCCGAGGTAGTTCGACATCAAATAGCGATAGAGGGTCATCATCCTGCATTCCCCCTCAAGCAAAGACAGCACCGCGCTCGCGCATGGCACGGCTCTTGCCGTAAGAAAGGCCGTCCTTTGCCGCAAGCGCAAGCTTTTCCGAAAGCTTCCCCGTGACATGGACGTCACGCTTGTAGCGGGCACGCAGGGTGCGCATTTTTTCTTGCTGATAGGCATCCACAGAGGCACAGTCGGAAGAACAGAACCGCTGGGCTGGATTGTAGGTATCAAACGGCTTTCCGCAAAGGTCGCAGACGCGATGATAAAGGTGGTTCTTCCATGTCATGGGTATCGTCTCCTTTCCGGCTCAGAGATAGGATTTCCCTGTCATGACGCATTCGATGACTTCCATGAGCTTTGTCATGAACCGACGAAGGTCGCGGGCGTAGCCGCAGTTCGAAGAAATCTCGTAGATGCTCTTGTGCTCGCGGACTACGCGGTCGAGCCACTTCTGTGTATTGGAACTCCCACGGATGAATGGGAACATGTAATAATGACGCTTGAGCTCTTCGTAGGTATCCGTGCTCTCGGTCGTACGCTTGTTGATGACGACGCCGCGAATCTGGAAATCGAAGCCCAAGGTTTCGTTATAAGCATCGATGTCGGTCTGGAGCTTCCAGACGCCCTGCAAGGAGAACGGGTCGGGATTCGCGACAGCGATGATGTCGTCCGTACATTCGAGCGCGTTGAGGACGGCGACATTGGAATCTGGCGGATAATCGATGATGCAGAGGTCGTAGTCTGACTGGACAGGCTTCAGTGCCTCGCGGAGGATATTGTCCTGCCGTATGGTCTGTTCCTTGAGAACCGACAGGCTGGCGCTCAAAAGCTCTGCATTGCCTGGAATGAGGTCGATATGCGGATAGCGCGTCTTCTGAATCGCGTCTTCCGCTTTCATGCCATCGACAAGGATGTCAGTCAGCGTCGGCTTCGTGAAGTCGGCATCGAACCAGCTGGATGCATTTCCCTGCTTGTCCGTGTCGATGAAGAGGACGCGGAGATTCCCGTAATACTCTGCAAGTGCGTAGGCGAGGTTGATGCAGATGGTGGTCTTCCCGACCCCGCCTTTCCAGTTGATGATGCCGATGGTTCTCATGATATACTCCTTTGAAAAGTCGCTCCACAAAAATGTGCTGTGGATTTTTAAACTGTTTTCTGCTAAAATAAAAAGACGAAGTATTAGGGGACTTTTCTCAAGAAATAAACCCATAGTACCAATATAGTTCGTCTTTTATACAATGTCAATGCAAAACGCATATTTTAATCTTGAGGGGGATAACTTATGTTCAATACAGGCGAACGCATGAAGCAGATGCGAAAGATGCACCATGTCACGCAAGATGAAATGGCCGCATTGCTCGGCATCGGGAAACGAGCGTATCAGAACTATGAATATAACCATGCAACTGTCACTGTGAACGTTCTGCTGAAGTTCCTCGACGCTCTCAAAATCTCAGCAGATGACTTCCTGATGCGAAACATTCGGAAAGATGGAACGGCGGAGCATTACAAAAACCCGTTGGATCGAATTTCCGATCTCATCTACCAGATTGAGAAGGATGAATTGAAGCTCCACCTCGAAATCCGCGAGCTCCGAAAAGAGCTGATGTATGCTACGAGCAACGACCGCGAAAAAGAAGATAACGACTGAAAGGACTGAGCCTTTACGGCTCGGCCTTTTTTTGTTGCGGAAAATCCGATGAGAGAAAGGCTTCTGCCGCCGCACGCTCTTTGACGCTGCGAGAGACGTCATGAATCAGGGACTCGGTCGGGATGCCGAGTGCTTCGGCAAGCGCATCCCAGGTTTCGAAATCTCGCGGAATGCGGATGTCATGCTCCCAGTTGTAGATGGTTCTCCGAGAGCATCCGACAATCTCTGCCAGAGTGCTTCGGTCGATGTTTTTCTCTTTCATCTTGCACTGCAAGACCTCGCTCAGTTTCATTTCTTGTCTCCCCCTTTGAAGAATGCGTCAAGCGCGTTCAGGAAGTTCAAGAGTGTCTGATGGAAATCGTCCTGCTGTTCTGGGGCGATTTTCAGGATGGCATTTTTCTTGCCGAGCTTCTTGCGGATGTTATCCGCTGCCGTCTGGCAGGCACGAAGCTTCGGAGAAAGAACGAAACGGCCTTCCTCGTGGATGGAAACGAAGGACGCAAGCTCATCGCGGACATAATCGAGATACCCGATAAACTCATAGATATTCTTGATTTGGTCCGTGTCGTAGTTCGTGAGCTGGATTTCCGTGGCAATCCGCTTCAGCATCGGCTTGCTCTTCGAGGTATATTCCTCGATGAGCATTTCGAGCGTGTTGATGTTGCCATAGGCAATGATTTTCTGGAGCTTGAGGTTTTCATCCATGAGGCGCTGCCCGTTCCGCATGACGTTGTTATAGTCCTCAGGCGGCTGGATGACGGTCTTGGTTGCCCGCTCCACTTTCTGGCTCTCAAGCGCCTTGACTTTCGCTTCCAGTTCGCGGATGCGCTTCTGCTCTTGGGATTCCTCTTTTTCTTTTTCCAAATCCATTGGATGGTTCCTCCGTTCCTTTGTCACAAGGCCAAGTATTGGCTCAGAAGATGGGATGATGGTTTACGCAGGAAAGCTCCCGGTCGGTCTTGCCATCACGCCCAAATACTCGCAAAAAGAATAATCTATGATATTACCTTCTGCTCTTGAACTCTTCAGGGAGCTCCGCAGACGGCAGATTGATGCAAAAGGCGATGAAGAAGACAACATCGACGCCTGCAAGAACATACCCGAGGGTATGCGCCTGTTCAGCCAGTCCTTGCATGACGGCATATCGGATGCCGATGGCAATGGTGATATCCAAGATGACCACAATGGCAATCATGAATTCCGTAAGATAGTTCTGCAAACGCATATACTCTGCTCCCCCTCAGCCAATGACGTTGATATTGGCAACACGGTAATCCGTCGCCCGATTGTGCAGGAAGGAGCACATCTCGGGAAGGCGGCTGGCAACGGATGGTGTCACCACCTGAAGAAGCCGAGAAGGATTGAGTGTCGATGTGATGATGGTCGTGAGCTCGAACTCATAGCGGTAATTGATCAGGCGGAAAAGCTGTTCGTTTGCCCAGCTTGAAAGCGTGCCGTCCTTCTCCTTCCGCCCCTCGCCAAGGTCGTCGATGACAAGGAGCGGCGCTTTCGCATAAAGCTCGAACGTCTGCTTGAGCCCGTCAGGGTCTTTGAACTTCGCCTTGAGCTCTTCGAGAAAGTCTGCACAGACAAGGAACGCTCCCGTGATGTCATGCAGGCGGTGGACTTCCAAGAGGGAGGCAACGGCAAGATGCGTCTTCCCAGAGCCGAAATCGCCGAAGATGTAATACCCCTTGGCATGCTCATGGAAGTTCTCTGCCCACTGCCTTGCGAACTGGTAGACTGCCTGCGTCGCCTCGGTCACATGGAACGTATCGAACGTGCGGTTCTGGAATCTGCTGGAAATCAGCATGGATTTGAGCGCTTTCTGGTACATGACCTGCTGGCGAATCTGCTTGGCAAACGGGCAGCCGACGACGGGAAACGAAAGCGTCTTGCCATCGTATACGACCGTCGTCCTGCCGCAGGAAAGCACCTTGTCGGGGGCATGGTTGCATGTCTGGCATTCCGCCTCCCACTTCTCAAGCTCTTTGAAGTTTGTGGCTTCGTCCAAGGCAAGTTCCATGGGAATGTCGAGATGGCGCTTGGCGAGAATCACGCGGAGCTCGTTTTCATCCTGCTTGCGGATACGAGCAAGGAGTGCCTGTGTCTCGGCAGAGTCGAGACTAAATCCCATACTTCTCAAACTGGGTAAGAGTAAAGAATCCAGGCTCTCCAGGTTGTGGTCGGATTCCTTGAGGTCTGCTGGCTCCATCATAGCTGGATGCTCCCTTCTGCTGAGAATACGTATTCGGATTTATCGGCTTGGAACTCTGATTAACGAGTACCTTGCCGAGATACTGGATATGCTTGACGTTATAGCGAACCATCTCCGTGATGCCATGCATCACCAGCTTGATTCCGTACGTCTGGACGAACTGGAAGAGCAAACTGTCTTCACCAGGAGCGAGCTTGTCAACCGTTGCTTCGTAGAATGCGGCTGCCTTCTGGAAATCGGCAGAAGCATCATTCTCCGACTGGGAAGCGGCCAGCGGCTTCTGATGGTTGTTAGTCTCTTGTATGTTAGTCTCTTGTATATTAGTAGGAATAGTCAAATTGACCATCGACTGATGTTCAGATTGACTATCTGAGATATTCAAATTGACCATGTGCCCCACAGAAGATGACGTGGAAGCAGGCAAACCGCCTTTATTTTCAACAGATGGCCAATTTGAATTTGTGGGATGGTCATCTTGACTCTCGGGATGGCCAATTTGACTTTGCTGATGTTCAGATTGACCATCTGATTTTGCAGAAATACCTGTAGAACAAGTATTTTCAACGGATGGCCAATTTGAATTTTCCGCATGGCCATTTTGACTTTCCGTATAATCAGATTGACCATGTGCCCCTTCAACTTGACATTCGGCAGCTTTTTCTTGGCCAATATCCGATGCCGATTGCTGAAGAATAACAGCGAGTTCTGGATACTGTGCCAAGATGCGCTGTTCCCTCGAACCATTGCAAAGAACGGAAGAATTACGATAAATCTTCTGTTTCATCAGTGCGGAATTCCGTTCGATGATGGGATAGAGGGCATCCAAGTCATCGTAGTTAATCGTATACCATTTGATGGACAACCCACGCGTCATGTTCTTGACCTTGATGAGATGATACATCTTCCCCTGATATTCGAAATTCCGAAGCTTTCCAAGGATTCGCTGGAGTGTGCTTTTAGAAAGCCAGTAGAACTGGAGGTTCCATTCATCGAGCGTATTGAAGACCCACTTCTCTCCGTCGATAATGTGCTTGGAACGTGTAAGCCAGTACTGGAGCTGCTGGAGAACGATGGCATGCGATTCCCCGACAAGAGCTCCGAGCATGGGACAGAACTGCATCGGGCTCTCGGGAATCAGCAGAGGGTTCGTCCTCTGGATTGATCCGTGTGCCATGAGAACCCTCCTTTCAGGAAATCTGACTGACTAAGTCATCGAGGTTCGGGCAGACACTGCGAAGGCGTTCTTCGTGCGTAGAATCTAACGGGAGATTCCTCTTGCGAAGAAGCTCTTCGCGCCTAGCAACGGCAAATTTCTCAGCCATCGGAAGAAGGCACTCGAATTCGTCGTAGTCGATACTGTACCACTTGATGGAACTGAATGGATTGGCCTCGTGACACTCCACTTTAAGCAAGTGGAATTCCTGTCCGTCGAGCTTGAGACTGCGAAGGTGCTGGATGACCCTCTGAAGCGTACGCTTTGCCATCCAGAAGCATTCCAAGTTCCATTCGTCGAGAGTGCATCTAACCCAACGCTCCCCGCCGACATAAAGGTGGGAACAAGACAGTTCTTCCTGCAACTTCTGAAGGAAAAGTGCTTCATTCACGCCGATATATCCACCAAGGGTCGGAAGAAATTGGATGGGTTGCTCCTGAACGAGGAGTGGATTGCTTCCTGACGGGAAGCGGTTAACTTTGTACATAAAGATTCCCCTTCTCCATGAACATCGTTGTATCAATCGGTAGCGGCAGAAGCCGTCATCGGTGACGACGAGAGATTCAAAACCTCCATGATGTCTTGATTCTCATAGTCATGAAGCATCTTGCAGAGGCTGCTGTACTTCGGACGGCGTTCACGACCAATCTTGAGATACTTGAGGATGCCGATATCCATGAGCTGGTAAATGAGATGCCGACCGCATTTGAGATGCTCTGCGGCTTCCTGAACGGACATAAGACGCTCGTCTCCGATGTTAAGAATCGTAACAGCTTGAACGGCCATGACACTCCCCTCCTTACGCGATAGGCGAAGCAACAGGACGATGGTGGAAGCACTTCCGCTTCTTGTTTGTGGATGCCTGCATGAGACGACTGATGCATTGATGGATTTCATCAGGCTGGATGCCGACATCAAGGTTAAGAAGCGTATTCTGGAAATCTGGATCCTGCACGCAGGACATGATTTCCTTGTCGCTGGCAAAGACATTTTCCGTTTCGTTTTTGGCATTCATACTGCATTTTGCGATGCAGAAGAGCAGGATGCCGTGGTCTTGCGTGATATGGAATATCGTGCGGTAATAGTTTCTGCCTGAGCTGGCTTCGAACAGGCAGCTGCTCGTCGCGGCGATGGCTTTGCCGTTGAGCTCGTCGAAAGTGTGCATGAAATACATGCGGATGTTCCTCCTTTTCGTGAAATGCAACGTTGAAATCGGCTATGGGGAGAAATCAGCCGACAGATTCGCAGACTCCATTCTGCGGAGTCAGGAGCTTGTACCATTCCTTGAATCCAAGGACACTGGCAATTTTGATTGCCGCCTGAGGCGATGGACGCCGCTGGCCGTTTTCGATGAAGCAGTAATACTGCGATGTAATACCGACCAGGCGGGCAACATCTCCTTGCGTCATCTTGCGGTCCTGACGGATTTTCTTGAGCCAGTCACGCATATAGGTATCCCCCTTTCTGGCATATTAGACAATTTGTTTCATTGGGAGGCATAGAAAAATGAGCGGTATTGGCCACAGATTTTACGATAAGAATACACGATGGTTCACGAGAAATTTTCTTGTCTTTTTGCAAGCAAGAGAATTTTTCATGATGCCTCTTCGTCTTGGAAGAGCTCGTAGAGGTCTTCCAAATCTTTCGAAGAAGAAATGATGGACTTCATCCACTTTGTGAAGAGCTCCTTCTTGTTTTCCAACGTAGCGGCTTCGTGATAATTCCCCAAGAAGCGCATCTTGTCATGTTCCATCTGTTCCAATGCGAAAACAACCTCATCAACCTTGACATCAAGTATAGAAATCTGCCGTTGTTCTTTTGTCATATAAAACACCTACCCTTGATTCGCAAAAAACTCTTGAAAAGCACCAAATTGTTTCTGCTATGTTTTATGAATATTTCTACATAAAGCAAGAGCAGATGCCAAATAGATGTTTTTCATAAGATCATACAACGGGCATCTGTTGCGGAATTTTATCCGCCAGTACCGAAAATGGACTCGTATGGTTCTTCAAAGCATGCACGGTCTGAGCAACGCCAAGCAGGTAGGCATTCAAGACACGTTCTTCCTCTGGTTCGACCGACCGAAGAATGTCAAGCAGTTTAAGTGCTTGAGCTTCGTTCTTTGACACTATAAAAACCTCCATTTTTGTTCTCACAGGAACGATATAGATAATATATCATAATATTTTGTTCTTGTAAACACATTTCTTGATAAATCATTAGCTCCTCTTGTTCTTGCAGGAACAAACGAAAAATGATATGATTAGTTGAAAAGAGAAATATCGAGGTGACTATTGTGGAAGAACGACTAAAAGAAGTCAGAGAAAGATTCAGCCTTACACAAGAGGAATTTGCATCTCGTCTTGGCGTGACTCGTACAGCTTACGCAAAATACGAAAATGGAATCGTTGTACCATCGGACACGTTCATCTCCCTTTTGTGCGCGAAATT
>Ga0256406_1001078_pt1 | contig 45450 bp, 44 predicted proteins | sample RumenRJG_03DNA_FD_185986 | JGI IMG/M metagenome (GOLD analysis project Ga0256406, IMG submission 185986) | Bovine rumen microbial communities from Lethbridge, Alberta, Canada - RJG_03 | ecosystem: Host-associated > Mammals > Digestive system > Stomach > Rumen | place: Canada: Alberta | collected... | reverse complement strand
TGGACATGGCGCTTGTGAGTCTTTTTTTATTTATCACCTGGAAATCCCCCGTATGATTGACAATTGTTTGCAAACCAGTCTGCGAGTTTGCACGTATATAATATCATATAATCATAGCCATTTCTTCTTCTTGAAGAACCGCAGGCAGCCCAATACTACCGCAATGCTCACCGCGATCACGACAGGATATCCGTATTTCCATTCGAGTTCCGGCATATAGCGGAAGTTCATGCCATACCATCCGACTATGAGAGTCAGCGGCATGAAAATTGCCGTAATTACCGTGAGCAGGGTCATTATCTTGTTTTGGCGCATCTCCAGATGAGCATGGTGAAGATCGTGTATCTGCATCGCAAAGCTGCGAAGTGATATTGCGTAGTCTCTTCTCCTGTCTAAGAGGTTCATAAACAGTCTGATGTAGCGCAGTTTGTCTTCGCTGAAAAAGCCGTTTTCATTTTCTTCGAATTCCTGTGCCATATCCATAATCTGCTCGTAATGCATCAGAAGTTTTCGAATGTCATTATGGATTTCGTGGGCCCGGGAGAGATTCTCATGCTGATAACGCATAATAGAATCCTCGATGTGGCTCAGCTCATCCTCGTAGTTTTCAAGAAGAGTAAGGTCGCCCTCCACAATCTGCTCCAGGAAATCATGGAGAAATCGCTCAAGGCTCGGCTCTCTCCAGCGTTTGGTGCGCCTAATTTCTGCTATCAGCTGCTCCGCTTTGCCGCTGTCATCGATAAACACGATTCCCTTCTCATCCAGCGCAAAGGCAAATCGGTAATCCACCTCGCCTATAGCTTTTCTGTCGGGAATGCGGAATGTTCCGGTAAGCGAGTCGTAGTTGACCTCCGCTTTCGTATTGTGAATGTCCCCTATTTCCTGTTCGAGCTCAATGCCCATGTCAAAGTGGTCGCGGTCGCTGGCCCATTCATCTGAAGAAAGAACCGCGACGAATTTGGAACTCGTCTGCTTCAGCATTTCCTTCTCTGTGCACGGCTGCATTGTTTCAGTCAGAATATAATAGCTCATTACTCCTCCTTCGTGGATGATTTCTTCCCTATGATCATGCTTGCAAACTCCGAGCGGAGTATTACATCTTTTGAATTATTGCTATCACCTCGACATGCGGAGATGCATTCACGATGAATACAATTCTCTTTTTTGAAAAAAAGATGGCATCACCGCAATGAATACAATTCATCACTAAAAGCATCTTTATTATAATCGAGCTTTGTTCCCGTAACAATAAATCATAGGAATCTATTCTCCAAACATAAAACGGGCCCTTTATTTCAGGCCCGGTGTCGCGATGTAACTAATGTAGTTTCTTTACGCTATCGATTTAGCCATATTGTAGATGTGATCAGCAATTCTCTCTGAATCGGATATGAGTGAAAGATAGTAAGCTCCTATGCCAATCTCACATTTCCCTGACTTTGCACGCTCTATGTGTTTCTGTGACATATCTTCGGTGATGGCATCCACTCTATCTTCAAGCACTTTGGATTCTCCGAGCGTTCTCATGTCACTCTCCGTATATGTCCAGAGCGCCCTTTCATAAAGCTCATCTATCGCGTTTCTGAGTTCCTCAATCTCCTGATGCGCCACCTCGGATATCCTGCCTCCGGCATCGATCATTTCAAGAGTATATTGAACTATATTAACCGAATAGTCCCCTATTCTTTCAAGGTCGTTGATAACATGAAAACTCTTCGCCATAAACTGCGCATCTTCATCGTTGATTACCGCCCCGGACAACTTCGCCAGATACTCCTGCAGCTCTTTGTTTAGGTAATTGAGTTCCTCTTCATTCCAGCGAAACAGTTCTTCGTCTTTAAGATTCTGACTTTCGAACATCTCCAGCGCTAAGTGATAATTATGCATAGCGATTTTGGACATATTGAATATCTCATTTTTGAGTTGCTGAAGTGCTATGACCGGGGTGTTGAGAAGATGCTCGTTGATGTAGTATAGCTTAGGCGCATTCGGATCCACTTCCTCCTGCTCGGGTATCAGCCTGGTGACGAGCCTGACAAGTCTGTCCGTCAGAGGCAGCATGGCAAATGAGCATACAATGTTAAAGCAGCTGTGGAACATCGCGAGCTGAAGCTGCGGCGCTTTCGGGAAGAGATCATGGAATATGCTTCCGTACGATATCTCGCCATTGCTCGCAATTCCTATTATCTGTCCTATGGTGAGGAAGAGCACTACGCCAAACACATTGAAAAGAAGATGGATAAGTGCGGTTCTCTTTGCGTTTTTCCCGCTGGATGCAGCCGCCATAATCGCAACCACACAAGAACCGATATTGGATCCCATAGTAAGATATATACCTTGAGTGAGGGATATGAGTCCCGCCACGACCATGGTTATTGCAACCGATGTCATGACAGACGAGCTTTGAACGATTGCCGTCAGAACGGCACCGACGAGAACAAGCAGAAGTATATTATCTATGCTTGCGAGGAAATTCTTGACGGAGTCGAGATATGCGAAGCTCTCCATGGAGTTGCTCATCATCGAAAGGCCGACGAAGAGCATGCCGAAGCCCGCAATTATGCCTCCTATCGTTTGTTTGCTGTTGCTCTTTGCGAAGCTCATCATAAAAGCTCCGACGCCCGCAAGTGCCGAAAATATTACCGTTGTCGAAACAGAGTCTTTGCCCGAAAGGCCCAGAGCTACGATTTGGCCTGTTATCGTCGTACCTATATTCGCTCCGTATATTACCGTAGCAGCCTGATGGAGCGACATGATGCCGGCATTTACAAATCCTATGACCATAACGGTTGTAGCTCCGGAGCTCTGAATAGCAGCTGTTCCTGCCGCTCCTATCCCTACACCCACGATGTCACTTCCGGACGCGGATGCAAAGAGTTTTTTAAGTTGCGTGCTGCCAAGAGCCTCCAGGTTTTTGCTCATCATGTTGCAGGCGATGAGAAATATTCCTATACCCGCAACAAGAGTAAGAATTGCGCTGAATGCGTAGTTGAAATCCATACTTCTACCTCGCTAATCTTTGAAACAACTTCATAAATTCCGCGGTAGATATAAAAAGAGACCTCTACCGCAAATTGTTCGGTAAAAGTCTCGCTTCTTACAACACATTCCGGGGACAAGGCCCGTATTGACGAAATATGTTACGCATCACTGCGCAAGCTACTCCCTTATTATCCGAGGATAATATCTCACAATCTCACACCCATGTCAAGCAATAGCGCCTCAGCACAGCGAATAGTCTTTATGATAGGCATGCCACAAAGAACCTTTTTTACCACGTTGAAGAGTTGCTGTATCGGCAGGTTAGTTCTGCTCGTGAATCTGCTCGTTTGTAATCAGAGGATATCGCATCAGAGTGCAGCCTTCGAGATTCTCTTTATGCATATCAACCTTTGATATACGGTGATTGTCATAGCAATTGTAGTACTGCACTCCGGTCCTTGTGTTATAGCAGGCAGTGTAGATGGTTATTTCATATTTGTTATCTCCTAAATCACAAAGTCCACGCTGTTGAGCAACGGATTCCAGAATATGGAAAAATTGGCTAACACTGGACATCTCATCTTCTGCTGACAGAGAATTAACTTTTGTGAACGCAACTCTGGCGAACCTGGACTGTGACGACAGATCTCCCGGAAGGCCCATTCCGCCCATTCCCCTGCTGTATGCGTCAAGCTCAAGGTCCGGGCAGAAAGTATTGTCAGGGGTACCGGTTCTCAAATGCCTGTAATTGTTAAGGCTGAAAAGCTGCTTATCGAAAGGTGGATTATTAGTCATTACTCCAACAGGGTTATCATACACCTTGAGTCCCTCTTTGACGGATTCAACTGTAATCACAGCATCTTTATCCGCTATCATCCAGTGCAGAGGGGAGAGCGGAAGCTGGTCGCTGAACGGAATGTCTGTTAAATTGATCCTCTCTAAAAGAGAACGGGCATCGCCAACGTTTTCGCATTGACCGAGTATCCAGGGGATGAACTCAAAAGGGGCGATGTTATCTTTATCCGTAACTGTCTCAAAATAGTGGGCGTTTCCCTCGAAATTAAGGCCTGCCATCCCAAGCCCTTTTTCGTTTACAGCCTCATAGTAAAGCGGATAGTCTTGCATAACATAAGCTGTTCCTATCATCGCCAGATGGCTTTCCATCTTTCCTTTCGTCCTGAATTCGAACGGATAGTTCCTGGGTGTGACCACGACCTCTTCTCCATACGAAAACTCGTAATCAAAAGTTCTGCCAAAGTAAAAGTCTTTTGTCCTATAAGTAGCTGCTGTACACATGTCTCATCCTCCATTTTTCAAACTAGAAGCATTTCGATAATCAGCTTTTCATTTTACGGCTTACAGCCTCTTGAGGAGCACTGTCACCTCACAATGTGATGTCCTGGATAGAAAAAACCTTTTGGACCGGGCAGAGGTATATGGTAAAAATACACTTTTTTATGCATTATTTTGCGCCAATGTATATTTATGAATAAATATGCAAAGGGCTGAAGACCAGCCTTTCTTTCCACGTCCTGTGTTTCTTTGGGGCGATTATATTGCAATATTTCTTTTTTCAACCACGTTACTGTCAAGATTGACAGCATTTTTATTGTTTTTTCTTTTTCTTTTCCGGCAGCTCTTCCCACATGCTCCTGACCAGCTCGCACAGAACTTCCCTATTATCCACATCATCTATCAGAATCATTTCTTTTGCCCCCTCATATGGAAGCTCCATCGTTGCATGCGGCATACGCTTCACTGCTGCAGGAACAGGTTTTACCAGTAAGCGATCATCGTATATCCCACCGAAGATTCTCCCACGATAATAAAGGATGTATTCACCCATCATTGCCCTATAATTTACTTCATCAAGATCTGACAGTTGTTCCAGGATAAAGTTCAGGTATTCTTTCGTAGTTGCCATATGAGCCTCCTATGCATTCACGAGCTTCAGGAACTTTTTATCGTTCATCTGCTCATTCGTAATGTAGTCTCCGTCATGAAACAGCGCATAGTTTGTGACCGGAGTCGGCGCATTCTGCGCTCCTTCTCTGCTTTCGATATGGATCGCATGGAATGGTATATCATTCTCTTTGGCTGTTTGCTCCAGCACCGGAACATACTTCGCATTGAACGGGCACTGACTGGTGTAATACAGAACATAGCCCTTTTCGTCTATATGAGGATGCTTTGCGCATTCTCTGAAATGAGGCTTGTCTGCATCCGTCATAAATGGCAAGTACCACAACTGAATGCCATTATCCGCCTCATCGCATACGGTAAATCCCTTATATTTAAGGAACTTGGGATCAGCAAGGAAAGGCTTCTTCTTTGCCGCCGCCAGTATACACAGCCCCAGCTTTCCTTTTTCTTTACTATCCTCGGTACATGCATCAAGTAAGTCCGTAGAGTATCCATGCCCCTTAAAGGAGCCAGACACCCACAGGCAATCAACATACATATAACCATCAGCATTGATCGGAACCCATGCATTCTCGGCCGGAATATATTCAATAAAGCACTTGCCGCGCTCCACGCTCTTAAGAAATACAAGTCCCTCATCAAATCTATCAGCCAGCCACGCTTTCTTAGATGAGACCTGCATATCCTTATTATTGGAAATGGCACAGCAGATGTGTTCCTTTTCCAGATTATCCTTTGTAACTCTGATGTACTCCATAAAGTCATCTCTCCTTTGGTTTTATCGGATGACGGATCACTGTCTTTAACTTCCCGGGTGCAACCTTTCTGGCGTCACTCAGATAGATCTCGTGATGATACCGCTGATCAGTGATATCAAGAATATAACCCTGTTCATCCATGAAGCGGTGCATCGCTTCTACTGTAGCGGGCTCATCGTCATATGTGCCGATATGCATGCACTGAACACAGAGGCCTTCATCGTAGGTGAAGAATTCCATCTTTGAGAAATCCTGTTTCTTCTTTTTCGTGGCTTCGTTGACCGCCCAATCGAAATCTTCTTTCGTAACAAAATCCGGCAATCGGATGACGGAGATCCATTGAAAAGCATCTTTATGTGAATAGTCCACTCCGACCACTCCATCCTGCCACCAGAAGCCTTCCAGTGGAGGCACCACATAATCAAAGTATCCATCGATCTGATGGTCGCCTTTCTTACTCATCTTGATCGTAAAGGCAACCCCATAAAGGAGCCCTATCGACTGTTTATATTCCCCATTCTCCTGATTCGGATCACCCTGCCCGCGAACAGCAATAAAGTTCATGCTCGGCACAGTAATTATCTCGGGCTTGTTCTTTGGCATGTAGAATTCCTTGTACTCTTTTTTGTAATCAAAAGCCACGTCATGACCTCCTGAATTAGAATTATGCCCGTCTCTTCAATAAGGCTGAATGACATCTGATGCAGCTGTTCGGAATTTCCGAACAACTTGCTGCTCCTCAAGCTCACCCTCTTCGAAAATATGCTTTATATGTTCACTTACGTTCGATTTGCTGGTCTGAAACAAATCAACAAGTTGCTGCTGTGTTAACCAAACTGTCTCATCTTCAAACCTGACATCGACTTTAGTGTGACCATCTTCAGACTGGTAAATCACAATTTCTGTATCAAAGGTGCCCATCATTTTTGTTCCTCATTATGCGTCATCTCAATCCAATTATAATTATAAATGTCATCGCAAAGTGCATCAACATTATCATTTTGCATTGAGTAGCATCTGTACTTTTTCATATAATTCTTTACTTACGATTGCAGGATGCGTGTCTTCGTAATAGTACTGCTTTACCTCCCCGCGATTCTTCATCCGCTTTCCGGAAAGCAGATCCTCCCCATATGTTTTTTGCATTAATGTGCAGCCCTTATACTTTTCATTGTGCAGCATCTTACCGATGACATTCGGCGCCCATTTTGTTTTGCCTGTTTTTGTTTTAATCCCTTTATCCTCAAGATAATTGCAGATTTTACGAATTGAGTACCCATCAGCATACAGCTCGAAGATTCTTTTAACTATTGCTGCCTCTTCCGGAACTACAACAAGCTCTCCATTCTTTTCTGTATATCCCATGAAATTCTTGTATTTCGTCTGGATCTCACCTCGCTCGAACTTCCTTTGATATCCCCATTTGATATTCTCACTGATGTTTCTGCTCTCCTCCTGAGCAACTGCACTTAATATTGCCAATACAAGCTCTGTTTGCTGATCAGACAGTTTCAGATTCTCATTTTCAAAAATAATGTCTACGCCTTTGTTTTTAACATTCTCGTCGCCTCCAGTACATCAACTGTGTTTCTGGCAAATCTGCTTATCGACTTGGTCAGGATCAGATCGATCCTGCCTTTTTCAGCCTGCCTGAGCACCTTTGCCAATCCGTTCCGTTGTTCCTTCCTTAGTCCGCTGCCGACATCATAGTAGACACCACGATAAAGCCAGTTCTTATTACTTTTGATCTTACGCTCATAGTAATAAACCTGTGATTCCAGGCTTGCAATCTGCTCCGGATCTGCGGAGCTGACTCTGCAATACGCTGCAACCCTCAGTTTCTGCTTTTTTACTTCTTTTGGTTTTGCTGGTATAAGAATAACTTACATAAAACAAAAGTAAGACATGCCATTTGACACATCTTACTATAGCTGTTATGTATTTTATTGTATTTCCTTGCTCAAGGTGTGCTTTTCAACATTGCCCTGTAAGCCTTTAATTTCAAGTCTTACAGCCTCTTGAGGAGAGCTGTCACCTCACAATGCGTCGATGTATTCGTGATGAATACAATTCTACATTTTTGATATTAAGGTGGCGTCATCTCAATAAATACAATTCTCAATACAGATATCCGTCGAAGGAATGCAAACGTTCGACCCATGTAGGCAACTGAATTCATTGTGATGAATTATAATGAACTACCAGTCTGATAGTTCATTATCTGCGCCAAAGGTCAGTTCCAACAGTTCTGCAGCTATCTCTTTGCTGCAGACGCGCATCAGATTATCATCAACATTTTCCTTGGAAAGCAGATTCATGTTTCCATACCATACGATTTCATCATCAATTATCGCATAGTGCTCGCAGTCATTTTCCACTAGTTTTATCTCAAAACCTGCTTTTCGTAGTCTCTCCATAAGCTCCATACGTACATAGTCTTTACCGTATTTATAAGCATCAGGATGCCATGTAACAACAGTAACTGTCACACCAATTTCCTGCTGACCACTAAGTTCTGCTATGATACGGTTTACTTTTTCATTGTTAAGACGAGGGCTGGAGATCACTACATTTGATCTAGCCTCTGATATATCCCGCCAGTAGGTATCCGCATATGTATCCATGTCATAGATTGCATTGGCCTTCTGCTTCTCGCCATCTATGCTGACACAAAGCTCATAGCCTATTTTTTTATAGGCCCTTAACCTTGCTGAATACATCCTATCAAACTTAGGTATATGGCTATCGACATAATCATAGATTATGACGTTTTGTTTCCCTTTATAGTCTCGGTTAAGTCTTCCCGCATACTGCTCGACTACATTCTCTCCTGAGATCGGAGTGGCCATGAACAGTGTGTCCAGTCTCGGATAGTCGAATCCTTCTCCAAGCAATGACCCCGTTCCTACCAGTATGAGGCTTTCCTGATCAGCTACCGCATTGAGTTCTTCAACCTGCGCTCTGCGTGCCTTAGTGCCGTTTGAACCCGTAAGCAGGATTAGTCTGTCTGAATACTCTTTCAGCCTATCTGACAGCTTCTTTGCATGATCCACATATCTGGTGAGAACTACCGGTGTCCGTCCGGCATTGACGCATTCTGTCACATCTTTTACGATCTGCTCGTCACGGACATCGTTGTTCCTTATCAGCTCGAACGCTTCGTTTCCATATGGTGTTTTTGAAAGGTGATGGGCCTTAACCGTGCGTGTGAAACGCGGGTATACCAGATGTTCGATGTTCTGCTCTTCAGCCCTGTCTTTTGCAGTAAACCTATATCTTACAGGTCCCAGCAGGAACTCGTTTACCTTTTCTTTCCCATCGCCCCTCTTTGTAGTTGCTGTTACGCCATGAACATATTTTGCTTTGAGCTCTTGTAGCACCTCGATTGAGCTGTCAGATGCAGCATGGTGGCATTCATCAAAAATCACCTGCGTATATTCCCCAAGCATAGGATGAAAGCCTTCTTTCTTTTTTATAGACCGAATCATTGCGACATCTACAATGCCGGTCAATGTGTCATGTGTACCCTGAAGGTTCCCGATCAGTTTTTTTCTCTTTCTTGTCCGTCCGCTTTTCGTTTTGTATTCTGGTAATTCCTCATCTATATCCAGGAATTCCTCAAGCCGGTCGATCCACTGATTCATCAGATCTGCTCTATCCACAAGGATCAAAGTGTTCACTCCCCTACTGGCGATCATGCTGCAGCAAACAACAGTCTTTCCAAAAGCCGTAGCAGCATGAAGTATTCCCGTTTCATTCCGGAGCATGGCCTCCACTGCCGGTACCTGTGATTCCCGCAGTTCTCCCTTGAACGTCACTTTTATTTTCCGTCCATCTGTCCTTTTATCCTCGATCTCATAACAGATGCCGGCCTCCTCGAAGCGCTTCAGCAACTCCTCCTGCAATCCACGCGGCAGAACGATATACTTTCCTTCATCAGCTCCAAGATAAATGAACCTGGACTCATCATAATTTGGCATGTCCATCGCCTGATTCTGGAAATACTGTTTATTTGAAAATGTTGCCAGACGGCGCAGCTGGCGTTTAAGCTTGTTCGACATTTCCGAGGAATCAATATATATCCGGTCTGAAAGCACGACGTGTACTGTTCCTCCGATGCCATTTTTATCAAAGGCCGAGTTCCTGTCCCATGGAGAGTCCTCATCGTTTTCGATCTGTGCTGTACCTCCTGCGCTATACCACTTGGAAAGGCAGTCCTCTATTTCCTGCCTGCTTATTCTTTTAGTGCCCGCCAGAAGCTTGAGCTGATCTTCATATGCATTCCAGTTTTCATCTACGAAAGCACTATTACCTGATTTCAGAGCCTGGCCCTGCAGCGGAAGCGCAATCACATTCCCAAGTCCTCCTTCCGGAATCACATCCTGTGCAGGTATCATCCGATCATAGTATCTGAATGATGTAAGGTTCACAGACTCCGCACCCTTTTCTAGCAAAGCAAACCCGAACCGTCTTGCAAGCCTTGCCGGTACCATTTCTCTGAAGAATATCCATAAATGAGCGCCCTGACCTGACCTTGACCTTTCAACTACTGCATCCACTCCAAGGTTCTGACATATTCGCCGCAGAGCATCTATCTCCTCTTTCCATCTGTCGTCTTCATTTGCGTGGTCATTCTTTTCAGCACCTTTTGAATGATTGTCGAAGTCAAATACAAGTAACTGGCACAGATTATTCTCCAGCATCGGATATATTGCAACCACATCATTCCCGTCAGGATCGCTGCCCATAAGATGAGATTTAATCAACGATATGCTAACAGGTTTATAGGCTCTGAACTCGCAGTCTTTGCACCGAACTCCATCTTTTATTTTCTTGTGGCATCCCTGCTTCCAGAAATTGAAGCATTGAGTATAATATCCAGTCTTTCCAGTACGGGGATTTGAATAACGCAGATCATATACATCCTTTCGTCCGCGGCAGAACATCATGAAAAAGTCGTTAGCTACTTTATCCGTTATCTCAAATCTTTTTATCCTGGATCCCTGATCCGGTTCAGGACCACTTCTTGTTTTATCAGATATACCTTCAACTATATCAGCATATGAAACACCGGCTTCCGCAAGTCGCCCCTTCAGAAGCCGGTTCTCGTTTTCTAATATAGAAATCCTTTCCCTCAGTTTCTTTACTGTATTACTCTCCATTCTTGACTACTTCCCAATGTCTTTATCTCTTTCCGCTAAACCGACATCCTTTCCGACATCCTGTCGGTTTGGAGTTTTAGGCTGATCTATAAGGGCGCTCTTGAGTGCTGGGAAATATACTCTCCTATGACTATTGTTTTCGAATCTGCACAATGTCCTATTTCACAATCCATGAACCTTTTTTCTTGGATCCGATTCTTTCAATCGCGCCCTCTTCTATCAGCTCTTTCATCAGCATTTGCACTGTTCTTCTTGATTTATCCATCATTTCTGATAACTCAACTTGTGTTAATGATGGGTTTTCCTTAAGAAGTATCAATATATGTTCACGGTCAGTCACTTGGCTTTTCTGCGCTTTATTTTGCGCTTTATTTTGCGCTTTATTATATACATAATTGAGATTCCACAACGTAAGAAAAAAATTATATCCATCTGTATAAAATACAGGTTTTAATTCTTCCTTATATCGTTCCTCTGCTTCATATGCGTCAAGTATCTTCTTAAATCCACTTCCTCGTCGCTCCATAAGACGCAGCCTCCCAAACACATCTGCAAGAATAGGATTTCGTAGTTTTGAAGGGACATGCCTTATATCTAGCAACTGAACCTGTGAACCATCAAACATTCCTCCGGGGTTGGTGATGACAATCCTATCATCATAAATATCTACCTGGGCGTGAGCTCCTGTTTGAAGATAACTTCTGTGGATAAGAGCATTAACCAGACCCTCTTCTATAGCCCGTTCCGGATAGTCCGGCAGTTCCACGCGTTTATCATTGTCTTTACGCCAACCCTTTTTTGTGTTGTTTTTTATAAAACCCATAGTACTGTCATAAAGTTCTATAAGTCCGCCTGTATATTCCGCATCATCAAGTGCATCTTGTATAGAATTTGCTTTTTCAAGACCATTCCACCTTGTACAGAAAATCCTTGAATGATGAATATTCCACTGATCCGCAAACAGAATTCCGGCATTGGTCATTTGGCCATCTTCTTGCAAAAGCTTAAAGCTCACAAGATCATCATCAAACTCCAACGGAAGACGCGTTGCCTTCAGGTATCTTTTCCTAAGAGATTCAAACGTAAGCTTTTCTCTAGGAATATCGGATGTCATTTCGTCATATGATGTTCCTGTACTTTTTATAATGAACTCTGTAAGTTCAAACCCGGCAATCTCTTTTTTTATACTTCCGGTTCGATAATAATATCTACCATGTAGATTTAACGGAAGCTTTGCTTTCTTCACTTCGATTTGAATATACTTCTTTTTATCCTTTGTTTTAAGGTTAACATCACATGTCATACCAAAAGCTGCCGTAATCTTATTAGGAATATCTTCTAATAATTTTTTTACGAGCTTTTCTTCCAATCCTATGACATTTCCATCATCAGCAATACCAATATACAGAGTCCCCCCTTGTGCATTGGCATAACCGCAAATCCATTCAAGGTATTTATCCTTCCATGATTCTTTCCACTCAACAACCTGGCTTTCGTTTTCATCCATGAGAAGATTAATATCTCGCATAACAACACCTCAGTTTCATACAGTTTTAGATAAGAATATCACTGTTGCGCTTTAATTCCAATCTTTAAGCGCAATTGTACTTAAAATTTGCGCTATAAAGAATTTTTCATTCCCACACCAACCTTTATCTGTGAAAAATACCTCTGATATGTATAGAGCACTTCTTATTCTATGCGAACAACTATAATGTCCGTGCTTTTGTATTTATTCTATCGGTACAAGGTTCCGCGGACATAAATACAATTTAGAAGGGCTGTTTCCCTGTATTTTCAAGGGGTTGAGGTGTTTTGTCATTGTATTTACGCATACGAGGTATTGTATTTACGCGTACAATATAGTCTTTTTGGCCTCATAGAATTCGCTGTTTTTTGCCTCTTTTTTGTCTATTTTTAAAATGTCCAAAAATAGTGAAAAGCCTTGAAACCAAGGGTTTTCAAGGCTTTTGCTTTTGTATTCTTGCTATGACCTCGACATGTGTCGGTTATCCCAGAACGGAAACAATTGTCTGATCTCGTCTATCCCAGAAGAGATACAATCTGAACGGCCTCTGAGCAGCGTTGTACGGCGCTGAAAACCGCGCTGTATATCGATGAATATTTATACATTTACGGCTGAATTATAGCGTTTTCTATAGCTAGCATCGATGTTGTTGTAAACAGAATATCTGTGTCAAACAGGAATGATTTATCATCAAGAATAGCCAGCACTTCATTTTTATACTTCTTAACGGACTTATTGCTTTTGCTGAAGTATTCATTGAAAGCATCGCAACCAGGATAAATAAGCATCATATTTACTCCGCCATTAAGTGCCTTCTCCACTTTTCTTTTTATGATTGCGGTCATTATCTCTTTCTTTTCTAAAACCTTTGAAAAGTATTCAGCTTTATTCCCGAGGACCTTATATGACAGATAGTTTTGTGTTCCGGATCCTGCAATCACTTCCTGTAACTTGTCTTCCTTCGAATCAGGCAATGCGATTTCTTCCTCGTGGCAGAACTCAACCATCTCCGATGAAGCTACTGACAGCAGCCACATATTATCTATCTTTTCAACTGATGCTTCTATTTGACTCCGTATTTCCTCGAAGACTTCGTCAAGGAAGGATTCGGCAGTTATTTCCTGCAACGACTCATAGTCAGAATCAGTAAAAGAGAATTCTCTCATATGACTCTGGATAGCTTCTATTTTCTTTGCCTTTTCAGAAACTAGTCCTTCAGTTTTTGCTATTCTTAGCTGCTTGATCCTATCAATGTGTTCTGCTTGAACTGCAAGGCATCTTTGATGCCACGTTTGTCATGCAGTTTCCAAAATACAATTATATTTAGTCGTTTTCACTAGTTGGGGGTTGACTGTTAATAGTTAGTCTGTCTCCTACAGTTTGATGATTTCTGTCTGCCGGGGATCGGCCAGGGTCCGGATTCTTGCCGGGGCCATAAGCGACAGTACTGGCAGTGCCTTGTTTACTGCCTCGCGGTAGTGGTTGATATCGTCTTCGGGGAATGGGATATGGTAGATAATCAGTTCCCGGGGCTGCATTGTTTCTTCGATGTATTTCCGGCCTCTTCTTAATGTGATCCACGGAAAGTCGAGCAAAGCGACATCGACCGGTATCCCTTCGATCAGCTCTGTAAGCTCCTTAGCGCCGATTGCGCAGTCCGCCGGGATCAGTATGTTGCGTCCGCGGCAGCTGATGAGGATTCCGCTGTGCGGATTCCTGCTGTATTTCGATCCCTCATGCGGCAGATCAGCTATCTTAACGGTTATTCCGTCGAGCTCTATCCTGCCTGTTTCTCCGGGATCGACTGTGATCATATTCGGCCAAAGTTCACGTATCCGCTTGTCGTACTCTGCGGAGAAATGATCCGCATGGCGATGGGACGTGATCATGAGATCAGGGTCCATGAAGTGCTCATTGGTAATCAGTTTGTTAAAGTATTCCTCACTGACGCAGGAGAATCCTCTTGTTTTATTCCCGGGGAACGCATCTATCAGAATGCGCTTGTGATCGATCTCTATTGATACACCGGCGTTCGCGCTCAGGGTTATCATGATGTCCATAATGAGCTCCTTTTCTCAGTCAGGCGGAAAAGTTCTACCAGCTTCGCAAGCTTCTGCCAGCAGGCGGAATAACACTATATATAAATCCATGCGGAAAAGAACGCCTTAAGCGTTCTTTTCTGCAGGATCGATATCCAAATGATAATGATGGGGAGAATATTAATGAAGAAAAAGCTATTATCTGTTGATTATATGGATTGATCGCTTTTCGGCATTCAGTGCTGCTTCCCTGACTGCTTCCGAAACTGTAGGATGTGAGTGTATGGTTTCTATCAGCTCATCAAGTGTCATTTCGTCACCGATTGCAAGGGCTCCCTCGCTTATCAGGTCGGTCGCTCTCGGGCCGATCATGTGGACGCCCAGGATCTCCCCGTATTCTGAGCCGGCTATGATCTTTACCAGACCTTCGCCCCCGTTGGTGATCAATGCTTTCCCGTTAGCAGCGAGCGGGAATTTTCCAACAATGTAAGGGATATTATTGTCGATGCATTCCTGTTCTGTCAATCCGACACGGGCGGCCTCAGGCAGTATGTAAACACAGGTCGGATTCGTCTTCTCATCATAGACGGAATCCATTCCCATGATATTCTCTGCCGCGACTTCTCCCATTGCTGAAGCAGTATGGGCAAGCTGAGCCTTGCCATACACGCAGTCGCCGATGGCGTAAACGCCCGAAACATTGGTCTCCATATGATCGTTGACAACTATGCTGCCCCTTTCATTTGAGATCCCTCCTGCGCTCAGATCCAGACTGGCTGTGTTTGCTTTTCTGCCTGTTGCAATGAGAACTTTGTCAGCTTCGATGCGGGATACTTCTCCACTCTTGCTCTTAAACAGGACAGCAGCGTAACGGCATTTTTCTACGGCCTCTACTGAGCATTCTGTGAATATCTGTATTCCCATTTTTTTCATATGCCCGACACCAATCGATGTGATATCAGCATCCAGCATCGGCAGCATAATATCCCTTGCCTCTATTACTGTGACTTTTGTGCCCAAAGCCTGATACGCGCATGCTAGCTCAAGTCCGATCACTCCAGCTCCGATCACAACCATGCTTTCCGGAAGTTCTTCCAATGACAAGGCTCCGGTAGAATCTATGCAGCACGGGTTGTCTTTAGCACCGGGGATCGGAGGCGCAGTATTGATGGATCCGACAGCGATGATTATCGCATTACTCTCCGGCTCGATCGTTTTTCCATCAGTTGTTTCTACAACGATCCTGCCCGGCGACACAAATCTCGCCTCACCTTCTATGACTTTGATCTTATTTGCTCTCATCAGGCCTGTTACGCCGTTTACCAGCTTTGCGGAAATGGCTCTTTTGTGTTCCATGACCTTGGGGAAGTTGATTTTGAAGTCTGCAACATCGATTCCCAGTTCAGCGCCGCCGGTCCTGATTTCCTCTGCAAGTTCTGCAGTGTGGAGCAGACTCTTTGTAGGTATACAGCCAATGTTCAGGCACGTACCGCCAAGGTGTTCCCGCTCGATCAACGTTACCTCAGCACCCAGCTGAGCAGCGCGTATCGCTGCAACATATCCTCCCGGTCCGCCGCCGATTATTGTAATCTTCTTCATATCTGAGCCTTTCTCTTTACAGAAGTATCTCCATAGGTGATTCGAGGTACTTGCGAACCGTGTTCTGGAATGTTGCCGCTGCCGCGCCGTCGATCAGCCTGTGGTCGAAGGTCAGGCACAGATTCATCTTCTTGCGGACTTCGACAGCTCCCTCTTCATTGAGAGTCAGCTGATCTGTAATAGCGCAAACCCCAAGTATGGCTGCATCCGGTTGGTTGATGACAGGATTGAAGTTGACGACTCCGTACATTCCCATGTTGGAGACTGTAAAAGTAGAACCTTTATACTCATCCGTCGTCAAAGTATTGTTTCTTGCTCTTGCAGCGTAATCTCGGGCTGCGGCTGACAGCTCTTCGATCCCCATCTTGTCCGCGTCCTTTATCACTGGAACGATCAGTCCGTTTTCAACAGCGACTGCCATTCCCAGATTGACATGCGCCCGGCGGATCAGGGTCTCACCATCGATACTTACCCGGATCTCAGGATGTTTTCTGAGTGATTTCGCGACCGCTTTGAGGACAAAATCATTCACCGACAGTCTGTTTTCGCGGCCTTCGTTTAACATCTTTCTGAATTCCATCAGCTTTGTGACATCAGCCTGTACTGTCTGAGTGACCTGAGGGATCTCGGAGCATGAAGTGAACATGCGCTCTGCTATGACTTTCCTCATGCCGCTGAAGACTTCCGTCTCGTCTCCTTCCATGAGCTGGAGGTTCTTGGAGACAAACGGCGTCAATGCTGCGGCAGTCACTTTTCCGGTCTTTGCCGGACCGGCCAAAGCGGCAGGTTCCTCTGTCTCCGTCTGTGCTCCGGCACGCTTTGCCTGATCATAGACATCCTGCGCTCTGATGCGCCCGCTTGTGCCGTTCGGCGTGACCTTGCTGAGGTCTACATCCAGATCTTTTGCGATCTTCCTCGCAAGAGGTGTCGCTTTGATCCTCTCCTGAGAACCCGCGGTTTCAGCCTGTCCATCCCACTTCTCGCCGCGGGATCCGACTACGGCCATAAGGCCCTGAACAGGTATGTCAGAGTACTCCTCTGCTACGATGGCAAGAACAACGCCATCGACTTCGCTTATAACATCATTCGTCAGCTTTTCTGTTTCTATTACCGCAAGGACATCTCCTTTATGGACTTCGTCACCGACACTGACCTTCCATTCAGATATGGTCCCGGTCTCCATGGAGACGCCAAACTGCGGCATTCTGATTTCAGTCGCCATGATTGACCTCCTTATTCCTCGACAAGAGCTTTGACAGCTGATTCGATCTGATCAGGATGCGGATAAACAGCGTCCTCCAGCGGCGCGCTGAAAGGAACTGATGTGTTGAGAGAAGCGACTCTTCTGACAGGAGCGTCGAGTTCATCGAACAATTCGTCTGCTGCCTCCGCAGCCAGTTCCGCTCCGAAACCGCACCTCTTCACGTCTTCTTCCACGATCACGACTCTATGCGTCCTGGAGACGCTTTCCCTGATCGTCTCCCAGTCAAGAGGAACCAGCGTCCGGAGATCTATGACTTCTGCAAGGATTCCTTCCTTTTCGAGTGCTTCTGCCGCTTCAAGGGAACTGTTGACCTGTCTGCTCCAGGTGAGGATCGTCACATCCCGCCCGGCGCGTCTGACCGCGGCTTTACCGATAGGGATCAGTTCTTCCGAATCGCTGACCGGCTCTTTTCTCGGATACAGGAATTTGTGCTCGAGGAAAACTACCGGGTCATCGTCTCTGATCGCGGATTTAAGAAGTCCTTTTGCATCCTTCGCATTGGAAGGACATATCAATTTGAGCCCCGGGATATGGGCAAAGAATGATTCCAGATTCTGTGAATGCTGTGCCGCTCCTCTGCGGCCGGTACCCATCGGCGCTCTCAGCACCATAGGCACATTGATCTGCCCTCCGGTCATATAATGCATTTTGGCTGCCTGATTCATGATCGTATCAAGGCATACTGAAATAAAATCGTTATACATAAGTTCTACGACAGGTCTCATTCCGCGCATCGCGGCTCCGACTGCGATACCGGTAAAGCCCCATTCGCTGATCGGGGTCGTAATGATCCTCTCCGGGCCGTATTTTTCCAGCAGCCCCCTTGAAGATCCGAACGGTCCTCCCATCACTCCTATATCTTCACCCAGCATGATAACTCTGTCATCGCGGGCCATTTCTTCATCAATGGCGTCTCTGATCGCGCCAATCATCGTGGTAGTTCCGCTCATCTTGCTACACACCTTTCATTATCACTGGAGTAGTTATACATCCCGACATCAGCTGCCTGCGGCAGCGGCGACGCAAGGGCAAACTCTCTGGCCTTGCTGATCTTGTCAGATGCTTTCTGCTCTATAAGATCCGCCTCTTCCTCGGTCAGCGAACCGTCTGCAATCAGGGTGTTCCTGAATTTGATGACCGGATCCTGTGCTAAGGCCTCCTTCTTATATTCTTCAGGCAGGTAAGCCGCCGGATCCCCGACAAAATGTCCCGTAAACTTATACAGCTTACAATCTATCAGTACCGGTCCGCTTCCGTTTCTAACCTTGTCGGCAGCTTCCTTCACGCATTCATAAACGGCAAGCACATCGGTGCCGTTTACTTCGATGCCTTCGATGCCGTAAGCCGCCGCTCTGTCTGCCAGGCTTGGGGTATTGCTCGAGTATGTGATCGGAGTCGAGACAGCATAACCGTTGTTTTCGACAAAGAATATGACCGGCAGGTCCCACATTGCCGCCATATTCAGACATTCATGAAAACATCCCTGGTTGCTCGCGCCGTCCCCGAAGAACGCTACGGTAACAGATTTATCGTCAAGCAGCTTGGATGCAAGCGCTGACCCCGTCGCCAGGCTGATCCCGCCGCCGACAATGCCATTTGCGCCAAGCAATCCGCTCTCCGCCTTAGTAACATGCATAGATCCGCCTCTGCCATGGCAGAATCCTGTCTCTCTGCCGAATAGTTCCGCCATCGTATGATTGACGTCTCCGCTTTTCATTACACAGTGGCCATGTCCGCGGTGGCTAGCGGTGATGTAATCACCCTCATTCAGAGCCATTTCCGCGCCGACTACGCCGCCTTCCTGTCCGGTGCAGACATGAACATTACCCATGATCTCCCCCTTGAGAGAGCTGTCCCCGGCACATTCCTCAAATTTTCTTACTGTCCAGAGGTTTTCCAGCATCTCCATCAGGAATTGCTTTTCATATTTGGCCATTGTCATCAACCTCCTGCTTATAATAGTTTATGACTGCTGCGACATCAGTATCTCCATGCCCTTCCAATGCCATATCCTCAAGGATCTGCGTAGATATAGACAATAACGGTGTCTTCGAGCCCAGTCTGTCTGCGAGCTCCATGCAGTTTTTCTGATCTTTGAGATGGATCTTTACTGATGAACTGACGGAATAATCTTCGTCTATCATCTTCCTTCCCTTGATGTTCAGCACCTGACTTCCGGCAGCGCCATCCTTGATCGCATCCATCAGCACCTTCAGGTCTATACCGTCTCTCAGGGCGAGAGCAAAAGCTTCCGCGATTAGCGTGATCTCCACGCCTACGATCATATTGTTGATAAGCTTTGCAGTATAACCTGTACCGTAATCCCCCATCCGTATCACCTTGGAGGCGAACATCCTGATATACGGGAGCACTTTTTCGAACACGTCCGGATCTCCGCCGCACATAGCGCTGAGTTTTCCTTCAGCTGCGCCCTGCACTCCGCCGCTTATCGGGCAGTCTATCAGTCCTATCCCTTTCTCAAGAGCCTGTTCTTTCAGATCGCAGACAGTTTCGCGGGTTATAGAGCTGGTATCAACGACAACTGTGTCCGGTCTCATATACTGAAGGGCTTCTTCAATGTACTTCCGCACCAGTCCATTCGTGGGCATGCTGAGGAAGACAAGATCGCAGCTCTCAAATATCTGTTCCGAGCTTTCGCTCGGGATACCCCCGGAGGCTGCGAATTTCTGCATCGCAGCCCCGGAAATGTCATACCCTATAACTTTTTCATGGCTTTTATCAATGATCTGAAGTGACATAGGAAGTCCCATATTCCCAAGTCCTATCCAACCGATTTTCATATCAGATCCCTCTCTTTTCCATAAGTTGTGATTATCTTCCTTATTTAGATAAGAGATCGATCAGTTCCTGATACTGTGAATACTCATCATACAGCGGCGCCGCAAGTTCTTTGAATTTCTCGGCATTTGCTTCGTCCATATCATATTTCTCGATATTGTATTCGCTGATCCACTTTTCCAGGCACTCGTCGCACTGCTTGCGTGTTACCTCGACCTGGTATTCGCATGCTTCTTTTCCGCATTCATCAACGATCGCCTTGAGGTCATCAGGCAGGCTGTTATACAGGTCTGCGTTCATGGTCATGAACATGCAGCTGTAATGTGCAGTCCATGCTGTAACATAATTCTGAACTTCCTGGATCGAGGAAGCGTCCGCGACCGCGATCGGGTTCTCCTGGCCGTCATACAGATGGGTCTGAAGACCTGTATATACTTCGCCCCAGTTTGCAGTTGTATAATCCGCTTTCCACAGCTCATAGCATCTTGTCAGCAGCGGGCTTCCGCCGACTCTGAGTTTGAGTCCCTTGAGGTCTTCAGGAGAAACAACCGGGTGTTTACTGTTTGTGATATATCTGAATCCATTTTCACCGATACCGATGTTCTTTACGTTGAAGTTCTTCTCAAGTACATCAGTCATATATTTTCCGCCTTCGCCGTTGATCAGCTTGCTGTCAACATCCTCATAGGAAGAGAACAGGAACGGAAGCCCCGGAATGCAGAAAGTCTGATCGAAATTGCCCCATACGCCGTCAGCTTCAAAGGCGATATCGATCGTTCCGTCTACTACTCCCTGACAGCTGTCCGCCTGGCTTCCGTTTGAAAGCTGGTCTGACGTATATACATCGACTACAACTGCGCCGTTTGTTTTTTCCTTCATGAGTTCAGCGAATTTTTCCAGTCCTGCTGCAAAGTTCGAGCCTGCAGCACCTGCAGTATTAGCGCTCCATGTCATCGGTTCAAAAGTTGCTTCTGAAGCGGCTTCTTCTGACTCACCGCTGTCACCGCCCGAGCTTCCACATGCTGTCATAGACAGGATCATCATCAGAGCGATCAGCATTGCGAAAATCTTTTTCATACTATTACCTCCATTTACTGAATAGCTGACTGGTTCACAGAACCGATCAAATCAATATTAGATAAAACTGTATATTTACTCAAGATATAAGGAATAACGATATTTGCGGTATGAAGGTTATCAACAGAAGTACTACCAGCGATACAAGTATCATCGGCACACATTGCCTGGATAACTCTCCGACCTCCACTTCATGTCCCTTGATGCGCATTCCCGAAGCAACAAACAGATTCATTCCGACCGGCGGCGTGAACTGTCCTATCGCGAGGTTCACAGTACAGACGATCCCGAAATGGATAAGATCGACTCCTAGTGCCTGAGCGACAGGCGCCATGATAGGAATGAAAATGTACATAGCCGAGTTGGCGTCGACAAAGCATCCGGCAATCAGGAACACCACATTGCAGATCAGAAGGAATACGATGGAATTGCCTCCCTGCAGAATGTTCTGTACGGCTGTAGACAATCCGTATCTGGTACATACATAGGAAAATATAGTCGCTCCTCCGATGATCAGCATGAGACCGCCCGTGCTCTTGGCAGTATCTATGACGATCTCGATCAGATCCCTGAATGTGATCGTCCTGTAGATGAACAATCCTACAATGACGCCATATCCGGCCGCCACGGCAGCTGCCTCTGTTGCGGAGAATATCCCTCCGTAAATGCCGCCGAGTATGATGACCGGCATCAGCAGCCCCCAAAATGCACTTCTGAATGTTTTCCATACCGAGCCCCATCCCATCCAGGAATGCGCCGGTTTCAGATTCTGTTTGCGCGCTGTCATCTGTACTACGATGATAAGTCCGGCACCCATCAGGATCCCCGGAATAACACCGGCTACGAAGATGTCTCCGACGGATACGCCTGTCAGCGACGCATAGATTACGAAAGATATGCTCGGAGGAATGACTACTGCTATGGAGGAAGCAGACGCGACGATCCCGGTAGAAAAAGAGTCCGTGAACTTTTCACGTTCTACCATGGCCGGTATCAGAATCACTCCCAGGGCTGCTACTGTCGCTGCACCGGATCCGGAAATAGCTCCGAACAGACAGGCTACAACGACACATACCATGGCGATACCGCCTCTTAAATGGCCTATCAATGCGTCGATAAACGAGATCAGTCTTTCAGAGATACCTGCCTTTGCCATGATGTTTCCCGACAGAACGAAGAACGGTACAGCCAGAAGCAGATACTTTCCGATTCCCGCATAGATATTCGCAGGCACCAGCGTCAGACTTGCTCCATTTATAACGAGCGCCAGAATTCCTGACAAACCGAGAGACAATGCGATCGGCGCTCCGATCAGCAGGAGAAGGAAGAATGCTGCAAACATTATCAGGTAAGTCATATGCTCTCCTCCTCTCCCATAAGTTCATAAATGCAGTCCATGATCCTCTCCAGCGCGTGCAGGATAAGCAATACCCCGCCTGCCGGTACGAAAGCACTGTAGATCCAGCTCGGGATCTGCAGCGAAGTAGTGAGCTGATTTGTGGTAGCCTGCTGGATACACTTGACCGCGCCGAAGTAGACCATTATCACTCCCAACACGATCAGAAGGACAGTTGTCAGTATTTCAAGCTGCAGCTGTCTTTTCATGGAAAGCCTGCTGGTAAGGATCGTCATGTTGATCAGCCCGCCCTTCTCTCTGGCACATAATGCAGCGCCTATCAGAGACATCAGGACAAGAAGAGCAACCACTATTTCCTCTGTAAATGACCAGCTCTGGTGAACAATATATCGTGAAATAACATTTGCGATCGTCAACAGGACATCAAAAACCAGCATCAGGTTTATCAGCTGCCGTTCGACAGCAGCCAGCCCGCTTCCGATCCTCTTATATACCCGCACATTCATATGTTCCCCTTCCTGAATCAACCCGGGAACTGATCCAATATCATTATCATTTGAAACATTCTCTCCGGAACTGATAACGGTCAATCGCGATTCCTATAGTTACGTTCCTGTTGATGTGACCATACTTGTATCAGAGCATCTCTACAATAAAATAATTTTTCCTGTATGATCAAAAATCATAAAAAAAGGTTCTCCAGTTCAGTTTTAGTTAATCAATAAAAAAATATTCATCCGAATCGGATGATATCTCCTATCCTTTTGCAATAATTAAGATGTAAACTTTATATAGTAAGAAACACCCTGATTCCGCTCCGGAGAAGATGCTCAAATGAAGAACAGGATCCAGAGAATTTCAAAAGTCAGATCAAGATTTTTTCACAGAAACAGTGTATTCCGTAATACTTTTTTCATTCTCCTGTTTCTGCTGCTGACTCTTTTAATGGTGTTTCAATTAATGCTGTACCGTTCAGCGTACCGCAGCATGAACAACACGCTCCAGGAGAGCAACCAGGCATACGTCGAGACAGTCGCAGCTCTTTCAGATGAAAAGCTCATCAACCTCCAGTCTGAAGTCAGGGACCTTATGTGGGATGAGAACATCCTGCAGAGTATGGTGTTCCCTGATAAGAGGACTGCCAGCCGCGATTTTATGATCCTTACTGCATTCAAAGAGTTTGCCTCGGCGAGGCCATATGTTTCCAGGATCGTAATGAGGTGCAACGCAGACGGCTCGATCTATTCTTCCAAGGGGATCATCGACAGTTCCGAAGATCCGGGGATAAACGCTGATTTCAACGCTTCGGTTCTTACTAAGATCAACGTGTCTGATTCACACGAGATATCATCGTCACTGATCCGTACTGACAGCGGAGAGTTCATCATTTCATATAATCTGATCCGGTATTCACGCGGTCATCTCGGGACATTATTGCTGTATTTTGACCCTGCTGTATTCTTCTCGGATACATGTGCTGATGATAAAACCATTTCCTTCTATTCAAACAACACCCTGCTCTTTTCAGGGAGCAGGAATGCTCCTCAGGTTGGCCATCTGCAGGATAATACCAGCAAGATCCAGTCACAGATCATGGATATGACAATTTACAAGCCTTATGAAGTCAAGGCTTATCCGCTGATCCAGTTCCTCCAGTCCAACTATTTCTTCTTGTTTCTGCCTTTGATGTTTATTCTGTCACTGGCTGCCGCGTGGATCTTCTATAAGCCTTTATATAAAACGCTCAGCTCGATACCACATAATGGGCGGGATAGGAATTCTTACGATGACTGGCAATTCCTGAATGAGGCTATCAGCAATCTGCACGCAGAGTCCTCTCACTTCAGCGCCGTTGTCGATATGATGAAGCCTTTTGTGCAGGCACGGCTTCTGCAGGAGCTGATCGACGAAAACATACAGGATGATTCCATGATCTCTCAGACGATCTCAAGCGTTGACAGTTCCCTGCCTGTGACAGGAGATTTTGTCCTGTATAATACATGCAATTCCACTACCGGTGTACTAAAGTCCGATGAACGGGAGCGGATCCTCAGTAATCTGGATAATCTGCAGGTAACCGGTTATACCTTTTATTCCTTCGCTTATAAATACTCTGTACTGACACTGATGGTCGCAAATGACGCTTCTACTCCTACTGCCGAAGGCAATCTGAACGGACTTGCGCAAAGCATAGCAGTTTACGCGCATACATCAGAAACTATTTCTGTGACCCACAGCGATCTGTTCCATCATCTGTCAGAATTGCCTGCAGCTTATCAGCAGACAATATTGATTTCGAATGATTCAGAAGATATTCAGGGAGATCTCGCACAGCTGAAGAGCAATATAAAGGAATACATAACATCCCTCGGCGATTATTCAGAAGATGAAGCCTGCTATACATTATCCCGCTTTATCGCAGCAATCACCTCATCCGGATATACTCTGAAAGATCAGCAGGCCTGCCTCGAATTCATTTCCGAGAATCTGGCGCAATATGCCAAATCCTATAGCCTGCAGACAGAAATAAAAACGCCCGATCTGACAGATCCGGCTTCTTACCATGATAAAGTCAAAGAATTCAGCGACGATATCACAAATGTGATCCATCTCATTTTTGTCAATCTTGACAGCAGACAGCGGCAATATCTGGTAGCAGCAAAGAATTATATCGACAGCAACTACTCCGATATCGATCTGACTCTGAGTTCTACAGCTGATCATCTCGGGATAAGTCCTTCTTATCTCAGCAGATTATTCAGCAATGCATATGAAGTGCGCTTCACCCAGTACCTCAATAACATCAGAGTAGATCATGCCAAAGAACTGTTGTCAGATGAGAGCAAACTTATCAAAGACATCGCTGCCGAAGTAGGATTCGGCACAACACAGAACTTCCTGCGTGTCTTCAAAGCCAAGACAGGCATCTCACCCGGAGAGTACCGGACAGCCATATCCAAATTCATAAACAAAGACTGAATGCAGATGTATATGATTTCACTTTTTTTGCCCTCGCCACCGACCGTTTTTCTCCACTTTTTGGCTTCCGAATCATCCTCTTGTGACTTCTTCCCCAGCTGCCACAATATCTTGTTTACTTCACAGCTCTATGTAATATGGACATGTATTTACATAAGATCCGTCTTTAATCTGAAGGCCTCCTCTTATGGTGCCTATCTGTGTAAAGCCCAGCTTCTCATATAAGTGCCTGGCTGACTTGTTATCTTCCACTACACAGTTGAACTGAAGGATCCTGAACCCTGCCTGCCGCGCTCTTTCCATTGAGTCCCTTACAAGCAGTTCCCCGACACCCTGTCTTCTTGACATTTCCTCAACAGCATAACTAGCATTGGCTATATGTGATCATCTTCCTCTGCCGTTGGGATGCAAAATGTACATGCCGCAGATATGACCGGTATCGTCTTCAGCAACTACAGTTGAAGTCTGTTCCGCAAACCACTTCCTAACATAGTCAACATCCAGGATCTCATCATAATCGAAGTAGATTCCTGCTTTTATTATTTCATTCCAGACTCTCACCATCTCCGGAAGGTCATTGTCCTTATATTTTCTGATAATCATTTCATTCCCTTGCACAGTTCTCTATGGTTTGATAATTCTGTCTGAAATATCTGGCTGAGGTTCATTATAATCCTGCCATGCCCGTTGAGCTTCCTCCGCCATTGCTCTATCCATCGCGTCTTCTTGCATGTCTCTATATACTTCCCATGGGTCTATTTCTCCCATCGCGATAGGATCGTAAGACTCATAGCCTTCAGGATAGCCTTTATAGTGTTCCTCGTCCATCACAATAGATTCTGATGCAAGGCTTATAGCATTGTTGGCACAATCTGCTATGCAGTTACAGTCACTCTTTCATATATCTAAAATTGCAGCAGTTTGTAGGAGCATCTTTCTGTAAGAATATTTCAATGCATTCCTTGTAATTCTGAAAAACACTTAACAAATTGCATCCCATAGCATTGCATACCTCTTTTCAACTATACACCTCGTTGTAACAACGAGGTCAACGAGATATTTACATGCTCTCAATATCACTAATTGCATAAGCTTCATAAATTAAGGGAGCCCTACTGGTGGTAAGGACCGGAGTTGAACCGGCTCACATGGATGTTCATTCCACTGCTCTCCCGCTGAGCTACCCTACCAAATTGTTCATCTTTCACCAAAGCTGCTTCGGGAGGTTTTTGAAGTATATAAAAAAGGACCGCCATCGCGATCCTCAGAAATAGAAGCATCAAGCTTTGTTTTATTCGATTGTCTCATCCTTGTCTTCAACTCTTACAACCGACCACATAATCCTGACATCTACTCCATCCAGCAGCACTTTCCTCATTCCATCTTCCGCTCTCGCGAACTTAAAATACTGCGAGTAATACTTGAAATGGCAGATCTCAAAGTAATCTTTCTCGCGGAATTCTTCCGGATACTGCCGGGCCACAGCGTTTCTGCGCTGTGGCACATAGTCTCTTCCGGCATGCAAGTGAGTCTCTCCGTTTCTGAGAACAAACTCAAGTCTGTATGGATCAGTATCTCCATTCTCATCATAACCGCCTATCGTGATCCGCTCTATTGCAGCTTCAAACAGGTCAGGATCGAAGTATGTGAGGCTCTTGCCTTTTTTAAGTTTCTCTTCAAGAGCTTCCAGGCTCTTCTGTCTGTCCTTGGTCCTCTTGTCAATCACTTCAAAATGAGCTATACGGTTACGGATATTTGCTATCTGGTTATCTATACCGGCTACTTTTTTATCGAATATATCGTTCGTAATGGTATCTGATATGAGCAAATCTACTAGTTTCTGCCTTTTGTCTGTCTGCTTTTTGAGTTTCTTCCTCAACTCAGCAAGATGCTCCGAATAATCTGAGGTGTTGACCAGATCGAAAGTTGCTCTGAATGACTTGCGGATAAGTTCTATGTTTTCTTCCGACTGACAAAGTTTCTTGAAGCTCTCAACAAAAGCTCCTTCAAGGATCTCCTCCCTTATTACCTTACAGTATGGGCAGGTCTTCTTTCCGTATTTCTGATAGTTGCTGCAGGCCCATATATACTTCCTGTACCGTTCAGTATTTCCATGGATGGTCTTTCTTGTGTATGAGCTCCCGCAGTAACCGCACTTTGCGATACCACTGAACGGATATCTTCTTCCTTCGAACAGGCTGCCTACTTCCGCTTTGTGCTTTTCCGCTCTTTTCCTGCGGATCTCCTGTACCTCTTCGAACAGTTCCCTGCTTATGATGGGCTCATGGTGGTTCTCCACATAATACCTGTCCTGTTCGCCCTGGTTCTTGACCCGCTTCTTAGATATTGGATCAATGGTATATGTGGAGCCCATAACGAGATCCCCCTTGTATTTCACATTCTCCAATATTCCAAGAATATGATCCTGCTTCCAGTCTGATTCGCCATTCTTCTTGAGGGCTCCTTTCTCCCGAAGTTCTCTCGCTATAACGCCACCTCCAGCGCCTTCTTCATATCTGCTGAAGATATATCTGACGATAGCAGCCTCTCGCTTGTTAACACTGATGCTCTTCGTAGCAGGATCATAATCGTAACCAAGGCAGCCGTTGAATCCTACAAGTTCGCCTCTCTGCATCTTCATCTGAAGACCTTTCTTGACATTGGCAGAAATGTTTTCCACTTCCTGCTGCGCGACTGAGCTGAGTACAGTAAGGAGCAGTTCCCCATCCATGGTCATCGTGTTGATATTCTCATCCTCAAAGAATACAGCCACATTCTTCTCCTTGAGCTGGCGCACATACTTGAGCGTATCTACTGTATTCCTTGCAAACCTGGATATGGACTTGGTGATGACCATATCTATCTTGCCGGATGCAGCATCAGCGATCATATTCCTGAACCCTTCCCTCTTATCTATCTTGGTGCCGGTGATTGCTGCGTCGGAATAGATATCTACCAGCTGCCACTTCGGATTCTTAGATATCATCTCCGTGTAGTATTTCACCTGAGAACGGTAGCTGTTCATCTGGTCCTCGGTATCGGTACTTACTCTGCAGTAAGCAGCGACTCGTACCACATCGACCTTCTGTCCCTTGCGGACTACCCTGTCTCGGTCTGCCTTTATCACTCTTACTTCAGCCATTTCTGTCTCCTCCTATATATCCGGATTGTCTCTGTATTTGTCCCGTATCTTCTGTTGTAGATACAGGTACTCCTCATCATCTGTAATCAAACCTTCATCCCTGATTATTGACAAGCATGCCAGCTGCATGCAGTACATCATTGACTTTTCGTAGTCTTTGCTTCTCACTACAGCATTTCTGTTCTTCACAGCCATATCAGGATCCTCGCTTTCATTGTTTTTATAAGGCCTCCGATCAGATCAAGCGGGAGTCCCGTTTCTCTTTGAATGTCCAGAATGTTCTTCTTATCAAAGAAGAATTTGCATATGATAGCTTTTTCCTTCGGAGACATAGCTCTGATCGCATCCTCCATATCGCGATGATGCACCCTGGTTATCCATTCATCGTTATCATCCTTGCCGTAGCTGACGCCCATCCCGATCCGCTGAAGGATCGCGTCCATTACAGGAGCCATATCATCATTCTCATCGTATATATATCCAGTCATTTCAATCATCGTTATCACCATGAACCTTTCTCTCATTTCGACGCGCACCTTGATGCTGCGCTGCGTCTTACTTCCTCTTCGAGTTTCTTTTGCCTTTTCCATTCATCAAAAGCCTTCATATTTTCTTTCTTTAAGGCTTCTTTTATTTCTTTGTCTTCCTTCGAAGCTTTGAGGTCGAGGATAGTTTTAAGACCTCGATCGACACGGTTCATTGTTGCAAGATCGAGCTGTCCTCTTTTCTTAATGATCCTGCTCTTATCGACGGTCCTGATTTGTTCAGCCAGGACCATCGATTTCTTTTCCAGCCCTAGAACACCGGGCAGATTGATATGATATTTGTTCCCTCGTTTGTCAAGCTGGCTGGTTATGAACAGGATCACCACTTCAGGTGAATACTCATTGAACTCATTACAGCTGACGATCAGGACAGGCCTGTTGCCTCGCTGTTCGCTGCCTTCAGCTTCGAGCTCACCTATATCGTGTATTTCACCTCTCAGGTATTTCTTTTCGCTTATGTCCATGTGCAGAGTCTCCCATATCAGGTCTGGCCTGAATCCTTCCGCCTCCGAGTTCTTTCATTCCGAGGGCAGTTAAAGCTTTATTCCATTCAGCCACGCTGTATTCACCCTCATACTCAAGGATCCTAAGATAGACAGAATCAATTGGAGAGTCATATCTAAGCCTGTATGCAGATCTGTCCATAAGGTGCATCGCTTCGTCGTAAGAAAGCTTCATTCCGACACATGCTGCAATTATCATTTCGCGTGTCGGTTCATACTTGTCTTCACCCTTCATTCTGCGGATCGTCCTGTCAGACATCCCGGTAATGCGGCCAAGTATCGCACTCGAGTATCCTTTGTCTTTCATGTATCTCTCCAGGATCTCTCCGAAGTCCTCTTTGGAACGCCTCATTCTTGCGTTCTTGCTTGTTTTATCCAGCATATTGCTGAGTTCATTTATGTAATCCATATGTAACCTCCTTGCCATCATTCATGACAGTCGCTGTCGTTCACTTGATTGCTTTCCTATTCATGTGGATCGATATGTATAAAAGCGATGCCTCAGAGGGCGCACTGCCCCCTGCCGGCACCGCTTATCATCTTTTGTATCAATCCGCATTTGTCCACCACACCCCCGGATCAGGGAATACGACAGGCGTGTGCCGGCGAAGCACACTCACGGGGTCACTAACCCCACCGACGATCTATCGGTTTCCCCTCTTTGCCTGGGACGCTCTTAACGCACGGACTGAGACTGGGGAAGCGTACCATTATACCCATCCGGTGTCATCGCGCTTGGCGAGGTGCCCCTCACTTGATCCTTCAGATGTTATCGCTCGCCTTGCGGGTCATGGCGCATCACCGGACGGCGCTCTCCTTTTACAGAGCCGGATTAAGAATGTACTAATGCTGATGTCCTATCAGCAACTGTCCTACTGTGTATTCAGTTTTCAATGACCGTTACACCGGAACTGTCACTGTTTCATTTATCTGTCTTAGCAGTCTTTTGTGACCTCTGTTCTCTTGGTGTGATCGTATTATAGGAAATCTGATTTCTCCTGTGGTGACAGTGAGTGTCACACCTGAATCGTTGGAATTTCAATGCATTCAGCACAGATGCATTGCGGGAACCTTGATTTTTCGTTTCAAAAAGTGACTTTTGATGTCACACCTCAGAAAAATTATTTTTGCCTTGCCCCAATCATGAGGAAGCCCTTATCCTCCAGGACATCGTTAATCTCATCAAGACTGTATTGTCCGCAAGTAGTGATTATCGAGAAGTACGCCGCATCCTGGGCTGATGTCATCCTAAGACAATAACCAGATTTCTCCAGTAACGAGAACGCTTCCGGTGGCGTCAGTTTCATAACTACAGCCATCCCGATGACCATCTGCTTAGACGTCTGATACTCATCGTCCTGCAGTAATCTGTAAATTGTTCTTCTGTGTACATTGAGAAGATCAGCCAGTTCTTTAGGGAACATGTTCCGTTCCTTCAGGATGATCTCAACGGTCCTGCTGAATGATGCCGGGTATTCCTGCTCTTTAAATGCGATTGGGGCAGCCTTTCTGATCATCATGTTAAGCATAGGATTGAGTTTCTGTTTGGAAGTCATTGTCGTCTCCTTTCTTCATCCGAAGCGGAGACATGTACCGGCAAATAAATCGGGTATGGCAAGCCACATGGAGCTCTCGCTTCATATAGTGGCCGGCCATACCCAATCGCCCGGCTTGTTATTAAGTTGCTTCTGCTGTGCATTGGGTAGTGCTCCGGTAGCTGCAGTCGCAGAAGAGGCGGTTTTATGTCATGCCCGGGACAGGTCCTTTAACAAAAAAAGCCGGAGTTGCTTGACCTTGCTTGGGGGTTTGAGTGGTCAAATAAGCAACTCCGGCAATTTAGTACCTCGTTAGTTCTAACGGGTCAGGGCTCGGTAGCAAGTCATTCAGTTGTAGTTTTAAGGGATTCTACCTGTTCCTTGAGTTCTTCGTAATCTATGTATCTGGTCTGCCTGCCTTCCTTGGTCGCTATAGCAACTTTGGAAGTATTCTCATATAGTATGACATCGCAGACTCTTTCGTTGTCCTTGTTACGTATCGGTGCTCGTATCATGTCATTCATCATCTCCTGTGTAATTCATAAAGTTGTATCCCATATTTGCATCTCCGGGGAGATCTGTCCGGCAGATGCTTTTGTGCTGATTGTCCTCCTCCCTGCTCAGCATCCGCACCTATCTACCAGATCTTTGAGTTCCGGTATAAGATGATCAAGTCTTTTAAGCTTTCCGATTGTTTTCATGTTGTCTTGCGGTTCTATCCTGAATAATTGATCTTCTAAGCGATCTTCATTGAGTTCTTCATGAAGGCTGTATACCATCCCTTTTTCCGTTGGTCTTAGTCTGAGCCTTTGCCGGTTGGCTTCTATCATAAAAGTCGTAGCCTCCTCGTGTGAAAGGTCCAACACTTCACATCTGAATCGATCCAGGCCTGCCAGCTGACATGCCCTGAGCCTCCGATGTCCTGACAGAAGTTCATATCGCCCATCTTCTTTGATTCTCACAGCTCCGGGTGTAAGCATCCCGTATTTTCTGATAGAGTTAACAAGATCCACCATGTTTTCATCATCATCTACATAGAAAGGATGCCCAGGGAACGAGTCTATGCTTTTGATTGGTATATTACACATCCTTCGTGCATCCTGTCTGATGTCCCTTGTTTTCTCAATAATCGCATCCATTATTATTGAAAGTACGATGACCTTTTCCGTGTCCGGCAGGTCCGATATTGCCGTCCTAATTTGTTCTCTTATATCCATATTAACAACTCCTCAACCGGCTCTTTATAACCAATGCCCTGTTTCCTCCCTGTACGCTTCACTGATCTTAACCTTAAGGCTGATTACTTCATCCGGATAGAGCAGCCCTTCAGCTTCGGCTCTGCTTATGATCGCCAGCTCCATTGAATACAGCAATCGTCTGTCAAATTCACTCATCACATCAGTCTCCATCTCTTCCTCGTCTTCTGCTTTCATATATTGATTATCGGATTCAGTTTACCGAGAGATCTGACGTCTCACAATTCTGTGAACTCTTGCAAATAATGTGCAGCCTGTTATTCTGCATATTAAAAAAGCACGGTATATAGCGTGTACCGTGCCTTGTGCATCGTCTGAATAAATATTCAGCGAATATACATCTCCAGTGCATCGAAGCAGTATGGATACGAAATGAAAAGAGCAATAATTGTACTCAGGAAATTGTATCCGCGCTATTGTGCGAACTACCCCGCACTTTTCAGAGCCAGAGATTTGCCCAAGCTCAATATTTTCAAGGGTTTGGCATCATTTAGCGAATCATCAGAACTACACCTGTTGATATGTTCCCCTGCTCATGCGGCCCATTTTTGAGACCCCGAAAAGGCGTTTTTTTGATCATTTCTGCTTTTTCAGAGAAAAACTATGAATCGCTGAAACGCAGTGATTTCAAGGGTTTTCACCGTTTTTTCTTTTGTATCCTCGCTACGACCTCGATGTGCGAGGTTTGCGGGAACTGGTCTATAGGAGTTGCCTCGATGAATTCGTATCCGTGCTCCGTCAGCTGCTTGATATCGCGGGCAAGCGTGCCGGGGTCGCATGAAACATAGACTATGCGACTCGGCTGCGCTGCAGCCACCGCGTCGAGCAGAGCGTCGCCGCATCCGGCACGCGGCGGATCCAAAATAACTACATCTGCCTTTTCTATCCGTATCTCCGCTTCGCGTTCCACCCTCTCGTTTACTTCATTCCATTTATAGAGCTTTGCAAGCCCCATCATACCCGGCAGTTCTTCCTCTGCCTTACCGCTGAAGTATCTTGTGTTTACCATACCGTTGATGACGGAATTTCTGTTGGCATCTAGCACGGCGGGCTTTACAGATTCTATTCCGATGACCTTGGTTTTTTCAAAGGCCTCTTCATCTCTCATCCTGAGTTCTTCAAGCAGCCATATACCTATGGTTCCGGCTCCGCAGTAGAGATCCAGCACGGTCTCCCCTCCCTTAAGCTCTGCGTACTCTGCGGCCTTGTCGTAGAGCTTTACCATCTGCTCGGGATTCACCTGATAAAATGACTGAGGGCTTATCTCAAAATTGATGCTACGTCCGTCATCTGTGATTATCTCTTCTCTGATGGTCGGCTTGCCTGCGATTATATGACACTTTCCCTTATGAACCAGTGCTACAGACTCGAGGCTCCAGAATTCATCTGCTTCATTTGTTGGGGCCTCTTCATCCTCCGCATAATTGATACTGCAAACCGCATCGTCCAGCATCTCAATCAGAACATCGATGCTCTCTATATCTTTTTTCTCGCTTTCAATAACGACCATGACCTCGCCGGTTGAAAAAGCACTGCGGACAGTCATCTGTTTTATCACCCTGCCCGAGAGCCCCTTGTGCTCCGGCATTCTGAGAAACATCCTAAGAGCATCCGCAGACACCATGGCGGCATCGCTTTGCAGCAGGCAGTCGTCAATGTCCATCACAAAGTGACTCTTTCCCTTCAGAAAGCCTACTTCTCCGTGAGGTCCGACGGCAAATACCGCTTTGTTCCTGTAGTACTTCATAATCTCTGCCTCTATGCAGTCATTTACTATCGGATCGTCCAGGCCGCCGAGTCTTTCGAGCTTGGATTTCACCTGCTCTTTTTTAAGCCTAAGCTGCGCGTTGTAGCTCATCTCTTGCAAGCTGCAACCTCCGCACTTTCCGAAATACGGACACTCGGCAGCGATTCTGTCTTTTGATGCTTCGATTATCTCCACGAGCTCTGCCTCAGCGGAGCTTTTCTTAAGCTTCGTAACCCTGGCTTTGACCAGATCGCCCGGTACTGCTCCTGAGCAAGCACTTCCGTCAGGCATCGTGCCCTCTCCGCTCACAAAAACGGCGCAACCTTCGCTTCTTCCAAAGGCCCTGCCATCATCCAGCATATCCTCAATTCTTATAATTATCTCTTCGCTCATTTGAGTTTTTCCATATTTTATGCATTTCTTTAAAACAGATATCAAATTTGCATAAAAACTGCCTTATTATCTTTGTTACGGTTTGCGATAACTGTTTGAATTCTAATTATTGTAAACTTCAGGCAAATTCCAAGAACAATTTTTAAGCATTTTACTTAAATAAATCTTCGAAATGCTTAAAAACCTCGTTAGCTATTGACCGTTAATAATTCTCTGAACTGCTACTCACAGTTTTTCACAGATGGCCTTTATTTTGGCAAATCTTTTATTGACAGCGGCTTTGCCTATAGGCGGAGCGAGCGCCTCCCCTATTTCCGTGAGACTGGCTTCCGGTCTTTCAAGCCTGAGAAGCGCGACTTCTCTTAGCGGCTGCGGAAGGTACCTGAGACCCTCCCGGTATAGCCTCATGGTCTCATCAGGGTCCGACTCTTCATCCGAGAGACTTTCTATCTCACGCCCGAGCTCGTCTTCGGCAATCTTCTTTATCCAGTCCATCTGTTCTCCGGCAGCCTGCACAGTGCGGCCGGCGTTGGCCTCATCGCAGTTAATCATGCGGCGGACATTTCCGTGCATGCTCTTATTAACTCTAATACTTTCGAGCTCGAGCATGGCATCCTCTGCTCCCATTATGCCGAGCATATCGCTAATATACGCAGCTTTCTTCATATATACCACGTAGCTCTCTCCGCGCTTTACCATGCCCGCGGATAAATCTGTAAACGTACCTATAAGTTTCTTTAGGTCCGAAGCGCTCTGCTCCTTATCCAGCACGAACTCGAGGTGATAGCTCCGCCTCGGATCTGACATGGTGCCGCAGCTTAAAAACATACCCCTCAAGTACGCTCTTTTGCAGCACTTTGATTTCACTATCGGCTGGTATATGCCGTCGCTGAAAAAGTCATCTCCTTCGCGTATCAGGAGAATTCCCGTCTCGCGAAGTATCTGCATCGACTTTTCATCCGGCCCTATGTTCATATAGTAGCGATTTCGCACCCTGCGGTTTCGGCTGCCGGGCCTCTGCGAATCGCCTATCTCCATGCTTACTTTATTTCTGAAATAGCTTTCGATCAGGACCTTGAAGTGCCTGGCCGTAGCGGCGTTTTCCGTCGTGGCGACTATTCCGAATTTGCCTCCTCCCAGCAATTTAACAGAGCTGGACACCCTCAGAAATCCTGCGATCTCTGCGAGCATACAGCACTTTTTTGCAGGTTCAATCCTGGCCAGTTCTCCTTTTACATCCTGGGAAAATGACATTCTTTTACCTCTTACTTTGATTTGTTTTGCAAATCGAGGTCTCTGTGAGTAACGCGAACTCTGGCTCCGTCCACCTTGAAAAGCTCAGCCAGGGCATTGGCAATTGCCACCGATCTGTGGTGGCCGCCCGTGCAGCCGAACGCGATGTTGAGGTGGTATTTCCCCTCGCTGACATATCCCGGTATCATGTCGTTTAAAAGATCATGTGTCTGATTTACGAAGTTCTTCGCAATCTCGTGTTTGAACACGAAATCTGAGACCTTCTTGTTGTTACCGGTCAGTTTTTTGAGGCTCGGCACCCAGAAAGGATTTGGAATAAATCTCACGTCAAACATTACGTCTGCCTCGCTCGGTATGCCGTACTTGAATCCGAATGAGCTTATATTAACAGAGAATTTTGACGCGCCTTTACCGCCGAAGAGCATGCGATCGAGCTCTGCGTTCAGTTCGGCCGGTTTTAAGTTGGTGGTATCGAGCACATAATCCGCCTTGGACTTGATTTCACGGAGCTTTGCTTTTTCTTCGTTAATTACTGCATCGCTTGCCTCAGCTCCAGAGAGCGGATGAGTCCTCCTGACTTCATTGAATCGCCTAACTATCTCAGAGACGGATGCCTCCAAAAAGAGAACTGTAAGGTCTATGCCTTTTCTGTTTCTGAGGTCATCAATATACTTTGAAAGTTGCGTAAAGAAGCTGCCGCTTCTGAGATCTGTAACAAAGGCCACCTTCTCTATGCTGTTGCTGTCAACGGCTGCCATCTCGAGAAAGCTGTCCATAAGCGCCGGCGGCATATTATCCACACAGTAATAGCCCTGGTCTTCAAACCAGTCCGCTGCCTTGGATCTTCCCGCACCGGCCATTCCGGTGATAATGACAACCTTCATCTTACTCCCTTACCTCGTTGCGTCGTTTTTCCATCTATAACTTTTCTTATATCTATTTCTCTTTTATGTTTACGATTCTGTCTGCCTCTATTCCCGCCTTGAATGCGAGCGCGAGGCTCCTCGCATATCTTCCGACCTTATCCGGTTTATGCGCATCGCTGTTTATGACAAACATAAGGTCATGCGCAGCGTATATCCTGAGATCTCCGGTATTAGGATGAGGATGACGGCAATTAATCTCCACCAGAGTATTCGTCCTCTCGCATGCGGCCGCCACAGCCTCTTCATCTATATACGCCTTATCCCCCGGATGTGTCAGTATCTTTATATTATTGCTCGTAAGAGCCTTGATAATTCTCTCTGTATTCTCTTGCCTGAGTCTCTCAATCTTTGACTTCGATGCCGCGCGCAGTCTAAATGAGGTGAAATTCTCTGCCATGTTCGAATTCGGCACGTAGTGATAACCCGCGTTTATGAAATCAAATTTCGGGATGTCCTCGGGCGTCACATCAAGTCCGTTTTCGCTGTCAACTATATCCGCCTCGACACCGAGGTATATCTTCATCTCAGGAAACGCCTCGGATGCTTCTGCGATATCCGCCCTTATTTCGTCAAGTTTCCTTAAATCGAGGCCATAAAAATCACTTGGTCCGTGGTCTGTGATGGCAATCTCCCTCAGCCCCTTTTCATGTGCGGCTCTCACATTTTCCATTATTGTACCCTTTCCGTGCTTGTAAGGCCCGACCGAAGAGTAGACGCTATGCGTGTGAAAGTCTCCCGTTATTATGTATTTATCCCTAATCTCCTGAAGAGTCATTTTCTTTCCTTTTCTGTTTATTTCGGATGCCCGCTTCGTTAAAGGCTGCAGTTAATAAGCCTGACCTCAGGTTCGAGCATTATGCCGGACTTTTCATAAACCATCTCTCTGACATGTCTCATTACGTTTAAAACATCCTCGCAGCTTGCGCCCTCGTAATTAATAACAAAGCCCGCATGCTTTTCGGATACGCAAGCTCCGCCGGCTCTGTAGCCTTTGAGCCCCGCCTCCTCTATAAGCGCGGCTGCATAGCCGCCGACGGGCCTTTTAAATGTGCTGCCCGCGCTCGGATAATTAACCGGCTGCTTGGCATTTCTCTTTGCAGCCAGCTCCGCCACCCTCTCCGCAATTGCAGCCGGATCATCCTCTTTCAGTTCAAGTGTTACCGAAAGAATAACGACGTCGCCTGTCTGAGCTCTGCTCATCCTGTACCCGAATTTCATATCCTTTGCGGATACATCATATGCCGCACCGCATGAGATATCCATCAGGCGCACAGACTTCGCGATGTCCTTTATCTCTCCTCCGTAGGCACCTGCGTTCATAAATACCGCACCGCCTATGCTGCCCGGGATGCCACTCGCAAATTCAAATCCGGAGAGTCCTCTTTCCGTGAGAAATGCACTTACAGAAGATAGGATCTTTGCTGCGCCCGCAGTCACTATGCATTCATTTTCTGCATCAACTGCGATTTCCTCGAAGTCTCCTCCGAGCTTTACGATGACACCGGGATATCCTTCGTCTGATACGAGCAGGTTGGAGCCGTTTCCCGCAATGATAAACTCCGCCTGCTCCTTGTTAAGAGCAGCGAGTACTCCGGCGAGCTCCTCTTCATTATTTACCTGCACGAAGAGAGCAGCAGGCCCTCCGATTCTAAACGAAGTATGCCTGCTCATCGGCTCATCTCGCATGAGCCTATCGGATGGGATTATCCCCGATATTTTCTTTAAAACTTTTTCATTAAGCATCTGCTTGTTCTCAGCTTATTTATGGCAGCATTTATTCGCCGGACTCATCTCTGTTTTCTGCCTCAAGCTCAGCTCCTTTTTCGGAAAGATCTTTTCCTGCAGCCGAGGCCGTGAGGTCTCTGATATTCCCCTTACGAAGTTTGGTAAAGAGTGACTCCTGATTCTTTTCTTCCGCCTCAAACGAAATATCTTCTCTGTCGACGCCATACACATCGAGATTGTAATAATCTTTCGTGTCTACCGGCTTATTCTTATATCTAAGCGAGCGCATGGCCAGCTTATCCGCATATCTGTAGATTACGGCAAATACAGGAACGGCCAGAGCCATTCCCGCGAAACCGAAGAGTCCGCCTCCTATCAGAACCGCAAGCAGTACCCAGAAACTGCTGATTCCGATTGCATTGCCCACAATCTTAGGTCCTATTACGTTTCCGTCGAGCTGCTGTATAACAAGTATGATTATTATGAAATAAAACGCCTCAACCGGATTTTCCAGAAGCAGCAGGAAAACTGACGGTACCGCCCCGATGAACGGTCCGAAGAATGGTATGACGTTGGTCACGCCGATGATAACACTGATCATCAGCGGGAATGATATACCAAAGAGGCTCATCACTATAAATGTGAGCACTCCGATTATGAACGAATCTATAATCCGACCGACTATAAATCCGATGAATGTCTCATTAACGATACCGGCAAATTCAAAGAGGCTGTCGCGTCTCTTCTGTCCGCATGTCGCAGCTACCACCTTGCGAGTGATTGCGAAGAGTCTTTCCTTATAGTTAAGGAGATAGACCATAATCAGGAGACCGATGAAAACATTGACAACGGACTTAACCGCAGTAAACACACCCGATGAAACCATGGTCGCGATGCTCATGGCATTGCCCGTGAGGACGTGCTCCTGAATCCACAGAATAATATCCTCTGTACCTGCATTCGCCAGATTCTCTACACCCTTAGCAAGCTGCGGGAACTTCGCAAAATGTATCCCAAGCCATTCCGAGAATGCCAGTAGTCTCTCCGGCAATGTGTTGGTAAATGTTATGACGTTTTGGACGAGCTGCGGCACCACGAAGTAAATCAAGAGTCCGAAGAGCCCTACGACGAGAACTACGCAGATTACCGTGGCACTTACCCTGGCCATTGTCAGCATGCGACGCTTCTCATCCTTACCTGCAACGAGTCCGCCGTCGGCGTCCGTGACCACCATCGCGCTGACCGTTGATTGGTTTCTTCTGGCTCCGTCTATCATCCTCGCGTAGAGCTTCTTGACGATGGCGTTGTAGACCGGACAGAGAATGAACGCAAATATAATACCGATGTAAACCGGCGCGAGGGTCTTGTTGACCGTCTCGAATCCGAGAGAGATTCGATTGCGGCTGATCCAATTGTGGAAGAGAATCAGCACCGCCCCACACACCAGAATCGCCATTGAAGCTTTGGTATATGCGCTTTCCCAGAATTTTTTGAACATCGAATGTCCTCCGATAGTAGTTTTCGCAATTATCTAGTCCCATGTGCCCATAGACGCCCTAATTTTATCAAAAAATACATCAAATTAAAAGACGCCGAGAATTTGATGAAGAGCAACTTAAAAGGCGCAAAGAATTCGATGCAGAGCGAGAAAAAGCCTGTTCGAGTGCGCGCATCGTACATAATGAGTACGTGAGCACATGTGAACAGGCTTTGACTATGCTATGCGCGAATTATTTGTGCCTTTATGGTTCGCAGGAGCCGCAAGGGGTATACCCTTGTGACGTGAGTTCTTTCCTCGTGGCCGTTACTTCCTCTCTGTTGTGCTCGGACATTTCCTTTGCACCGTCACATGAAGGATAGTGGAATACCTTGGACCTTTTGTTAATGACATAGAGCCTCGCATCCTGCGCGGCCTGCTCTCCCGTGGTCACGATTCCCGTATTGTAATCTATCTCAGCACCCGGTGTCACATTAAAACAATAAACATTAAACGAAAGCCCGGCCCCGTTATCCTCTACAGACCTGGCCACCATGTGAACGCCGCGCGCCACAAGCTCATCTCCTTTATATATAGGCTCTGACAAATACAGCACGTGATTTCCCGTGTTGTATATGTAATGCATTGTCTCTTCCTCGAGCGGTCTCATGCTGTCGTAGTTGAGATAGTGCGTGCCTGTAATCAGGTTGCCAGGATTCGCATTCTCTGCAGAAAGGCTCCAGGCAATCAGGTGGCAACGCTCCCAGCTTTGTGCCTTGGCCCAGCCGGACGGATGTACCGAGGAAATGTCTCCTCTATCTTCGTTTTCCTCCGGCATGGTCTCGCGCCCCAAACAGCCGAAGGCTACCTGCGTGCGACCGAGCTTATCTAGATCATTATAGAACTCATATGCTGTCAGCTTATTTGAGTCCACGGTGCCGAAGAGATTGCCCTGCGTAGTGAGCTTATCCCCGCTCTTTTCGAGGCCGGCCATCTTGTAAACTTTCTCCGGAAAGTCCGGGACATTGCCGTTGATTTCGGCATAATACTCACCCGTATACTCAGGATATTCGCCGACTGCCTCCGATGGGGTTGCTTCCTCTTCATTCTTCGGCTTTACAGATTCCGATGCTACAGGCTCCTCAGTTTCACTTTCTGCAGTGCTTGTATCCTCAGAGACATATCCGAGCCTTCCCATAAGAGAGTCGCGCGCACTCTTTACAAAGCTTATATCGGACATCAAAAAGAACGCTGCAGCTATTAGCAGCACCAGAAGTAGAGCAAGAGCCGGCCCTCGCCGGCTCTTTTCTGCCTTATTCTTTTTCGATTCCGAATTATGCATTATTCGCTCTGTGTACCTCGTGCAGCTACAAGCTCTTCCGCCGTCATGCCGACGCCTGCACTGATACTGAGCATCTTATCCTTGAGTTCCTGCTCAATTCTTGCGAGCTCTTTCTCTGCTTCCGCTCTTGCGATTTTTCCGTCTTCCTGAATCTGCTGGATTTCATCGAGAGCGCTGATGAGCTGCTGATTTGTGTTCTGCAGAGTCTCGATATCTACGATACCTCTCTCGCTTGCCTTGGCTGTATCAACTGTGCTCTGGTGGAGTGCCTCAGCATTCTTTTTGAGCATCTCGTTTGTAGCCTCGGTAACTGCCTGCTGAGCCTTAACGGCTTCCTGTGTATGGTAGTTATTGAGTGCGAGCACCATCTGAGTCTTCCACATAGGGATTACGTTGATGATGGTGGAGTGAATCTTCTCGGACATGATGGTATCTGAATTCTGCACCATTCTGATCTCAGGTGCGGACTGCAGGCAAACCGTTCTCGAAAGTTCGAGGTCGTAGATTTTTTTCTCAAATCTCGTAATCATGTCTGCGAAGTCCTTTGCAGCCTGCGTGTCCTCAGGAGAATTAGTCTCTCTGGCCTTGGCCTCGAGTGCAGGAAGCTCTTCTGTTCTGGCCTTCTCAAGCCTGATCTTACCTGCCTCGATATACATCGAAACTTCCTTGAAGTAAAGTTTATTTTTATCATAGAGCTTGTCGAGCTGGACGATGTCCTTTACGAGCTGCTGCTCATGACCTTCGAGCAGCTTAACGAGTCTGTCGACATTCTGCTCTGTGGTGCTGTACTGAGTCTTGAGCTCCTCGAATCTCTTGCTGGCACTGCTGAAAAGTCCACCGAGGAATCCCTTCTTAGGCTCGCCGCTGTTCTTGAGTTCTACGAGCAGGGATGAAAGCACCTGTCCGGTCTCTCCCATATCCTTGGCCCTTACGCTCTGGAGTGCTCCATCGGCAAAGTCAGAGACCTTTCTCTGTGCACTTGCGCCATAGCTCAGAACCGCATTGCTGTCTGTTATATCGATTCTCTCGGCAACCGAGCTAATCTGTCTTTTCTCATCCTCTGTGAACTGTGCGAGTCTGTCCTGCTGCACGGCCGGTGTTTCTGACTCTAGGTCAATCATCGGAGCCATGTCCATAGCCGCTGCCTGAGCCGCTACTTCTCCGAGGCTCTGCTGAACTGCTGCTGCCTGAGTCTCTGCAGCTTCGTTTACTGCTTCATTGACTGCTTCAGGGCTGAAATCAAAATCTGCCATACTTTCCTCCTGTATCCCGGCTCCTTCGAGCCTCCACTAGTTATGCGTATATATCTCGTTTAATTAGATAGCTTATTCCTTTACGTCGAAGTCCGAATCGAGAAGGCCCTTGCTTGCGAGAGTTGTCTGGAGCATCTTGATATCCGTGGTGATGTCCATAATATCTCCCTCGTGCAGCTTCTCGAGCAGATTCTCTGAAGCCTCTGTGACCGAGTCGATGAGACTTATCAGCTGTGACTTGATCTCAGCTGCCTGCTCCTGCAGATAGTTCGGGTTGGTGTTGAGCACAGGTGAGCCCTCTGCGGATTCACTTACCTCAGGCTTGACGTTCTCCTCACCGTATTTGCCCATGTCCACAATCTTCTCATTATACTCATCGGTCAGGCGTACGACCTCAGGATAATATTTTTCTCTGAAATCCTTGACCTGTTTTTCGAGATCAGGTACTTCCTCTATCCTCGCGTCGATTTTCTTGGTGACCGTCCTGAGCGACTTGAGTTTAGCTTTGAGCTCAGCATCATCCGTCATCGTGATGAGATCATCCAGCGACTCCGGCACCATGCCCTCTTCCCTTGCGGCCTTTCTCTTGGCCTTCTTGTTCATTGCAGCTGACCTTGCGACGTCCTCTATAGGCTGTCCGTCTCTGGTCATGACCAGCATTCTGTTGTCTATATCGACGTAACACTCAGGAAAGAATCCGTCGGCAATCATCTGATGAAGATCGTCTGCTACCTTCTCAAAAGGTCTGCCTACATATGATGCGAGATCGTCGATTGAAGTGTTGCCCTTCTTGTTGACCTTGGTCTCGTAAGTTCTGATCAGTTTGGCCTTCTTACCGAGCGAAATCTTTCCGATCAGCGACGCAATCAGAGAAATAGCTCCGATGGCTCCGTACATAATCTGATCCGTTGAGCCCGTAATTGAGCCCATTGCAGCCATCAGGAAGAAAATTCCCGTTACTACACCGGCAACTACCCAACCAGACCTTCCGAGTCTCTTCTTGTTGAGTCTCTTTTCGTTCTTGCGCTGCGTATATGATGTGACCGGCTTAGTCTGAACCGGTCTGCTCTGCTGAGTCGTGCCGGTAGCAGGTGTGCTCTTCTTTGTCGTCGTAGTTGTTGTCTTGGTGGTGCTGCCATCAGGATTTCTCTGAGTAGTGGTGGTCTTTGTAGTAGTCGTGCCGCCAGGCATACCACCCGTGCCGAAGAGTTCAGCGAGCACTGAACCCATACCTTCTCCGGCCTTACCCATGGCCTCTCCCATACCTTTGGCTGCATCCGCCATATCGCGCATCGCATCCGAAAGACTTGCGGGCTGTCCCGCGACCTCATAGTCAATCGACTCTGCATACATTACAAAGGCGATGTTTCTGACCGTCGGCGGGATAACGAGCCTGGACTTGAAGTTCTTCTTGGTTCCTCTCGGCCACTCGCCCGCATTGATATCTGCGGAGCCGATGTCCATGCCGGTTTCCTTATCTAAAACCCTGACCTTAAATGCGAATTTGCTGAAATCGAAATCCGATGTATTGGTAACGGAAAACCTATAGCTGAGCCTGCCGTCCTCGAGCCTCGACGTCTTGGTCGTGGCTGCGGCTTCTCTGCTAAACCCGTTTTTGAACCATTCGATTACCGCTCCGCGCTCAGTAGTAGTAGCTGGCATATCTGTATCCTTTCTGAATTACTCTTCCTCTTCCTCTTCTTCATCCTCGGCACTTCCTCTAGCCTCATCCGAGAGCAGCACAGGATCCAGCACCACATCGTCGCCCTCTTCGGTCTTGCCGACGATGCTGTATCCGTCTTCACCCTCAGACTGCTCTATGCTGATAAAGCTGTCTCTGCCGCCGAGGTTATCCATTACAACAGCAATGTGATCTTCCAAAAGAGCCAATGCGTTTACAGCCGACACCGTGCCCTCCTCGGTAACTCCGAGTATGACTCTGTACCCGCCGTTTCCGATCCTGTAGACGTAGAGATCTTTAAGCGGACCGCTTTCGGCAAACGGCATAATGCTGTCTGCGTCGCTGTCTCCGAGTTCGTTCTTCTTGAGGTCTCCGGTCGGAACTATTCTGACGGAGCCGTCTTTGTATAGTGTTATCGATTCTATCTCGAGCGGAAGATCGTGTCCGAGTTCTTCTTCAGAGTCAGGCGCGAATGTCTTTGCGACCTCGGCCATATCCTCTTTGGCTTCTTCTTCGATTTCCGCCTCTTCTTCGGCGGCTTCCGTCTCTTGTGTCTCTGTATTTTCTTTATCCTTGCACGACGTAAGTGCAAATGATGCGGACAGCATCATAAGCAGCGCGAGCAAGAGTGCTATCAGTTTTTTCATTAGGGATATCTCCTGTTAACCTGCGTTTTTCGGCAAGGTATATTGTACCATTTTTACTCACTATATACAAAAGCCCTATTATTTTTTGTAACGAGTTTTTACTTACCGAAGCCTTTTTAAATAGTATGAGTAAGTAAAATATTCAGATCGCGGGGCAAATATTACTTACCGCAATGCTTTTCTGCTGCTCCGGTAAGTAAAAATGGCCCTATCGTGGAGCAGTGATTACTTACTGCAATGCTTTTCTGCTGCTCCCGGGAATTTGACACTTTCATAATATAGAAAACGCTGTGAGCATTGAAAAATGCTCATTTTTTATGTCAATTTCTCTTCATTTCTCTTGCACAATGTCTCACAATGTGGTATAATTCAACATATACAGCCACATCATATAGTATTGGAGATCATCATGAGACTTCAGACATCAAAAACCAAAAATGCCGAATCATTCTACATAGTCGAGTCGATCTACGTTGATGGCAAGCGCAGCAATAAGGTCGTTAAGAGACTTGGTACGCTAGAACAGATCATAGCTAAAATCGGCCCAGATAAGGACC
>Ga0256406_1001077_pt1 | contig 45451 bp, 50 predicted proteins | sample RumenRJG_03DNA_FD_185986 | JGI IMG/M metagenome (GOLD analysis project Ga0256406, IMG submission 185986) | Bovine rumen microbial communities from Lethbridge, Alberta, Canada - RJG_03 | ecosystem: Host-associated > Mammals > Digestive system > Stomach > Rumen | place: Canada: Alberta | collected... | reverse complement strand
CCTTCGGCAAAGTGGTCGTAGGCGAGTGGGAGTCCGGCTTCCTCCAGCATTTCAATTACATTTTCGTATGTCATATCAGCCGCCTTTCAGTTTCTGCTCAATGGTAGTTACCAGTTTTTCGTTCCCGCGCTGTTCGGCTGCTGCGATATGTGGTTTGGCAGCGACACGTCCGCCGCCGCGCTTGGCGTGCCCATGCTCTAAGAGGTGGGCAATCTGATAGCGATTCCTCGAATGCACCACCAGATCGATGCTCTCGGAGTCTTCATGGACATTTTTGACCGACCAGCTTTTCTTGTACTTTCCGGTATCCACGGGAGCACCGGCCTGTATATCTTTCCGGACGGACGCAGCCGTTTCCTTGACAGCAGCCTTTAAGTCATCAGAGGCAAGCTCCGCATATTTCTCCAGCTCCTCCATGATGGCGGAGTCCATTTCATCGATTGATACGGTTCTGTTCATGACTTCTTCTCCAGCTTGCAGTTGAATTTCAGGCTGTTATGCTTATAGCCCATCGGATTGACATAGGTGATGTTGTAGGTGCGGCCTTCAGTGATGATCCGGTACTTTGTGGATTCCACAGCGGCAAGCTCTGAGCAGTAGCGGCAGGTGAAGTCCAGCGATTCCTCCGGATTGATGACTACACCGGAAGATTCGGAACCGGAGCTCGTGCCGACAGTCGCCCAGCAGGAGAAATAATCCACCCAGCCGGTTTTGTGATTTCCGTACTTGTCGACGATGACCGTATTTTTCTGGAAAGTGACGCGCACCCTCATAGCTGCTATATTCATGAAAACGCTCCTTCCCGTATTGCAAAAAGAAGTGAGCGTAGTGTCATGGTAAGAGCGTGGTGGTCGGCTTCCTCCCTGTGCTCAAAGAGATAGGCACAGGTATAGAGGATAGCGACCTTCATGGTTTCCCGGATTGCAGACAGCTCCGCTTCGGTATATTCATCAGAAGAAGCAGCATCGGAGTCGATCACTTCCCACTGATCATCCGTAAGTCTTGCAATATCAATACATAAGCGAATTGCGGAGGCCAAGAGGATACCGACCGTGGCATCCTCATCCGACGAATCTACGCGCAGATAGGCCTTCGCATCTTCAGTTGAAATAAAAACGAAATCCTGTCAATTCAACAGGATTTCGCTCTTTTCCAGCTTAGAAGAACAGCCAGTAGAGAAGAAGCATCGTAAACAACGCCTTTCCTTTCCGAGTGCTGATCAGTGCCCTATTTCTTTTTCCTGCGCGCCGGATAACACTATCTTAAATTACCCCCGGCAAAAGGTAGAATTATATTCCGGCAAAAGGTCAAGCCCCCCGCCAATATTTTTCTTGAAAACTCTGCTCCAGTGCCGCAAACTATAGTCAGTTGTTAAGAATTACAGGAGGAATATCATGAACTGGATTGTCCTTATCCTCTCCGGCGTCTGCGAATCAGCCTGGGCGACCGCACTGGGCTACATTGATGGTATCCACAAGCCCATTCCCATCATTGTCTTTGTCGCCGGCATGCTCCTCAGCATGCTGGGCCTCAGCTATGCCATGAAGACCATTCCCACCGGCACAGCCTATGCGGTCTGGACCGGAATTGGAGCTGCCCTCACGGTTGTCATTGGCATGTTTTTAAAGACGGAGCCTATCTCCGTGGCGAGAATCCTGCTTCTTATCGGTCTTGTGGGGTGCGTCATCGGACTAAAAGTGGTCTCCTGAGCAGCGCCGCCCCAATCCATTGGGCACAGCAGTGCCAATTATGGTATTATTAATAGGTAACGAATTTCTGAAGGAGTACGAAAATGAGTGAACCGAACCAGAAAATCATCCTGACGGCTGACCGTCCCACCGGCCGGCTGCATCTCGGCCATTATGTGGGTTCTCTGAAGCGCCGCGTTGAGCTGCAGAACTCCGGCGAGTTCGACCAGATCAATATCATGATCGCCGACGACCAGGCCCTGACCGACAACGCCGACAATCCCGGAAAAATCCGTGACAATATCATCAACGTCGTCCTCGACTATCTCTCCGTCGGCATTGACCCGACGAAGTCCAATATCTGCGTCCAGTCGACGCTCCCGGCCCTGCATGCCCTGACGTTTTATTACATGAACCTGGTCACCACGGCGCGTCTTGCCCGAAACCCCACCGTCAAGGCGGAAATCCAGCTGCGCGGCTTTGAGGACGAGGGTCTTCCGGTGGGCTTCTTCGCCTACCCGGTCTCCCAGACCGCAGATATTACCGCATTCGACGCCACTGTCGTCCCTGTCGGTGAGGACCAGCTCCCCATGATTGAGCAGGCAAGGGAAATCGTTGAGCGCTTCAACCGCATCTACGGCGAGACCCTCGTGCTCCCCACCGCTCTCATTCCGGAGAACGACGCCCAGCGCCGCCTTCCGGGCGTGGATGGAAAAGCGAAAATGAGTAAATCGCTCGGCAACTGCATCTACCTGTCCGACTCTGCCAAGACCATCAAGAATCAGATCAACCGCAAAATGTTCACCGACCCGCAGCACCTGCGCATTGAGGATCCGGGCCATCTGGAGGGCAACGTCGTCTTCACCTATCTCGACGCCTTCTGCACCGACGAGCACTTTGCCGAGTTCCTTCCCGAGTACAAGAACCTGGACGAGCTCAAAGATCATTACACCCGTGGCGGTCTCGGTGACGGCACCTGCAAGAAGTTCCTCTACAACGTCCTGAACAGCACGCTGGAACCCATCCGCCAGGAGCGTGAGAAATGGGCCAACGACATAGACTCTGTCTATGACATCCTGAAGGCCGGCAACGAGAAGGCCAGAGAAATCACCGGCAACACTCTCGCCCGTGTCCAGAAGTCCATGCGCATTGACTACTTTGCGGACCGCAGCATTGTCAAAGAGTGGGAAACTCTTCTGAAGAACGCGGAAAAATGAGGAAATTTTTAGCCACAGTACTTGCGCTAATATTTGTGGCCTCCATGGCCTTTGCCGTCCCGGCGTCTGCAGCAGGGACAGCAAGTGAATCGCGCATTGTCAAGACGGACAAAGGGAATGTTGTTTTTAAGAACGGCCTTCCAGACTTGCAATACACCGGGTTCGCAACAGACAGCGACGGGAGCATCTGTTACCTGGAAAATGGAGAATATTCCAAAAAGAGCGGACTGACGGAATCCTCCGGGGAAATGTACCTGCTGAAAGGCGGAAAAGTACGAACCGACTATACCGGACTCTTCGGAAATAAAACCGGTGTCTATTTCCTCCAAAACGGTGAGGCACAGCTGTCTGCCGGAGAACATAAAATTGGCGGAGTCACCTACTCGTTTAATGATCAGGGTGTCTGCACCACAAAGGTCATTGTCAGCGCCAAGAAAGTTTTGGACTCGGTCGGCTGGAAGCTGAAAAATGCCTTCCAGTGGAGCGCATCCAAAATCAAATATGACCGGTACGTTGTGCCGGTTGATGGTTCCTGGTCCGTTGATCGGTATGCCAACTATGGTTTTGACCACAAAGTGGGAAATTGCTATGTAATGTCCTGCACATTCTATGAAATGGCAAGAATCCTGGGGTATGACTGCCACGTTATGAAGGGCAAAGTCCCCTATGCCTCCGGCGGTTACGGGCCCCATTCCTGGAACGAGGTTATCCAAGGCGGGAAGACTTATGTCTGCGACGCGAACTATCAGTACGAGAAGAAAAAGAATGGATTCATGTTCCACTATAAGGATAAGGGGACGTGGGTCTATTCGGATATTAAGCGTGTGAATTAATGAAGGCTGCACCGGCGGGTGCAGTCTTTTTTTGTGGGCGTTTACCTACGGGTTCTTCCAAGCTCGCTAGGAGTAGGTAGAAAATCTGCTCGACTAAGGGGATTTTACCTACTATCCTGTTGATTTATTGAAGGTGTAGGTATGTTGCTTATGGGTAGCCGGGGCGATTTACCTACTTCATCACAATAATCACCTGTGGTGTAGGTAAATAGTCCACTGGCAGTCGCGAGAAGTTACCTACATCGCCCAGAAAATTCGAACCGTGTAGGTAAGTTGTTCTATAGCAACCCGATTTTTCTACCTACAACAGAATCAAATTGAGCAAAACGTAGGTAACCGTCCTTATCCTCGAACAATTTGTTCAGAAACCGACATTTTCTACAGCCTATTTGCTTTCCCCCGGGAATACAGGTATATTGGAATTAGAACGACAGTTCAATTTATCCCTAAGGGAGGATTTACCATGAAGGTCGGAATTATCTATTACAGCGAGACCGGCACAACAGAAAAATGTGCCAAATGGGTCGCTGAGGGCGCAAAGAAGGGTGGCGCCGACGAGGTCCGTCTCTTCAATTTGAAGGACGACGACAACCCGGATAAGGAATATCTCGAGAGCTGCAGCGCTCTTATCTTTGGCACGCCAACCTATGTGGCCAACATGTGTTGGCAGTTGAAAAAGTGGTTTGACACCCGCCTGAACGTCAATCTCGCTGGCAAACTCGGCGGCGCATTTGCCACAGAGAACAGCCCGTTTGGCGGCGGCGGAGAGCAGGCAGTCATGACGATGATCACCCATATGCTGGTCAAGGGCATGATGGTATACTCCAGCGGTATGTCCTATGGTCGCCCGTATATCATCCATATGGGTCCCACCATTGTGCGTGACATAGCCGATGAGAGACAGGAACTCTGTGAGGTTTTCGGAGAGCGAATCGCCGCACAGGCAGAGAAAATTGGGGTGTGAACTATGGACGAGAAAACCTTATGGAAAAAATGTGCTGAATTCCACGGCCACGTCTGCGGAGGACTTGCCATTGGATTCAAGGCAGCTCTCTACGCCACTGACCTCCTGGGTCTGAATTTTTCGGGCGATGAAGAGGTCGTCTGTGTCACCGAGACCGACGCCTGCGGCGTCGACGCCATCCAGGTCATCCTCGGAACTAGCGTCGGAAAAGGAAATCTCCTGTTCCACATGACTGGCAAGCAGGCCTTTTCCTTCTACAACCGGACAACTGGCAAGTCGGTCCGCCTCGTCCTGAAGGCCTGGCCAGAAGGTGTCCCGCGAGAGAAGATGCTGGACTGGTTCATGAATCAGGACCCGAAAGATCTGTTCGATGTCAAAGAAGTCCGCATCCAGCTGCCGGAGCATGCCCGCATCTTCGAGAACTACACTTGCGAGCAGTGCGGCGAGGCCACCGGTTCAAACTGGATCCGGATTCGGAACGGAAAGAAACTCTGCCTGGACTGCTTCCAGGAGTATGACCGGTTCCACGTATAATTTAAGGGCTGCACCGAAACGGTACAGCCCTATCTTTCTGCCTATTTACGCATTCAAATACTTATTAAAGAACTCCGTCAGCTTGTCAAACGGAATGGCATTCTTCCCGCCGCCGTCATACAGGTCCGTATGGCTGGCCCCCGGGATGGTCAGGAACTCCTTGTTCTCCGGGCAGGGATTTCCCTTCATCATATTATTGTAAGCATCTTTGCCCATGTAGTAGGAATGGGCCTTCTCGCCATGCATGATGAGGACAGCAGAGCGGATCTCGTTGCTGTACTGCAGGATGGGCTGATTCATGAACGACATGCAGCCGGTCACATTCCACCCCTCATTGGAGTTCAGCGAACGGGGGTGATACCCGCGCGGCGTCTTATAATAGTCATAATAGTCTTTGACGAAGTACGGTGCGTCCTCCGGCAGCGGGTCCACGACGCCGCCAGCCCGGTCATAGGTGCCATTTTTATAGTCCTTCGTCCGCTGGGCATTGAGGGCTTTCTTTTTCTCGTAGCGCTGTTCCTCACTGTCCTCCTGATCGAAGTATCCGTTGGCGCTGATTCGGCTCATGTCATACATGGTGGAGACGACGGTCGCCTTGACGCGGGTGTCCAGCGCCGCGGTGTTCAGCGCCAGTCCGCCCCATCCGCAGATGCCGATAATGCCAATTTTGTCCGGATCCACCTTCGGGTTTGTGGAGAGGAAGTCTACGGCTGCCATAAAATCCTCGGTATTGATATCGGGCGATGCAGTGTATCTCGGCTCTCCCCCACTCTCTCCGGTATACGACGGGTCAAACGCAATGGTGAGGAACCCGCGCTCTGCCATAGTCTGGGCATACAGACCCGAGCACTGCTCCTTTACGGCGCCAAACGGGCCGGAGACCGCAATGGCTGGCACTTTGCCGCTCGCCTTTTTCGGTGTGTACATGTCTGCTGCCAGCGTAATTCCATACCGGTTGCGGAATGTAACTTTTCTATGGTTTACCTTGTCGCTCTTTGGAAATGTCTTATCCCATTTCTGTGTCATCTTCAAAACCTCGTTTCGGTATTTCTTTCTGTCATTCCGGGCCGCAGCGGTACTCAGCGTCACAACTGTCAACACAAGACAGAGGGCGCAACTGAGAATTGCCATCCATTTCTTCTGCATCCTGCTCCTCCTTACCATTTTATATTTTCATCATAAGTTGACAAACATGAAATAGCAAATTGCTATTTGTAATATCATGTTATTCTATTTTCGAATGGCTTTGGCGATTTGCTTTTTCTTCTATAGAAACCTATCATCGAAGTACAGAAAGAAAGGGGACGTTATATACATGGCAAATTCACTGAAAATCAAACGAATCTATGAGGAACCCGCCCCGGACGACGGCACCCGCATTCTCGTGGATCGGCTCTGGCCTCGGGGCGTGAAGAAGGAGCGTGCCGCCCTGGACGGCTGGTGGAAGGTCGTTGCGCCCAGCCCAGAACTCCGGAAATGGTTTGCCCACGATCCAGAAAAATTTGAGGAATTTCGAGTCCTCTACACCGCCGAGCTGGATGAGAATCCAGAAGCCGCGAAATACCGCGAAAAGATCAACAGCATGCTGAAAGGCGGCAATGTAACTCTGTTATACGGCGCAAAAGACCCGGAGCATAACCACGCTATTGTCCTCGCAGAGTGGCTCATGCATTGAGAACTTGCATCGCCCACCGAATTGCGCTATACTAGTTTTCGACATATGACGGAAATGGAGATGAGGAGATGCCGCGACCCCCGCGCTGCCGGCGCATCTGCGAAGAGCCCGCCTTCGGCACATTCGGCCCGGAGCAGGGCACGGACCGGGAACCAGTCATCCTGCAGGTGGACGAATACGAAACCATTCGGCTCGTGGACTTGGAGGGCGCCACCCATGAGGAGTGCGCCAGGATCATGGACATCTCCCGCACCACGGTGACGGAAATCTATGAGTCCGCAAGGCACAAAATTGCCGACGCCCTGGTGAACGGCCGGGAACTGCGCATTGCCGGGGGAAATTACCGGCTCTGTGACGGCTCCGCCATCCCCTACTGTCAGAGAATGTGTGAAAAGGGCTGCTGCGCCATTGTGCAGAGCACGAAAATCAAGCGAGGAGACAATGTTATGAGAATTGCAGTTACCTATGACAACGGAAACATCTTTCAGCACTTCGGAAAGACCCAGGCATTCAAAGTCTACGAGGTCGAGGACGGCAAAGTTGTCCGCTCCGGCATCCTGGACACCAACGGACAGGGCCACGGCGCACTGGCCGGCCTGCTTATGCAGAATGGAATAGACACACTGATCTGCGGCGGTATTGGCGGCGGCGCCCAGAACGCACTGCGCAGCTGTGGAATCCAACTCCTCGGTGGAGTCTCTGGAAATGCCGACGCCGCTGTTGAGCAGTTCCTGGCCAACTCCCTGCAGTATGACCCGAATGTACACTGTGACCATCACGACCACGAGGGCGGCAACTGCCATGGCCACGACGAGGGCGGCTGCTGCCACTAATAGTCCATAAAGCTTTTTTACAGCAGGAGAAGACGTGCAAAGGGTTTTCACCCGGCGCACGTCTTTTCTTGTATTTCCCGCCATTTCCACCAGGTAACATCAATGGTATAATTTTGTATTATCGGTAAAAGGAGAGATTCCCGTGAATATCCAGATCTTCGGCACGAAGAAATCCTCCGACACGAGGAAGGCCGAGCGCTTTTTCAAGGAGCGACGCATCAAATTTCAATCCGTCGACATGAAGATGAAAGGCCTGAGCAAAGGCGAATTTCGAAGTGTCAAACAGGCCGTGGGCGGCATTGATTCCATGCTGGATGAGAACTGCAAAGACCAGGACACTCTGGCCCTCATCAAATATCTCCGCCCGGAGGATCAGGAGGAAAAAATCCTAGAGAACCAGCAAGTCCTGAAACTTCCTATCGTCCGCAACGGCCGCCAGGCCACAGTGGGCTACCAGCCCGAGGTCTGGAAGACATGGGAGTAAAAAGGCCGCGCCCTGCAGCAGTGCTTATCCCGCTCCTCCCAAATGGCAACAGCTACGACGTGCTGTTTGAGGTGCGAAGCGCCGGCATTGCTCAGCCCGGGGACATCTGCTTTCCGGGTGGCACCATGGAGCCGGGCGAAACTCCGGAAGTTGCCGCTGTCCGGGAGACCACCGAAGAACTCCTCGTCTCCCGGGAACAAATTCGCGTGCTGCGTACCATGAACACCCGGCCCGGCCCAAAGGGCCGCCCGGTCACTGGAGTTCTCGGCATTCTGGAAAATTACAAGGGCAGTTTTTCCAAGGCAGAGGTGGACCATGTGTTTACACTACCGCTTGGGAAATTGATGGCTGAATCGCCCGTGAGCCGTACCATGCCGCCCCGTACCTTCTACTACTACCCCACCCCCTCTGAGGGCGCCATCTGGGGAATTACTGCAAACCTGCTGCACGACTTTCTGCAGCTTCTGAAAGAGGAATAGCCAATGGAGAATACGAAGAAAAAGAAGAAGATGTCGCTGACGACGGTCATTTTGCTGGCCCTGGTTCTCGGCGCTGTCACCGGCGCACTGCTCTACTCCTTTGCGTCCGGGTCCGCCGGGGTGCAGAAATATGTCGTAAACGGCGTATTCTATGTCCTCGGTCAGGGCTTTATCCGCCTCATGCAGATGCTCGTCATCCCGCTTGTCTTCTGCTCTCTGGTCTGCGGCACGGCGCAAATTGGCGGAACGAAATCTTTCGGTCGGATCGGCGGCGGCATTATCGGCCTCTATCTCCTGACGACAACACTGGCCCTCACGCTGGCCCTGTTCTTCTCCCGGCTCACGAAGCCCGGTGTTGGTCTGAATCTCAGTGCCATCCAGATGAGCACCGAAAAACTGCAGACAGTTGACCGCTCCAGCATTCCGGACACGCTGCTGAATATCATCCCGAAGAATGTGTTCGAGTCCATGGCCAACGGCGACATGCTGCCCATCATCGTATTTGCCCTCATTGTGGGCGTCATTATCGGGAAGCTGGGGGACAAGGTACAGACCGTCAGCAACTTTTTCTCGCAGTTCAACGACATCATGATGGAAATGACCATGATGGTCATGAAGGTTGCCCCTATCGGCGTCTTCTGCCTCATTGCCAAGACGTTCGCCACCGTCGGTGCCCGCGCCATGGCCCCGCTGCTCAAGTACCTTCTGACCGTGCTGCTCGTCCTGGTCATTCAGGTTCTTGTGGTCTATATGACCATTTTGTGGACTGGCGCCCGGGTGAGCCCGTTCCGGTTCCTGAAGAAGTTTTTCCCGGTCATGCTGTTCGCCTTCTCCACCGACTCCTCCAACGCCACCATCCCGCTGAACATTGAGACCATGGAGAAGGATATCGGCGTCTCGCGCGATGTAGCCTCCTTTACCATCCCCCTTGGGGCGACTATAAACATGGACGGCACAGCTATCATGCAGGGCGTTGCCGTAGTATTTATTTCGCAGGCCTATGGTATTCCGCTCCGGCCCATTGACTATGTCACCGTCATCCTGACCGCAGTTATTGCCTCTATTGGCACCGCGGGAATTCCCACCGTCGGCCTTGTCATGCTCACTATGGTTCTGTCCTCGGTCGGTCTTCCCATTGAGGGCATTTCGCTCATCATGGGCGTCGACCGAATCGTTGACATGTGCCGCACCGCCGTCAACATTACCGGTGATGCCGTCTGCACCACCGTCGTTGCCAAACACAACGGCCAATTCGACAAGTCCATTTTCCTCAGCGACACACGCCGGGAGGAGCCCAATGGCTCCCACCCCGACAACGCCGAGACCGACATCGTCGACACCATGGCGGAAGAATTTGAAGAAACCGACAAAAAGGCGTAATTTAGTGTTTTACAAGGAGGTTATTATCCCATGAAAAAATTCACCAAAATCCTCGCAGCCGTCTTTGCACTGGTCTGCATGGTAAGTGCCATGGCCGTCACCGCATCCGCCAAGAGTTCTCTCTACGTCGGTGCCTCCAACAACGGTCAGGGTTTCGTATATGACTCCGAGGCAAACCCGAAGCTCCAGACCGGAGCTGTCCAGGTAAAAGCACCTACGGTTCCCGTTCCGACTGTCTGCCCCGCTCCGGCACCGGCTCCCGCTCCGTGCTGCTGCTGCAAGAAGGACTGTGGCTGCTGCCAGCCCGGCGGCAAGTGCACCTGCGGTAAAGACTGCAAATGCCAGTGCTGCAATAAAAAGCCGGTCCCGCCGAAAGGCCCCGACTGTGTGTATCCCCCGGCTCCCGGCCTCATGGGTCCTGGCCCGGAGATGATGGTCTATCAGGTTCCGACTGCCACCCTTGCCACCGAGCCCCAGCTCCCGCCGGAGATGATTGCGGCGAGCCCCATCCCGGTCAAGGCAGCAAAATAATATCATATAATCTGAGATCAGCGAGCACGGTGTGCTCGCTGATTTTTCGTTGTGGGATTTATTGGGGCTCGGGCAGATCGGTTTACTTGGAAGAGGATGCAAGGGAGATGAGGGAAATATGGGTAGGTTGTCAACGGTTGCTGAATGCTACCTACCACCTTTTCCTTTCTAAATAAGGGGAAAGTAGTAAATGGTGCCCAGTTGCCGGATAAAGACCAACAAGGGCCAGTCAATTAACTGCTTTTCTCCCAAAATAAGAGAATTGCAGTTAACATCATCCCCCTATCAAGCATGGAATTAACTGCAAACCTTTTTTTTCTTCCTTTGTGCAGTTAATAAGTGCCATCGAGACAAGGCCTCCTAACTGCAATTCTCCAAAAACGAGAGAAGTGCAGTTAACATGATTCCCCTATTATGCTGGTAGTTAACTGCAAACCTTATCAGTCAGCCTTGGTGCAGTTAATAATGGCCACCGAGGTAAAAAAAGGTTAACTGCACTTTGCCAATTCCAAAGCAAATGCAGTTAAATCACATAATTCCACCACATACAATTAACTGCATATAGATAAAAAATTCCAATGTGCAGTTAAAAGTCATCCCCCTGGTGAAAATAGTTTAACTGCAAATCCAAAAAATCAAAGAACTTGCAGTTAAAAATCCGATTTTCCGCGCTACAGGGAACGTCTTTACCCTCCCTTCCAGTATTATCACTCGGATACCCAAAGCTCCCAGTTTCTCACTCCCCACAAAAAACAGGACTGCACCCGCAAAGGTACAGTCCCTAACAAATAAATTTCTTCAGTTCTTCGGCTGCAGCGCCTTCATGACCGCCTTCAGTGCCCTGTATTCCGGAGTGTCTTTTGTGAACTCTGCAGGATTACAGGTCTTCCCGTTGTTCATGACTCCGGAGGCTACTGTTGTGAGGGTCTCCGTGAACTCCCGGTCGTCCGGGTAGTTCGTGTCATGGCCAAAGGAGTCGGCCAGGTCATAGAGCAGGCTGTCCAGAGCCTTCTTGACCGGACCGCGGTACCCGGTGAACTTTCCAGCGGCATTGATGAGTGCGCTGTAAACGTCCGTCTGCGGGTTTAAGTTGAGGGCAGAGAGGGCGTCGGCGGGGAGGAGGGTGCGGATGAGGTCAGAGGCTACATCGCCCGGGAGGGTATTGAGCCAAATGGCGAGCAGTGCGGAGACCTGATTCAGAATGGCCCCGTTCTCAATCTGCCCGAAGGCCTCCTTGACCCAGTCCGGATAGTTGCCGTCGTCGGTGCCCGCGCAATTGGCGCAGTACAGATAGTCGGCGAACTCAATGAGTGTGTGCTTCCCATCTGCTGTAACAGGAATGCGGCAAGCGTTGTCCACCAGCTTGACGACCTCGTCCTTGACCACCTGCGGGCACTCCATGCCGAGACCGGCAAAAGCGTCTTCCAGGTTAACAGTAAGGTAGCCCTCGAGCATTGTCTGCGTCAGCATGTTGTTCCGCGCATACTCGGTGACGTCGGGAATGTAGCGCTGTTTCTGCTCAACGGCGTCATAATAGTTAATGCTAAGATGATCAATGGTGCGACCGGTCATTTTCAGCGTCTCGCCGCCGTTCTTCATTCCGCGCTCCACGTCGACAATACGCATGGCAGCCGGATAGGCGGCACCGGATCCAGTCTCAATGTCAAAGAGGTCGTTGCCCTTGGCGCTGCGACCCTGGGTGACATCCTGCTCGTGGGTGTGGCCGGTGAAGACAATGTGCATGCCGGCGTCAGCGAACTCGCTTCCAATGCGGGTGTAGTCGTCCAAAAGATAAATGGACTCAATGGTGGACTCCATGGTGAAGTGGGGGACGATGTTGTGGTGCATGATGCCGATGACTGCATCGCCCCGGTCGCGGGCGGCCTTGATCTGGTCCATAGTCCACTGCTCCAGCTCCGGGCTGATGGCGCCCCGGGTCTGGTGCTCATCCTTGCCGGTGGTCGTATTGTCCGAGCTGTAGCAGTTCGTGTCTACAGCAATAAACGTGAAGCCGGGTACTGGGCGGGCCGCATAGGACTCCTGCCCTGCCACCTTGCCAGGGGCCGGCGTAAAGCGGGCAATAATGCTCGGATCCTCATAGGTGACTTTATATATTTCCCGGAACATTTCGGGCGATGTACGGGTCGCCTTGGCAGCTTTTCCATCCACCATAGGGGCCGCGTAGTTTTCCGCGTTTTTGTTGTTCTGGTCGTGGTTGCCGTTGATGACATAGATGAAAAGCTTCGGCATATCTTTTTTCAGCTTTTCGAGTTTTTTCTCAATGATTTGGTGCGTCTCCGCCTCGCCGTCCTTTGTCATGTCTCCGGGGATGACAAGCACGTCGGGCTTCTCCTCCCGGACCTTATCCAGCTGGGCGTCCAGGATGGCTTCGGTCTCCGACTGCATTTTCGGGGTCTTGTTGCGCATGTGCCAATAACCTGTATTGTCTGCAAGCAGGTCGTTGGCAATGACATGCGGGTCGGCAATGGAGGCAATTTTCAGCTTCGCCTTAGCGGAGGAGCCGGTGGATTTCGCCGATGCGCTGCAGGCCATCACGGTCATTAGCATGGCCGCCGTCAGTACGAGGGCGAGGATCTTCTTCCATGTCTTCAAATCTGTTCTCTCCTTTTCTTCATCCAAAATGCCCCTTCCGCTTTCCATGCAGAAGGGGCATTAGCGGTATCTCTATTATACCGTAGAATGATACAGCTGTTTTGTTAAATCAAGTCGAGGGTTCGAGTTCTTTCAGGACAGCTTTCAGGACTTTATAGGTTGTCGTGTCGTTTTTCGGGCTGTCGGCCGGGCTGTAATCCTTGCCGTCATTCATGACGCCAGGTGCCACGGTGGTCATGACCTCAGAGAACTCGCGGTCATCCGGATAGTTCGTATCATTGCTGAACGAGATAATGACATCATAGAGGAGTCCGTCAATGGTCTTCAGGACCGGGCCGCGGAATCCAGTAAACTTGCCTGCTGCATTGACAATAGGCTTGTATACATCAACCGACGGGTTCAGGTCCATGGACTTCAGGAGGTCCTCCGGAAGAGCCTGTTTCACAAGGCTCATAGCGACATCGGACGGAAGGCTGTTGAGCCATACCGCTGCGGTGGCGACGATCATGTTGATGAGAGCGCCGTTCTGGATCTTGCTGTTGCCTTCTTTGACCCACTCCGGATAATTACCGTTATCAGTGCCGTCGCAGTTGCCGGAATAAATGTAGTTTGCATAGTCGAGGACAGTGTACTTGCCGTCGTCGGTTACCGGGATATCGCAGACCTTGTCGAGGAGGGTGTTGGCCTCATCTTTTACGACCTGCGGGCACTCCATACCGAGGCTGGAGAAGGTATCTTCAAGGATGATTCCGAAGTAACCGTGGAACATGGTCTTGGTAAAAAGATTCTCCTTGCCGTACTGGCTGACATCGGGGATGTCGCGCTGCTCCTTGGCAATGGCATCGTAGTAGTTGATGCTGAGGTGGTCAACGGTAGTTCCCTTCATAGAGAGGGTCTCCTTGCCATCCTTGGTGCTGTGTTCCGTCTCCAGAATACGAAGCGGAGATGGATAAGCGCCACCGGCGCCGGTCTCAATGTCGATGATATCATTGCCCTTGGCCGTGCGGAACTTGGCGACATCCTGGGAATGGGTGTGGCCGGTGAACATGAAGTGCATGCCGGCATCGGCGAACTCCGTGGCAAGGCGATTATAGTCGTCTACCAGATACATGGTCTCCAAGACAGACTGCATGGTGAAGTGGGGAACGATGTTGTGATGCATGAGTCCAATGACTGCATCGCCCCGGTTGCGGGCTGCCTTGATCTGTCCGAGGACCCATTTCTCAAGATCCGGAGTAATGGCGCCGCGGGTCTGGTGCTCGTCCTGGCCGTCATCGGTGTTGTCGCTGCTGTATGCATTGGAATCTATGGCGATGAACGTGTAGCCTTTGCAAGGACGGGCTGCATAGGACATCTGACCAGCTACTTTTCCAGGAGCCGGCGTGAACCGGGCAATGATGGTCGGGTCATCATAGATGACGTGCTGATAATACTTCTTAAAGAGTTCCGGCGTAGTGCGGGTCGCCTTGGCAGCCTTGCCGTCCACCATGGGAGCCGCATAGTTCTCGCCGTCTTTGTTGTTGATATCGTGGTTGCCGTTGATCATGTAGATATGCATCTTCGGCATTTCCTTCTTCAGTTCCTCGAGCTCGGCGGCGATGACCTCATGGCTCTCACCCTCTCCGTCCTTGGTGAGGTCGCCGGTCATAACCAGAATGTCCGGCTTCTCCTCGCGGACCTTTTCGAGCTGTTTGTCAAAGATGGCCTGGCTCTCGGAGAGGAGCTTGGGCTCTTTGTCTCTCATGTGGTGATAACCCTTGTTATCATCCTGCAGTGACTGGGCCAGTACATGGCCGTCAGCCAAATGCATAAGTTTCAGTTTCTGCTTGTCCTCCTTCTTCGGCTTCGATGCTGCGAAGGCAGCGCAAGCGCAGGTGGATACGACCAATACGGCACTGAGCAGCAGTGCCAGAATTTTTTTGAATCTGTGCAAAATGGTCTTCCTTTCTTCCTCATCAATAAACGGCATTGCGTTCTGCAACGTTTGAAAGCCATTTTAACCATTATTTAACATTTGCAATTGTTGTATTCAGAACCGCACAAACTCACGAAAATTGCCAAAAAAAGCCGGACGCACCGCAGAGATGGGATTTTCTGCCATGCGCCCGACTGTGGGGTCAGATTCTTATTTTTACAGGTCTCAGTCCTGATCCGGGAACTCGCCGTTCATGTGATATTTCTTTAGGGCGACGAAGTTCTTGATGATTTCCACCGTGCCGTCCAGTCCAAGTTTGGAGGAGTTCAGGACGAGATCATAGTTGCGGAAGTCTTTCCACTCCTTGCCGGTGTAGTGCTCATAGTAGTCCCGGCGATGTTTATCCACGGACTTGATTTCCCTGCGGGCCTCTTTCTCATCCTTGTTCCGGGATTTCATAATATGCTTGACCTTTTTGTCCTCATCCGCATAGATATAGACGCTGATGAGACCGGGCTCATCTTTCAGGACCTCATTGCCGCAGCGGCCGACCAGAACAAAGTTTTTGCCGGACTCTGCGAGCTTGCGCTCATAGTCGTGGACTTTCTCCGTAATGATGTCCTCCAGAGAGTTCGTATAGCCATTGACGCTGCGGGAAACGAAAGGTCTGCGGCGCTTCTCATCATATTTTTTAAAGGCATGGAGCGCATCCGGACTCATATTGCTGTCCTCTGCAAGCTGGGTCAGAATGTCCCGGTCGTAGAGATCATAGCCCAGGCTGTCCGCCAGACGGACGGCCACTTCGTGTCCCAGACTGCCATGCTCCCGGTTTATGGAAATAATAATCTGGTCATCCATAATAGATATTTCTCCTTGAATTAATTACACTTCAGAGCCGATTCCGGTTTAAGCGAACCAGAAATAACGGCCATAGATCATGAGCATGCAGCTTGCCACGACGATGATGGTAGCCGGTGCATTATACTTGCAGTACTTGCCCCAGGTGACCGGATGGCCTTCCTTGGCGACAATGGAAGTACCAACGACATTGGCCGATGCGCCAATGGGGGTTGCGTTTCCGCCGATATCGGTACCAATGGAGAGCGTATACGCCAGAACGTCAAGTGGTACTGCCGGGGTGGCAAGGGCCTGAATGACCGGAACCATAGTAGCGGCAAACGGGATGTTGTCGACAAAGGCACTGGCAATGGCAGATACCCAAAGGATAATGGCAACAACGACATACGGATTACCACCGCTGACGTTACGGATGAACTGGGCAACAAGTTCCAGACAGCCGGTATACTGGAGGCCAGCGACGACCAGGAACAGACCCACGAAGAATGAGAGAGTCTTGTAGTCAATTTTCTTCAGGACGTCCAGGCCTTCCTTTGGTCCGACCGTAATGGCCGTGCCAATAAGAGCAAGTAGTCCGGAAAACAGACCGATGGTGGTAATGGTAAGACCCGTCTGCTTATTCGTGATAAGAAGGACGATGGTCAGGATAAAGACGAAAGCACTGACGCCGAAGGCTTTCTTATTGGTGACGGCCTCTTTGGCGTCCGGGTAGCTCACGTTCTCCGGGCGATTCGCCTCGCTCTTCTTGAGATCCTTCCGGCAGACCAGCAGAAAGAAGATCATGATGATGACAAGGCTGATAAGAACCATGGTACCGGTGTTCGAGAAGAAGTCGAAGAATGTGAAACCGACAGCGGTGCCAATGATGATGTTCGGCGGGTCGCCTGCCATAGTGGCCGCGCCGCCCAGGTTGGCACAGAAGACCTCCGCCAGAACCATGGGGATGGGGTCAAACTTCAGAAGCCGTGACAGCTCTACGGTGACAGCTGCCAGGAACAGAATGACCGTGATACTTCCGATGAACATGCTGAGGAATGCCGAGATTAGCATAAAGACGATGAACAGCGGAATCAGTTTATAGTGTACAGCTTTTGCCAGCGCCAGACAGACCCACTTGAAGAAGCCCGAGCGGGACATGGCCTCGACCATGACCCAGACGCCAAAGATAAACAGGATGGTCGACCAGCTGATGCCGAACGACTCCTCCGCCGCGCTCCCGTACCAGAATGTCGGCTTGATAATGCTCCCAAGGTTCAGCGACTTCCAGATAGCCGAGCCCGAGTGGCAGCATGCGCCAAAGACCAGTGCGAGAACCAGACCGCCGCAGGTCAGCGTGACCCACTGGCGCTCCACTTTTCCTGTAACAAGGACACCGAACATGCCGAGGAAGATGACAAGCGCAAGAATGCGTGCCACGAGCAGGGCAGTTCCTGTTATGGTTGTTACCATAGGACAGTTCCCTCTTTCTTTTCGATACTGTTGTTATACGGTACAGACTTCACATTGTGTCTGAACTCACCATATTTTACCACAAAAGCATACCGCTTGGGGAGAAATATACCTGTGAAAGATATAGCAATGGGGCCTGGCTGTGGGATGTCAGCCAGGCCCCAGTTCTTGGGATGAAAAATACGCTATGGGATTACGGAAAGCTATGGGATAAGCTTCGGTATGGTTTTAGTATAGCAGTCCGTCAAAGTTTCCGTAAGCTCCCTGGGGGGATATAATTTACAGCGTTTTTGCAACAATCTGCGAGAGGGTGTTCTCATCAATACCCACTCCGGCGTAGACGGCATAAGAATGGTTGCCAATGGTCCAGTAAGCGTTGTTGATGATTCCGTTCTTGCCGTTGACCTTGACGCTGCGGCCATTCAAGTCAAGCGTCTTGGACTCCGGATAGTCATTGTAGTCACCGGTCAGAGTGCGCTCGCCCTCAATGGTCTTGGATTTGCGCAGGGTAAATGCATTAAAGCAGCCGGAGTACTCGACCTGGATAAGTTCTCCCGGAATAACAGAGATATGGCGGTACGGATAACCGGCAATGTCGGACGGAGCGGACATAAAGAAACCGGCTTTCAAGCAAGCCTCCGGCATGTTCTCACAGTCGACAAACGGGTTGGCAATGCCATCGCCACCCACGGTTCCGGTCATTTCCTCATAGGTGGGCATTCCCGGACTGAGTACGACCGGGCCAGGTCCAAATGTCAGGGGCGATGCAGCACTTGCACTTACAGCAGCCACTGCACACAGCATAAGAGCTGCTACCACAGAGATGATTTTCTTCATGATAATACACTCTCCTTATTTCATGACCAGGTATGCAAAGTACCCGGCATAGGATACCAGCATGAGAGCGCCTCCCCACCGCTTGATTTCCTGCTTCTTGTTGAGGCTCAGGAGCCAGAGCAGAACTGCAGCGGTGACGGCAACAATGGCGTCCACACGGAACTTCGGAGCAAAGGCCACCGGCGTAATGATGGCACTCGTACCGAGCACAAACAGGATGTTGAAGATATTGGAGCCGACGATATTGCCGACTGCAATATCCGCCTCCCCTTTGCGGGCGGCATTCACTGAAGTAAACAGTTCCGGGAGAGAAGTTCCAAGAGCCACAATGGTAAGGCCGATAAAGCGCTGGCTGATTCCGGCGAACTCCGCAAGCTTTGTGGCGGCATCAACGGTGATGTCACTTCCAAAAATAATAAGCGCAAGGCCAACCAGCGTTAAGATGATTGCTTTCCAGAGTTTCATGGGCTTGTCCATGGCCACCTGAGCAGGCGTCTGCGTCACAGCAAATCCGCCCTCAATATGGCCAGAGGTTGGAAAACTGATTTCGTCCTCCGCTTTTCCGGAGCCTTTCTTTGCCATGACGCCCATATAGACCAGGTAAAGAATAAACAGAATCCACAGGATGACGCCGTCAATACGGCCGACAGTCTTGTCCCAGCCCTCCCAAAGAAGGACGAGAGAGATGAGAATGACAAACGGCATTTCATACCGTTTCGTGCTCTTCTGTACTGCCAGTGGTGTGATGACCGAGGCGAGGCCGAGGATGAGCAGGATATTCATGATGTTGCTGCCCACGACGTTGCCAATGGAGATGGCGGCGCTTTGTTTGACCGCGGCGGTAATACTGATGGCCGCCTCCGGTGCACTCGTTCCCATGGCCACAATGGTGAGACCGATGACCAGGGAGGGAATGCCGAATTTTTCCGCAATTCCCACGGCGCCGTCCACAAACCAGTCTGCGCCTTTGACCAGCATGGCGAAGCCGACGATGAGTAGCAGGATCTGAATAAAAATCTGCATGGATTTTCTCTCCTTAATTCATTCTAGACCTTATTCTTAATATAGGCTTTAGGGCCTAAAAAAGACGAGACTTCGCCCTGCGGTTACCAAAAACCACAGTGCAAAGTCTCGTCGATTATTCACAGAGCCGGGCTGCCCGTTCTATGCGGCAGCCGTGTATTGACGGCTAAGCGTACACGGAAAGTCCGTGCCGACTACTCCCCTTACAGGAATATTCTTATTTTGCCTTGCCCTGGTTGGCGACAGCGTCCATGCGGGCCTTGAGTTCCTCGTCGGAGAGGAGATAGTGATGGCTGATGGCCTTGAAGTTGTCGTCAAGCTCATAGACGAGCGGGACAGCGGTGGGGATGTTGGTCTCCAGGATCTGCTCCGGGGTCATGTCGTCAAGATACATGACGAGGGAACGGAGGGAGTTGCCGTGGGCTGCAATGAGGACCTTCTTGCCGTCGGCAATGTCCTTAGTGATGACGTCCTTGTAGTAAGGAACAACACGGGCAATGCAGGTCTCCAGGGACTCGGTGTTCGGGAGAAGAGACGGGTCAACGTTCTTGTACATGGCCTGGTTCTTCGGGTTTCTCTCGTCGTCGTCGGTGAGCTCCGGCGGGCAGACGTCGAAGGAACGTCTCCAGATCTTGACCTGCTCGTCACCGTACTTGGCAGCGGTGTCGGCCTTGTTGAGGCCCTGAAGGGCACCGTAGTGGCGCTCGTTGAGTCTCCAGTCCTTGACCATGGGGATCCACTCCTCGTCGAGCTGGGCGAGGACATTGTTGGCGGTGTGGATGGCTCTCTTGAGATAAGAGGTGTAGCAGATGTCGAAAGAGAAGCCCTCTTCCTTCAGCTTCTTACCAGCGGTAACAGCCTCCTGCACACCGTTCTCCGAGAGTTCTACGTCGGTCCAGCCGGTGAAAAGGTTGGCCTTGTTCCACTCACTCTCGCCGTGTCTGATCAGCACAAGTGTATAACTCATATTGAATTCTCCTTCCCGCGATGGGTCAGTAATTTAACAAAAATATACCGCTCCTATTATATAAGAATTCGAACTCAATGAAAAGGAAAATTTTTGTTAGAACAGAGCCGCTCAGCGGACCATGGGAATAATATAGATGCCGAGGGAGACGACCATGCCGATGATGGTGCCGATCTTCCATCGCCGATACGAATTATCCAGCTTTTTCTTCGTCTCGGGGGACGGCTCGGCAATGACGCCGACCTCCTCCTCCACCGTGGGAATCTTGTTGGCGTGCTTTCTCGTGAAGAACGCCCAGTAGAGGATGGCAAACACGGTGATGATGGCCGCTGTGAGCAGCGCCATGCGGTCTGCAAAGATCAGCATGAAGATATAGAGAATGATGGTGACCACCGCGCCGACTTTACCAGCCGGAGCCTTATAGGGGCGCTTCATGTCCGGATAGTTCTTCTTCAGTCCGATATAAGCCAGACAGGCTATCATATAGCAGATGGCAAGAGAGACCAGGGATACCGAGGCAATATAGTTGATACTGCCGGTGGCAATGAGGACATAGTTGATAATGCCAACTGTAAGGATTGCAGTATACGGCGTCTTGTGCTTCGGATGGACCTTGCAGAACCATTTCGGGAGAGAACCATCTTCCGCCATGGTGTAGATGTAGCGTGCGGGCGCAGCAATGCCGGGGTTAATGGTGGAGAGATCACCGCCGAAGGCAATGCCAATGCAGAGCAGGATGATGGGGAATCCGACAAGGCCGGCCGCCTTGAGGCCCTCTGCATAAGGTGCGTCTGCTACAGCAAGGATATGGTAAGCCGAATGCGGAACGAGACCGCAGAGGAACCACTGGAACAGGGCGTTGCAGATAAATACGAGGAAGACGGAGATCTTCAGTGCACGGGGCAGCGTGTACTGCGGGTACTTCGTCTCGGAGCCCATGGAGGCGCAGGTCTCAAAGCCTGTGTAGCACCACCAGATGAGGCCGAAGATATACATCATCTCATTGAAGGGCGGCATGGAGTCCATCTTCATTCCGCCGAAATACGAGAGGTGAATCTTCGGGATCATGTAGCAGAACCAGGCAATGGAGCAGGCCCAGAAGAAAAAGATGAATCCGGTCTGGGCGCGGCCCGAGAGCTCAATGCCCCGGAAGTTCAGGATCAGGAAGAACGTGACCAGGATGACCGCTATAATTCGCGAGTCCCATGTTATGTTCACGTGGAACTGCTCAAACAGAATCTTGAAGTAGTTGGAGAACGCCAGTGTCTCACCGGCGCCTATAGCAACGACGGCCACAATGTAATGCCACCCTACCAGGTTGGCGAATACGCGATTCAGTCCTCGCTTGGCGTAGTTGTACGTGCCTCCTGCACAGGGCAGCGCCGCCGACATCTCACCGTAGAGCAGGCACGGCCAGATGGAAATCAGCAGAGCGCCCAGCGTGAACAGAATGATCCAGGAACCGACTTTGCCAATCTGCGCGGAGCCGCAGGTGAACAGGCCGACTCCTACGACCGTGCCCACCGTCATGCTGATGGATTCCTTGAGGCCAAGGGTCCGCGGCATTACGCTTTTTTCATTCATGGGATCCCCTCCAGAGCAAAAATAATGACAGCGGGGCCTGGAGTTTTGAAAACTCCAAGCCCCGTTGCTCTCATCGGACGTATTATAGCACCAGGCAATCCCAGATTTTACATTCTTAGTCCGTTTTCTACACTTTCATGGTAAAATGATTAGGTATGTAAATCCTATTATTGGAAGGAAGAATTGAAATGATCAAGCATGTCATTCTCTGGCAGTTCAAGGACGAGCTCACCGACGCCGAAAAGGCGGATCTCGGTGCGCAGATCAAGAAGGGTCTTGAGGACCTGAAGGGCGTTGTCCCGGGTCTCACCGACATCCATGTCTGCGTCTCCCCGCTTCCGAGCTCCAACGCCGACATCCTTCTGGACAGCACCGTCACCGACGAGGAGGCCCTGAAGGGCTACGCCGTACATCCGGCCCATGTAGCCGTCAAGGACGGTCTCATTGTTCCCAACACGAAGCTCCGTGTCTGCATGGACTATGAGGTATAAGAACTACGTCGGGGTCTTCGACTCCGGCGTCGGCGGAATTTCCGTCCTCCAGGAGCTCCGCAAGGAGCTCCCCCACGAGGACTTCTACTATTTCGGGGACTCGGCCAACGCGCCCTACGGTGAGAAGTCGCCCCGGGTCATTCGGAAACTCGCCATGGCCATTGCGGACCACATGGTGGAGGAGGGCTGCAAGGCCATTGTCATTGCCTGCAACACAGCCACTAGCGCCGCCGCCCCGAAAATCCGCGCCAAGTATGACGCCAACATTCCCATCCTCGGCATGGAACCGGCCCTAAAGCCCGCTGCAAAGCAGCTTCCCCACGGTAAAGTCCTCGTTATGGCCACCCCGGCCACCCTGAAGCTGGAGAAATACCAAAAGCTCTCTCACCGTCTGGAGGGAGAGGCCGAGTTCATTCCAGTCCTCTGCAAAGGGCTTGCCGGCCGCGTGGAGCAGGGAGACCTGGACGCCCCGGATATGCTGGAGCTGTTGGACAGTCTCATCGGCCCCTACCGGGGCCAGGTGGACGGCATTGTTCTCGGCTGCACCCATTATCCTTTCCTGAAAAGGCAAATCCGCACCGTCATGGGCGAAAATATTCCTCTTTTTGACGGCGGAGCCGGCACGGCACGGCAGTTACGCCGCCGCCTGCTGCAGCACGACATCCTCGCACCGGAAGACAGCCCGGAGGGACACATCATCTTGGACTCCAGTCTCCGCACGCCGCAGGAGAAAGAGCTCTATGAGACCCTTCTCCACACGCCCATTGCCGACTGACGTTCAGGCTTTCAGATACGCCTTGACATCAAAGTGCTCAAAGTCCGGAATAAAGCTCTCAGACGCGGCTTCCTCCTCTTGGACGAAGGCCTGCTCTACGCCCAGGTTCAGCGCATAGTTTTCCAGCGCGTGGTACTCGTCCCAGGAGACCTTCCGGTTTATCTCCGGGAACCGCTCCACGGTCTTGAGTGGCGTGTACTGGCTCATGAGACTCATGTATATGTCGTTCCCATAGGTCTTCCACAGGTACCGCACAACACGTTTGGAGTCCCGCAGATTCCCCGGCAGCATCATGTGCCGGACAATGACACCGCGGGTCATCATGTCGTTGTCATCGAACTGCGGCGCTCCCACCTGCCGAAACATCTCCGCAATGGCGGCCGATGCCACCTCGAAATAATCCGGTGCAAACGAGTATTTCGTCGACAGCTCCGGGCTGAAATATTTCAGATCCGGCAGATAGATGTCCACAAGGCCATCCATCATTTTCAGCGTCTCCACCGTCTCATACGACCCGGTGTTGTAGACCACGGGAATGGTAAGGCCCTGCGCCTTTGCCCGCTCCAGAGCCGGCACAATGAGCGGTACATAGTGGGTCGGCGTCACCAGGTTCACGTTGTTGGCCCCGTTCTCCTGCTGTTTCAGGAAAATGGCGGTCAGTTGCTCCCCGGTCACCGGCACCCCGTTGCTGCCGTCGGCAATGTTGTAGTTCTGACAGTAGACACACCCCAGGGGACATCCGCTGAAGAACACCGTGCCGGACCCCCGCGTCCCGGATATGCATGGCTCTTCCCACATATGCAGTGACGCCCTGGCAATCCGCACAGTCGCATCTTCGTGGCACCTTCCGGCTATCCCCTGTTGGCGATTCACCCCGCACTCCCTCGGGCACAACTCACACCGCTCCAGCACTGGGCACCCCTCCCTCACAATCAATTACCTTAATATTATACTAGGAGAATCCACCATGAAAGCAACCAGAAGCTCCGGCAGCATTGTCTGTTTCAATGTTCCGGAGGAAAAATATAAGACCCTCGAGTCCATCTGCCGCCCCTTAGGGCTTCGCATTCGGCAGGTCCCCAAGAACGAATTCGACAAGTGCATCGCCGAGCAGTTCCATATTATGCTGCCCGCCGGCCTCGGTGCTCCCCAGGAGGGCGTCGACTACGACTTCCCCGAGGAGCTCATGATCATCCACATCACGGAGGAGTCCCTCTTCAACAAATTCCTGCAGGAGAGCCGGGCGCAGAATGCGGTCATTGATTACAAGGCTGTCATGACGCCCACGAATTCCATGTGGCATCCGAAGCAGCTGCGGGACGAGCTGGCCAAGGAGCATGAGTATATGAAGAAGATGGGGCAGAAGAGCGCTGACACGGAGTAAGGTCGCTTGGCCAAATACGAAAAACCATTCTGACACGAAAAACAAAGCCAAAAAAATTCCAACGAGTTCGTTACAACGAGTTCGTTGGAATTTTTTGAGCCCACAATTCGTATTTGCGTTTTCGGCACATTGCACAAAGAAAAGGCGCCCCGCCTCGCCCATCCGGGCTGGCAAGACGCCTTAATAATATTAATTATTTACTCTTCTCTGCATACCCTTTCGTCACGGTATACATGGTTCCATTGTACTGGTACGGGCCGGTGTAGTCGACATCCACAACACCCTTCTTGACCTTCCACAGGCCGGTCTCACCGTTCACCTCGCCTTTAACAAGGCCCGAGTAGCCCTGCTGGTAAACGCCGTCCTTAAAATAGAGGATCTGCTGGTTGCGACCGGCGCCTGCAGGTACCAGTCCGGTCACATCGGTGGCCTGCTTGCCGTTGCGCAGAAGCACATATTTACTGCCCTTCTGCTTGAGTTCGTACTTATCGTCCGACGGGAGGTGCACGTCCTTCGGTATTTTAACGTCCACGGTCTTTTTCTCATCCACCGCCTTGGTGGGCCGGATGCCGGAATTGTCCTTGGCAAATTCCAGGACCCAGATGTTGTAATCGCCAACGGTGGCAAACGCTGCGCCGACGGCGCCGAAGTCCTTATAGAGGAGGACGGCACGATAGGGCTGGGCGGCGTAGTTCTCATCCCCGCCCTTCATCTGTGTAACTGCCTCCTGGGCATTGGCCGGTCCCACGAGCTGGACCTCCAGGTCAGAGCGCTGGCCGTACATTTCCAGGCTCTTCGGGTCGGAGCCGTCGGGCCGCTTGGCAGGATCCTTCAGATAGGAGCCGTAGAGAATTTCCGCCAGACGCTGCATGGCAATTTGCTCAAGCGCGTAGTCATAGGACAGCGGCGAAATATTCAGCATGCGGACCGGGACCTTGACTTTACTGTTCTGATCCCAATACCAGGCACTGCTATCCGTGCGATACGCATTGATAAGCCCCGTGACCCGGCGCGCCTCACTCTGGTGGAAATTGATTTCCGTGGGCACACTCCGCATTTTGGGCGATGCAGCCATCGCCGGCACGCACCCAATCATAATAACCGCCAGCAATGCTGCCAGCAGACGGACAAGTTTTTTCATATTATCATTCCCCTTCTGCGGACATTATACTACATCGCCCACAGAGCGGAAGATGAAAAAAATTTTCCACACCGACAAAACACTCCCCCAAAAACCTCCGTCTATTGTCATGAAAAAGAGGAAAGGAGATTTTTACCTTGAAAAGCAAAACATTAGTCAAACGAATTCTCTCCGTCGTCCTGACGGTCCTCATGGCGGCAGCCCTGGCGCTCCCGGCCATGGCAGCGAGCATCCCCGATGAGCAGACATCGTATGGGTTCTTCCAGTCGGTGGGGGCAACGAAGGCCCTGCAGGCTCTTAACAGCGCCAAGTATGGAAGTTATATCCACAAGGGCGATTCACAGGATGCCACTTCCCTGCAGAACATGTACAAGGCACTCGACATCATTGAAAAATGCAATCAGCTTCGTGCCCAGGAAGGGAAATCTGAGCTGAAGGTTACTGATACGCTTATGGCTATGGCACAGGCGGATGCAGATTACTCCGTAATTGCCATTGGTCACGCACAGCAGTATCAGGTCGCTGAGAACTGCGCATTTGGAGGAAGCAACCCCTTTGACGGGTGGTATACCGATGAAAAGAATAACTACGTCACCAAAAATGGTGGACAGACCGGACACTATCTCAATATCGTGAACGGACAGTACACTTGCACTGGAGCCGCCTATACAGAAAACGCCAAGGGCCAGTACGGCAACTGCTATGCTCAGACTTTTTATTTCGATGCCAACGGCGACCAGACCTACACCGTCTCCGAATACCGCGCCCGTCTCCAGAACTACGCGGCATCGGTCGGCGTACAGCTCAGCTGAGCAGCCGCGAATTTTTAGGTATTTAGGAAATTAGGATAATAGAAGAATGAAAGAGAAGTTTTCCATGAAAAAATATACGAGCAGAGTGGCGGCGGTGCTGCTGGCCATTCTTATGGTAGTATCGGCGGCGGTGCCCACGTTCGCGTTGGGTTTCCTCATGCCGGGAGAAGAAGACGGTCCGACCGTTACCTCTGTTTCTGAGCCGAAGGTCGTTGACGAGAACGGTACAAAGAAGGTCGTTAAGACTACCACCTATTCAGACGGCACCACGAAAGATGATGTCGACACCGGATTCACCGGCATCAAGACATCCGGCAACAGCGGCTACTATTTCAAGGACGGCGTGGAATCTAAGAGCACGAATGGAAAGATCAAGTATAATCGCGGAACGTACACCATCAAGAATGGCAAGGTCACCGGTGTCAAGTTCAGCGTACCGAAGGTCAACCAGATGCCGAGATACCTGACAGGGTGCGAGGCAGCAGCCAGTGCATCGCTCCTGCAATTCTACGGCTATAATGTCACCGTCGATGACATGGTGAACTACATTCCGCGCGAGGACGTTGTCACCCGTAACGGCAAGCGATACGGCCCCAGCATCTACGAGAAGTTCGCCGGCAACCCCCGCGGCGGCTACACCTCTAAGCACCCCGGCTATGGTGCATTCGCCCCGGTTGTCACCAAGGCCATGAACCACGCCATCCAGGACAGGGACGGCAAATATAAGGCAGTCGACATTACCGGTTCCAGCACGAGCGACCTGTACCGCGAGCTCATGAAGGGCCATCCCTGCTTCGTCTGGGCGACCTACAACATGGAGACCCCCGACAAAGTAAACTCCTGGTACGTTAAGGACAGTAACGGGAACTACAAGTACTTCTCCTACCCCCGTGGCACCCACACCATGATTCTCTACGGATTCGACGCCAACAACGTCTACGTCATGGACCCCTACGGCGGCGAGTACAAGCCCTTCCCCCGTTCGTCCTTCGCCTCGAAGTACAAACTTTTGAAAAAGATGGCCATTGAAATCCAGAAGGCCTGACTTAACCCGTTGATCCCCGGCACACCTCACCGCCCCTGTGCGGCGGGATGTGCCTTTTTTGAAAGGAGAATAAGAGAATGCGGCGATTCACTTCTATTTTGTTGAGCTTTGTACTGGTGGTAGTATCCATCTGTTGCATGGCGGTGCCGGCGAGTGCGGCGACGAAGTTGAGCAAGAAGGACTTTGATTATTATCAGACCATTGATGGGGTAAAGAAGAAATATAATTATATTGATATTATCCGCGATCCTGACACTGTCGATTTTGGAAACATTTCAATGGGGACCGCAAAAGGAAATTATTCGGAGGGCTATTCGATTATTAACACATTTGGTTTGATTCCCGGCAAGAGTACCAAAGCGGATGTGAAGAGAATTTTTGGGAATCAGGCGTATGAGATTGAGGAAAATACTGATCCCGATTCCAAGAACCAGGCCACAGGACAATGGGATTGCTCTCACGACGAAAATGGCTACTCTATTCGAAATTATTTCGGGTGTTATCAAATGCATCCCAATTACGGCTACAGTATAACCAGCCTCTCTAACGACTCTGGTTACAGCAAAACGGAACCCCAAACATGCTATGAAGTTATCTATCAGGACAATGGTGAATATTTTGCTAGGGGCTTCTACTTTGATAGTGACAATATTCTTGTTATTGAGGACTTACATGCTATCTTTATCACCCATTGATCAAAGACACAAAACTCTAGGACTAGAAGATATTCGACCAATATTTGTAAAAGCATAAAATTGGACTCCATTTACCTACAATCTTCCAAAATTTCCCATCCCGTAGGTAGACTCTCCACCCTTCCAATCCAGATTTTACCTACGCCTCACGAAAAATAAGTTGGGCGTAGGTAGATCACCTTAATCTAACTTGCGTCTTTTACCTACGCACTCCTCATTAATAGGAGCGCGTAGGTAATTTTTTCTTTGAAAGCAAGCTCTCTCTACCTACGCCCGCCCGAGAAACAGAAGATTGTAGGTAAGTTGCCTTGTGGCAACCCAAAATTTCTACCTACACGCTCCTGAAAATTTGGGATGTGTAGGTAAATCGCCCACAAAAGACATTAATCTATACCTACAAGGAGAGCCCAATTCCAGATCTGTAGGTAACCGCCCAGAAATATCGCGCCACCCCAAATGGCATTGAACATCACCAAGGCGCAGGCCCTCTACTTTTCTGATAAAATAAGTGTAAGCACCAAACAGACCCGTAAATCGCCCACACAAAAGGAAGGCCCCCCATGAACTACATCTCCCTCTCCAAGCTAATGTCCTACATCCTCCGCCATCACCCGGAGGAATTCGGCATTGAGCTGGACAAAAACGGGTTTGTCCCCATGAGGAAGCTGGCAAGGAAAATCAACGACACCGGGCGATTCGACCGGAGAATCACCCCAGATGACTTTGCTCACGTCATTGAAAACGGCGACAAACGGCGGTTTGAAATCCAGGGCGACAAAATTCGGGCCATGTATGGCCACTCCACGAAGCAGGTAGTCCAGCAGACACCGGCCGAGCCACCGGAGCTTCTCTATCACGGCACACCCTGGAAGAATGTTACACCCATTCTTCGTGAGGGGCTCAAGCCCATGAAGCGTCAATACGTGCACTGTTCGCCGACACCGGAATGGGCGAAGCGTGTTGGCAGCAGGCGCGACCCGAACCCGGCCATCCTCATTGTTGAGGCCAAGCGGGCCTACGAGGCCGGTGTACCGTTTTACACCTGCAACGACCAGATCTGGCTGAGCGGGGCCATTCCGCCGGAGTTCCTCAGGCTTAACTGACCGGCCGACACTCGCCACCCAACTGCCTCTTGATGCCCGCATTTTCCCGTCCTAAACTGTTATCAAGGAGGTAACGTCAATGAACACTCTTGATACCATCTACAGCCGCAAATCCATCCGTTCCTTCACGGGCGATCCAGTCTCGGACGCAACCCTCAACGAAATCCTCAAAGCAGCCAAAGCCGCTCCTGTCGGTATGGGGCAGTTTGAAAATGTACATCTCACGGTCATCACCAACAAGGAGCTTCTCGGCAAGATCAACACCGCTGGTGCCGCCCTGTTCGGCAACCCCAAGGCCGTTCCGCTCTACGGTGCTCCGCAGTTCATCCTCGTCTCCGTCAAGAAGCCGGAGCCCGGCCGCGAGAATGTCAGCTACTCCAACGCCGCCGGCATTGTCGAGAACATGGCTCTGGCCGCCACGGATCTGGGCGCCGGCGCCTGCCACATCTGGGGTGCCGTTATGGCCCTGTCTCATCAGCCGGATCTTGTCACCGCACTTGAGCTCCCCGAAGGCTTCATTCCCGCCTGCGGTCTTGTTGTCGGTGAGACCAGCGACTCCTATTCTGTCCGCAACGTGGATACGGGAAAGATTGGGGTCAACTACCTGAAATAAAGATATTTACTTGGGCGCCTCCGACTTGGCTGTCGGGGGCGTTTTTGCCTGCAAAATTTCTTTTTTGGCGGGAATGCAGTTAATGTGCTCTGCCCATTGGGACAGAATTTAACTGCACATCATTGCTTTCCGCTATATTGCAGTTAAGTTGCCACCCTCAAACTGCCGCCCATTAACTGCAAAATCCTTTTTCAACTGAATTTGCAGTTATATGCACCCGGGCGATTCACTGATTCTTAACTGCAAAACCTTCAAATCAATCTAAGTGCAGTTAAAGGTGCCCGCCGGGCATGGCTTCCTTTTACTGCAGTCTTTCCAAAACAAATCAGTTGCAGTTAAGTCCCCTCCCTGGCGGGAGAAAACATAACTGCAAACTTCTCAAAAAAACAAAAGTGCAGTTAATTTTCCTCATCCAGAACCACAACGCTTAACTGCAATTTCCCCAAAAAGAAAGGAATGCAGTTAACCCCGCCAGCCAAACGAACGCTGTCCTTTAAATGGTACTCCAAATCCTCCTTCCTCCATTGTTTCCCACCCCAAAACAGCTACAATATAGATGCTAAAAGAAATATTTAGTTATTGTATTCGAAAAAATCAAATCCTGTTTGCAGACGCCTCTGTTGGAAGTTCTGAGGGAAGTTACCGGAACAAGATCCTATAGAATTGTTGAAAACAAATTCAGCCTCTGCATTCAGGAATGAACGCAGAGGCTATCATTTTGCCGCGCGAAGGAGGTCAGAAATATGACTACCACTAATATGAAATCCAGACTCGTCTCCGACATCTATATGAGCTATGACTGCACCCAATTCCCCTATCTTTATGACTCCGTTCTGCAGCGGTATGGCGTCCAGTCCAATCGCGAGCTCTACGCCTTGAGTGTTGGAGACTTGAAGGACATCCTGAACGAATTCGCCGAGATGGATGCTGACATGACCGCCTAAGGCTGGCCCAGCCTTAGGAATAGTTTTCCAGAGCAATCAGAGCATTGTCTGACAAATCATACATGAGCTGAGCAATGGAGGCTTTATCTTTTTGAAAGTTTGAGTCCATCCAGTTGCGAATAATTGCCATATTCCCATGGAGGATAAAAGCATAGGTTTCCGCCTGTATTTCCTCAGGGACTGTCGGCGCATATTCCCTCTGTATTATTCTTATCATCTCCTGAAGGAATTGTCTCTGAAACTCGCGGTCTTGCGGTTCAATTAATAATATCCGGTAAACGTCCGCATTCTTTTCCACAAAGTCAAGATAAGCCTGTATATACATAACATCGTTCAGGGACGGAGAAATACTGGTGAGGTATTCCTCTGTCTCACTGGAAAAGTCTTTTTCAATGTCCTTCAGTACATCGCCCGGAGAGCCATAATGCAGATAGAATGTCGTACGGTTAATGCCTGCACGCTCACAGAGTTCCTTCACCTTGACAGCAGATACCGGCTGTTCCTGCAGCATAAGATATCAGGGTGGCTTTTAAAAGAGAACGGGTCAAGCGAACTCTTTGATTGGCATTGTGTTCCTGCATTTGATGACACTTCCTCCCAAGATGTCGACCCGGCAACATCCCACAATTTTCTGTTCATTGTGATTTCGACACGGTGTCGCTATCATAAACTTAGCAAAAATTTTAACAAATGTACAGAAGGGTTGTGTCATACATGAAAGTTTTTATGATTGGCGGCACCGGTCTTCTCGGTTCCGAAACAGCAAAAGTTCTCATTGAGCGGGGACATCAGGTCGTATCCATTGCGCTCCCACCGCTTCCCACCGGAGCAGTTCTCCCACCGGAAATGGAAATTGAATACGGTAACTATCTCGAGATGTCCGATGACGAACTCCGCCGTCATTTTCAGGGTTGTGAGGGGTTTGTCTTTGCCGCCGGTGTCGATGAGCGCGTCGAAGGTCCTGCCCCCATCTATGATCTATATAAGAAATACAACATTGACCCCCTCCGCCGTCTTCTAAAAATTGCCAAGGAAGAAGGGGTCAAGCATGTCTCCATCTGCGGATCCTATTTTGCCCATTTTGCAAAAAAATGGCCGGAGCTGAAGCTCACGGAATACCACCCCTACATCCGCTCCCGTATTGATCAGGAGAATGTGGCTTTCTCTTTTGCCGATGACAACTTTGACGTCGCTGTCCTCGAACTCCCCTATATTTTTGGCACCCAGCCTGGCCGCAAACCGGTCTGGATGTTCCTCGCGGACATGATTGACGGGAAATCCCCCATATTCTATCCAAAAGGTGGCTGCACCATGGTCACCGTCCGCCAGGTTGGCGAAGGGCTCGCCGGTGCACTGGAATACAACAAAGGCGCCCATGCTTACCCGTTCGGATGGTACAACTACTCTTGGAAAGAAATGTTCACCATCATGGAGGAGCAGCTCGGCATGAAACCGAAGCCCTATATTACCATTCCAAACTGGCTGTATACTCTGGGCTCTCAAAGTCTTATCCGTGACTACAAGAAGCGCGGCATTGACTCCGGGCTTGACTTTAACCACTTTGCGCCCCTGCAGTGCGGCGAGCTCTACATCGACAAATCGGAAGGCGCTGAAAAGCTTCATGTGGCACCAGATGATATCAAAGCGGCAATGGGCGACTCCATCCGTCTTGCCATGGATATCAAACACGGTAAGGTAAATGCCATCTCCATGAAGGGAGAATGATCATGAAACCAACCGTACTCATGACTGGTGCCTCAGGCACCATGGGCTTTGAGAGTCTAAAGAAGATGGTAAACCATCTGGACAGCTATGATCTTCTGCTCCTCGTCCGCAATTCCGAAAAAAACCACAAGCTGCTCAGTCCTTATCTGGGCACTCCCGGTCTTCGCGTTATCTGGGGAGACCTCTCCGACAAGGACACGGTAAAACTGGCAGTCTCCACAGCAGACCTTGTACTGCACATTGCCGCATTTGTCTCCCCAAAGGCGGACTATTATCCGAAGAAAGCCATGGAGGTCAACTACGGCGGGACCAAGCATCTCATTGACGCCATTAAAGAACAGGGCCGTGCGGATAAAGTGAAATTTGTCTATATTGGAACCGTCGCAGAGACGGGAGACCGCATGCCGCCCATTCACTGGGGACGGGTCGGTGACCCAATCAAGCCTAGCATGTTTGACTACTATGCCGTCTCAAAAGTTGCCGCCGAGCGCTATGTAATAGAGTCTGGCCTAAAATACTGGGTCAGCCTCCGGCAGACCGGCATTATTGGCCCTGCCATGAGTGCCATCCGAGACCCAATCATGTTCCACAACTGTTTTAACAACGTTCTGGAATATGTTTCCGACCGCGACTCCGGCACCGCCATGGAGCATCTTGCCCGCTACGACGCCGAGGGCACTTTAGACTCCTCTTTCTGGGGCCATATCTACAATATCGGCGGTGGTGCGCCCTGTCGAACCGATACCTATAGTATGTTTGAAATCCTCTATGGTGCCCTGGGTATCACCAAGCTGCAGTATATCCTGAAGCCCAAGGAGCAGGCCACCAGAAATTTCCACGGGCAATACTATCTCGACTCGGACAAGCTGGAGAACTATCTCCACTTCCGCAGCGACAGCATGCAGTACTACTATGACAGTTACCTGAAGGGCTTAGGTGCAGCGTTGCCCGCCGCCAAGATCATCACAAAATTCCCCGGTGGCCAAAAGCTCATGGGAGCCGCCATGAAGAAAACTTTTGACAAACTCGGCAGAATGGACCATGGAACCATTCATTTCATAGAGGACAATGTCGAGGACCATATTGACGCCTATTGGGGAAGCCGCAAGGCCTGGGAGTCCTTGCCTGAGGACATTCGCAGTTTTCCGCGATTCACGGACTGGGACAAAGTCGTACTTCTCGACCACGGCTACGACGAGACAAAGCCCGAATCCGAGCTCGGCCATGAAGACATGAAAAAGGCCGCGGAATTCCGCGGCGGAGAACTTCTCAGCGACACCATGGCCAAAGGTGACTGGACCACAAAGCTGACATTCCGCTGCCAGTTCGGCCACGAATTCCAGGCAAGCCCCCGGCTTATCCTGGAAGGCGGCCACTGGTGCCCAGAGTGCGAGCGCAGGAGCTGGAACTATGGCAAGCGAGCCAAAGGAGATCCTTTCTTCGCACAGGTATGGGATCCGCTCCATGCCCCAGATGAGCTCCGGGTATATCCCAAAGAAGTCACAGAACTGGACGTCCAAGACTAAACGAAAATAATGCCTGTTGCAAAGCCAAAACTTTGCAGCAGGCATTTTTCTCTTCTATGAAACTCTTTCACGAAATCACAATATCATCCAAACTCCGCTTCGGCACATAGTGCACATCATTCTCATCGCGATAATAATTGATATTCCCGTCCTCCGGCACCTCGGTCAGCACGATCTTTTCGTCCGGTTTTCCGAAGGCAACCACCAGCAGAGGCTGCAGGTTTTCGGCCAGGTCAATGGCCTTTTTCAACTCGCCGGCCGTAAAGTTTCCTATCATGCAGCCGCCAAGCCCTTCCTCTGTGGCCATGAGCAGCATAGCTTCTGCCACAATGCCGACATCTTTCTGATAGCGCTGCAAGTTTGCGTCTATATCCGTGTCCTGGCAGATGACAATGAACGCCGTCGGGCAGTGTCCCGGGTGCGGAAGCTGCATGTCTGGGAGTGCGCGGGCCCAGCGGGTCTGGGATTGAACGGTGGCTACATCGCCCGGCTGGCAGGCAACAAAATATTTTAATGGTTGGCGATTCACGCTCGCCGCGCAATACCGCGTCGCCTCCACATACCGCAGCAGCTGCTCCTCCGTAAAGCGATATGACTCATCATAGCCCCGGTAGCTGCGGTCCTTTTTCAGTAATTCCAAAACAGTCATTGCAATGTCCTCCCATCTCTTTGACTACAGCATACCATAATTTTCCGCCAAAAATTACGACGAGCTCGTTATAACGAACTCGTCGCATTTTTTGCATCAAATTTTCGTGTTTAGCCGTTGTTGTCGGCTGCCATCTTGGCGGCCTTGATCATGGCGTCGGTGGCCATGGCTGCGCCGGAATTTTCGGCGATGTACTTTGGTGCATCAATAATAGGCACCTCAATAAGCTGAGTGACAACACCACCCATACCCATGGGAACGGACGTCGGCTTTTTACCTTTTCCAGCCACATGACCAAGCAACTCAAGAACACAGGCAGAGCCTTTCTTATTCAGTGTGCGGAATGTGCCAATTCCAACATAATTGTTCGAAGGGATCAGCAGGCAGGCCCAGTGTCCAATGTTTCCCGTAGTTTTTCCAGTAATGGGATCCAGATACTGTTTCTCGCCTTCCCAGGTTTTCAGGCCAGCCAACAGGCCAAAATCGCCCGCACAGTTCTCGCCCATAGATGGAACATCCTTGTCGTAGACAGCATCCCAACAGGGAGAACCATCCGGACGGTTATGATCAATTCCGACACTCTCGGACTGAAGTGCTTCCTCTGCGGCGCGGGTCTGGGCAATCATCTCAAGCTCGCCGGACCAGTGAATGGGTCGATAATCCGTTGGCTTCAGATGATATTTGTTGCCGTTCAGCGTGAAACGATAATGCAGATTGCAGGCCTCTTTCCGCCAAGCATTGATTTCTGCAACAGCAGCTGCTATCTCATCCGTCCGAAACTCACCCGGCACTGCAATAAACGTATTCCCCGGCTTCGGCACCAGCCGATTCGACGTCCTCGTCAACGCTGACGCCGGCACAGCAAACATGGCCGCCAACAACGTGGCTGCACACAGAATGGCAACTAATTTCTTCCAGTTTTTCATAGAAATCTCCTCCTAATTTGGAACTTCAATTAACAGACGGCCCCAAATTTGTGGGCGATTTAAAGCCGGCCGGGATTTCTCCCGACCGGCTCCATTTCTATAAAACTTGTTGGATAATTCTTACAGTACCAGCGACGGTGCAGAATAGACGCGGCCCTGAAGCTCCTTGTTGAGCTCATAGAGACCCTTGGCGTCGTTTCCGAAGAGCTCAAACTTCCGGATGAGATCCTCGGAGTTCATCTCCTCCTCACCCTGCTCCTTAACAAACCAGTCAAGGAACTGCATGGTGCGATAATCCCTAACCTCATCTGCAGCAGCATAAATAGTGTTGATGAGGCTCGTGACATACTGCTCATGGGCAAGTCCAGCCTTGAGGGCAGCCATGGGGGAGTCAACTTCCACATCCGGCTTTGCAATCTCGGTAAGAGTGACTTTCACGCCGTTATTGGTGAGATACTGCCGCATCAGCATGGCGTGATCTCTCTCCTCCTGTGCCTGAATATCATACCAGTTGGCGAAGCCATCCAGTCCCATATCATAGTAATAGTTGGCAAAATCAAGATACAGATAAGCCGAATACAGCTCCTTATTGACCTGCTCATTGATGAGTCCCGAAACTTTAGCGTCTAACATGAAAAGAACCTCCTTCAGTTATACATGGGTTACTACGAGAATGATTATACCACGATTCCCCTCCGCTTGTAACGCCCCTATAATACGTTCATGCCCCGAGCCGAAGCCCAGAGCATGACGGTTGAAAGAAGTATTGGAAATTAAGAAGTTGGTTAGTTAATAGTGGAGAAAGAAGTCTCAAGCTGAGGAGAGACACGAACTACACCCAGTCTACCACCGAGAGATACATTCGAATCAAAATTCGGAACAGCAGCATATTCATCATTGCTCGGTACTGCAGTTAAATAGATACTATTCGGGTAGCGATCTGCTCTAACCGACATAGTAAAAGTCGCATTTCCGTTCTCATCAACATATGCATAACTTTTTCCATCATAATTTTTACTGGAAGGAACTCCACTTGTTTTCAAATAATAGAAATGAACCAAAGCACCTTCTGGAATTGTTCCCAGCGTAGTATCTGTAACATGGAAGGAAGCTCTATATACATAAGTTTCCGGAGTTGACGAACCAAAAAGCAACCCCGCTGCATTCGCAGTCATGCACCCAAACACACCGAACATCATAGCAACCGCCATCAGGATGGCGACAATTCTTCTAGATTTCTTCATCGTAATGTTCTCCTCTTTTTTTGAAATTTCAGGGCACTCTCTCCTGCCCTTCACCTACAAAGAACAAAATTTCACTGATTTGGTTCACTTTTAACTCAACTTTTTTGAAAAGTACTGAAAAAGCCACTTTGAATGAACGGTCGTTTCGGCCTCTGTGTGACTCAGTTTCTATTTAATTTGAATCAAATCCTGCTATATTTGAATTAGGAGGAATCAAAATGAAGACAATTAGTATCCGCCTTTCCGATGATGACTACAAAGCACTTGACGCCATGCTCCGCGAAATGGGCCAAACCCGCCAGAGCTTCTACGAAACCTACACCAAAACCGCCCTTCGCGAGCGGCGAATCCCCTTTATCATCAAAGCCCCGCCTCTGGATACCCGCCGACAGTTGGACCGCTCCGAGGCTTTTCTGCAGCTGGAGAAACTGCGCCAGGAAGCTGCCCGCCTCGAGTCAGAATATCAACAGCATCAAGAAATAGAGGAAGCCTATCATGAGAAATACGGCTATACTGATTGATACAGAGGTGCTCCGAGGGTACCTGCTGAACAACCAAGATGAATACCTATACAGCGTCTCCGAAATTCTACGCATGTGCGCAAAAGGTGAAATCCTCGGCTACTATGCGATTCACTCCCTTACCGACCTCGAACGCACCATTCAAAATTGGCCTCCTGACAAACGCCGTTCTGCACTCCAATCACTTTGCTCCCTCCTCGCCCCTGCCAGCACAGACAGTAACTCCATACAGGCGGCCATACAAGAACCAGGCCTTGACTCTGCGTTGCAAGCAGCCTGCGCCGAATCTGCGAACTGCGACTTCCTTGTTACAACAGACCTCAGTGCATTCCGCCGCTCCCCGGTCCCTGCTATTACACCCATCGAATTCATCGAGATTATGACATAGAAAAATCCACTGCATCGCCAACCGATACAGTGGATTTTCCCTTTTTCATTCCAGCATCTCTATGCTGCTTTTAAAGAGTCTGACACCGTCGCCAGACTGATAGAATCATCAGGGACCGTCTAAAGCGGCTTCGCCCTGTTGTCCTTATTCTTTGCCGGGGATGCCCTCTTCGTCAAAAATGAATACGGAGCGAATCAGCGAGTCGACACCAGCGCGAATGGTCTTCGGGTCGAGGTTATCCGGGGTATCGAGACGGGTGTGATAGTAGCGGGCCGGCGTCGGATCCATGGCAGCCAGGAGAACGGCCTTCATGCCGCCCTGTACCAGTGCGGCTGCGTCGGAGGAGCCGAAGAATACATTCAGATATGGCAGATCAAGGCCTGCCTCCTCGGTGCCCTTCTTCAGGACAGCCGTGGCATCCGGATCAAGATGAACCGTACCTGTCATATCACGGTTGTAAACGCCCATGTCGTTGTAGTCACGGAGCGTATCAATATCAATGGCAATGGTTTCTACGCCGTCTTCTGCGGCGAACTCAGCGCTGTGCTTCTTGGCGAAGGCCTTCGCACCGCGGAGACCAGCTTCTTCACAGGCAAAGGAAATGGACTCAACCTCAGTGTGCTCGAAGCGGATATCGTTCTCCTTGAGGAAACGCATGACGGACATGGCGGCGAACACGCCGGTCAGGTTGTCGTTGGCACCGGGAACGACCAGTTTCCAGTGAACGAACATGAGGGCCAGAACCATGGCGGGAAGTGTCACAAAAGCCAGAACCAGCATGATGACATGCATGGCACCGGGGTTAACGCCGACACCGCAGAGAAGCAGGATGTCCATGACAAATGTGACAACCATCATGATGATGGCATAGGCTGCGGCAAATACCATGCAGTGGCCGCCGCCCAGATAGGTGAAATACCACTCGTATGCGGAGTCAACATGACCGCCGAGAATGATACGGCGTTTGACCTCACCGGAGGCCTCGCGTTTACAGACAACGTTGTAGGTATCCTTCTTCGGGAAAACCGGATCCATAAACTGTTTATACAGCAGGAACTCGAAGAACATGAAGACCAGGCAGAATACCGATGCCACCAGCATGATGATGTTCAGTGCGGTGGAGTTAAAGACGCCGAAAAGCGTCAGGATAAGGAGGATGGCGTTGACCATGATAATGGCTCCATCGCACGTGACCCAGCCCATGAAGGCTTTCGGGTGAAGCGAGAACGGCTCCTTCTTGATATCGTCGGCAATGTCCTTCATGTCCTCTGCCACGAAGTCCTGTGCCTTGTGTTCGGACTCAGAACCGGACTCACGGGAACCAATGTCCCCAACCACTTTGTGGATTCTGTCATCCACATACGAGGTATACTTGTCCAGCTGTTCGTCGTAGTTTTCTACGACCTCATTTGGTTTCATTTGCCCCTCTCTCCTTCCAGAGAATAATTTTCTACATATGTAGTTATTATAGAGGGGGCGATTCACTTTTCTATTGTATAAAAGTTATCCGCATCTGATGCCACACTCGTCACTATTCCAGCACCTTCATCCCAGTCACCCATATTCCGTGGACCGTACGGGCAATTTCATCAATGGGTTCCCGCTCTCCATTGTTGTGCCACATGGTCAGGGATGCAATGACCGATGCCACATATGCCTGCAGGATATATTCGCGGTAAGGGTGCTCATTCATCTGGGGGAACACCTCTGCCAGCACCTCAGAGAACTTTTCCGTAATCATTTTTGAAAACGTCGGATCGTTCTCCAAAAACAGAAACAGCCGATCTGCATTTTCCCGGATAAACCCGGCCGCCTCCCTGGCGACCTCATCAAAGCTTACCTTGGCAAGCTTCTCCGACAGTTTCTCACACCGCCCGCTAATATCAGCAATGAGCTCATTTTCCATGGTCTTCTGCAGATCCAGGATGTCGGTATAGTAAGCATAAAAAGTGCCCCGGTTGTACCCGGCCACTTTCATGAGCTCGCTGACACTCGTCTTCTCGAAGCCCCGCTCCCTGACGCAACGCATGTAGGCCTCTTCTATATTCTGCCTTGTAATGGCCGTCTGTTCCAGTTTCTTATTCATAGCCGTACCCTCTTGAAATAATGCGACAAATGGCCCCGCAATTGTTGCTTGATGAACCGTCGCTCGTCTGTTAGCATTACGATACAACACGTTGTTGGATTTTGTCCACCCTTTCTTATGGGCGATGCACTGATCTCATAACCCAAAAAGAAAATAAAACATCTCCCAAAAAGTCCCCGTCTATTTTTACGAAAATCCGTAATAATAATTAAAAAAGCGGCCCGCTCCGCGGTTCGCCTCAAAGGAAGGGTTCTAATGGATATGACACGTACAATACGGCGAACAATGGCTGCGATGCTGGCGTTCCTCATGGCGGTATGCTGCTGCGTGCCGTGTGTGACGGTGTTTGCAAAATCCACTGGTCATGGTCGTACGGGTGACCTGTCAGATATATTTGATGATAAATACAACAACATGGCCCATGAATATTTTGGCGAGATGGCATGTACACATCTTGATAAACCAACAACAGATGTCAGCAAATTTAATGACCCTGAAGCATATATGGCAGTAATGAAAGATGTTGATGCGTGGCTTGAGGATGCACCTAAGAATGGTAGTGATTATGACAAAGAGAAGTTTGTCTATGACAAGATTGCTACTACCTGTACATATAAGATGAATGGCTATGGTTGTGATGGAACCGTTGGTGCTGTTCAGGCAATTCTGTATAACCATGGTGGTATTTGCGACACATTTGCTAAAGGGTTTAAATACTTCTGCAATATGCTTGACCTGAAGTGCTGGTATGTTGACGGGAAATGGGATGGTGGAAACCACGCGTTCAATATTATTGAATTAGATGGTAAACGCTATGTTGTAAACATGACTGGTGCAGTTAGCGTTAATGATAAGCCTGCTACTGCAGTAGATTATTCTCACATGAACATGTCTAAGAAACAGGCAGAACGTATGGGCCTCACTCTTAGCGACTGGAGTAAGAAATATGCCACTGATTGGTCTGATTGCAAATATGATGACCAAGACTACTTTAAGAAGAACAATCTGTATTTCACATCTTATGAAGCCATGAAAGTCGCCTTGCCCGCCATCATCGCCAAGGCTAACAATGAAGGCAAGCCGATTGTCAGCGTGGAGTTCCCACAGAATGATATTGGTGACGCAATGGCGAAAGAAGCTGATAACAAGCTCTTTGCTGGTGGCGAAATGAATGATGTTATCAAGAAGGCAAATCTTCTGACTCCGTATCCTGTACAGGCAAATGTCAGCTACGGTGCTAACAAGAACTTCTTTGGCTTTATGATTTCCAGTAGTCATGTTCCAAAGGCATAACCATTCTCAGATATACACATGATAAGTGGACTCGACACTCCTGTGAGTGTCGGGTCTTTTCTTTATTCAAACAATCACCATTCACCCATATTAATTGATGAATACGATTCACATCAACATCTGTTGATTATTAGAGGAGGAATTCATCAATGAATACCGAACATGAAATCCATCGTTCCAGAAGTGGAACCCATCGGATTTCAAAACGTACAATGTCAATGGTAATGGTATTGGCTTTACTTATGTCAATGGTATTTCCAATTGTAGCGCAGGCAGCCAGTGTCAAAGTCCGTCAAGGACAATATAGAGGTTCGCATAGCTCATTTAAGACCAATGATTGGCAGTTTGAAGGCTATAGCTGTTATTATCCAAAATGCGCAGATAATGGTGGCAAGCAGGGAGACATACTGTATTGTATTGAACCTGTTGGAGTAATCAACGAAAACACCGGCAGTATGAACAACGTATCTGTTTCCAACACATTGAAGACAGCAATGAATTCTAATGGGAAAAATGACGCTGGAATCAATGCCTCCCAACTAGAAGATTTGATGGGAAGAATCTGCCTTTATGGTTCTCATGGAACTGCTAAATTCCATATTGGCAACACAAAATACAACCCAGACACTCCTAGTAAACAATGGTTAGCAACTCAGCTGCTCATTTGGGAGGCATTGGTTGGTCAGCGTGATGCCGACTTTAATTATGTTGCTCCAAAGAGTGGCAAGCCTGTTGCACAAACTTATGCCAATGGTAACTGGAGTGCAGTAAAACCTTACTATGATGAATATGCCAAGGCTGTCCAAGACTCCATCAAGAACAGCAAGACACCAAGTTTCATGTATGATACAGAGGATGAAGCCGAACAGAAAGCTCGTGTATTTCCTAACTCAGATAATTCCACTCACACTATGGAACTAACTGATGAAAATGGTACTCTTGGAGCTTACACTCTGACATTCCCAGAAGGAGTTGAAGGCACAGTAAGTGGCAACACATTGAAGTTGACTGCTACGAAAGAATTGCCCGATACTGTCACTATTACTGGTGTCAACAAGACTGCTAAAGCACCAAAGATTTTGATTTATGGACATGAGCAGCTTGGCAAAGGCTCAAAGAACAAACATTATCCAACCCAACAAGATGTTGTCAAGATAGATGGCACAGCATCTGAGAAGAAGGTATATCTGAAGGTCAAGACCAATCCAACGACTAAGACAACAACTACTACACCAACGACTCCGACAACGCCTACAACACCCACGACTCCCACGACTCCCACCACACCGACCAAAACCATAATCACGCCTCCGACAACAACAACGACTCCTACCACTCCAACCACACCGACAAAGACCACGCCCACGACGACGACAACCACAACCACGACGACCACGACACCCAAACCCGGCACGCCGTGGTGCGAAGCACCACGGTGCCTTTTTCTGGCTACTAAAGAGTTTTTTCGGAAAAGGGCTGAATCGCCCCAGATAGACAGCAAAATGCCCGATCAAACGACCGGGCACTTTTTAAGGAAGAGTATTAGCTTTTTATTGTGAGGATCTCGTCGACGGGAACACGGTCGCTGCGGAAGCCGTTGATTTTTCGGTCATCAGCATAGCCGATGCCAAAGCCCATGACGAGGGTCTCGTCGTCCGGAATGCCGAGAGCCTTGCGAGCCTCCTGCGGGAATTTTACGACCTCGTAGGCGGGCATGGAGTCCACGCCGTGCTCCTTTGCGCTGAGCATGAGGCTCTGTCCGAAGGCGCCCATGTCGTAGATGCTCCAGAGTGGGGAGTTCTTGTGCATGGTAATGTAGACGAGTGCGGGGGCGTCAAACAGTTCGGCCTGGGCCATGGAAAACTGGGCGACATCAGAGTAGCCGAGGTAGCGCTGAAGATCATTCGACCAGTTCTGCATGTTGACAGCAGCGTTCATGCCCCAGTCGGTGCGATGGCCAGTCTCCATGTCGGCGCGGCCACGGTTGCCTGTCAAGGCCAGCTGTTTGTGGCCGGAGCGGATAGCGGCTGCCGTCTCGCCGGTTGCAATATACACTTTCCACGGCTGGGCGTTGGCCCAGGACGGGGCCCACTGGGCATCCTTTACGATGTCACGGAGTGTCTCCTCCGGGACCTGCTGGTCACTGAAATAGCGGATGGATCTTCTTGCCTCAAATGCTTCTTTTACGTTCATCAGTAATTCCTCCTGTTAGTCAATAATGTAGGTGTCAACGTATGCGTCAAAGGCTTTGGAGATGATCGTCCATCGCCCATGTTCTTTGATAAGCTGGAGATACTCCACATAGTCCTGTCCATGCCAGTATTCTTTTCATTCACTTCATTTATATGCATGTACATACATATAAATATCCCAGGATCCGCAAGATTTCTCTTTCGTCCCCCGCCGTCTTACCGGCAAATATCCTCCGCAGCACCTTCTACAATGCCACGGATTTCCTCTGTCACAATGTCACACAGGTCCTGCCCCGCCTCTGTCAGGCGAATGTACACCCCGCGGCGATCCTTGTTGCAAATGCTGCGTACGACCAGCGGCTCTTCCATGCTCTCCTCCAGCCGTTTCACCAGCCGGGAGAGGGCACTTTGGCTCATCTGGATGAGCTCCTGGGCATCCTGCAGCCGAATTTTCTTCTCAGCCCGATTGCTGAGGAGATACAGCAGATAATACTCATTCAGGCACAGCCCACTGACCTGCGCGACCCGCTGTTCCATCTCCCGCTCTTTTCTGCGGTACCGGAGCGTGAGAGCGAGCCAGTTCTCCAGATCCTGGCTGCGTTTTTTCTCTTCCATGCATTTTCCTCTTTTCGTTGATCAACTCTTTGCATGTGCATGCATATAATAGCGCGCGATTCACTGCCGGTCAATGGATTTGACGGCACCAATCCGGCGACCAGGTGCAGTAAAAAGTTTGCATTTGAAGATAAATAAAGGGTCCCTGCCGCTTATTTTGCACCAAGGACCTTAATTTAATGGATTTGCAGTTAATTTCCTCAGTTCTGGGTCGCAATAGACTGTCCCTTCACCAACTCATACGCAACCACCGCGTCGCCATCCAGATCCTCCTTATGCATATCCACCGCATGGATCTGGCTATTCTCATACGTCGTATAGTAATAGATTCCACGGTCCATGTTGCAGCAGGAGCTGTAAATGGTGTATTCGCAGACTGCGTTGCCGTCCGGGTCCGTGCCTAGGCGGCAGCAGCCGCGCTGCTGTTCGACAGAGCCCAGGATTTTGAAGAACTGGGAGATACTCTCCGATTCTGAATCGCCCGAAATAGAATTCATCCGTGTGAAGGCGACCTTGACGAACCGCGAGGCGGATGACAGGTCACCCGGGATTCCCATGCCGCCCATGCCGCGGCTGTACGGTGTTAGTTCAGCGCCAGGGACCAGACGGTTCTCCGGTAGGCTCGCCGACGCGTTCATGAAGTCCTGCAGATGGGTCATCTGGTAGTCGAAGGGCGGCTCGTTCGTCATGACGCCCACCGGGTTCTCGTAGATGGTGCCGCCACGGGCGGTCTGCTCGAAGACGATGACCTCGTTCTGATCGGCGATCATCCAGTGGAGCGACGAGGGCGGGAGCTGTTCGCTGAAGGCGTCCGTCGTCAGGTTGATGCGGGAAAGCAGCGGGCGGGCCTCGGCGACGGTGGCGCACTGGCCGAGGATCCACGGAATGAACTCGAAGGACGCCACATTGTCCTTCCCCTCTTCCGGCTCGCGGTACACGGCGCTGTGCGGGAAGTTCAGGCCGGCCATGCTGAGGCCCTTCTCGTTGGTGGCGTCGTAGTAGAGCGGATAGTCGCCGACAACGAACGCCATGCCAATAAGGGCATAATGACGGGTCAGGTCCTCCATGCGCCGCATGGGGAATATCTTGTTCCTGGGCGATACAGTGACCGTCTCATGATAAGAGTGCTCCAGGTCCAGGTTCCGTCCAAAATAGTGGTCTTTCGTGCTGTAGGTTACCGCAGTGCACATGGCAGTCCCTCCTCAGTCCGTGTCCACCCAGAGATGATACTGGCCGCAGTGCAGGCACTGGAACAGGTAGCCCTGGACGGAACCATCCCGCTCCAGCACTTCCCGGACGTCCTCGTACTCACCGCGCTCCTCATACTCTGCGAAGACCTCGTCGGCAATGTCCATCTCCTCGAGTTCTTCCGTTCCAACGCGGCCAATATAGGCGCAGTAGTCGTTGCAGCAGGTCAGC
>Ga0256406_1001076_pt1 | contig 45467 bp, 43 predicted proteins | sample RumenRJG_03DNA_FD_185986 | JGI IMG/M metagenome (GOLD analysis project Ga0256406, IMG submission 185986) | Bovine rumen microbial communities from Lethbridge, Alberta, Canada - RJG_03 | ecosystem: Host-associated > Mammals > Digestive system > Stomach > Rumen | place: Canada: Alberta | collected... | reverse complement strand
ATGGTAAGACTCCTGTCCATGCAAGGAGATAATTGCATCTATGGATTCAATATCGGTTGTCTTCACTATACCGAATCCATGTCCAAAAGTTAACCCCTCTGTGTCCAAAATAAGCTTACCACTTCACCACTTCACTTCGGACTAAACAGACTGAAATCCATATAGAAAAGATGCCGCAAACCACGTATTTACGGCATCTTTATATTATAGTTAAGAGCAGATAAGGGGAATCGAACCCCCCTTTCCAGCTTGGGAAGCTGGCGTTCTACCGATGAACCATATCTGCCTGTAACTATTATTTTAACATTAACAGGCAGATATGTAAATATTTTACTTCAGATCATCGAGAATCGAATAGCCGATGGTTCCTTCCGGCATCGCTGTGCCGAAGTTCTCCGCCGCCGTTGCACCGATCACCGCAAAGGTATCGTAATCCGGCAGACGTCCGCTGCCTGTCATAGACGGTGAATAGGCGATCAGCGGGACTGTCTCTCTCGTGTGATCTGTTCCTTTCCAGGTCGGGTCATTCCCGTGATCTGCCGTCAGAATCAGCAGATCATCCTCTCGCAGAAGCGGCAGAAGTTCGCCCAGCTTTACGTCAAACTTCTCTATTTCCTCTCCGTATCCGATCGGATTGCGGCGATGTCCCCAGAGTGCATCAAAATCCACAAGGTTGGTAAAGCAAAGTCCCTTGAAATCTCTCTTTGCAATGTCGATCGTCTGCTCCATACCGTGAACGGAACTCTTGGATTTGTTCGACTCCGTCAGGCCGCAGCCGCTGAAAATGTCATATATTTTGCCGACGGAAATGCATGCATACCCGGCTCCTTTGATAGCATCGAGTGCTGTCTTGCCGGTCGGCGGCACGGCATAGTCGTGCCGGTTGCTGGTACGGACGAATTCGCCCCTCTTCCGCCCGACATACGGTCTGGCAATGACACGGCCGACACGCCATTCCGGCTTCATCGTCAGTTCCCGCGCGATTTCGCAGCATCTGTACAGTTCCTTGAGGTCAAATGTTTCCTCATTGCCGCAGATCTGCAGAACCGAATCAGCCGAGGTATATACGATCATGTGGCCGGTCGCGATCTCTTCTTCGCCGAGCTCATCCAGAATCACCGTGCCGCTGGCGGCTTTATTGCCGATTACCTTATGGCCGGTGCGCTGTTCCAGCTCATGGATCAGTTCCGGCGGAAATCCGTTCGGGAAGGTAATAAACGGTTTCGTCGTCTGAATACCCATCATCTCCCAGTGGCCGGTCATGGTATCCTTGCCGCTGCTCTTCTCAAAAAGGTGCGAATAATAAGCCATTGGCCGCTGCACCGGTTCTGCCTGCCGCAGCGGATGCAGATTGGCAAGTCCCAGGCGCTGCAGATTCGGGATATTGAGATGCTCTACTGTATCGCTGATATGTCCCAGCGTGTCCGTACCGGCATCACCGAATTTTTCAGCATCCGGCATGGCACCGATGCCCAGTGAATCCAGAACGATAATGAAAATCCTGTTGTATCTGCCCATAAAAACGCCTCCTCAGGCTTTAGAATAAATTGTCTTCGCACTGACATTTCTGACCTTGCCGATCTTTCCTGCCAGTGTATTTATTACGTCATTCGGCGCATCGAGAACGATACAGATGATGTTGACATTTCTCTGCCGGTATGGGATGCCCATTCTGCCGACAATATAATCGCCATACTCATGCAGCAGTCTGTTAATCTGTTCCGATGCATCCGGATCTTCAATAATGATACCGATAATAGCTATACGAGTTTCCATATTTCCTCACTTTCACACACTTATTATATAACGCATCGGCTGGATTTTCCACAGTGCAAAAAAAGCCGCCTCCCTTTCGGGAGACGGCTGATGTTATTTAGATCTTATGATCAGTTCTGTTTCTCTTTGAGTGCTGCCTGCGCTGCTGCCAGTCTTGCGATTGGTACACGGAACGGTGAGCAGGAAACATAGTCAAGACCGATGCTGTGGCAGAATTCTACAGATGTAGGATCACCGCCGTGCTCGCCGCAGATACCGATCGGAAGATCCGGGTTGGTCTTGCGGCCAAGCTCTACAGCCATCTTCATCAGACGGCCTACGCCATCCTGATCAAGCTTAGCGAACGGATCGTTCTCAAGGATCTTATTGTCATAGTATGCACCAAGGAACTTACCAGCATCATCACGGGAGAAACCGCAGGTCATCTGGGTAAGATCGTTGGTACCGAAGCAGAAGAACTGTGCTTCCTGAGCGATCTCATCAGCTGTGATAGCAGCTCTCGGGATCTCGATCATGGTGCCGACAAGATACTTCATGTCAGAGCCGGCAGCCTTGAGTTCTGCGTCTGCTGTCTCAACGATGATGTCCTTGACGAACTTCATCTCTTTGAGGAAGCCTACAAGCGGAACCTCGATCTCCGGAACGATTGTCCAGTCAGGATGTGCATTCTGAACCTTGACAGCCGCACGGATAACAGCCTTGGTCTGCATTACAGCGATCTCCGGATAGGTGATCGGCAGACGGCATCCACGATGGCCCATCATCGGGTTAGTCTCTTTGAGGGCTGCGATACGAGCCTTGACATCGGCAACAGGCTCGCCGATATTCTTAGCGATCTCTTCGATATCAGCCTCTTCCTTCGGAACGAATTCATGAAGCGGCGGATCCAGGAAACGAATGGTTACAGGATTGCCTTCCATGGTCTCGAACAGCTGCTCGAAGTCTCCTTGCTGAAGCGGAAGAATCTTGTCAAGTGCCTTCTCACGTGTCTCCTTGGAGCCAGCGCAGATCATCTCACGGAAAGGCTCGATACGGCCTTCGGAGAAGAACATATGCTCGGTACGGCAGAGGCCGATACCTTCAGCGCCAAGTTCAACAGCCTTCTTCGCATCAGCCGGTGTATCGGCATTGGTACGAACCTTCATGGTACGGAACTCATCAGCCCAGGACATGATGGTTGCGAAGTCCTCATCCTCAACAGCACCTTCCTGAACCGGAAGAGCACCGTCATAGATATTACCGGTAGAACCATCGAAGGAAATAACATCGCCTTCATGATAGGTGTGACCGCCGAGGTGGAAGCACTTGTTCTCCTCATCCATATCCAGCTCTGTGCAGCCGGCTACGCAGCAAGCGCCCATACCGCGGGCAACAACAGCTGCATGAGATGTCATACCGCCGCGGGCTGTAAGGATGCCCTGTGCCGCCTTCATACCTTCGATATCTTCCGGAGAGGTCTCACGGCGGACAAGAACAACCTTCTCGCCCTTTGCTGCCTGCTCCTTGGCTTCCTCTGCAGTGAAGACGATCTTACCGCATGCAGCACCCGGTGCAGCCGGAAGGCCCTTGCCGATCTGCTCTGCTTTCTTGAGAACGTCCTTGGAGAAGGAACCATGAAGAAGTGTATCGAGGTTACGAGGATCTACGGAAAGAACAGCCTGCTCCTTGGTGATCTTGCCTTCGTTAACAAGGTCATGAGCGATCTTGAGGGCTGCCTTTGCAGTTCTCTTACCATTTCTTGTCTGCAGCATGTAGAGCTTGCCTTCCTCAATGGTGAACTCCATATCCTGCATATCATGATAATGATCTTCCAGCTTATATGCGATACCGGTCAGCTGTTCATAGATATCCGGCATCTTCTCTTTGATCTCATCAATCTTCATAGGGGTACGGATACCGGCTACGACATCCTCGCCCTGTGCGTTCATAAGAACCTCGGCATAGAATCTGTTCTCGCCTGTAGCAGGGTCACGGGTGAAAGCAACACCGGAACCTGAAGTCTCGCCCATGTTGCCGAATGCCATCATCTGAACGTTAACAGCGGTGCCCCATGAATACGGGATATCGTTGTCACGGCGATATACATTCGCACGCGGGTTGTCCCATGAACGGAATACGGCTTTGATTGCGCCGTAGAGCTGATCCTTAGGATCATCCGGGAACGGCTCGCCGATTTTCTTCTTATATTCATCCTTAAACTGATCAGCCAGCTCCTTGAGATCATCAGCAGTAAGGTCTACATCCTGTGTAACGCCTCTCTTGGCCTTCATCTGGTCGATGTACTTCTCGAAGGATTCCTTGCCGACTTCCATAACTACGTCGGAATACATCTGGATGAATCTTCTGTAGCAGTCCCATGCCCAACGCGGATTACCGGACTTTGCTGCCAGAATCTCGGTAACTTCTTCATTAAGACCAAGGTTAAGGATGGTATCCATCATACCAGGCATAGAAGCTCTGGCACCGGAACGAACAGATACAAGAAGCGGATTCTCCTTGTCACCGAATTTCTTACCTGTGATACCTTCCATCTTCGTGATGGCTTCTTTGATCTGACCCATGATCTCATCATTGATCTCACGGCCATCTTCATAGTACTGTGTGCAGGCTTCTGTTGTAATCGTAAAGCCCTGCGGTACCGGCAGGCCAAGATTCGTCATCTCAGCGAGATTGGCACCCTTACCACCAAGAAGCTCACGCATGTTCGCATTACCCTCTGTGAACATGTAAACCCATTTTCTCATCTGGTAACCTCCTATCAGTCTGAATTGTTTTATTTTTTATCCATAGGGATTATATCATAACGCCTAAAAAATACAAGAATAAATTGTCATTTTTTTCACGATTAGTCCGCATTGAACAGGGCATCCGCCATCGCGAGAACTCCCTCCGTGACCTCCTCGGTCTCCATCTCATCGGTGATCTCGATCTGGCCGGCTATCTGCGCACGCCTGCGTCCTCCGTCAAGGAAACAGGCACTCAGCGCCTGCATGCTGCCCGCGTCTTCCCGGCTGTGCAGCAGAATGCTCGCGCCGACCGGCGTGATCAGATACCGTCCGGGCTGGCTTGATTCGATAAAATCAAAATAGAACCCTTTTCTCTTCTCATTCAGATAGGTATACATCTTGGAGTACACCGTGGAAACCTCCAGAAAGTCCGGTGACGTTTCCGCATAATAACATGGAAAGGATCCCTTCCAGCCTTTTGTCGCGAAATAATCATTCAAAGCGTTTCTGACAACCTTGTGAAATTTTCGAAACGCCAGTGAATACGGTTTCGTGCGGTAGGCACTGCCGCAGTCTGTGAGAATTCCTTCTATAGTATGATAGAGCTCTTCTGACTGCTTCATCGCCGCATACTGGATAAAATAGCGGCAGAATGCGGCCCGGTCGGTGATGGCTGTCTCCAGGCGATCCGCAAACTGCGTAAGCCCGTTTCTCCGGAAGATCGCTGCCGAAACATCAAGATCACTCTGGCTGAAACGGAAGCCTGCCGCCGCTTCATCGCTGAAACTTGCCAGGCGGCGCCCGATCCCCGGCACGGAATCATCCCGCAGATAAAATCCGACCAGTTCATACATGACGCAGAAAAGCGGCATGTACGTCTGTTCCTCTCTTGTCAGATCCTCATAGCCGAGCACCTCGGCCTTCATGGTCACGGCCTCGAGCGGCTGCATCAGAAGACGCCACGCCAGTTTGTCCTGCATCTCCGGATCGACCGTATAATTGTTGGCGTAATTATATGTTTTCAGCGTACCCTGCACATGGCTGAAGGAAAAAGAACTGACCTTCCGGTCATAAAGCTTTCTTCCGGCTGTCAGTCCGTTGATAAATTCCACGCGGTACCGCGGGACATCTACCTTGCTTACACTTCCGTCTGTACCCGTCACCCGGACCTGCGTGGTGAATTTATCACCGGAAATGTGGTCCATGCGGATCTGTCGCGGGTTTCTGCCGTCTTCAATCAGCACGTCTTCAAAGTCAAGCGACAGATTCATCGCCGGCGTGTCAATCACGTCGATGTGGAACTCCCGGTTCTTTATCTTATAAGGAATAATCCGGTGCTCCAGAACACTGTCCCAGAGGCAGCGCAGCGCCAGGGCCGTGATATCATCTGCCCCTTCAAAAAGAAGATCATAGCCTTTCTTCTCTTCCTTGCGCGCGACATTGGCTGTCACATGGCCGTGCAGCAGCTTGGTCGCTGTCTCTTCCAGATCCTGCTTCGTACGGAATTCCGAAAGATGCCGGATCACGAAAACCGTCCTGTCCTCGAGCGCATACTCATCCAGAAGCGGCAGATATTTCTTACCGAATTCATGCAGTCCATCATAATCATCCTGGTTCATGCTGATGAATATATGGTACATCTCATCCAGTATTTCATTATCTATATTATAATGCAGCATGTAAAAGTCTCCCCTATACTGCGTTTTTTCTCAGATTGCATTCATGGAGCGAAGTTCATGGTAAACACGGCTGACCGGCAGACCAACCACCGTGTAGTAATCGCCTTTGATCTCGTCGACAAACTGCATGCCGAAGCGGTTCTGAATGCCGTAAGCACCTGCTTTATCGCCCCAGTCGTCTCCGCTGCAGATATAATCACTGATTTCCTCATCCGTCATCGCACAGATATGAACCGCCGTACGCGACGTGAAGGTTTTCTCCGTGGTTTCACCGCCGGACTTGCGAATCAGCGTTACACCGGTATATACGTCATGCCAGTGTCCCTGCAGACAGCGGATCATCCGCTCAGCATCCGCGGCATCAGCCGGTTTGCCAAGCACCATACCATCTGCCGAAACGACCGTATCGGCGCCGATCACCGTCGTTCCGCCCTTCAGTCTGGCCGCCACTTCCCTGGCTTTGACCTGTGAAAGGTGCGCCGCCAGTTTCTCCGGATCTTTCTCGGCCCGGTCTTCCTCTGCACGGCTCACCATTACCGTAAAATTCAGACCGAGTCCCGCAAGAAGTTCCTTTCTTCTCGGGGACCCGGATGCAAGAATAATTCTGTCCATTTTATTTTCTGTTCTGATAATCTGTAAATAAATCTGCGTGCGCCGCAAAAAACGCACGGCTGTTTTCAATATCCTGATCGACCTGAACCCGGAGATCCTCAAGGCTGTCGAATTTCTGCTCTTTTCTCAGATGTCTGAAAAAATACACGATAATCTTCCTGCCGTACAGGTCACCGGAAAAACCAGGTGCAAATGTCTCAACCGTCCGCGCATTGCCCTCTCCGACCGTCGGATTTGTTCCGATGTTGGTCACCGCGTCGTAATAGATATCCTCATCCGGAATATACATGCGAGTCGCGTATACACCGTCCGGCGGTACAAGTTTTACCGGATCAAAGGAAATATTGGCTGTCGGCATACCGACCTTCCGGCCGTTCTGTTTGCCGCTTACAACCGTTCCCGTTATACCGAACGGCCGCTGCAGCAGAAGGTTCACCGACATGATCTCGCCGCAGCTGATGAATTCCCGGATCATCGTCGCACTGATATCCCGTCCGCAGGCTCCCAGCTTCTTGCAATGCTCCACCGTATAGCCGAATTCATCGGCATGATCGAGCAGCATCTGCACATCGCCCATACGCTTGTAGCCGAAATGAAAATCATCGCCGACCACGATCACACGCGCATCGAACAGGCCGGCAAGCACATTTTTAATGAAATCATACGGCTGCATATGCGCCGTCTCATTCGTAAAAGGAAATTCCACCAGCACATCGATGCCAAGGTCTTCCACTATCTTCCGGCGTTCCTCGCTGGTATAGATCAGCTTCTGCTGTTTGCCTGAAAGCAGGGAAGCAGGATGAAAATCGAAGGTAAACACGACGGTCTTCAGGCCCTTCCTGCCATATTCCCTGAGCTTGCTGAAAAGAAGCTGATGGCCCTTATGCAGTCCATCAAATTTTCCCAGTGCCACAGCTGTATTATGCAGCCTGAAATCCGTCGTTCCTGTATAAAATTCCATATGTCACGCCTCTGTATCTTTATTCCGGCCTATGCCGGTTATCATGTCCCGTCAGACAAACATCTTGCTGCTGCGCAGCCGGTTTCTGTCTTTCTCGTAGCGGTAAAGCGCCGTAAAATGACCGCTTGCATCATAAATGCGCAGTTCCTCTCCGTCACGCAGCGTCCCGCCGGGTCTTCCCTGCAGCACCACATCCTCCGGATTCAGCGGATTGCCGTTGTGCAGGAGTCTGTCTGCCCGTTCATCGGCAGCAGAAGCCGCCGGGTAATCCGCCAGCATCTCCTCCACGGAAATGATGTGCGGGAGCAGCTTTTCTTCATCGCCGGCCAGTTCTTCAATCTGTCCAAGCGTCAGTGACTGCTGCACCGTAAACCGCCCTACCGCCGTCCGCTTCAGCGCCGTCAGTACGCCGCCGCAGCCGAGGGCATCGCCCACGTCATTGCAGAGCGTTCTGATATAGGTGCCTTTGGAACAGCGCACGGTAAAAGAAATATCCGGCAGACAGATACTGATATGATCAATGCTGTAAATAGTGACGGGCCGCGGGTGCCGCTCGACCGTTCTGCCCTTCCGGGCCAGCTCGTAAAGCTTTCTGCCATTGATTTTGATGGCAGAATACATCGGCGGTATCTGCGCATATCCGCCGACGAAATTCATCAGAGCCGCCCGCACAGCCTCTTCATCGGCTTCCACCGTATGTCTGGCAATGACCCTGCCGGAAATATCCTGTGTATCGGTTGTCATCCCCAGCCGCATCGATGCCTCGTAGACCTTGTCGTGATCTGTGATCAGACTGCAGAGCTTCGTACCCGTACCCAGACATACCGGCAGTACACCTTCCGCATCCGGGTCCAGCGTACCGGTATGGCCGATGCGGCGCTGATGCAGTATACCGCGGAGACAGGCAACCACATCATTGGAGGTATATCCCTGCTCCTTGTATACGTTGATCATTCCGTCGAACATGTCCTTCTCCTTTTATCTCAGTCTGCCAGGTGACTGCAGATCTGCTTCTTCGCCATCTTCACGATATCGCAGACCGTTTTATTGACATCGCCTCTGCAGGTAAACCCGGCAGCACGCACATGTCCGCCGCCGCCGAATGCCTGACAGATTTCGCTGACATCGACGTATTCGTTGGAACGAAGACTGAACTTATAGGTGCCGTCTTTATTTTCAGAAGCGAAAATGGCAACTTCTACATTCTCTGTCTCCCGCATCTTGGCAACGATGCCCTCGAGATCCTCCGACAGCGCTTCATACGCATCCATCGTCTCCCTGTTCATCAGGCTGATTATGATCCTGCCCTCCAGTTCAAGACGGGCGGCAAGAAGCGCTTCGCCAAGCAGACGCTGCTGCTTGTACGTCTTCGCAAAAAACTCTTCGTCAATCATCCGCGTAAACGGAATGCCCTTTTCCATCAGCATACCCGCCACTTCCATCGTGTGACGGCTCGTACAGCTGTACCGGAACACGCCGCTGTCGCAGATAATACCCGTATAAAGTGCATAAGCCGTGCTGCGGGATATTCTGTCCTCACCGATCACATCGGCCAGCACCTCGCATGTGGAGCTGGCATCCGGCAGAATCAGATTCTCATTCGCATAGCCCGGATTGCTGACATGGTGATCGATGCAGATCGTATCGGCCGCCGTATCGAAATAGCGCACCGCGCCTGCCAGCCTCTCGCGGTCGCTGGCATCCAGCGCGATAAACAGATCATACCGGGTATCATCCTCAAAATCCGTTATGACGCTCTCTGCGCCCGGGATGGAGCGATAGCTGGCCGGTACGGTTTCCAGACGTACATCTACCTTCTTGTCCGGATAATACTCACGGATAAATCCCGCCATGCCCGTGCAGGCGCCTACGCAGTCGCCGTCCGGCCGGGTATGCCCGCTGATAATCACAGAGCGGGCGCCCTCAAGGTGCTTCAGTATATCACTCAATTATTCTTCCTCCCGGTTTTCCTCTTCAGGATTTCTTCCGCTGCGAAGCGCCGCCTCTTCGTCATGCTCGATGACTTCATCGATTTTCTTAGACATATTCACACCGTATTCAATGGACTGATCCGATATGAATTCAATCTCCGGCGTGATCCGCAGGTTGACGGTACGGGCAAGCTCGCGCCGGATAAATCCCAGAGCGCTGTTCAGGCCATCCATCGTATCCTGGCGCTGTCTGTCAGTGCCGAGCACACTGATGTAGGCCTTGCACTGCTTGAGATCCGGCGAAACCGTAACGCGCACAACACTTGTCATCGGGCTGATCCGCGGATCTTTCAGTTCACGGGCAATAATATGACTCAGCTCTCTGTGAACTTCCCCGTTGATACGGGTGTTTTTTATACTGTTTTTACGCATGGCACCCTCCTGTTATCTTGGTACCTCTTCCATTACATAGGCCTCGACCTGATCGCCGACCTTGATATCATTGAATTTCTCAAGCGACATACCGCATTCATAGCCGCTGTTGACTTCCTTGACATCATCCTTGAAACGGCGGAGCGAAGCAAGAGCTCCCTCGTAGATCACGACGTTGTCGCGGAGCAGACGGACTTTGCAGTCACGGACAACCTTGCCGTCCGTGATATAGCCGCCGATGATCGTGCCGATGCCGGATACCTTATAGGTCTGGCGCACGTCGACGTGACCGATGATGTTCTCCTGGTAAGTCGGCTCAAGCATACCCTTCATGGCTGCCTCGATATCCTCGATTGCATTGTAAATGACTCTGTACAGACGGATATCCACGTGCTCCTGCTCGGCCATGTTCTTGGCCTGCGTATCCGGACGCACGTTGAAGCCGATGATAATCGCATTCGATGCCGAAGCCAGGGTGACATCGGATTCATTGATCGCACCGACACCGCCGTGGATCACCTTGATGACAACCTCGGCATTAGAAAGCTTGCCGAGACTCTGCTTGACTGCTTCCACGGAACCCTGTACATCTGCCTTGACAATAATGTTGAGTTCCTTCAGCTCGCCTTCCTTGATCTGATCAAACAGGCTGTCGAGAGAAAGTCTGGATTTTGTCTCTGCAAGAAGTTTCTCACGCTGTTTGGCGATGAAGGTCTCTGCCATTGCTCTGGCTTCCTTCTCCGTCTCGGTTGCGATAAAGGTATCGCCCGCATTCGGTACATCGTTGAAACCAAGAATCTCTACCGGAACAGACGGACCGGCTTTCTTGATCTTTCTGCCCTTATCGTCTACCATCGCACGGATTTTGCCGAAGCAGGTACCGGCCGTGATATTGTCGCCGATATGCAGCGTACCCTTCTGAACCAGCGCGGTAGCTACCGGACCGCGGCCGCGGTCGAGCTGTGCCTCGAGGATAACGCCTCGTCCATTACGGTTCGGATTGGCCTTGAGCTCCAGCATCTCCGCATCGAGCAGAACCATATCGAGAAGATCGGAGAGTCCCTCTCCTGTCTTGGCAGATACCGGCACCATGATCGTCGAACCGCCCCAGTCCTCTGCAACGAGGCCGTATTCGGTCAGTTCCTGTTTTACACGATCGATGTTGGCACCCGGCTTATCGATCTTATTGATCGCTACGATGATATCGATATCGGCTGCCTTGGCATGGTTGATTGCCTCGATTGTCTGCGGCATGACACCATCATCTGCTGCGACAACGAGAATGGCAATATCGGTAGACTGCGCACCGCGCAGACGCATGGCCGTAAATGCCTCATGGCCCGGCGTATCGATAAATGTGATCTTCTTGCCCTTGATATTGACGACATACGCACCGATCCGCTGCGTAATGCCGCCGGCCTCACCTGCCGTCACATTGGTCTTACGGATTGCATCGAGGATAGAAGTCTTGCCGTGGTCGACGTGTCCCATAACGCAGACAACCGGCGGACGCGGAACCATATCCGCTTCGTTCTCTTCTTCTTCCTTGAGCATCTCTTCGATTGCATCGACCTTGACCTCATGTTCGCAGAGAATATCGTAGTCAATGGCGATCTCTTCCGCCTCATCGTAGGTAATCTCCGAATTGAGCGTGTACATCTTGCCGGCAAGGAAAAGCTTCTTGATCAGCTGGTTGGCCGGCACTTTCATCTTCTGTGCCAGTTCGCTGATGGTGAGCTCATCAGGCAGCGTAATCGAGGTGATCTTCTCCTCCTTCACCGCCGGTTTCTGCGGTGCCGGTTTTTTATGCTGCTGATGATTGTTTTTATTATTTCTGACCTTTCTCTCCTGATTCCGGTCATCGTAATCCTTCTCGTAGCGGCGGTTGTCACGTGCTTTGCCGTCCTTGTTGAAACTGCGGCGGCTGTCGCGTCCGCTGTCCTTGGAAGGTGCGGCTACTTCCTTATCAATCGCCTTGTTGAGATTGAAACGGCCGCCATTGCCGCGTCCGCCGCGGTTCTGACCATCACGGCTGCCATCGCGTCTCTGTCCGTCACGGCCCTGTCCGCCGCGTCCGCCGCGGTTCTGTCCGTCGCGGCTGCCATCGCGTCTCTGTCCGTCGCGGCCGCCGTTTCTTCCCTGGCCGTCACGTCTCTGTCCATCGCGTCCGCCGCGGTTCTGTCCGTCACGGCCGCCATCGCGTCTCTGTCCGTCACGGCCGCCGTTTCTGCCCTGTCTGTCATGTCTTGGGCCATCACCGGTGTGCTCTTCTCTGGCGCCGCCGGCTTTCTCTTCTTTCGAAGGTACAGACGCGCTCTTTGCTTCCTGTTCTCTGACAGGCTGTTTCTTCTCTTCCTGTGCAGCCGGTGCTGTCTTCTCTGTCTTCTCGGCCTTCTTCTCCGCCGGTGCCGCCTCAGCAGTCTCTGCTCTGCTCTGCGGATGCTCCGCTTTCTTCTCCGGTGCCGGCTTCTCCTGTGCAGGTTTCTCCTGCGTCTTCGGCTTCTCTGCTGCCGGCTTGCTGTCCGCTGCCTGCGGTGCCGATGCCGCTTCTTTCTTCGCCGCTTCCTGGGCCGATTTCTTCTTCTCCATATTCTGCAGCATCTCTTCTTCCTCGCTGCCGATAAAGGAGCTGTAATTGCCATTGCTGTCGAGTCCGCCGGTATGTCTTACCGGTTTCTTCTTCGCCGGCTGCTTTGCCGGCTGCCTGGTATTATTCTCCTGCTTGTTCGGCTGCTGGTTAAAATACTGCTCTACCTTCGCTGCGGCGCTGCCGGAAAGCATACTGGACTGACTTTCCACATAAATTCCCTGCCGTTTGAGGGCAACAATAACATCATTGATAGGTTTCTTAAGTTTCTTCGCAAGGTCACGTACTTTGATTTTTGCCATAAGCTACCTCCGTAACGTATCAGGACATCCGGTTGTTATTCTCTTCTATCAGTTTACCGATCTTCGCGGCAAAACCGCGGTCTGTCACCGCAGCGATCGCCGTATATCCCCTTCCGGTATATCTTCCGAGACTGTCCTTGTCCGCATATATAAGAACGGGAATTCCGTAGTAACCACATTTATCTGCAACTGCTTTTCTGGTATTATCGGAGGCATCAGATGCCGCAATCACAAGTGCGGCCTTTCTCTTCCGGATCGCTTCCATTACCTGAACTTCCCCGGCCAGCGTCTTGCCCGCTCTCGTTGCGAGTCCGAGAAGCGCTAACGCTTTGTCATTCTTCTCCAAGCCGCTTCATCTCCTCCTGCAGTTTCTTATAAATATCGGGGCTGATCTGTGTCTTCAGGGACCGCTCGAGGCCGTGTCCGGAAACCGCCTTGTCAAGGCATGCCTGGCTGCGGCAGATATAGGCGCCGCGCCCGTTTTTCCGTCCGCTTTCATCGATACAGACTTCACCGTCTGCGGTCCTGATCACGCGGATCATGTCCTTTTTGTCTTTCATCTCACGGCAGCCGACACACTGCCGCATCGGAACTTTCTTCATATCAGTCTCCGTATGCCTGTGATTCACTCTTGATGTCGATCTTGTAGCCTGTCAGCTTCGCAGCAAGCTTCGCATTCAGACCATCCTTGCCGATTGCAAGAGAAAGCTGATAATCCGGCACGACAATCCGGGCTGTCTTCTCTTCTGTATCCACATCCACGGAAACAACGGTTGCCGGACTCAGTGCATTTTCGATCAGCTTCGCAGGATCATCATCCCACTTGATCACATCGATTTTCTCGCCGTACAGTTCATCCACAACGGCATTGACACGGGCACCGTTGACACCGACGCAGGAACCGACCGGATCGACGTCCTTGTTGTTGGAGCTGACGGCAATCTTGGAGCGGATGCCCGGCTCACGGGAAATCGCTCTGATCTCCACCGTACCGTCCTTGATCTCGGCTACTTCTTCTTCGAAAAGCTTGCGTACAAGCTCCTTGTTCCTTCTGGAAACAATCAGACGCGGTCCTCTGGTCGTCTTGTCGACTCTGCTGATATAGACCTTGATACGTTCGGTCGGGCGGAAAACCTCACCCGGCGTCTGCTCACTGGCCTTCAGCACCGTATCGATTCTGCCGAGATTCAGATTGTAATCGCCGTCTTTGTAACGCTGCACAATGCCGGTTACAACCTCTTTCTCAAGTTCTGCATATTCTTCATTGACTGTCTTGCGCTCCTCCTCGCGGATCTTCTGCACAAGAACCTGCTTTGCCTTCTGGGCCGCGATCCGTCCGAAATTCTTCATAACGACCTTCTCGCGTACAATGTCCCCCGGCTGCTTCATCGGGTCGCGCATCTGTGCCTCACTGAGGCTGATCTCTGTCTGAGGATCCGTGACTTCCTCCACAACCGTCTTCTCTCTGAAAACATTCACCTCACCGGTACTGCGGTCAATAACGGCCTGAATATTCCCGGTAAACGTACTCTTGCTGCCCTTACTGCCTGCTGCATCCTTATCGGCAGCATTTTCAATCTCGGCCTTGCAGGCATCCACGATGGAATTCTCGAGAGCTTCGATCAGGATCTCCTTATCAATGCCCTTTTCCTTTTCAATCTCGTTGATAGCCGCGATCAGCTCAAATTTCGTATCCATGTTTCTGTATGATTCCTCCTTACTGTATCTCAGAAGTAAAACGCCAGACGAATACGGGCGATGTCCGATCGGTTCAGGACTTTCTCTGAGCCGTCCTCCAATCTGACCGTCACGGTATCGGCGCTGTAACTGCTTAAGCTGCCTGTGAGTTCTTTCACCCCGTCGATCTGCCGGTAAAACCGGATCTCAACGTCCTTGCCGATGCTGCGTGCAAAATCACGGTCCTTCTTAAGAGGCCGGTCGAGCCCCGGCGAACTCACTTCAAGTATATAATTCTCTTTGATGAAATCCTGCGCATCCAGCTGCTTCTCAAGTGCACGGCTTACCGTCTCACAGTCGTCGATGGTCACGCCGCCCTCTTTATCGATATACGCGCGGAGATGGAAATCTCCTGCTTCCTTCACCCATTCCACATCCCAGAGAGTCAGATGATTCTCTTCCAGAATAGGCTTCAGCAATTCTTCTGTTCTCTTCTCATAATCTCTTTTAGCCACTGTACACCCCGATTTCAGAAACGAACTCCTAACACGAACAAAGAGTGAACTCGCGTTCACTCTTTGCCCAAATCAATATACTTCTGAAACATTATAGCATGGTCAATTTCAAAATACAACATTTTTACGGAATTTCTTCTTTATAAATGCTGCAATCAGTAAGAAAACAGTGCATCCACTCTGTTGTCCGTATCTTTCAGGTCGTTGTATTCCATCAGACTGTAGTCATGCAGAAGTTCATCCAGCTGCGCATCGCCGCGCGCATAAAATGTGCCGTCTGCTCCAATGCCCATATTGGCCGTGACTGCAGGGACTTTTTCCTGCAGTGCAGACAGATAGTACTGGAAGTCTGTCAGCGGTATGCCTGCCGTCTGCAGCAGTTTCACGCCCAGATAATTGGCGCTCGTGACATCGCCCTCTGCCTCATCGATATCATAATTGGCCCAGAGGATATACGGCACCTCGTACTGCTTCTGCTGATTTTCCAGGTCATCCGAAGTGCGCCCGTCGACGGACTCCACGACGTAGTCGGACGGCTGATGGTCGCCGAACATCAGGATGATCGTCGGCTCGTCCTGCTGGCTGAAATAGTCGATCAGCTCCCCGAAAGCCTGATCCGACTCCTTGATCAGCGACAGGTACTGCTCGGTTGCCTGCAGGTACGTTCCCGTGCCGTCTGTCACCGTTATATCCGACTGAAAATCCGCATACTGCCGCGTGTAGCCGCCATGGTTCTGCATCGTCACATTGAAGACGAAAAGCCGCTCATCGCTGTCTTTGGTCTCATACAGATTTTCCACCTTCTGATATATCGCACGGTCGCTCACGAAATCCCGGATTCGCTCGGCACTGTAAAAGGAGTCGAGAAACAGAGAACGGTCAAAGCCGAAAAAACCATAGATCTTATCACGGTTCCATCCGCTCCCGTAATACGGATGCATGGATACCGATGTATAGCCAAGACTGCTGAGCTGCGCCGGCAGCGCCGGCACTTCAGACCGGATATACTGCTGATACGGCACACTGCCGATCGGCAGAAAATACATGGACATACCGGTAAGAAATTCGAACTCCGTGTTGGCTGTATTGCCGCCCTTTACAGATGAATACATCCATCCTTTCTGCGTATTTTCCTGCATCGAATGGATATACGGCATGTAATCCTCGTTCGTCTCAAAGTCACCGAGCACGGAAAGATCGGAAAAAGACTCGTTCATGATCACAATGATGTTCGGACTTTCCTCGCTGACCTGATAATCGGTCTTTTCATTTTCCCCGGCGAGCTGCTGCTCGATCTGCTGCACCTGATCGGCGGTATATCCCTCCGGCTTTTCAACGTTCAGATAACGCATGTCCATCAGAAAACTGACCAGCAGGCCGTTATTCCTGTAAAATACATTCGGCGTGAACAGCGTCTTGTCCGTGCTGAAATCTTCTGTCACCTGTTCGGTCTTAAGGTAAGCGCAGAAACCGATTACGGCCGCCGTCATGATGCTGCCGCCGGCAATCCGGACTTTCCTGCTGCTGATGCGCAGCGTAACCCTGCCCATCATCATGTAATAAAAAATTACAAGCAGAATGACGTTCAGCGCCCCTGCCGAGATCGTGTAATGCTGCTGACCGGCCACGCTGAAGGCCACACCGATCGAATTGAAATCCCATGGGAAAATCGGCTGGCCGCGAAACAGTTTTATAAAATAATCGAGCAGGCCGAACGAGGCGATGGTTACCATCCCGATCCGGACAGCCAGCCTGACAGAGCCCAGAAGCAGAATCAGCCAGATAAACAGCAGATAATATAAAATCAGGTTCAGCGCCACCGGTCCCGGCCACATTTCATTCATTCGATGTGTAAAATTTTCCGTCAGAACAAAGGTGCAGGCCGGCACCGCTGCGGTCAGTATGATCTGCACGGGTACAGGCAGCCGGTGAATCAGCAGCGCGCACGGGAAAGCTGCCGCAATAATCACGATGCTCAGCATATACCATGGCATAAAGCCGTCGTCCGCTCCGCCGCTTAACAGGCTGTAAATAAAAATACCAACCATTACAGCCAGATACAGCAGCGCATTTTTCAGGCTGCCTTTCTGCCTGCTGTTCTTTTTCTCCTTCTTATGTCCCATTTCTACTGAAATGCCCTTCCTGTTCTTGCCGGGCTTATGGCCCGTTTATTAATCCCTTGAAAAACCAAGGTCGAAGATAGACAGCTGGTTATCTTCAGGCAGATCCTTGAAAATACCGAGCTGCACCATATAATCCACAATCGTCTGCGAAACCTTGCCGCGGGTTCTGACATCCTGCTTGGAGAGGAACGGTCCCTCTTTCGCCGCATCAGAAAGCGATATCGCCGCGGTGTTGCCCATGCCTTCGATTGAATTGAGCGGCGGCAGCAGCTTTCCGTCGACGACACTGAATTTGATCGGGTCCGAAGCGGCCGGATCGATCGGCAGAAATTCGAAGCCGCGCGCATAAAATTCCTGTACGACACGCATCGTCTTGATCGTCTCCTCTTCTTTAGGAGAAAGTTTCGGTACGGACCGGTCTTTCTTGGAGCGTTCCTCGCGGTCGCGCAGATCTTTCAGAAGCCGGTCAAGCTTCTCCTTGCCGAAGCACATCTGTTCATAGCTGAACGCCGTCGCGCGGATTGTAAACCATGCGGCATAGAAAGCCAGCGGCATATACACCTTGAACCAGGCAATACGCATACCCATCATGACATAGGCAACCGCATGCGCCTTCGGGAACATGTATTTGATCTTCTTGCAGGACCAGATATACCAGTCCGGCACGCCGTGTTCGGTCATGAGCGTCTCCCACTCCGGTTTGAGGCCTTTTCCCTTACGCACAGCCTCCATGATCTTGAAGGACTGCTCTGAGTCAATGCCCTTTCCGATCAGATACATCATGATATCATCACGCGTACAGATCGCCGTGGAAATGACCGCTTTCCCCTCTTTGATCAGCGTCTGCGCGTTGCCGAGCCACACATCGGTGCCGTGCGCCAGGCCGGCAATACGGACAAGATCGGAAAATGCCTGCGGTTTTGTGTCCTTGAGCATCTGCATCGCAAAATCCGTGCCGAATTCCGGTATGGCGAGCGACCCCAGATCCGTTCCGCCGATGTCCTCCGGCTGTATGCCAAGCGCGTCCAGCCCCTGGAACAGGGAAAGGACCTTCGGATCATCCATGCGGATTTCTTTGACATCCTTGCCGGTGATATCCTCCAGCATACGGATCATGGTCGGATCATCATGGCCGAGGATATCGAGTTTCAGCAGGTTGTGATCGATCTTATGGTAATCGAAATGCGTCGTGACGATACGCGTGTTCGGGTCATTGGCCGGATGCTGAATCGGGGTGAAGGAATAAATTTCCTCACCATGCGGCAGTACGATGATGCCGCCCGGATGCTGTCCGGTTGTCCGCCGCACGCCGACGCAGCCCGACGCGATACGCGCAATCTCACATTTTCGTTTGTGAATGCCATGCTCTTCAAAATAATGCATGGTATAGCCGTAAGCGGTTTTATCCGCCAGCGTGCCGACCGTGCCGGCACGGAAGGTCTTGCCTTTGCCGAAAATAACCTCGGTATAGGCATGCGCCTTGCTCTGGTAATCGCCGGAGAAATTCAGATCGATATCCGGTTCCTTGTTGCCCTTGAAGCCGAGGAACGTCTCGAACGGAATATCGTGTCCTTCCTTGTTCAGCGGGTGCCCGCAAACCGGACAATTGCGGTCCTCCATGTCACAGCCGGACCGCCCGGCAAAGCTCTTTACATAATCCGAATCGAAATCAACATAGTGACAGTTCGGGCAAAGATAATGCGCCTGCAGCGAATTAACTTCCGTGATGCCGGCCAGGTAGGCGACAAACGAAGAGCCGACCGAACCTCGCGAACCGACAAGATAGCCGTCCGCGACGGATTTCCATACCAGCTTCTGCGCAATGATATACATGACCGCAAAGCCGTTGCCGATAATTGAAGTCAGCTCTCTCTCCAGACGCTCTGTCACGATCTCCGGCAGGTTCTCGCCGTAGATTTCGTGCGCCCTGTTGTAGCAGATGTCACGGAGAATGCCATCCGAATTTTCGATGACCGGCGGGCATTTGTCCGGCCGGACCGGAGAAATGCGGTCGATCATATCCGCAATCAGGTTGGTGTTGGTGATGACGACCTCCTCCGCCTTCTTTGAGCCCAGGTAGGAGAATTCGTCCAGCATCTCCTCTGTCGTGCGCAGATACAGCGGCGGCTGCCGGTCGGCATCGGCAAAATCCTTATTATACATGATAATGCGGCGGTAGATCTCATCCTCCGGATTCTGAAAATGCACATCGCAGGTCGCACAGACCGGTTTGTCAAACTGTTCGCCCAGCTGTACGATCTTCCGGTTCAGCTCCTGCAGATCCTCAACCGAATTGACATTTTCAAACTTGTCGCTTGCAATCATGAACTCGTTGTTGCCCGTCGGCTGAATCTCCAGATAATCGTAAAAACGGACAATCTGTGCGATCTCCTCGTCAGATCTTCCCTCCACGACAGCTGAATAGAGCTCGCCGGCCTGGCAGGCGGAACCGATAATCAGTCCCTCCCGATATTTCATCAGCAGGCTCTTCGGAATCCGCGGACGGCGCGCAAAATAGCGCACATGCGATTCGGAGACGAGCCGGTAAAGGTTGATCCGCCCGACTTCATTTTTCGCAAGCAGAATGATATGAAACGTTCTCTGCTTTTTTATGACATCATCGGACATGCTGCTGTACTTGTTCAGCGTGTCCAGATCGTTGATATCTCTTTTACGCAGACGCTTCACAAATTCCATGAAGACATCCGCCGTCGCGGCCGCGTCATCGACCGCGCGGTGATGGTGGCCGATCGTGCAGCCCATCGCCTCGACAACCGTATCCAGCTTGTAGTTCTTAAGTCCCGTCAGAAAGCTCCGGGCAAGGGCCAGCGTATCCACGTAAGTGAAATCAAACGGAAGTCCCTGCACGGCACAGTTGTGCCGTATGAATCCGGTATCGAAATCCGCGTTGTGCGCGACGAGCACGGCGTCGCTGCAGAAATCCATGAAGCGCGGCAGGATCTTTTCTATCGTCTCTGCCCCGGCTACCATGGCATCGTTGATGCTGGTCAGCTTCTCGATCTTATACGGTATCGGCCGCTCTGGATTGACGAATTCCGAAAAACGACCCGTCTCTTCTCCGTTTTCAAAACGGACGGCGCCGATCTCGATGATTTTATCATTGTTGGCGCTGAAGCCCGTCGTCTCGATATCAAATACGACGTAACGCCCTGTAAGACTCTGTCCGCGTGAATCCGTGACAATCTGTTTGACATCGTTGACAAGGTAGCCTTCGCAGCCGTAGATGACCTTGAAGTCTGTCCCGTCCGCCGCCTTGTGGGCATCCGGGAATGCCTGCACGACGCCATGGTCCGTCACCGCCATGGCCGTGTGCCCCCAGCGCATCGCTGTTTTGATCAGTGTTCCGACATCGGTCACCGCATCCATATCGCTCATCATCGTATGGCAGTGCAGTTCCACGCGCTTTACGGGGCTGTTATCCATCCGCTGCGTGCGGAAATCCGGGATATCGCGCATGCCGCGGACACGCGGGCTGAGACTGACATCATTTTCATAGCGGTCATATTCCGTTCCCGCTTTCATACTGATGAAACAGCCGACGCTCAGGTGCGGCAGGACATCCGCCAGTTCCTCGTTCGGCACGAAAAGCTTGCCGCGGATCGAATCGGTGAAATCGGTGATCGAGAAAATAATCAGCGTCTTCTCGTTTTTAATCGACCTAGTCTCCGACTCAAAGATCATGCCGCGGATAATGACATCGCCGATTTCTTCCGTGATCTCGGCAATATCCGTGTATTCGCCGTCAAAGCTCCGCCCGTAAAATACATCCGGGTCGTGCTGGAATTTCTGTTTTTCTTTTTTCTTTTTCTTACCTTCTCCGCGCTTTTTATCCTTGCCGCCCGCGTCTGTCTTACGATCGCCGGCAGATGCGTCTTCGGTATCCCAGGGCAGATCCGCGCCGCCTGCCATGTCCGCTGCCTGACTCGTCTCTTCCTGCATCTGCTGTCCGTCTTCAGCCGGCAGTCTGCCGTCGGCCTGCGCCGCAATCTGCGCGGCCTGCGCTTCCATCTCGGCGCGGGCAAATGCCATGCTGCGGCTCTCCTTTTTCGGCAGGCGGACAGTCCTGATCTCAACAGAAAGCCCGAAACGCTGCCTGAAAATCCCGCGCAGATAGGATTTCAGTTCCTTCAGTTCACGGTCAATAAAAGGGTCGCACTCGAGCGTCAGCTGCAGAATGTTATCCTGCGTGAATTCTTTATCCGCCCGTTCCAGTATGCTGGCCATACCTACGTGCTGATCCTCCAGTTCTTCGCGCAGGCTGTCGTAATACATGTCAAAAATGACGGGCGCCGAATACGTCTGCGGCAGCGTATAGTGCTCGCAGATCCTGACGCTGTATAAGCCGGACAGGACTTTTTCGGCCGCCTTTGTAAGCTCTTTTTTATAGGAATAGGGGATCAGATGCGTGCTCTCCACGTATAATTCGATGCTTTCGCGGTCCGCACCTGCTTTTACATCCGTGCATTCAACCTGTTCAAAAAGCTCAGCTGCATCACAGCTGAGCTGTATCTCCGGCATTAAATCAATAATGCTTTTCAATATATTTTCAAACCTCCTGATCGTTCCAGTGATCAAGTTCCTGGCGCAGTGCTTCCAGAAGCTGGTCTTCCGGCAGCTTCCTGATGACCTCGCCCTTTTTGATCAGCACGCCTTCTCCGTCGCCGCCTGCGATGCCGATATCCGCTTCCCGCGCCTCGCCCGGGCCATTTACGACACATCCCATAACCGCGACCTTGATATCAAGATCGTAGCTCTGCACCATATTCTCCACCTGATTGGCAAGGCCGATCAGATCGATCTTCGTCCTGCCGCAGGTCGGACAGGATACAACCTCGATGCCGCCCTTTCGAAGACCGAGTGTCCGCAGCAGAATCTTCGCGGATTTAACCTCTTCCACCGGATCGCCGGTCAGAGAAACGCGGATGGTATTGCCAAGGCCTTCGTGAAGCATGATGCCAAGGCCGGCCGCCGATTTGATGTTGCCGGAAATCAGGGTGCCTGCCTCGGTGATACCGATGTGCAGCGGATAATCCGCGCGCTGAGCCAGCAGCTCATGCGCCTTTACGCACATCAGGACATCCGAGGATTTGATGCTGATCACAATGTCGTGAAAATCCATCTTCTCGAGCATGGCCGCCTTGTCCAGCGCACTCTCCACGAGTCCTTCCGCGGTGACATGTCCGCCGTATTTTTCAATCAGCGGTTTCTCAAGAGAGCCGCTGTTTACGCCGACACGGATCGGCACGCCGTATTCCTTTGCCTTCTCGACCACGGCACGAACTCTCTCCTCGGAACCGATGTTGCCCGGATTGATCCGGACCTTGTCGGCGCCATGCTCGATGGCTGCGATCGCAAGGCGGTAATCAAAATGTATATCCGCCACCAGCGGTATATGGATCTGTTTCTTTATTTCAGTCAGGGCCTGTGCTGCCTCCATGGTCGGCACGGCCACACGGATGATATCACAGCCTGCCGCCTCCAGCTGCAGGATCTGTGCTGCTGTCGCCTTGACATCTTCCGTCTTTGTATTGCACATGGACTGTATGGCAACCGGATTGTCTCCGCCGATCGTCACATTGCCGATTTTAACTGTTCTGGTGTCTTCTCTTCTGCAGAACACCGCATCCACCTCCGAAAATCAAAAGCCGAAAATTCGCGCAAAATCATTGTACATGATCAGTACCATCAGTATCATCAGACACACGAAGCCGATGAAATGAACCCGTCCTTCCATCTCGCGCGGCACCGGTTTGCCCCGGATCGCCTCGATCACAAGAAAAACGAGCCGCCCGCCGTCCAGCGCCGGAATCGGCAGGAGATTCATGACACCCAGGTTCGCAGACAGCAGCAGGATCAGATTCGAGATCGTGAGAATCACGGCCACCGCGCCGTACTGCGCCGCCTCGCTGTAAGATTCGCCGATAATCTGAAACATGCCGACCGGACCGGAAATATCATTTTTACTGACCTTGCCGCTGATCATCAGTTCCAGGCTCCGGTACACGAGCCGGATATTGGCCCCCACTTCGTGGAAACTCATCCCGAGGACGCCCAGCGGACCCGGCTTTACCACGACACCGCCGACAATGCCGATCCGGTACACGCCGTCGTCTGTCAGCTCCGGTGTTATGGTCGTCTCATACTTCTCGCCGCCCCTCTCATAGGTGACGTCCAGGTCCTTTCCGCTGCTCAGGGCAACGTACATGCTGAAATCCGAGAAAGTAACCACGCGCGTTGAATCAACCTTCGTGATGACATCGCCGCTCTCCAGCCCTGCCTCGGCCGCCGGCGAATCCTCCTGTACTTCGAGGATGCCGCCCGACGTATAGCCGCTGATGCTCAGGATAATCGCCGCGCAGACAAACGCCATGATAAAATTGAAAAAAGGGCCTGCAAAGATCACGGCCATCCGCGCCCAGACAGACTTCGAGTTGAAAGAACCCGGTTCCGGCGGTGCGTCCGGGTCATCCTCATCCTCCCCACGCATCATGCAGGCTCCGCCAAGGGGCAGAATCCTGATCGAATATGTTGTATCTCCTCGTTTAAATCCCACAATCTTCGGGCCGAAGCCGATCATGAATTCATCGACAATAATGCCGTTTTTCCGCGCCACGATAAAATGGCCGTATTCATGAAAAAGGACTATGGCCCCGAAGACAAGTATCGCTACAATAATGCTCAAGCTCTATTTCCACCTGTTCTGAATAAAATGATAGGTCTTCTCTTCCGTATTCAGAATATCCTGCAGATCCGGATCCGGAATGACGGTATGCGCCGCCATGCACTCTGCAATAATATCATAGATTTCAAGAAAACGGATCTTTCCGGCAAGAAACAGCGCCACCGCCTTCTCATTGGCCGCATTCAGCACCGTCGGCATGCTGCCGCCCGCCCTGAGCGCTTCATAGGCAAAGGCAGGTCCGCGGAAGGTATCCAGATCCGGTGCTTCAAAATGAAGCTGCGCCGTCTGAAAAAGGTCAAGCGGCTGCACATCGAGCGGATACCGCTGCGGATAATACAGCGCGTACTGTATCGGGATCCGCATATCCGGCGGACCCATCTGCCCGATCACCGCGTGATCCTCGAATTCCACAGCAGAATGCAGCACACTCTCCGGATGCACGACAATCTGTATCTGCTCCGGCGCCGCATCAAAAAGCCACCTTGCCTCGATGACCTCAAGACCTTTGTTGACCATGCTGGCGGAATCGACCGTGATCTTCGGGCCCATATCCCAGTTCGGATTCTGCAGGGCTTCCTTCACGGTCACCTTCTCCAGATCCTTCCGCTTCATGCCGCGGAAAGGACCGCCGGATGCCGTCAGCAGGATCTTATGGATTTTCCTGTAATGCTGCCCCTGCAGTGACTGAAATATGGCCGAATGCTCGCTGTCCACCGGCAGAATGCGGACGCCGTGCTCCGCCGCCATCCGGGTAATCAGATGGCCGGCCGTCACCAGCGTCTCCTTATTCGCCAGCGCGATATCCTTGCCTGCTTTGATCGCCGCCATCGTTGGGCGGATACCGATCATGCCGACTACCGCCGTCACCACGACATCTGTCTCCGGAAGGCCGGCTGCCTCGACGAGTCCGTCCATGCCGCTGAGCACACGCACCGGCAGATCGGATACGGCCGAAGCCAGCTGCCGCGCGCGCTCTTTATCATAGAGGACGGCCACCTGCGGGTGAAAACGCCGGATCTGCTTCTCGAGCAGTCCGGCATTGCTTCCCGCGCAGAGCGCCGTCACCTTAAAATCCTCTGTACGTGAAATCACATCCAGGGTCTGTGTTCCTATGGAACCGGTCGACCCCAGAATCGCAATATTTTTCATCAGGTCCCCCAATCATGCACCGAACAGCACCGCCAGAATATAGACCGCCGGAGCTGTAAAAAGAATACTGTCAAACCGATCCATAATGCCGCCGTGGCCCGGGATCAGGTTGCCGTAGTCCTTGATGCCTGTATTACGCTTGACCGCCGATGCGGCCAGATCGCCTATAATAGCCGGAACAGCGCCGACACCGCCGATGACGGTGCAGGCAATCAGCGGATTTGAAAATTCTGTCAGATCACTGCCGAACAGCAGTCCGTACAGCAGTCCCAGAACCGCCGCGCCGACAATACCGCCGATCAGGCCTTCAAGACTCTTCTTCGGGCTCAGCTCCGGGAAAATCTTCTTCTTGCCGATCAGCATGCCCACGCAGTAAGCACAGGTATCATTGCCCCACGCACTCACGAAAATAAGCGGTACGAGCGCAAGTCCTGTCGGGCGGATCCGCACGAGATAGATAAAAGACATCAGCACGCAGACATAGGAAATACCTGCGATCGCGTACATGACCTCGTTCATCTTCTGCTTCGGAAAAGTAATCACATAGCCTGCCATGATCAGAAGCGTCGCCAGTGCGATACCCATCAGGGGCGCGTTGTCATAGCTGGTCCGCAGCATCAGCAGATAAACCGCGCCGCCGATATAGCCCAGAATGCCCGTCAGTTTGTCCTGAATATGATTGGCATGATAAAACTCATAGAGTCCGATCATGGAAATGGCAAATACAAAAATATACAGCGGGAGGCCGCCAAGCACCATGAAAAGAATGGCCAGGCCCAGAATCACCACGCCGCTGATCAATCTGGTTTTAAACATGCTCAGATACCTCCGTAACGCCTGTTGCGGCTGGAATACGCCCGCACAGCATCAATCAGGTCGCTGCGCGTAAAATCCGGCCAGAGTACCGGCGTGAAATAAAACTCGGAATACGCCGTCTGCCAGAGCAGGAAGTTGGAAACTCTCTCTTCTCCGCTTGTGCGGATAACCAGATTCGGATCGGGGATCTCCGCTGTGTCCAGGTAGGACTGCAGTGCTGCCTCATCCACGCTGGTGACGCCGTCGGCAAGCAGACGGTTGACGGCGCGCACAATCTCGTCCCGGCCGCCGTAGTTCATCGCAATGGTGAAATTCAGGCCCGTGTTGCCGGCTGACTTCTTCTCCAGATTGGTGATTGCCTCATTGATTTTCGCGCTGAGGCCGCTGCGGTCGCCGATGATCCGTACGCGCATGTTCTGTTTCATGAATTTGTCGAGATAATCCACAAGATACCGGTAAAACAGATGCATCAGCGTGCTGACCTCTGCCTGCGGTCTCTTCCAGTTCTCTGTTGAAAAAGCGTAAACCGTCAGATACTTTATCCCCAGATTCCACGCGTCTTCGCAGATTGTCTCAACCACCTCGGCTCCCCTGTAGTGTCCGGCGGTGCGCTTCTTCCCCTGCCGGGTAGCCCACCTGCCGTTGCCGTCCATGATAATCGCCACATGCTCCGGCACATTCAGCAGTTCGCCATCTATCATTTTCTCCATAATCCAAGTCCTCAAACAAAGGGCTGCCGCTTATGCGACAGCCCCCAAAGCCGCATTGTGTCAGACAGTCATGATCTCTTTCGTCTTCTCTTCCACTGCCTTGTCCACCTCTTTGATGTACTTATCGGTCAGCTTCTGAAGATCTTCCTCAAGCTCAGCCTGTTCGTCCTCTGAAATCTCCTTGTTCTTCTCTGCCTTCTTTATATCGTTATTGCCGTCGCGGCGGATATTCCTGACCGCAACCTTGGCGCCTTCGCCCTTCTTCTTGACGTCCTTGGCGAGTTCCTTTCTTCTCTCCTCTGTCAGTTCCGGGAAAACGAGGCGCACTGCCTTGCCGTCATTGTTCGGCGTAATACCGATATCCGATGCAAGAATCGCCTTCTCAATCTGCTTGAGCATCTTCGGCTCCCACGGCTGAATCATCAGCACTCTTGCCTCCGGTACTGTGATATTGCCGATCTGCTGGAGCGGTGTCGGTGCTCCGTAATAATCAACCTTGATTCTGTCCAGAAGATGCGGATTGGCACGTCCTGCACGAATTGTCTGATATTCCGATTCCAATGACTGCAGAGACTTTTTCATCCTCTCTTCATAACTGTTGAGTTTTTCGTTGCTCATAATAAAATCCTCCGTTTATTTTCAAACGGTAACATACGTACCTTTGAATTCGCCATATAATGCATTCACAATGCTGTCCTTCTCATTCAGGCCGAAAACGACCATCGGCATCTTATGCTCCATGCACATGATCGCCGATGTCAGGTCAACTACCTGCAGGCGGTCGTCCACAACCTGCTGAATGCTGACGCTGTCGTACCTGACGGCATTCGGATTGACCGCCGGATCGCTGTCATAGATACCATCTATGGATTTGGCAAGGAATATCGCATCCGCCTCGATCTCCAGCGCACGCAGCGTTGTTCCTGTATCTGTTGAAAAATACGGATGGCCTGTTCCTCCGGCAAAGAAAACGATCCTGCCCTCTTCCAGGTCGCGGACAGCCTTATCTTTGGAAAAAAGCTCTGTCATCGTACCGCATACGAACGGTGTATAGACTCTCGTCTTCAGGCCAACCGTCCTGAAAATCTCCGAAACATAGATGCAGTTCATGACAGTGCCGAGCATGCCGATCTGGTCGGAATGCGTTCTCTCGATGATCTTGCTGCTGTCGCGTCCGCGCCAGAAATTGCCGCCGCCTGTTACAATCGCCACCTGCGTGCCGCGGTCAGCCACTTCCTTCACCTGGCGGGCTACGTCCAGACAGGTTGCCTCATCAAATCCGAAGCCCTTGCCGCCGGCGAGCGCCTCGCCGCTCAGCTTGAGCATTATTCTCTTAAATCTGTCCACAGGAATCTACCTCCGTTTTAATATCTCAGATAGTATAAGACTACCATAAAACGAGCCTTTTGAACAGATGCATATTTCTCAGATCACGTAATCTCCGTTCGCGCCGATCTGCCATTCGACAAGATCGTCCAGCGTGTATTTGTCGATCACGCTGTTGATCGCCTCATCCAGCTCCCGCCATAACCGAATTGTCACGCATTCCTCCGACATCGGGCAGCTTGCCTCATCCGTCACGCAGGCAACCGGGGACAGGTCGCCCTCGGTCAGCCGGAGAATATCCCCGACCGTGTAATTTTCCGGCCGGCGTGCCAGGCGGTAGCCGCCCTGCGGGCCGCGCACACTCGTGACATACCCTGCTTTGGTAAGAATCGATACAATCTGCTCCAGATATTTTACGGAAATCTGCTGACGGGCCGCAATGTCCTTGATCCGCACCGGACCGCTGCTGTCATGTGTCGCAATGTCCACCATCATCCGCAGTGCATAACGTCCCCTTGTTGAAATCTTCATCTGCTCATCTCCTTAATCCCAGATATCCGAATGTTCATCAAAATTCAGATCCAGCTTCGGCGTTTTATATGATACTTTCGCATGTGCCGGAATACTCTGCGTGATAAACGAGTTGCCCCCGATGACCGCGCCTTCGCCGATTACCGTCTGTCCGCCGAGAATCGTGGAATTCGCGTAGATCGTCACATGGTCGCGAATCGTCGGATGACGCTTGACACCCGCGAGCTGCTGTCCTTTTCTCGTGGAAAGCGCACCGAGCGTCACGCCCTGATAGAGCTTCACGTAATCCCCGATCTCCGTGGTCTCGCCGACGACAATACCTGTACCGTGATCGATGAAGAAATATTTTCCGATCACGGCGCCGGAATTGATATCGATACCGGTTTTGCCGTGTGCATATTCTGTCATGATACGCGGTATGAACGGTACCTTCTGCACGTACAGCTCATGGGCGATCCGGTAGACATAGATGGCAAACAGACCCGGATAGGAGAAAATGATATCCTCCTTGCTCTGTGCCGCCGGGTCGCCGTCAAAGCCGGCCTGCACATCCATGAGCATCATCTTCTGAATATACGGAAGGCGGCTGATGAAATGCTCGCTGATCTGTTTTGCCCTGTATTCGTACTTCTCATCGCAGTACTCAAAGCCATCGCGGTAGCGGAAAGCCATATAAATCTGCTGCCACAGCGCCTCATAGACCTCTGTCATCATATTGCCCAGGAAATAATCCGGCATCGAACTGGAAATGTTCTCATCGCCGAAATATCCCGGGAACACAATGCGCCGCAGGTCCTTTAAAATACCAATGATCACGCCGCGGCTCGGCATCCTCGACTGGTCTTCATTGGTAACAAAAACATCTTCATTCTGACACGTATTGGTGATCTCACTCACCGCATCACGAATGGTATCCTTAATCATATCTGTATCCCTCACCTGTTATTTTATTTCCCATATTCCTACTGTGAATATATGAAATTATATCGAAAATTTCATTTTCCGTCAATATCCCGCCGGATTGCCCGGAAAGAAAAAAGCCCTCTCCGGACAGGCTCCCGCGCCCGTCTGAAGAGGACTTTCCTGAACATTCTGTTTTATTTCTGATATTTCTCGACCTGAGAGCGGATCAGCGCTTCATCTTCAAAATAATTGATCTTCATCGCTCTCTTTACGCGCAGCAGCGTCTGCGCCGCAGTCTCCTCCGCCTTCTCCGTGCCTTTCTTAAGGACCTCGTAGACATAAGGGATATCCTTCTCGAATTCCCTGCGGCGTGCTCTGATCGGCGCAAGCTCTTCCTGAAGCACCTTGTTCAGGAACTTCTTGACCTTCACATCGCCGAGGCCGCCCCTTCTGTAGTGTTCCTTGAGCTCGTCCAGATTCTGATAATCCGGCAGATATTCCGCGAAATACTCATCCTTGCAGAACGCATCGAGATAAGTAAATACGGTGTTGCCCTCGATCTGACCCGGGTCGGATACTTTGATGTGATTCGGATCGGTATACATGCTCATGACCTTCTTCTTCACATCCTCTTCCGTATCGGAAAGATAAATGCAGTTGCCGAGCGATTTGCTCATCTTCGCCTTGCCGTCCGTACCCGGAAGCCGCATGCTCGCCTTATTGTCCGGCAGCATGATCTCCGGCTCGGTCAGCGTCTCCCCGTAAAGTGAGTTGAATTTGCGGACGATCTCACGGGCCTGCTCCACCATCGGGCTCTGGTCCTCACCGGCCGGCACCGTCGTCGCGTTGAAAGCCGTGATATCGGCTGTCTGGCTGATCGGATAGGTCAAAAAGCCCACCGGGATGCTCGTCTCGAAATTGCGCATCTGAATCTCTGACTTGACGGTAGGATTGCGCTCCAGTCTGGAAAGAGTGACAAGATTCATGTAATAAAATGTCAGTTCCGTCAGTTCCGGAATCATCGACTGCACGAGAATCGTCGTCTTCTCCGGATCAATGCCGACAGAAAGATAATCCAGTGCGACTTCCAGCACATTCTGCCGGATCTTCTCCGGGTTGTCCCAGTTGTCGGTAAGTGCCTGCGCATCCGCGATCATAATGAAAATCTGATCGAATCTGCCGGAATTCTGAAGCTGTACGCGGTGCTTGAGCGAACCCACGTAATGTCCTATATGAAGTCTGCCTGTCGGCCTGTCGCCTGTAAGAATAATCTTTGCCATGATCTCTCTCCTGTATGGTTATTTTATATAAATCCTCGGTACCCTCTTGGTAACACTGCAGTAAAATTCCTCCGGAATCGTCTTCGCCGCAGCCGCCAGCTCATGAATCGACGCATGCGGTCCGAAAATCTCAACCGTATCGCCCTCGCCGACATCCGGCAGCGCCGTCAGATCCACCATGAAGGTATCCATGCACAGGCGTCCCCGCTGCTCAGCAAAACCATCCTTCGTCCAGACGCGGAAATGATTGGAAATGCTGCGCGGCAGCCCGTCCCCGTATCCGGCATCCACGATGCCGATGCGCTCCGGCTGCCTGGTCTTATATGTCAGCCCGTAACTGATATAGGTATCGGCATCCACCATACGGACCGCACTGATTTTCGCTTTCAGCGTGAAAGTCGTCTGCAGGCCGAGTCTGTCCTCCTCATCGCCCAGGTCATAGAGCACGTTGCCGGCTCTCACCATATCCATCGCCATCTCCGGATAGTACACAATCGCTCCCGTGTTGGAACAATGGCGGATCGGAATATGGAATCCGTCTGCCTCGATGCGCTCAAGCAGGCGCTGGAAAAGCGCATACTGATCGAGTGTATACTGATGATTGAATTCGCCTTCCTCATCGGAAACCGCAAAGTGCGTGTAGATGCCCTCTACCTCCAGGCCGTCTGTTCTGCAAACATCCTCTACCTGCTGCACGCATTCCTCAAAATGCGTACCGGTCGCGCAGAAACCATAGCGTGTCAGGCCTGTGTCCACCTTGATATGCACTCTGAGCGTCCTGCCGTCCGCCTTCGCCGCCTGTGCGTAGGCCGCTGCACTGCCTGCATCGGCAACCGTCTGCGTCAGTCCGAAATCCAGTACATCGCCGATGTACTGCGCCGGCGTATGCCCGAAAATCATGATCGGCATCGTAATGCCGTCCAGGCGCAGCGCCGCCGCCTCATCCAGGCAGTAGACGCCCAGATAATCCGCGCCGGCCTGCTCCAGCGTATGCGCCACCTGCGTGCTTCCATGGCCGTAGGCATCTGCCTTGACAACGCCCATGCAGCGGCAGCCTTCCGGCACCCACCGGCGCAGCTGCGCAAGATTATGTTCAATATGGCCGAGGCTGATCTCCGCCCAGACCCTCTTCTGTAATTCCTTCATTAAAATATCCTCCTGATATCAGGAATATATTATAGCGCAGTCGGTGAATCAAAGTCCACCCCTGCCGTCCGGCAGTCCACGTCTTTTCCAGACGGTGCCGGAGGATGTCCTGATCTTCTCTGCAGCCGTTTTCCGGAATCTGCGCAGTACAGCGCGCTCCGGCAGCCGCTTCAGAATAATCTGAATCTCCTCCTTCGGATTGATCGGACTTACCAGAATGCTGCGGATGCCAATTCTGTTGGCACCCCAGATATCGGTAAACAGCTGATCGCCGATGCAGACCGTACTCTCCGCGTCCGTTCCCATCTTCTCCATCGCCCGGATATAGCCGCCCTTAAAAGGTTTATTGGCCAGGCAGACGATATCCGTCCCGATATTGCGGTTAAACATCTCCACTCTTCTGCGGCGGTTGTTGGAGACAAGGCAGCTGTGCAGGCCGATTTCTTTCAGCTTTGCAAAAAGTGCCTCTGCCCGTTCATCCGCCGGCGCCCCGTGCGGCACCAGCGTATTGTCTATATCAAAGATGATGCCGCGCACGCCGCCATCAGAGAGCTTCTGAAAATCGATGTCATAAGTCGAACGGCACCAGTAATCCGGGTAAAAAGCTTCAAACATCAGCCTTCCTCCCTGTCGCCTTCTCTTCTGAGTATGTCGTGTGCCTGCAGAGTGATGCCCGGATCGATATAAATCCGCTGTTTGGGATGCGGACAGCTGTCAATGGCATTGCCCTCCCCGTCATACATCGCACGCACCGTGAATGCCTCGTCGCGGCCGTCCGGACGCATGACTTCAATCACATCGCCGACGCAGAACTTGTTTTTCTGCAGGAATCCCGGCAGCCCCTGTTCGTTAAAGCTGTCGATAATGCCGAGAAAAGTATAGCCGGTATTATAGGTATTGCTGTCGTAGATCTGTTCCTCCTGCGACGGCTTTCCGTAGTAAAAGCCGGTCGTAAAAGGACGATAGGTGCATTTGGCGATTTCCGCTCTGTAATGGTCAAGATTCCGTTCATAAAGAGCCGGATCCTTCAGATAATCGTCGATGGCCTGGCGGTACGTCCGCACCGTCACCGCCACATAATTCGCATTTTTCATCCGCCCCTCGATCTTGAAGCTGTTGATGCCGGCATCGATCAGATCCGGGATATGCTCAACCATGCACAGATCCTTTGAGTTAAAAATAAAGGTGCCGCGCTCATTTTCATAAACCGGCAGATATTCGCCCGGCCGCGTCTCCTCGGCGACCGCATAGCGCCACCGGCACGGATGCGTGCACGCACCGCGGTTGGCATCTCTGCCTGTAAAATAGTTGCTCAGCAGGCATCGGCCGGAATAGGAAATGCACATGGCGCCGTGCACAAATGCCTCGATATCCATATCCGGGCTGATATTCCCCCGGATTGTCCTGATCTCGCGCAGAGAAAGCTCTCTGGCGCAAACGACACGCTTCGCGCCGAGACGGTGCCAGAAATTGAATGTGCCGTAATTGGTGTTATTGGCCTGCGTGCTGATATGGATCTCCATATCCGGCAGGACCTCACGGCAGATGTCGAAGACGCCGGGATCGGAAATCAGCAGCGCATCCGGCTGTGCCGTCTTCAGCTCCTCAAAATATGCCCGCACACCGTTCAGGTCGCCGTTATGTGCAAGAATGTTGGCTGTCACATAGACCTTGACGCCGTGCTCATGTGCAAAACGGATGGACGAGGTCATCTGTTCCATCGTGAAATTCGTGGATCTGGCGCGCAGGCTGTATGCCTCTCCGCCGATATAAACTGCATCAGCGCCGTAAATGACGGCTGTTTCCAGGACTTCCGGACTGCTCGCCGGAGCCAGAAGTTCGATTTTATTCATAGTACCTTCCCAAGTCAATTGATTTTATAGCTGATTGATACACCGTCGCCAAGTGTGATCACACTTGTGCGCAGCTGCTCATTGTGTTTGATCTCCCACAGAAACTGCCGCATACGTGCATGAATCGTGCGGTCGCGCCGCTTCATCGCATACCGCGACTGAATCACATCGCCTTCCTGCAGCACATTATCGGCAAACAGGACGCCGCCCGTGCGCAGCAGACGCAGCGTATCCGGCAGATAGTGGATATACTGTCCTTTCGCCGCATCCATAAATACAAAGTCGTACGGGCCTTCCAGTTCCGGAAGTATCTGGCAGGCATCGCCCTCGAGAAGTTCGATCCTGTCTTCAAGGCCGGCGCGCCGGAAATTCGCACGCGCCTGCACGATCCGCTTATCGTAATTTTCAATCGTCGTAATGTGTCCCTGCGGCGGCAGATGGCCGCACATCAGCAGTGCCGAATAGCCGACCGCCGTGCCAATCTCCAGCACGCGCTGCGGTCTCGTCATATCCAGCATCAGCGTCAGAAGCGGTGCCGTCTCCGGCCGGATAATCGGCACCCGCTCCGCCCGCGCCTTCCCGGCGATCTCCTGCAGAAGCGGTGAACTTTCCGGTTCGAGTGAGCGGATGTAATCAGCAAATCTCTTATCTGTAATCATATACCTGTAACATAAAAGCTGCCGGACCGCAAAGCCCGGCAGATAACATTTTCTGCATCAGCGCCGCTGGCGCCTAATAAGCCGCGGCTCAATATACAGCATCTTCCTCGGAATCCTGAACATTGCAGATGACACGCAGCATATCGTCCATGGTCATGGACGGGCTGAGCTCATAGGTACCAGGCTGAATCTGATCCTTGTACTGTGAAAACTTCGTATGATACTCAAACACGCGTGCACTCTTCACGAGGCCTTTGGATTCCAGAAGTTCGCCAATATCCTTCGCCGTCATGCCTTCTGTAATCTCCACGGTTACCTGCTCATCCGAGTCCTCTGCAACAGCCTGATCACTGAATACATCATATGAAAACTGATATGCGTAAGTTACCAGACGCACAGCGACCACTGCGATCAGAATATAGATAATAACATTAACTCCTATGCTGACCGGTCCTATGAATATCTTCTTCAAAATTAAGTCCTCCGCGGATCTTTTTATAGTTTTATACTTCCATTATAATCGTAAGGATCATCGGATTGCGCCGTGTCTCACGCCACAGGTAATCGCTCAGATCATTACGGATCTGTCCCTTGATTCTGTTCCAGTCCGTGACCTCATTGTCCATGCACTTCGTATAGGCTTCCTCAGCCACACGGCGGCAGTCCTCAATCAATGCCTCTGACTCCCGTACATATACAAAGCCTCTGGAAATGATCTCCGGTCCGGCCAGCATCTTGTTCGTATGCTTCTCCAGTGTCATGGTGACGATGATCAGGCCGTTCTGCGAAAGCATCTGACGGTCGCGCAGAACAATATTGCCGACATCGCCGATGCCAAGGCCATCCACCATCACGGTTCCGTGCTGCACGTGTCCGACAACCTGCGCATTGTCTCTGCTCAGCTGCAGGACATCGCCTGAGGACAGGATGAGGATGTGATCGTCATCGTAGCCCATCGTACGCGCAATCTCAGCGCCCGCACGCAGGTGCTTGTACTCGCCGTGAACCGGTATCGCATAAAGCGGTTTTGTCAGCGCATAGATCAGCTTGATCTCTTCCTGACGCGCATGTCCGGAAACATGGGTGTCCTGGAAAATGACTTCTGCGCCCTTCCGGTACAGTTCGTTGATCACGTTGGTTACGGCCTTCTCATTGCCCGGAATCGGCGACGAACTGAATACAATCGTGTCGCCCGGTTTGATCTTGACCTTCTTGTGCGTGTCCGCTGCCATTCTCGACAGCGCGGCCATCGTCTCGCCCTGGCTTCCTGTTGTGATCAGGACAAGCCGGTCGTCCGGATAATTGTTCATATCCTGAATATCAATCAGGGTATTCTCCGGCATCTTCAGATAGCCGAGCTCCGTGGCAACGGTAATATAATTGACCATGCTGCGGCCTTCCACAATAACCTTGCGGCCATGCTCATAGGCTGCGTTGATGATCTGCTGAACACGGTCCACATTGGAGGCAAAGGTGGCGATGATAATCCGCCCCTTCTCGTGTTCATCGAAAATCGATTTTATTTTTCTCCCGACCGTCCTCTCCGACTGGGTAAAGCCAGGTTTCTCGGCATTGGTGCTGTCGCACATCAATGCGAGCACGCCCTGTTTGCCGAGTTCGGCGAAACGGGTCAGGTCTATCATCTCTCCGTATACCGGCGTGTAGTCAATCTTGAAGTCGCCGGTGTGCTCAATCGTACCGGCCGGTGACGTAATGGCCAGTGCCGTCGCATCGGAAATACTGTGATTCGTCTTGATAAATTCGATGGTAAAGCAGCCAAGATTGATCACATCGCCATGCTTTACAATGATCCGCTGCGTTGTATCAAGAAGATCGTGCTCATCGAGCTTCTTCTCGATAATACCCATCGTCAGCTTGGTCGCATAGACCGGCTTGTTGACTACATTGAGTACATACGGCAGTGCGCCGATATGATCCTCATGTCCGTGCGTGATGATAAAGCCACGGACACGGTCAATATTCTCCCGCAGATACGTAATATCCGGAATGACAAGGTCAACGCCCAGCATGCCTTCCTCAGGAAATGCCATGCCGCAGTCCACCACAATAATGTCATCCCCGTACTCAAAGCAGGTAATATTCATACCGATATGTTCAAGTCCGCCCAGAGGGATGATTTTGATGCTCTTATTCTTTTTTCTGGTTCTGTTCAATGTTTCCTCCCAACTGAACAATCTTCCAGGAGGCACAGTCTACTGCCCGTTCTTCTCGTTCTTCTGTTTCTCAAGACATTCACGGCAGTATCCGTACAGTTTGACTTCATGATCCGTCACCTGGAAGCCGGTATCCTCGCGGATGCTCTCTTCCAGATTCTCGAGAAGATCCTTGTCAAAGGCAAAGACTCTTCCGCATCCCAGACAGATCATATGATGATGGTGATGATGGCGGCCGCTGCCGGCAGGATCGCCCAGCTCGTAGCGTACATATCCGTCGTTCAGGTTCAGACGGTCGAGCACATGCATATCCGCAAGCATCTCAATATTGCGGTATACCGTGGCAATACCGGTTTTCGGGGCCTTCTCCTGCACATAATTGTAGATTTCCTCCGCCGTCATATGCTGGCCTGGTCTCTCGAGAAAAACGTCTATAATCGCCAGACGCTGCGGTGTTACCCTGAGACCGCTTTCTCTCAGTATGTCACTGTAGCTGACCGTGTTGTTATCCATCATCGTTTCCTCCATCTGAGGCTCTGCGTATCAATCCGTCCTGATCCCGGAAAATCAGGAAAATTCCACATCGTCAAGCAGCTGTTCAAAAATCCGTGATATCGAGGTCAGTTCCTCTTCATCTTCTACAAATTCATACACAGCCTCATCGGTTTCTGACCCGGTCTGCTTCAGTATATAAGCATCCGAATCTCCCTCTTCCGCCTCCGAAGCCAGTATGTAATTCACATTGCCGATCATGGTCTGCTCAATGATGTAAAGTTCAATTTCTTCGTTGTCCGCTGTTAAAGTTATCTTTCTGCTGTCTGCCAAGCCTATCTCCTGTCTGCACGCAAACTGTCCAGATACCCCTGCAGGATCCAGACTGCGGCAAGTTTATCTACATACTTCTTCCTGTTCTCGCGCCGCACGCCGCCTTCTATAAGAGTTCTCTCGGAAGCGACCGTACTGAGCCGCTCATCCCAGAGCACCACATCAAGACCGGTTCTGCGTTCCAATGCATCCCGGAATTCCTTCGTCTTCTGCACGCGCTCTCCTTCCGTATCGTTCATATTCTTCGGATAGCCGAGCACAATACGTTCCACCTGGTATTCGCGGATCAGTTCCTCGATCCGGGCATAGGTACGGCGAAGATGCGACTCCCGCTCGCGCGTAATCGTCTCCAGGCCCTGCGCGGTGAGAAGCAGAGGGTCGCTCACCGCCACGCCGACTGTTCTGGAGCCGTAATCCAGTCCTAGTATTCTCATGTTATTTCATATTCACTTCGATGTAATTGTTGAGAAGTTCCTCAAGAATCTCATCGCGCTCCACCTTCATAATCAGCGACCGGGCATTCTTATAGCTGGTGATATAGGTAGGGTCACCGGACATGATATAACCTACAATCTGGTTAACAGGATTATATCCCTTTTCTGTCAGGGCAATGTAAACTGCTTCCAGTATATCTCTCACCTTGAGATCTGACTCATTGTTGACATTAAAATACTGTGTATTATTGTCGCTCAAAACTTCACGTCCCTCCGTCAGAAACAGACTGACAAATTTCCATAGTTAATTTTATTGTAATATAAAACGTTTACGGTGTCAAAATATCATTTTCAGGGAAGCTGCGGTTTCTCCTCTGTCAGAGCGCAAAGCACGGCATCTCCCCTCATGCCCTGAATCCTGCCGCAGACAATCTGATTGGGTGCAAGCCCTTCTGCCGGAAACAGGCACTTCAGATAATTCCGGCTGTGCCCGCACATGTATGCAATGCCGTCTTCCTCGATTTTCTCCTCCAGCAGGACCTCGAGCACATCGTCCTTATGGCGCTCCACAAAATCTTCATGCATGGAAGCGGACAGCTCCAGCAGCACGTCGCTTCGCTGCGCCATGATCTGCGGGTCGACCTGCCCCGGCATCGCTGCGGCCTTCGTCCCGTCGCGGCGGGAGTACCGGAAAATATGCATGCTCTCAAACTGAATACCGGACAGAAAGCGAACGGTCTGTGCGAATTCCTCCTCCGTCTCTCCCGGAAATCCGACGATCACATCCGTCGTGATCGCAGGCGCGTGAAAATACTTACGGATCAGCGCACATTTCTCTGCAAAAAGCGCCGTGGTATATTTTCTGTTCATACGCCGGAGCACACTGTCGCAGCCGCTTTGCAGCGACAGATGAAAATGCGGGCAGATGCTCTTTACCGCGGACAGCCTTTGCAGAAAATCTTCGGTAATGATCCGCGGTTCCAGCGAGCCGAGGCGGATCCGCCGGATTCCGCTGACCCTGTCGACGGCTTCGATCAGATCGATCAGCCGGCTGCCGTCCGGACGGTAATCATGCTGCCCGGGCGCTGCACCGGCATCCGGTGTCTGCATGCCATAGGAGCTGATATGGATGCCTGTCAGAACGGCTTCCTGAAAGCCCATTCCGGCGAAGCGCTGCACTTCCTGCACGATATCCTCTTCCGAGCGGGAACGGACACGCCCCCGGACATAGGGAATCCGGCAGTAAGAACAGAACTGGTTGCAGCCGTCCTGGATCTTGATGTAGACACGGGTCTGGTCCGCCGTACCGGAAATCTGCAGCGGTTCATAGGTGCGCACAGCATTGATATCCAGCAGTTCCTCGTCCGCCGCACCCTGCCGGTTCTCGATTTCATTTTCGACAAGGCGGACAATCTCTCCCTTGCGGTCATTGCCCACAACGAGGTCCACCGCATCATCCAGCGCAAGCTGATCGGCATCGCCCTGTGCATAGCAGCCGACCGCCGCCACTACCGCATCCGGATTTCTCTTCTTCGCCCTGTGCAGCATCTGACGCGATTTGCGGTCTGCAATATTGGTCACCGTGCAGGTATTGATCACATAAATATCGGCACTGTCCTCAAAATCCTTTATCTCATAGCCAGCCTGCATGAAAAGTTCACGCATTGCCTGCGTCTCGTAATGGTTGACCTTGCAGCCAAGCGTATAAAACGCCACACTTTTTCCCATAAATGCCTCCGGACCTCCGTGCAGTCTTCTTGACTTTTGGCAGTCACAAATGTACTATTAAATTGTATCATGCTTGACTGTACAGGAGGTTTATTATGAATAAAGATGTCCAGATTCGCCTTGATTCTATTGATAAGATCAGAGATTTCGTGAACACCGTCAATCGCTTCAAAACAGACTTTGACCTTAGTTCCGGCCGCTACATCATCGACGCAAAGTCGATCATGGGAATTTTCAGTATCGACCTTTCAAGGGAGCTGACACTGACCATCCATGACAGCGATGAGATGCCGGAGATCATGGAAGCTCTGAAGCCTTACATTGTATAATATCAATCAACAGTTAATGATTTGAGCCTTCTCGGCAGGGAAGGCTCTTTTTTTTATAAGTGTATGCAGATTTTCAGGCAGACTGCGCCGCACGCTTTGCCGCCTTGCGCCGCAGTCCTTCTGCCATCAGCTGCACTCTATGATTTCCTGTGTATCGAGTGCCCGCTTTACCATCTCATCAATGACATCTGCCAGATGGTGCTCCGACCGCTCAATGGCATGCACATTCGGCTTGGTCACCGGATGTTTTGCCACGAAAATGGTGCAGCAGTCCTCAAATGGCTCGATCGACGTCTCATAAGTGCCGATTTTCTGCGATACATCCACGATATCGTTCTTGTCAAATCCGATCAGCGGACGGTAGACCGGCAGCGTGCAGACCGCATTTGTCGCCATCAGGCTCTGCATCGTCTGGCTTGCCACCTGCCCGATGCTCTCGCCGGTAATCAGTCCCATACTCTTCTCATCCAGTGCAATCGACTGCGCTATCCGCATCATGTAGCGGCGCATGATAATCGTCAGTTCTTCATGCGGGCACTTATCATAAATAGCAAGCTGAATCTCCGTAAAGTTAATCACGTGCAGACGGATCGGTCCTGCATACCGGGAAACAATTCTGGCCAGATCGACCACCTTCTGCTTTGCACGTTCGCTCGTATAAGGCGGCGCATGAAAATAAACCGCATCGATTTTCACGCCGCGCTTTGCGATCATATAGCCCGCCACCGGACTGTCGATGCCGCCGGAAAGCAGAAGCGTCGCGCGGCCGTTCGTGCCGACCGGCATGCCGCCCGGTCCCGGAATATCCACGGAATAGATATAAACGCAGTTTCTGATCTCGACATGCACCCCGACTTCCGGTTTATGCACATCCACACGCAGACCGTCAAAACGGTCCAGCAGATACTCGCCCAGATCGGCAGCCGCTTCCATAGAGGTTTTCGGAAAATGCTTGTCAGCGCGCTTGCAGATTACCTTGAAGGTAAAATCCGGTTTTCCGTAATATTCTTCCATGTAATCGCCGACCGTCCTGGCTATGGCATCAAAACTCTTGTCCTCAAGCACAACAACCGGGCTGATATGGACGATGCCGAATACCTTCGTCAGTCTGCTGACAGCTTCTTCATAATCATATGTTCCTTCAAAAGTCACCAGAATGCGTCCTGATTCCTTGGTCACTTCAAACGGTGCATCAATGCCCTGCAGTGCAAAGCGGATGTTGTCCATTAGGGCATCTTCAAATAAATAGCGATTTTTGCCCTTGATGCCGATTTCGCCATATTTCACAAGAATAGATTTAAAATACATCTTATCTCCTTTTCTTTCTGCCGCCCGGCACGTAGCGCCGCAGCACAGGAAGCACTTCCTTCAAAGCATTGATACAGTAATCGACCTGTTCTCGGTCGGAATCAAATGAAAAACTGAACCGCACCGTGGAATCCAGATGTTCCTTCGGCACGCCGATTGCCTTCAGGGTCCGGCTGATATCCGGATGGTTCGATGAGCAGGCCGATCCCGCCGAAATCGAAACGCCCTTTTCCGCCATCGCGTGCAGCAGAACCTCCGCCCGCACATCATCGAAGCTGACGCTGACGATATGCGGCGCCGCACAGGCCAGCGGATCTTCCTGCACCGTGAAGCTGCCCGGCCGCAGGCCGCCGTTGACCGCTGTCCCTTTAATCTGCAGCACCTGGTCAATAAAATATTCTCTCAGATCATAAAGTTCTGCGACCTTATCATCGAAATTTTCAAATTCAAGCTGCGCGGCTTTCGCCATGCCGGCCCAGCCCGGTACATTGTCCGTTCCGGAACGCATGCCCTTCTGCTGGCCGCCGCCGTAAATCAGCGGTTCAATGCGGACACCGCCGCGCACCCAGAGCAGTCCGGTGCCCTTCGGCCCGTGAAATTTGTGGCCGCTCACCGACATCATGTCGATGCCGAGTCTGGACGGGTAAAACCGCACTTTTCCGAAAGTCTGCACCGCATCCACATGAATCAGCGTCTCCGGATTGGTCTCCTTCACGGCCTTCACGATGTCGGCGATCGGCTCGATCGTCCCGATCTCGTTGTTGACGCCCATTACAGAGACAAGTATGGTATCCGGGCGGACAGCGCTGCGCACTGCCTCCGGGTCCACCAGGCCGCTGCTGCCTACCGGCAGAACTGTCAGTTCATAGCCCTGCCGCTCCAGTTCCTTCATCGGATTATAGACCGAAGCATGCTCGATCGCCGTCGTGATGATATGTCTGCCATAGCGGCGGCGTGCACGGGCGGCACCGAAAATCGCCATGTTGTTTGACTCGGTTGCGCCGCTCGTAAATATCAGTTCATTTTCCTTCACCTTGAGCAGGGAGGCAAATGTCTCGCGCGCACCGCGGACATACCGCTCCGCCTCAACACCTTTATCATGCAGAGAGGAAGGATTGCCGAATTCATTCAGCATCAGAGAGGTCACCAGTTCCGCCGCAGGTTCATATACCCTTGTCGTGGCGGCGTTATCAAAATAAACATCCATCATCAGTCTTCCTTCTTCTCCTTCCGGTCTGTCTCCAGTTCAAACATCAGCACCGACAGCACCGCCATACCGGCCGTCTCCGTCCGCAGTATGCGGCTGCCAAGCGATATGGTCTTCGCACCGGCATCGACGGCCGCGCGAACCTCTTCATCCGCAAAGCCGCCCTCCGGGCCGATAAATATCCCCGCATCCGATACGCCGTGCAGCGAACGCACAACGCGGCGGGAATGCTCCATGCCCTCATCCTTCTCATACGGCATGACAAAAGCATCCAGCTTCCGGCACATATCAACCGCCTGCTCAAAAGAGACGATCTCATGCACTTTCGGTATGACCGCACGGCCCGCCTGCTTCGCCGCGCTCTCGGAAATACTGTTCCAGCGCTCCAGCTTCCTTGCTTCCTTCTGTCCGTCCAGCTTCACGATCGTCCTGGCGGTTCTGACCGGGACAATCTCATAAGCGCCCAGCTCAACCGCCTTCTGCACAATCAGATCCATCTTGTCTGCCTTGGGCAGTCCCTGAAACAGATACAGCCTGACCGGCAGTTCCGTGTAGGACTTCCAGCTGCTGACAATATCCAGCATGACGCGGTCCCTGTTCATATCCGCAATGCGGCAGAAATAGTCCATACCGCCGCCGTCGCTGACCGTCAGCTCGTCTCCCGGTTTCATGCGCAGGACGTTTCTGATATGATTCACATCGGAACCTTCGATCGCAATCGTCTGATCGCCGATATTCTCACTCTGTACAAAAAAACGCGGCATTGTATCACCCTTTATCCGTAAAAATGTCTATAGCTCACAATTATAGCAAAAATGCAGCGTCTGTTCAAGTAACCGCCTTCCCCGGCCGCTCAGACAGCCGGTTTGCGCGCCGTAAAGGAAACCCATTCGCCTGACTGCGTCATCTCGACGATCTCGAAATGATTGCGCAGCAGCGCTTCCTTCACCTCATCGCCTCTTGACTCGAGAATGCCGGAAGAGATAAACAGCGCGCCCGGTTTCATCACTTCTCCGACCACATCCGAAAGCGGCATGATGACATCGGCCAGAATATTGGCCACGACAATGTCATAAGATTCGAGGCCGACCGTCTCGCGAAGCGCGCGGTCTGTGTTCAGATCACCCTGATGGCTCTCGATCTCTTTTTCCGTCAGGTCGTTCACCTTCATATTTTCTTTCAGTGAGGTGATGCAGTCCGGATCGATATCAACTGCGCATACGCTGTCGGCGCCGAGTTTCGCGGAAATAATAGAGAGGATGCCGCTGCCTGTCCCCACGTCAAGGACGTGCATACCCGGTTTTACATATTTGCTCAGCTGATGAATGCAGAGCTTTGTCGTATGATGGGTGCCCGTTCCGAATGACATGCCCGGATCCAGTGTGATCACAAGATCATCCTCAGCGGCGTCAATCGGCTCCTCCCATGTCGGCAGAATGATGATATGGTCGTCCGCCCTGAACGGCTTCCAGTACTTTTTCCAGTTGTTCATCCAGTCCACATCTGCCGTCTGCGTCCTTGTGATCGTGAGATCTCCGGTATTGACATACGCGGAAAGCTCGTGCAGCGCCTTTTTGATTTTCTCCATCAGTTCATCGCTGTCTTTTTCCGGTTCAATATAAAAAGATACATAAGCCGTGCCATCGTCATCGCCGAGATCCGGCAGGATGTCGACGAACATTTTCTTCTTATCTTCCTCAGAAAGCGGCGCCTTGTCCTCGATCTCCACACCTTCGATGCCCAGCTCGCCAAGTGTGTAGCTGATCATATCTTCCGCTTCTTCGGTTGTCTTAATACGGTATTTGTTCCACTTCATTTCTGTCTCCTTATAAAACAAACGGCCCGATGCTGCTGTCAGCATAAGGCCGTTTTCCATCAGATATCTTTCAGCTTATCCATAAAGCTTTTTTTCTTCTTTTTCTCGTTTTTCTCGCCGGTCTCACGCTTATTGCCTGTCATTGCCTCGTCAAACTGAGCCAGGAGCTCTTTCTGCTCATTGGTCAGTTTCTTCGGTACCTGTACGACAAGTGTGACGTAATGATCGCCGCGGATTGTGTTGTTGCCGCGCGTCGGCACACCTTTGCCCTTCAGACGGATCTGCGTATTCGTCTGCGTACCCGGGCGGATTGTCTGCTGCACTTCGCCGTCAATCGTCTTGATTGTAATCGTGCCGCCAAGCGCCGCATCCGCAAATGAAATCGGCACTGTCGAATAGATGTCATATCCGTCACGCTGGAATACCGGATCGGAGCTTACCTGCAGAACCACGAGCAGATCGCCGCGCGGTCCGCCGTTGACGCCGGGTTCGCCGCAGCCGCCCACGCGAACGGTGATGCCATTGTCGACACCGGCAGGAATATTCACCTTGATCGGCTTGCGGATCTTCTTGTATCCGGAACCGCCGCACTTCGGGCATCTCTCACGGATATACTTGCCGGAGCCGCCGCACTGCGGACATGTCTGAATGTTGCGCATGACACCGAAAATTGTCTGCTGCGTCATCGTCACCTGACCGGTGCCGCCGCATCGCGGACATACTTCCGGCTGCGTGCCAGGCTTGGCGCCGGTGCCGTGGCAATCCTCACACTCTTCTTTGTAGCCGATTTTGATGTTCTTCTCGCATCCGAAAACAGCCTCCATGAAGGTAAGGCGCATGTTGATTCTTACACTTGCCCCCTGCCGCGGTGCATTCGGATTGCTCCGATAGCTGCGGCCTGCGCCGAAAAGATCGGAAAAGATATCGCTGAAAATATCGGAATTGAAATCAAAATCGCTGAAGCCGCTGCCGCCGGCTGCCTCATCAAACGCCGCCATGCCGAACTGGTCGTACTTCGCTCTCTTTTCCTGGTCGCCCAGAACGGAATAGGCTTCGGAAGCTTCCTTGAATTTGGCCTCCGCATCCTTATCTCCGGGATTCATATCGGGATGATATTTCTTTGCAAGCTTACGGTAGGCTTTTTTGATTTCCTCCTGGCTTGCGGAACGATCAACGCCCAGAACCTCGTAAAAATCTCTCTTTTCTGCCATAACTGAATCCTTTCAATAACATCACGAAATGACGGAAA
>Ga0256406_1001075_pt1 | contig 45477 bp, 35 predicted proteins | sample RumenRJG_03DNA_FD_185986 | JGI IMG/M metagenome (GOLD analysis project Ga0256406, IMG submission 185986) | Bovine rumen microbial communities from Lethbridge, Alberta, Canada - RJG_03 | ecosystem: Host-associated > Mammals > Digestive system > Stomach > Rumen | place: Canada: Alberta | collected... | reverse complement strand
AAAACATATTCCGAACAGTAAACGGAGTAAAAAACGAATTCCAAACCAAAGAAATCATAAGAAACTACAAAACAATAAAACAAATTTAAAAAAATTCAAGCCATCAGTTGAATTTTTTACAACCCCATAAAAATAGGTTTATTTATTTTTAGAAGTATTTAAATTTAGAATAATAAAAAAGGAGTATTATATATTTTTAAAAAATATTTAAAGGAAAAATAAAAATATTTTAAAAAATAATTGAATGAAATAGTTTTTTTAAATGGATTATTCTTTTCTACCAATTGCACATAAATATGTTGTTTTGGTGTTGGTAAATGTTGTAACGTCTTTAAAGCCTGCCTCTGCTAACATTTCACCAAGTTCATCTTCGGATAAGATAGTCATGTCCAATAATTCAATTCTATTTCCCATTCTTTCTTCTAGTCCCTCATCTTTCCTCTCTTCATTACAGATGAAAATTGCACCATCTTTTTTAAGGACTCTGTGAATTTCTTTAAAATCGTTTAAAAGATCTGGCCAGAAGTATATGGTTTCAAATCCGCTTACAATATCAAAACTTTCATCATCAAAAGGAAGTTCTGAAACAGATCCCTGAAGTATCTTAACTTGACCTTTTTCAATTTCTTCTTTATTGTATTTTTCAGATTCCTTAACACTAGTCTCGGAGTAGTCTATTCCATAGACCTTTCCGTTAGTCATACCTGCAAACCTTTTAACATTAACTCCTCCACCACAACCAATGTCTAATATGTCATCATCTTCACATACGTTTAAATGACTTACGCCCCATTGTGCTAAGTTTTCATGGGACTTATTCATTCTTTGAATCATTTTCTCTCCAAGTTCTCCTTCAGGTTTACGGCAGTTAAGAACTAGTTCGTCTGATTCTTTTTCTTTAATTTCTTTAAAGTCTTTATCTGACATTTGGTTATCGTTTGCACTCATAATTATTACCTTAATTATTGTTTAAATTTAGAATTAGATTAACAATATAATATAGTTTATATTATACTTATAATTTTTAAAGCTTATTGATTTTAAACTTTTAATTATTATATTTTTTTTATAAAAATTAGTAATGGTCTTTAAAATTAAAATCTTGCATATTAAAATTCTTTACTGTAAACTTTAATATTAGGTTAAAATCAGAAAATGGATATTAAAATAAGTGTTGCTTGGTTAAAGATATTTTTCTATAAAAAAGGTAGAGATAGAAGGATTCTATCTCCGTGTTTGTAATCCCTTTATATTTACATCATAGGTGGCATTCCGCCTGCTCCAGGAGCTCCGCCCATTTGGGATGGGTCAGGTCCTTCTGATGAAGATGCGATAACATCGTCGATTCTTAAAATCATTTCAGCAGCTTCGGAAGCAGATTGAATAGCTTGTTTTTTGACACGTTTAGGTTCTACAACACCAGCTTCTTTCATATCAGTGACTTTACCATTGAATACATTTAATCCCATGGTGGTTGAGTTTTCATGAGCAGCTCTTAAATCTACTAATGAATCGATACTGTCAATACCTGCGTTTTCAGCTAAAGTTTTTGGTACAACTTCTAAACTTTCTGCAAATGCATTTACAGCTAATTGTTCTCTTCCACTGATTGATTCAGCATAGTCTTTTAATCTTTTTGCAATAGCTACTTCAGGAGCTCCTCCTCCAGCAACTACTTGACCATCTTCAATAGTTGCAGCAACTACACCAATAGCATCTTCAATAGCCCTTTTGATTTCGTCTGCAACATGTTTGGTACTACCTCTTACAAGTAAGGTTACAGCTTTAGGTTCTTTACAATCTTCTACAAAGATCATATCTTCACCAGAGACTTTTTTCTCGATTACTGAACCAGCCTCACCTAAATCGTCACTAGTTAAATCTTCAACATTACTGACGATGTTTGCACCGGTAGCTCTTGATAATTTTTCAATATCTGATTTTTTAACTCTTCTTACAGCTAAGATTCCTGCTTTGGATAAGTAGTGTTGAGCTAAGTCATCAATACCTTTTTGACAGAATAATACATTTGCTCCAGCATCGGAGATTTTTGCAACCATTTCTTTTAACATGTTTTCTTCTTGTTCAATAAATGCTTGCATTTGATTTGGATCTGTGATTCTGATTTCTGCATCTACTTCGGTTTCTTTAACTTCAAGAGCAGAGTTTAAGATAGCGATTTTTGCACCGTCAATTTCTGAAGGCATACCTTGGTGTACTCTTTCTTTATCAATAATTACACCTTGTACTAATTCAGAATCTTCGACAACTGCACCCTCTTTCTTCTCGATTTTAATGTGGTCAATATCTACTTTTCCGTCTTCTTCGACTTGTTCAACAGCTTGAACAACTAATTTTGCAAGAGGTTCACGAGCTTTTTCAGTTCCTTTACCGGTCATTGCAGTCATTGCAACTTTTTCTAAGGTTTCAGTATCAATATCGCTAATTGCAATCTCATCTAAAATTTCTTGAGCTTTTTCAGCAGCTTGTCTGTATCCCATTGCAATAATGGTTGGGTGAATATCCATATCTAATAATTCTTCAGATTGTTTTAATAATTCTCCTGCAATGATAACAGCAGTAGTAGTTCCGTCTCCTACTTCATCTTCTTGTGTTTTTGCTACTTCAACAAGCATTTTTGCTGCAGGATGGTCGATATCCATTTCTTTTAAGATAGTAACTCCATCGTTAGTTACTACAATATCTCCAAGTCCGTCTACTAACATTTTATCCATACCTTTTGGACCTAATGTAGTTCTTACGGTTTCAGCTAAAACTTTAGCAGCTAAAATATTATTTCTTTGTGCATCTTTACCTAATAACCTGTTAGTACCTTCAGGTAAAATGAATATTGGTTGACCTTGTTGTGCCATAATTTCACCTCAATATTTAAAATAATTCTTATAATCATTATCTAAATAGAATTATCTAATTAGACTTTAATTTTGCTTGATGTTTGTATTTAGAGAATATAACCATTTCATTCAATCATTTTAATACTATAACATAATGGTTTATACCCTTGTTAGTTTTTTTAAAAAAATTTAAAAAATTATCTAAAAATAAACATCTACATATAGAAGTGGGTTAGAGGTTATATAAATACTTTACGGTTAAAAGTAAATTTTTGTAACTAAAATAATTTATCATGATTTTCAATGATTATTATTTTATTTTCAGATTAAAAATATAGATTCCTTATCATATTTCTTTTTTCACGATTTAAGGAAATATTGTCCCTTTATTCTATTGAATCAATAAATTTAACTAATAAAATATCTCAGAATTTAATAATTTTTTTTAAAGATTAATATCTGATTTCTATTTCTTGGGTGACTATTATAAAATATATTAATCATCCTATGGAATTGTTAATTTAAAATCATTTTTAATTTTCAATGTATTGTAAAATTTTTATGAATCTAATTTTTTATTTAATTTCCTTAAAAAACATATAATTTTATATGTTTAAAAAACTTATAATATATTAATATAAATATTTAGTTAATTTTTTAGCTAAGATATATAACTTAAATTTCAAGATTTTTTAATAAATTATAATGATATTATTTTAAATAGTTGAATAATGATTAAAACTTTATGGAATTTTAATTTGATTTAATTTATTTGTAAAACGGTGTGATTTTATGGTAGGAATCGTAGGTTATGGTGCTTATGTACCTTCTTATAGGATTAAGGTTGAAGAAATTGCTAAAGTATGGGGTGATGAACCTGAACAATATAAGAAAGGTTTAGTTGTTAACGAAAAATCAGTACCTGCTCCTGATGAAGATGCTGTTACTATTGCAGTTATGGCTGCTAGAAATGCAGTAAGAAGAGCTCAAATAGATCCTAAAGATATTGGATCAGTATATGTTGGATCTGAATCCCACCCATATGCAGTTAAACCAACTGCTACTATTGTTGCAGATGCAATTGATGCAACTCCAAATTTAACTGCCGCAGATTTAGAATTTGCTTGTAAAGCAGGAACTGCAGGTATTCAGATGAATATGGGTTTAGTTGGATCTGATATGATTAAATATGGTTTAGCTATCGGTGCAGATACTTCCCAAGGTGCACCTGGTGATGCATTAGAATATACTGCATCCGCTGGAGGAGCTGCTTATATAATTGGTAAGGAAAATACAATTGCAGATATTACAAGAACCTGCAGTTTTACTACAGATACTCCTGATTTTTACAGAAGAGAAGGTCAGACTTATCCTTCACATGGTGGAAGATTCACCGGTAAACCTGCATATTATAGACATGTATTTGGTGCAGCAAAAAGAATGTTGGAAATGTCCGAGACTAGTGCGGAAGATTATGATTATTGTTGTTTCCACCAACCTAATGGTAAATTCTATATTAGAGCTGCTAGAACCTTAGGATTTAAACCAGAACAATATGAACAAGGTTTATTAACACCTTATATTGGTAATACCTATTCTGGTGCTGTTCCTTTAGGTTTATCACATATTTTAGATATTGCAAAACCTGGAGATAAAATATTTGTAGTAAGTTATGGTTCAGGTGCTGGTAGTGATGCATTCACTATTGAAGTGAATGATAGAATTGATGAAGTTAGGGATTTAGCTCCTAAAACTGATGATTATCTTAATGAGAAACATTATGTTGATTATGCAGTTTATGCTAAATATAAAGGTAAAATTAGAATGTCATAGGAGTGTATTACAATGAGAGATGTAGCAATTATAGGAGTTTCACAAACAAAATTTGGAGAATTATGGGATTCATCATTTAGATCCCTTGTTGCAGATGCTGGTATTGAAGCTATTGTAGACTCTAATATTGGTGGAGATGATATTGATGCAATGTATGTTGGTAATATGTCATCTGGTTTATTTGTAAACCAAGAACATATTGCATCACTTATATCTGACCATATGGGTTTAAATCCAATTCCATGTACAAGAGTTGAGGCAGCATGTGCATCCGGAAGTCTAGCATTAAGACAGGGTATTTTAGCTGTGGCTTCAGGATATCATGATGTGGTTGTATCTGCTGGTGTTGAAAAAATGACTGATGTTGTTGATGCTACACCTGCTATTGCAACAGCTTCTGATGTGGAATGGGAAGCTCAGCAAGGTGCAACTTTCCCTTCATTATATGCAATGATTGCAAAAAGACATATGTATGAATATGGTACTACAAGAGAACAACTTGCAGAATTTGCAGTAGTTGCTCATCACAATGCATCTAACAATCCTAGGGCACAGTTCCCATTTGAGATTACCGTGGATAAGGCATTAAACTCAACAATGGTTGCGGATCCTTTAACTTTATTCGATTGTTCACCTGTTTCTGACGGTGCTGCTGCTGTTGTTTTATGTCCGGCTGAGGATGCTAAGAAATATACTGATACTCCAATTTATGTAAAAGCTTCACAACAGGCTTCAGGTACTATTGCACTTCATGATAGAAGGGATATGACTACTATTGATTCTACTGTTTATGCTTCAAGAAAAGCATATAAACAAGCTGGAGTAACTGTAAAGGATATAGATCTTGCAGAGGTACATGATTGTTTCACAATCAATGGTTTACTTGCTGTTGAGGATTTAGGATTCTGTAAGAAAGGTGAAGGTGGAAAAGTTATTGCAGATGGTCAAACAAGAATTGATGGTGATCATCCAATTAACCCATCAGGTGGTTTAAAAGCTAGAGGTCACCCATTAGGTGCAACTGGTCTTGCTCAGGCAGCTGAGGTTGTATGGCAATTAAGAGGAGAAGCTGGAAAACGTCAAGTAGAAGGTGCAGAACTCGGACTCACTCATAATGTAGGTGGTACCGGAGGTACCTGTGCTGTACATATTTTAGGTGTTGACCCTAACTAAACACTTCCCTTTTTTATTTTCTTTTTTTTTTGATTATTTTTAGATTATTAAAACACTTTTTCTGGTTTTCAATTGTTTATTCTAGATTACTTTTTCCTCCTATTTTTTGACTTTTTGATTTCTAACTATACAATTGGCCTATTCTTACTTTCAATTTCTTTTTAATTTCCATTTCTATATTGGATTATTTTTATTTTTTCCTATTTTCATTTATTTAATCCTTATCTTTCTTATTTTAGGTAATCTATTACTTTTATATTATTTGGATGGTTTTAATATTGTTTATAAAATTTATTTTTTTTTTTTAATTTTTAAAAAGCTTTATATAATATGATGTTAAAATTCATCTATAAAACTGATTATTCAGTCATTTTTTATTAATATTAAAAAGGTGATATTATGGTAAACAATTTAGTTGCATATTTCTCATGTACTGGTACCAGTAAAAATGCCGCTATTAAATTGGCAAATGTTGTTGATGGAGATTTATTTGAAATCCTTCCAGAAACACCTTACTCCTCAGATGATTTGGATTATAGGAATCCTGAAAGTCGTAATGTTAAAGAGAGGGATGGTAAGGAAATTCCGAAGGTATCTACAAAGGTAAATGACATGGATCAATACGATACGGTTTATTTGGTATTTCCAATATGGTGGTATGTGGCACCTAAGATAATCAATAGTTTCCTTGAAGAATATGATTTGTCCGGTAAAAGGATTGTTGTATCCTATACCTCAGGTGGAAGTAGCCTTGGAAACACTATTCCGGAACTTGAACCATCTGCACCAGGTGCAGAATTTATTCCGGGAGTAAGATTCAGCTCCTCTGATTCTGAGGAGGATATTAAGTCAAAATTAAACCTCTAAGATATAGGGGCACTGTTAAAAAATAGAATTAAAACTTTCTATTTTAACTTATTTTTCCAACTTTTATTTTTTTTATTGTTTGTTTAATTTTTATATAGGTATTTTTATTTTTTAATAAAATTTTATACACAGTTTAATATATTGTATAAAAAACTCCTATCTTTTTCCATTTAAAATAAACACATTTATATATGATGATTTTTAATATTATCATTCTATGAATACATAAAATTTGTGAGGTATTCAAAATGGAAATTCAAAGAGCTGAATATAATGACATAGAAGAAATTTTGGATTTACAATATAAGGCATTTATAACTCAGGCTAGAAAGACTAGGGATTATTCCATAGAGCCTCTTCATCAAACAGTATCAAATGTACAAGAGGAGTTTGATAATGGTTTGATTTTAAAAGCTACTGATGATGAGGGCAAAATAATAGGTTCTGTTAGAAGTGTAATTGAGGACAATACAGTTCATATTAGTAAGTTGTTTGTTGATCCTAAATTGAAAAACTGTGGATTGGGTAGTACTTTACTTAATACTATTGAAGCAGAATCTAATGCAGAAAGAGCAGAGTTGTTTACAAATTCCTTATGCACCAAAAATATAAGTTTCTATAAGAAGAATGGTTACACTCCATATAAATTTGAATATATGCCTGAATTGGCTTTAAAGTTCGATTTCATATTTCTTGAAAAATATCTAACTTAATTATTATTTTTATTATTTTTTTATCTTTATTTTAAATTGGCTAGAAATGGAATATTTATTTTTAAAGTTGGCTTAAATTAAATTTTAATTTTAAAAAATTTTTTAGTCAGTTTTTTCTAATTTTTCAATTTTTTTTAAAATCTATAATTTTTATATATTATTAATTTATAATATTATCATATTAAGATTTATTTATAAAAGGTTGATTATTTTGAAAGATAAAGAGAAAAGGATACTTTTATCTGCAATAGAACTATTTTCTAAAAATGGTTATGGTAATACTACTACAGCAAGTATTGCAGAAAAGGCTAATGTAGGTGCAGGTACTTTATTTATTTATTTTCCAACAAAATTAGACCTCTTCCATCAGGCCCTTTTATATGCCAATAAAGACTTTATTGATTATGTTAAGGATTTAAATGAGAAAAAAGATTTTAAAAGGGGAATGATTGAAGTATGGGATAGGATGGTTGACTATGCATTGATGAAACCATATGAATATAGTTTCATTGTTCAATCTAAAGAATCCGCATTGGTCAATGAAGACTTTGAGGAAGAATTATTTAATCAAGGTAAATTCTTCTCAAAGGTTTATAATAAATTCCAATCAAAGGGTGAAGTTAAAGAACCTTTCGAATTATTTAGTATTTTCATGTTTCATGATGTTACAGCAACTGTAAACTTTATTAATGATAATCCTGACATGGATGTAGATAAGATTAAAAGGATCGGTTTTGATTTCCTATGGAAGGGAGTTAGTCTTAAGGATGATTAATTTCGTGTAATTATTCCTAAAACTTTTTCCAGCTTTAATTTTTCTATTGTTTTCAGCTATTTTTTACTAGGTCTAATAATAATATTTATATATATTATATTTTAATATTAGATTACTGAGTATTTAGTCAGTATTATAAAATATATGATTTTAATAAGGTATGTGATTTTATGAAACTTTTTGGTATGGGCTTAATGAGGTTGCCTCTTTCAGATGAGAATGATTTAACTAGCATAGATCAAGAACAGGTTAATCAGATGGTGGACGAATATATTGAAAAGGGATATAATTATTTTGATACCGCTTATCCTTATCATGAGGGACTGAGTGAAGTGGCATTAAGAAAAGCAGTTATTGAGAGATATCCCCGTGAAGATGTAATTATTGCAGATAAATTGCCTATGTTTTCTATTGAGAAGAGGGAACAATTAGAACCAATCTTCAATGAACAGTTGGAAAGATGTGGTGTCGATTATTTTGATTATTATATGTTACACAATGTTTCTACATGGACAAGGAAAGCTGTAGAAAATACTGATGCTTTTCAATTTATAGTGGATAAAAAGAGGGAAGGTAAAATTAAGCATATTGGAATTTCATTACACGACAAATCTAAATTCCTTAAAAAGATATTAGATGAACATCCTGAGATTGAATTTGTACAATTGCAAGTTAATTATCTTGATTGGGATAGTGATTCAATAGAGGCAAGGAAATGTTGTAATTTGGTAAAAGAGTATGGTAAGGAACTTATTATAATGGAACCTATTAAAGGTGGAATGTTGGTAAATATTCCTAGTTCTGTAGACTCCTTATTTAAAAGATATAATCCTGATATCAGTCCAGTTGAATGGGCATTTAAGTTCTGTTCTGGTTTGGATCCTATGGTTATTTTGTCCGGTGTAAGTAGTATTGAACAAATGAGGGATAACCTTAATATCTTTGAGAATATTAAGCCTTTAACATTAGATGAGTCTTATATGATAGGTGAGGCATCTATTTTAATTAATAATGATGTGGTTATTCCATGTACTGATTGTAATTATTGTATTCCCGCATGTGAACATAATATTCCAATACCAAAATATATTAGATTATACAATGATTCAAAAAGGGAAGGCGTCGATGCAGCTAACGCTCCAATATATTATACAACTCTTTCAATGGGTGAAGAGTTTGGCTCTGCTGCAGACTGTGATGCCTGTGGTGAATGTACTAAATTATGTCCACAGAACATTAAAATCGCTAAATGGCTTGAAAAGATCAATGAAGAGTTTGGATCAGGTGTATCCCTTTAAATGAAATTATTTTTATAGTTTCATTATTTTTTTATTTTTTTCTGGTTTAGATTTTATTTTGATTATTTTTTTGTTCTTGTAATTTTTTTTAATTTAGAAATTTAAAAATAGGAATTATTTTTTTTTTTTATTTGAATTATTGGATTTATTATAAATGATTTAAAAAAAAGTTTAAAAAATAATTATAAGAATTATTTTTTTTTAACGTTAATCTAGTTTTGATAGTTTACATTCTGTTTGTTAATTAAAGGATATGAAATTAAACTCTCAGAATCCAAATCCTCTTTATGCATATCGACTGCATTAATCTGGCTGTTTTCATAGGTTCTATAATAATAGATTCCCTTATCTGTATTTACACATGAGGAATAAATAGTGATTTCATATTTATCCGGTTCTTCAATAAATGCAAGGCCTCTTTGTTGTTCAACTGATCCAAGAATGTGGAAGAACTGACTAACACTTTCAAGTTCATCTTCACTGGATAGTGAATTCATTTTGGTGAAACTTGCTTTTACAAAACGGGACATTGAGGATAAATCCCCAGGTAAACCTAAACCTCCCATTCCCCGACTATATGCCATTAAATCTAAATCATCACTAAATGTGTTATCTGGTGTTTTACTGGATAAGTATCTATAATTATTTAAATTGAATAACTGTTTATCAAATGGGGGATTGTTTGTTAAAACACCTACCGGGTTGTCATAAACCTTAAGGCCCTCTTCAACTGTCTCAACGGTTATGGATTCATTTCTATCTGAAATGATCCAATGAAGTGATGAGTTTGGAAGCTCGTCTGAAAACTGAATATTAACAATATTGAGATTTTCTAAGAGTTTTCTTGCTTCTTTAACATCTTTGCACTGTGATAAAATCCAAGGAATAAATTCAAAAGATGCAACATTGGTTTTATTTTCATCTATCTCTTTATAGTCTGCAAAATCTGTGAAATTTAAACCAGCTACACTTAATCCCTTTTCATTTGTAGCATCATAATATAATGGATAGGTTTCAATACCTGCTGTAATTCCAATAAACGCATAATGATTGTTTATTGTATCTTCAACCCTAAATTCTAAAGGATAATTTCTTGGAGTTATGGTTATCTTCTCATTGTATGATAGTTCATAGTCAAAATTACGTCCAAAATAATGATCTTTTGATAAATAGTTTGCTGCAGTACACATTGTCTTTCCTCACTAATTGATTATAACTTTAATATTGTATTTATTTTAATTCAGTAATTAATATTTTCCATATTCTTGTTTTTTTATTTATATTTCTTAAACTTTTATAATTTATTTTTAATATTTAAATTTGATTTAAATCTCATTTTTTCTTTAATATTGATAAAAAATAATGTTTTATGATAATATTTTTATATTTATATGTCTAGAGATCAAATCTTATATTTAATTTTTTATAAACTTTGTTTGATATATTATAAACCTTGTTTAATATTTGTGGAGTGTATAAATTATTTGTATATTAATCGGTTTTAATGAATTATTTAATGTTTATTTTTATTTATAAGTATACATTTTTATTTAATTGTCTGAATATTAAATTTATAAAAAACTTATATAGTATAAACAATAAAATTTTGATTTAGGTATTAAAAATATTATTTTTAAGGTTTTGTTACAAATTTTTTTTTTAGTTAAATGGGGATGTTCATGAAATATGAATATAAAGATAAAGAAGATTTAATGAAATATGTTAAGCCATTTTTCAATGTTCATTTAGCTGTTAATGACCAGGTTAATGAGATTATTTCTTTTTTGGGTATTACATGGAAAGATCGTAAAGTTCAGTATGAAGATAATTTTTATAACCTATTTGAAATAGATGGGGATATTATAGAAAAATCCGGTTGGGACGAATTTATAGACATTTTAATTAGTAGATTTATTGATTATAATGATTTTAATGTTTCTATACGTGAATTATTAAGAGATTTAAAGGACTCTAAGTTCCAATCTGCTTTTATGAATAATATTTTTTATGATACTGGTGACTTGATTCTTTGTTTACAAATATATTTTTCAAATATTATTATTGATGGTGAACCTTCATTACTAATAGTTGTTTTACATGATGAGGGAGTTATTAAAGATAAATTGGAACTAATTGAAACTTCTAATCAGAAAGATTTATTACTTAAAGAAGTACATCATAGAGTTAAAAATAATTTACAAATCTTAAATAGTTTAATTAATTTGCAACAAAGATTTGGATACGATGATAGTGAAGTTATTGAATCTATGAAACTGTTTATTTCATCAATGTCAATTGTACATGAAAAACTTTACTCCGGTGATGTATTTGGCTGTGTAAATTTATCTAGTTTTTTTAAGCAGTTTAAATCTCTTTTTTTAGATTTATATTCTCCTTGGAAAATTGACTTTAAGTATGATATTGATGAGGATTTAAATCTGGATATACAATCAATCATGCCATTTTCATTAGTTTTAAATGAATTAATTATAAACACAATTAAATATGCATTTCCTGATGATTTTGAAGGCAAAAAAGAAATTTATTGTAGCTTAAAAGGTGAAAATGATGTTCTTCTTTTCAGTTATAAAGATAATGGTATAGGTTTACAGGGAAAATCATCTAAAGACTCCTTGGGTAAGATTCTTATAAATTCTTTAACTAGACAAGTTGGTGGAGATCTTGAAATTATTGATTCTGATAAAGGGTTTGCCTGTGAAATCAGGTTCCCTTATGATGATATTTGATTTGTTGGGGGTGTTATAATAACAACAATATTAGTCATAGAAGATGAGGCAATAATCTCCTTGGATTTATGTTTCAAATTAAAAGATAAAGGTTTTACTGTTTATCATTCAGATGATTATTATGATGCGTTAAAAATCATTTCTGATAAGAAACCGGATTTAATTATCACTGATTTAAAACTTAAATCTGGATTTGTTGGAATTGATATTTATAATAAGTTTAAAGATGATGGTTATAAATTTATTATTATTTCTGGAACTAATCATGATAAGAAACTTGATGATTTCATTAAATCCGAAAATCTAATTTTTGTCAATAAACCTTTCGTTTTTGAAGATCTATTTGATAAGATTAATGAACTTTTAAATAAGTAATTTTTTACTTATTTTTTTTTTAATTACATTAAATTGATTTTTTAACTTTATTTTGATGATTTTATTAGTTTTTTTCTATTTTTTTATTATCTGTAAGTAATTACTCTATTTTTTAATTATTCTTAAAACAAATAAACTCTTTTTCTAGTTATTGTATTTTTCTTTCAGTTTCATTTAATTTAAAAAAGGTTTTTTTCTAGGGTTGTTAATTTAATTTTTATCAATTTTTTTTATAATTTTTGTAACTGTTTAATTATTTTTGTTTTTAAAATGAGTTTATATACTCTAATATGTAATTTATTAAAAAATTAAATAGATAAATATTTAAATAGAAATCTATATATTAATATTGTAAATTTATTTATTATATCTGATTTAAATGTTTTTTATGAAAATATTCTTTAAAATAAACGATTTTAATTCAAATTTTCTTTAAAGCTTAAATTAAATCATTTTTAAGAATATAACTTTTCAAATACTTTTATTAATAATAAGATATATTTAAGCGGAATGTATTTTATTATTAATTTAGGTCATTGATTGATTAGATGTAATTTTTTTCAAATATATATTTAAACAATCATTTAAAAAATTAATATATTTTTTAAGATTTGATTAATATTATTTGTTTTTCAAAGTTTGATTTTTTTAATTTTTCATTTTCATCTTCTTTAAAAATAATCTTTCATATTCTGATAGGGTTAAATCTTAAAATTTATAAATAATATTTTTTTTTAAAATGTTGTTGGAAGGATATTTATGAAAAATACTATATTGATTGTAGAAGATGAGTCAATTACGGCACTGGATTTAAAATTTACATTGGAAGAGTTGGGTTATGATGTTGTAGGCATAGCTGATAATGGTAAAGATGCAATTAATCTTGCAGCGGAATTATCACCAGATTTAACTATTATGGATATTCATCTAAAAGGTGAGATGACTGGTATTGATGTTTCCAAAAGGCTTTCAGAACTTAATTTGCCTTGTATTTTTCTAACTGCATACTCTGATGATAATACTTTTAATGAAGTCTTGGAAAGCTCTTCCTATGGCTTTATTACAAAACCCTTTAATAAACGTACGATTGGTCTAAATGTTGACTTTGCAATTAAACGTTCTAAAGTTGATGCTGAAAAACTTAATATGGCTCAGGGTTTTGTAAAAGGTAAATAAATTTTTTTTAGTTTTTTTTATTTTTTGAAGGATTCAAGAAAAATATTTTTTTTTTTAAAATTGATATCTCTTTTTTTTAAGCAAATTGTATTTCAAATGAAGTGATTGTTTCAATCCTAAAATTTTTAAAACCTTATTTTTGTAAAATATAAAACTTTAATTACTTTATTAAATATAATTATATAAATATATTTTTTAAATAAATCTAATAATATAAATGAAATTTCCTGTTTTATTATTGGAATAATTTAATTTAATTTAATTTAATATTATTTGTTATTTTTAATAGGGTTCACTACAATTTAAATTTTTACATATGGAATTCTACTTGAAATACAAAATTATCTATTATAAGGTCCTTTTTATGAATATTTGTTAGTTTTTAGCCAACCACTGATAAAAATTAGATTTTTTCTATAATTGCTTTATTAATGTTAAGTATTTTAAAGATTTAATAGTATTTTTTTCAATTGATTTAATATGGTTTTTCATTTTTAATGGATCTATTTATTTAAATAAAAAACTAAAAGGAGGTGTAATATTGGATAAAGATAGGGATATTGTTGTTGCAGACAGGGATATGAACAATAAAGGTATTGATGTCGATGATGATGTTAGTAAGGGTACTAACAGTATAAATGATGATGATCTTGTTAGTGCAGATGGGGATGTTGATAATGGTGCTAGTGGTATAAATGATAATGATACAGTTAATATGGATGGTACTGATGATGATGTTATTTATCAAATAGCTAATAATGAAATCTTATCATTAAATAATGCAAATAAGACAGATGATTTGGCTATAACTGTCTATAATGGTAATAATGGTTTAGTTACTGAAAAACAGCATGAAAGGATTCCAACTGTATATGTTGTTTCTAAAAGTAATATAGCTATTGATAATATTAAAAAAACGGTAAATTCTGAACATTATATCTTCTTAGGCGTTTCTGATAATAGTGAGGAGGCCCTTTACTTTATTGAAGAAAACACTCCGGATATCGTATTTTTGAGTTTAGATATCTATGGTAAATTTAATGGTGAAGAGTTAGGTAAACTTATCAATAAATTGGATATACCCATAATCTATATCTTTAATTTAGATGATGATCTAGGTTACAGTAGTTTTATAGAAACGAATTATGGTTTTGTCTTTGAAGATTATTCTCCTGAAGAGATTAAATTTGTTATTAAAGTTGCCCTTAAAAAACATGAATCTAATGTTAAATCTGTAATTAATGTTAAATCTAAGATGACTGAGAAGAATGTGGAATTGGGGATTGAAAAACTATATTCCACTTTGCTTCTAGTGCTTTCTGTAATCCTTATTGCAGATGGTATTATATCCCGTAATGTAACATTCCTTCAATGGATTATATTTATCCCTTCTGTGATGATGATATTTTTAGCAATTGTGAGTCTATTTAAAATGACTGAGCCAACTCCATATGAGATACCTCCTTTTGTTTCCGTTATTATTCCGGCACATAACGAACAATACACTATCGAATCAACTGTTAGAAGCATTGGAGGCATGGATTATAATTATAAAGGTAAATCTAACTTTGAGATTATTGTTGTAAATGACGGTTCTGAGGATAAAACCGGTGAAATCTTATCTGATTTTAAGAAGGAAATCCCTAATTTGAGAATAATTACTCGTAGACCACCTAAAGCAGGTAAAGGTAAAGGGTTTGTACTTAACGATGCCCTTTCATTGGCTAATGGATCTGTTGTAGGGGTATTTGATGCAGATACCCAGGTACATCCCGATTTTTTAGAGAAATTGATGCCATATCTAAACGATCCTAAGATACAGGGTGTTCAGTCACGTGTAAGGATGTATAATAGAGATACGAATTTCCTAACTAATATGCAGGATGTGGAATTTGCAGGTTTTGGAAATATACTTAGGGCTAAGGACAATCTTAAGTTTAACGGGTTTCTTGGTGGAAATGGTCAGTTTGTTAAAAAAGATGCTATTATTAAATCTGGAAAATGGGACGGATTTGCTGTTACTGAGGATTTAAATTTAAGTGTTAAGATATTGATTAATGGTGGTGAGATTAGATATTGTCCGGAAGTTGCTGTTTATCAGGAGGCTGTCGATAATTGGGGTGACTTCATGAGACAAAGGGTTCGCTGGGCTATGGGTAATTTTGAAACATTGTTTGTGTATTTTTCAAGAATTCTTACCTGTAAATTACCTCTCTTTAAAAAAATAGGTATCATTTCACATATCAGTAATTATGCATTTAATTTATTCATTTTCGTTGGTTTTATTATATTTATCGTAAATATAATTGCATGGTTTATACTACATATTCCGACTGTAATACGTATGGAGGCACCTTTGATAATCGGTTTTATCTCAGCTATCGGATTTTTCCCGGGAATAACCATTGCACTTTTACGTGATGATAAGAAATTTAAAAGATTTATTATAGACTTGGTTGAATATTGGCTTTATTGTTTCCACCTGATTCCATTGTTCTTTAAAACAATGTGGGTTATGATTACAAGGGCTGAGAGAAGATGGACTAAAACCTCTCATAAAGGTATGGAAGATGAGGAAGAAGATAATTAATATTTTTAGAGGTGAATAAATGAGAAAAAAAGACATGTTGATCAGTTTTATTATAGTTATAATGTTTCTTTATGTGATTGCTAATTTAAGCACGGTTAATAGTATTTTATCCTGGGGTACTGAGAATAGAATTACTTTTGGTGATAGTACCGTAAACGTTCCACAGGCATGGAATACCACAAAACAGGTAAATTGGACAGATAAGGCTAAAACCAATAATTCCATTACTAACCGTTATGTTGTATGGGATTTGTGGGATGATTGGCCAGAAGGCTGTATAACGTCCGTGTCCGAGAAGAAATTAGCTCATTTGGAACATGGTAATTATAAGGTTTTAAATACCAGTACCGTTGATTTAGGTGGAAATAATGTATCCCGTCAGTATTTTATGAATCCCTCAAGGGGACCTAAAACGAATAATAGTAATATCGGTGTAACCTATATTTTCACAATGGAGGATAGGAATTACTCCGTACAAATCCATTATTTTACAAAACATGATTATAATAATTCTTCCTATAGAAAGGAATTAGATGATCGTATGGAGGATTTTATATCAAATATTCACAATAAACATTATGACGGTTTCTTCTCAGGTTTAAACAAGATTATACATTTTGTTGCAGGTAGATTAAACATTAAATTAGATTTTTAATTTTTTATTTTTAAAAGCTATTTTAAAGTTGGCATATGTAATTCAATTAAAAATGATTGGTTTTAAACATAAACCTTTTAAAGTTTCATTTCTATTTTTTTTTAAAATTTTAACTTTTTTTTAATTTTATTATTTTACTGTACATATTTTATCTATTTTTTTTAAATTTTTAAAATCTATTTTTATGGTGTTTAAATTGTTTTTAGATATTTATCTTTATTTGTTTATTTTTAATATTTATTAGAATACGTTAAATTTATGTTTTAGAAAGTATAAATAAACAATAGTAAATATTATACTTTAAGATAGAATATTGACTTTAATTAAATACTTTTTTATTATTTCACGTGATTTTATACATTTCTATAGAATTGTGTTATAATTTTAATTTATTTAACTTTAGATTTAATAAATCAACTTATTAATTTAATATTTACTTAAATTGTTTAGAATTTTAATTCTAATAATTTTAGATATTTTAAAGATAAGAACAAATTTTAAAAGCTTCATTTATTTTTAAAATAATTATAAATTTATAAGGGGCGTAATTATTTTAAAGAATAAAACATTTGCTTTATTGTTTTTATTTACTCTTCTTGTAATTTCTGTAGGGGCGGTTTCTGCTGCAGATAATAATACTAATTTAAATAATGTGTCAGATTCACAATATGCTACATCCACTGTCAGTAATGATACAAATCTTAATCTAGAAGATCCCCAAGGTAATCAATCCAATGTTTATTATGTAGGGGGAAATACTACAACTGATGGTGATGGAAGTGTTGATAATCCTTATAATAATTTAAAGCAAGCATTAGATTCTAGTAAAAATGGCGATACAATTATTATTAATGATGGGATTTTTTCTGGTGAAAATAATACAAATTTAGTTATTAGTAAATCTTTAACTCTTAAAGCTGCTGAAGGTGCTACTCCTATATTTAATGGTCAATCTAAAAATAGAATATTTGTAATTCAATCACCAAATGTAACTTTAGACGGTTTAACCTTCGTAAATGGAAATGTTCCTAATTATGGTGGAGCATTATTGATTCAAAATAGTAATACGAATATTAGAAATTGTACTTTTAGAAATTGTTATGCTAATGCCGGAGGTGCAGTATTCATTTATCCAAGTGTAAGCAATACTGTCTTTAAAGACACCTGCATTGAAAGGTGTCAGGCTACATATGGTGGTGGAGTATATTTATATGATAGTTCAGTAAACAATACTGTCTTTGATAATACCACATTTAGAAATTGTTATGCTGGTTTAGCAGCTGCAATTTATAATAAGGGAAGCAACACTAAGATTATCAATTCTACATTTAATAAATCTAGGGCTACTGATGGTGGATCAATATTTAATGATAAAAAATCATCAAATCTATTGATTAATGGTTCTAGTTTTAATAATAATGTAGCTGATGATCAAGGTGGTGCTATATATGCTGGTGGTAGTACCAATCCTATAACCATTGTAAATTCCAATTTCACAAATAACATTGCATATGACAATAGTGTTATGGGTGGTGGTGCATTATTATTAAATGGTATTGGAAACAAGATTATCAATTCTACCTTCTCAAATAATATGGCATATGAGAAAGGTGGTGCAATATTATTTACTAGATCTAATAATTCAGTAATTAATTGTACATTTGATAATAACTCTGCTGTAAGAGGTGGAGCTATTGCATACCGTGCATATGTTGATGAGGCTATAGAAAATAACACTATAATTGGTTCTGTTTTCACCAATAATGGAAAAGATGTAATTAATAACACTAACTCTTCATTTACTAAAGGTGGAGCTGTATATGCTTTTGCAAATAACACCCAAATCATAAACAGTAGTTTTGATAACAATTCTGCTATTATGGGTGGTGCGGTACTATTCAGTCCTAACAGTACCAATAACAATATTGAGTCATCAAATTTCACTAATAATAAGGCTGTTTATTATAATGGTGGTGCCGTTGTTAGTGGAGGTACAAATGACAGTATAAGCGATTCTAAATTTATAAACAATACTGCTCAAAATTATGGTGGAGCAATAAGTATGAATAATATAACTGTTGTTAATTCCACTTTTGAAAACAATAATGCTAAAATTGGTTCAACAATTTATTCAATCAACTCTACAATTGTTAACTCCAGTTTTAGTAATGATGATATTTCAGAAGACGATAAAGCAATTGTTGCTTTAAACAAGATTGATATTATTAATTCTAATAGCTCTTCTTTAAAGATCTTGTCTTATAATAACGATAGAATTGTTAATGGTAATTATAGTGAAAATCAATCAACCTTTGATAACGGTTATCTTGGTTACTGTGCAGAACAATTCTCTGATTCTCTTATAGACGGTGTTGTTTTTGATAATTATACAATATTCAACAGGTTAAATGGAGAAGACATCTCAGATTTACTTAAAATATTAGTTTATGAATATTACAATGGTACATCATTACAAAGTGAGTTAAACATTTTAACTGATGGCGATTATTTAAACAGTAATAATACAATGATTCAGGATGTAGTTTCTAAATATAATTCAGGTTTAAGAATTAACAGCTCTAACAATGTTAAAGTCTTAGACAACGGAACATTTAGGATTTATGATTTCAAATTCCTTATAACACCTCAAGGAACCCAAAATTCATTTTTATTCCGTTTATCTGAAGGTGCTAATGAAACAGTTGTCAAGGAAACACTTACACCTGTTGTATTTAATGGAAACGATGCTAAATTCAATATTACTGTTATGAATAATGGAAATTGTAATTTAACTGGAATCTTTGTTCGTGATAATGATTTCAGTAATGGTTTAATCTATAAATCATTTGAATCCAAATATAATTGGACATATCATCCTGAAAATAATACTTGGATATTAAATGATACTCTTGAACCAAACCAAACTGCAGATTTAATTATTATATTTACTACAAACAAATCAGGTATATTGGTAAATAATGTTAGTTCTGGAGTTGGAAATTATGTTTTCAGTAATTCTTCAAATAATACTACTGCTTATACTCCTAATATGACTGTTGTTAAGATAGCAAATAATCCAAATGTATTTGTAGGTAATTTAACCTCATTTACTATTGTTGTTACTAACACTGGTGATTATAACTTAACCGGTGTTTATGTTGTGGAATCCAATTATACAGGTTTAAACTATGTAGGTTTCAATGGTGACAATTGGGTTAAAAATGATAATGTCTTTACCTATTTAAACACTTTAGGTATCGGCCAATCAGCTAACTTTACAGTTATATTTAATACAGTTAAACCTGGAAATTATACAAATATTGTTATTGCAGGTTCTAATGAAACTGTTAATATAACTACAAACAATACAACTAGTGTTAAAGAAAATAAAACAGATAATAACACTAATCACACTAATAATAAAACCAACAAAAACAACCACAGCAATACGGTTGATCATAATAGTGAAAAGAATTTAACTGGTATAGCTCAAGGAACTCCAGCAACTGGTCTTCCTATAGTGGCATTCTTAATTGCTTTATTATGCCTATTGATTCCAAGAAGAAGAAAATAAAATTTAAATTTTTTATTTAGACAATTCTTGTCTTTTTTTCTTTTTTTTAAGGGTTTTTAACTAATTTTTCTAAAAACATATAAAGCATGTTTTAATTTAAGCATGATATAAATGGAATCTTTTTTTTTAAATTTTAATCATAATCTCCCTTTATGGATTTGTTTTTTAATTTTGAATTTTTAAATAGTCATATCTTTTATTGATTTCTTTTGTAAGGGATTATTCCTTTGAATTTTTGAATTTTTAAATAATTATATTAAGTGTAACTAATAAAATAAAATTAATATTATTATATGATAAATTGAGGGAGTGAATATTGTATAAACGATTAATCTAAGTAGTTAAATATTAGAATTCTTATTTATTTTGTTTTAGAATATTATCTAAATTAATGGTTTTAGAAATTCATTATTTATAAAACACTTTAATAATATTAAGCTTTTAAATTATTTTATGGTGATTTGATGATAGAAAACAATATATGTCTATTAACAGATAGTTATAAGATTACACACCACTATTTCTATCCAAAAGGTACTGAAAAAATCTATTCATATCTTGAAAATAGAACCGGAGCGGAATTTAATAAAACAATCTTCTATGGTTTGCAATATATTCTTAAGAAATACCTGGTGGGAGATATTGTAACTGAAGAGAAGGTTGAAGAAGCAAATGAGATTATGAAGGTTCATCTTGGAGATGGAATATTTAATTATGACGATTGGATGTACATTGCAAGGGAACTTGACGGTAAACTTCCAATTGAGATTAAGGCGGTTCCTGAGGGAACTCCTGTAAATGTAAGCAATGTTTTAATGACAGTCGAAAATACTGATAAACGTTGTTTCTGGTTAACAAACTATCTTGAACCATTACTCCAGCAGGTATGGTATCCTTCAACCGTTGCAACATTGTCTGCAGAGGTCAAGAAATTATGCGATTTTTATCTTGATGTAACCGGATCTTCTAAGGATAATCTTCCATTCATGTTACACGATTTCGGATACCGTGGTGCCAGTTCCACTGAATCTGCAAAATTATGTAGTTCTGCACATTTGCTTAGCTTTGCCGGCACTGATACCTTAGTTGCACTTACAGTTCCACCTAATTATTATAATACTCCTGAAATTGAAGGTTTTTCAGTTCAAGCAACTGAACATAGTGTAATGACATCACAAGGTCCTGATAATGAGTTAAACCAGGCAATAAATGTAGTTAGAAGTGCACATGACGGTGTCTTGTCAATGGTAATTGACAGTTATGACTATAAGAACTTTTTAAGAAATGCTTGCTTTGATGGATATCAGCTCAATAGTGAGATTAAGAAATTTTTAGATAGAAAAGAAGGGAATAAAATTGTTTTTCGTCCAGATAGTGGAGAACCTGTATCCACTACATTGGATTGTCTTGAAATTATTGAAAAGGGATTTGGTACTCATTTAAATAATAAAGGTTATAAGATTTTCAATGCCAATGTCGGTGTTTTATGGGGTGACGGATTAAATTACCATAAGATACGTGATATCCTGTTTGGTATTAAAGCCCATGATTGGGCAGCTGAAAACCTTATATTTGGTATGGGTGGAGGATTACATTCTGATGTCACCCGTGATACTCAAAGAACTGCATTTAAATGTTCCGCCCAATATAGGGATGGTAAATGGTTTGATATATTTAAGAAACCATTAGATAACAGTAAAAAATCTAAAAAAGGAAGATTAAAATTATTATATGATGGTCAAAACTTTAAAACAGTTCCAATTGATAGTCCTGGAGAGGACATCTTAAGAACTGTGTTTAAAGATGGTGAACTTCTAATTGATGATAACTTTAATGATATTAAATCAAGAACTATGAGATATAATTTATATCCGGTTCAATAATTTAACAATTCTTTTTTTTATTTTTTTAAATTACTTAAAAATATAATTTAAATCTTTTTAATTTTATAATCTGTTTAATATTTGGTTCAAACCATTTTTTAGTTTTTTCTATTTTAGGAAGGCTATGTTTTATAAAATCTTTAAGACTTATAAACTAATAATTGATTTAAACAATTCTTTTTTTATTTTTATTTTAGGAATTACTCATTTTAAAATTTTTAATTTTTCATATATTTTTTATCTAAATGTATATATTATGAATCTTTTTAGGGAATAATTCTTTTAAGATAATATAAAATCTTATATATTTTTAAATCTATAGTTTATTTTAAGAATAATAATGGGTGAATATATGAGAAAAGATGATAGAAGTGAAATTAATCCCTTTACAGGAAAGGCGGCATTTGATATATTGGATGATGATAAGTTTCTTGATGAATGTTATGCTGAATATAATGCTATAATTCAACAGAATAAAATCATTGATGAAACACCTTATGGTCAGGTTTTGCAGAGAGTAGCTAACAATTTGATTAAATCAGTAACAGATTATCTTGCAAAAATTAATAGGCTTGATTATATTGAGGATTATTATGATTGGGAATTTCATTTAATATCAAGTGATACAGTAAATGCTTTCTGTATGCCTGGAGGAAAGATTGTAATGTATTCCGGAATGTTTTCCATTGCAGGTACTGAAGAAGAGATAGCTTTTATCATGGGTCATGAAATGGCCCATGCATTACTTGATCATTCAAGAACTAAATTAAGTAAGGAAAAAAGGAAAGACAGTATCACAACACTTACAAGACTTGGTGGACTTGGATTAGCTCTTTTAGGCCATGGTGAAATAGGTAATGGCTTGATTGATTTATCATATGCGGCAGATATTGGTTATAATTCACTTATTTTAATGCCTTTTGGAAGGGATCAGGAATTGGAAGCAGATCGTTTAGGAATGGCTATTATTTACTGGGCAGGATATAATATCCACAATATACCTAATTTCTGGGAAAGAATGAGTAAAAACAATCCTAATAAAATCGATTTTTTATCTACACATCCCTCTGATGATAAAAGGATAGCTACGATGAGGGGTTTAATCGTTGAGATTGAAAATGAAACTGATTTCTACAGTAAACCGATAATTGGAGATAATGATGTAATGATTAATACGGATAATATTCAATTAAATCAGCAAGCACATATTGTAACAAGGAATAGATGTGAGAAATGTGGAAATGTATGTGGGGAAGATGATTTGTATTGTATTAACTGTGGAACTAAATTAACACCGGAGTATTTATGTTCTAAATGTAATTCAAAAGTAGAAAAAGAGGATATATTCTGTAATAATTGTGGTGAAAGATTTAAAACTAAACAAATCTTTTGTATTAACTGTGGGAAACAATTGGATGAGAAAGACGCCTTTTGTAGGCATTGTGGTTATAAGGTAGTTTAAAAAAACATTAAATTTGATCTTTAATTTTTAGCTATTTTTTTATTTTAATTTCTTGGAAGGTTAGACGGATTCTTTATATTAGTAAATCCTAAGTAAGCATAAATTTAAATAATTTTTTTTTAAAGATTTTTTTTTATTTGTCTTAAACCTTGTATGTCTAATTGGCAAATTTTTATAAAAAATTCCGTTTTATTACCTTTGAAATATAATACTTGATTGGTTTAGATTTTTATAAAAAATTCTTATTTTATATAATTTAAATATTATGTTGATTAAATCAAAGTTTTTTCATAAATTGTATCTTAAAATTAGGCTATTTTTAATTATTTGATAAGAACCAATGAAGTTGAATTTAAAAAAAAGTAAAAAAAAAATAATTTAAGAATTTATCTTAAACTATTTTAAGTATTTACAGTAATGCTACTAGGTAATTTCTTGTTGTTACCATAATCGATTAAGACTTCTGTAAATAATTTAACTAAATCATTATATGGAACTCTACCTACAGTTGTAGTTGAGTAATTAGGACATTGATCATTATTTAAAATGTATTTGTATGTCCTGGTTGCAGAATCAACATATCCTGATTTGGATAAGCTAGCACCACTAATACTGTCTCCACGGTTTGGATCTGATGGTGAAGCTACTGTGTTAATCAATGATAAATCTTTAGTGTTTCCATCATCCAATTGGGATATGGCTCTACAAACATAATAGAAATATTGGCTTAATGTAAATGGAGTACCTTCGATAGTTACCATGGAAGGAAGTTTACCAACTGTAGATGCAATGTCTACATTTTTCATACTTCCATTTAATAAAGCATATGCATATGATTTAGCTGCTCTTACAGTGGCAACTAATTTCTTAAGGTTATTAACTGAATTAGAAACATGGTTTAAACCATCTATACAGGAGAAATCTGCATCACAGTCAGCACAGAAGATATGTCCCTCGGCTGAACCACCTTCTTTGTTACCTGTTGCAGGGAATACTCCATAATTATCATATTCATTGCCTGCCCAGAATATGCTCCAGTAAAGATGTGTACCTCCACATATTGGACATTTCCTTTCAAATACACTTCTATAAAAGGTATAACCATATTTTGATAGTTCACCACTAGCTGACGGTCTACCAATAGCCATAATATATTTGCCGTCGGAAGAAACACCGTATTTATCAAATGTATATTTGGTACCATTTAGCACTGCGCTATACTGGTCTTTAACCCAATTTGCAGAGTCTATAAGTGAATTAATCGGAATACTTCTTATCATATTACTTACTGAAATATTGGACATTCCACTTGATTTTGGATAATTGCTATTTCCCGCAAAGCTATATGTTATGATATAGTTTCCAGCTGGTAAATTAATTGTTACACTAGCAATTCCTTTTGAATTGGTTTTTCCAGTATAAATAGTAGAAATACCACTAATTTTAAAGCTTATTTGTTGATTTGCTATAGGATTTCCATATGCGTCTTTTAAGGTAACATTATACTTAACATTAGAATTATTCAATGTATTAAGATCAGTACCTGTAATCTTTGTAACATTACTGTTGATAATAGATATTGTCTTTGAACCACTTGAGGATAATCTATTGTTACTATTGGTATAATAATAGTTTACAGTGTATTTACCATTTAATTTTGGAATTACAAAGTTTGCAACACCTTTTGAATTGGTAGTGTTGGTATATGTAATGCCGTTAATTATTAAGCTAATCTTTTGAGATTTAACTATATTTCCTTGAGAATCTATTAAGGTTACAGTAAATACCTGGCCATTTAAATAATTGGTGGTTGATGGAACTGACATGTAAGTGTAGTTTCCAACCCTGTTACTATGAACATATACTGAAGCAGGTAATGCTTTAGTATTTCCATAATATGAGAGAACCTCACAGAAGGTTTCGATTAATTTATTGTATGAAACTCTACCTACGGTTGTAGTTGAGTAATTAGGTCCCTGATTATTATTTAAGATATACTTATAGGTTCTAGTTGCAGAGTCAACATATCCGGATTTACTTAATTTTTTATTAATGGAATCTCCTGTATTTGGTCTTGAAGGCTCATTAAATCTCTTATTAACAATAGGGATATTTGCTTTGTTGTTTGAGTTTAGTTGGCTAATAGCTCTTGATTCATAATATAAGAATTGAGCTAAAGTAAGTTTTACAGAACCAACAGTTACAGTACTAGGTAATTTACCATTCTTATCATAATATTCCTTTACAACTTTTGAAGCTGAAACTATTTGATTAATAGTAAAAGACTTAGCACTTGTATTTGTATTAGGAGTACTTGATGGGATAGTGGTTTTTGAATTGTATTTAACGTTAATAGTACTAGGTAATTTATTATTACTATTATAATAATCGAGAACAACACTAAAAGCTTCAATTAATCTATTATATGAAACTCTACCTATGGTTGTAGTTGAATAGTTTGGACCTTGATCGTAATTCAATATAAATTTATAGGTTCTTGTAGCTGAATCAACATAAGCAGATTTACTTAATTTACCGTTTACTGAGTCACCGGAATTTGGACGTGACGGTTCATCTAAAGATCCTATGATTTGGATGTTTGCTTTGTTGTTTGAGTTTAGTTGGCTAATAGCTCTTGATTCATAATATAAGAATTGAGCTAAAGTAAGTTTTACAGAACCAACAGTTACAGTACTAGGTAATTTACCATTCTTATCATAATATTCCTTTACAACTTTTGAAGCTGAAACTATTTGATTAATAGTAAAAGACTTAGCACTTGTATTTGTATTAGGAGTACTTGATGGGATAGTGGTTTTTGAATTGTATTTAACGTTAATAGTACTAGGTAATTTATTATTACTATTATAATAATCGAGAACAACACTAAAAGCTTCAATTAATCTATTATATGAAACTCTACCTATGGTTGTAGTTGAATAGTTTGGACCTTGATCGTAATTCAATATAAATTTATAGGTTCTTGTAGCTGAATCAACATAAGCAGATTTACTTAATTTACCGTTTACTGAGTCACCGGAATTTGGACGTGACGGTTCATCTAAAGATCCTATGATTTGGATGTTTGCTTTGTTGTTTGAGTTTAGTTGGCTAATGGCTTTTGACTGGTAGTATAGGAATTGGGCTAAGGTGAGTTTTACTGACCCGACGGTTACAGTGCTAGGTAATTTACCATTGGCAATGTAATATGCCTTAACAGTCTTTGAAGCACTGGTAATCTGTGAAATACTGAAACTGGTAGGTTTGCTACTGATTTTTAATACTTGGGTACTGGATTTAGTAGAAATATTAGTATTATTGACCTTGTTTGAATTGTCACTAACTTGATTATTCAATGTTTTAGTACTATTTGTACTTGAATCAAGTGAATTGTTAATAGAATTATCATTGTTAACTGCTTTGTTAAGATTTGAATTAGTATAATTGTTAACAATATTTGAATTATCTGAGTTGTTGGAATCTATAACTGTACTAAGAACCTGGCTTTGATTAGAGGAATTTGCTCCTAAATCAGTTGAACTATTGTCATTAAGATTAGCAGCACTTAAAGCGCCAAGACTAATGAAAACAATAATAAAGACCATTAAAAAACCAATTAATCTAAATTTTTTCGACATTTTGTCCCCCTACAATTTTTAAATATAAATTCATTAAAAAATATTTTATTATTAAAAATCATATTAATTCGATTTAGAAGATTTTTAATAGAAATCTAAGAATTAATTGTAAGTTTAAAATAAATTTAATAATTTTTAAACATCACAAAGAGCCATTTTTTTTTGAAATGGTTTTCTTAAATTTTAAGATATTTTTTTACAATAAAATTTTTAGCTTAAATTATATATAAATCTTTTTTTTAAGAATAAAGCTTCTAAATCAATACATTTAACTATAAAAGCTTAATTATTTATATAAATAGATAAAATAATTATTATTATGCTAAAATAAAGAATAAAAAGATAAAAAATAAGTTAAATTAAAATCATTTTTTAAATATGGTTAAACTCTTAAAATAAAAATTTAAATCTTACCATATGTAAACCGCATGGAATTTATTTGAAATTAGAATAAATCTAGGTAAATGATTATTTTAATTATGGTTTAAATCTTAAATAGAAATTAATTACGTAAATCAACAATTTTAATTCGTTTAATAAAAAAACTTATAAAACTTTATTTTTATAAATGGATATGCTTTAAATTAAAAATTTTCAAATCAAAACTTGGTACTTATTATATGATTTTGGTACCACATGCAGAGCAGAATTTATCATCTTTATCTAATTTATTTCCACAATTTGGACAGAAATTAATTTGCTCATGGGCACCGTTATTCTCCTCATTTCTACTTGTTTTCAGAATTTCATTTTTCTTATTTAGATATTCCCTTTCTGTAATTATTCCCTTTTCTTTAAGTGTATAGAATTCCTCTAACTGTTTTGCCTCGTCATTCATCTCATGAACATAATTTCCATAAGCATGATTATTTACATATTCTTTAAAATCCTCTAATAGTAATCTTTTTAAGGTAGGGATATTAATTGCTTTTCTTAATGGGTGATCTTCATTTAGGAAGATATAGTAAATATTTTCTATGCTCTGTGTGATTTCTTCTGCATTAAAGTCTTTTAATAATATTGCATCGAATTCCTTGGATTTTAGATAATCATCTGCATCTGCTTCAGTAATCTGATTCCAACTATATGTGTTCTTAGGTAATTTCTTATCCTGATTAATGTCAATAATTTGAATACTTATGTTGTTTTCATTTGCGTTAATATTTACCTTATATGTTAGTTCGTCCCTTGCAGGCACTACTTTATTATATGTTTCTTCTTTTACTCCACTAGTTCCTGCAAGTCCGAAAACACCAAATAAACCGGTGGCAACTACCTTTGTTCCTGTTCCATGTTTATTCTTTACAACTGAAACAGGTACTGTATGTTCTGGAATATGGTTATATAGATTAAATTGGATTTCCCTTGTATTTAATATATGAAAGAACATCCCTTTTGCATCTTCATGAACCATTTCCTGATATTTTTCAACAGGCATTTTTTTAAGGTTATTTAAATCCGTTGCAAGTTCCAATATCTTCTTCTTAAAGTGTATGGATTAAAATCTTTCTGATAAATTAAATGTTCCATGGTTAGTGTAAATGCGATGTTGTCCTTTTCATCATTACCTTTTATGTTAAATTGGTCCTTTAGTAAAGCTTTAAAATCTGAGAAAACCCCTTTCGGATTTAATGTTTTGTTAATGTATTTTTCAAAGTTTTTATATTCCTTTTCTAATTCTTCCTCAGAGTATATTACATCAGATAATACTCTTCCACAGGTACTGCATCTTATAATATTTGAATCCATGTATGTTTTACAGTGAGGACATATTCTATAATTCATATTTTCCCCCTTTTCAATAATTTTTTAGATTTTTAATATTTAATTAGTAGTATGTATTTTAATATCTTTAAAATTTTATATGAATTACTTTAATTTTAGGGAATTATTTTAATTTTTTTATTTTTCATGATTGTTTCGTCATTTTAATGATTTTATAATATTATTTTTTTAGGTATACCTAAAAATTTAGAAAGGTTTATATATGACATTATTTAATTTATAAATAAATAAGTAAATTAAGTTTTAATTAATTAATTCTTTATTTTTTTATTTAAAATCTTAAACATTTTTTAATTTTTTTATTTTTTTTTTTTTTATAATTTTAAAAGTGATTATATGAAACCGGATTACAAGAATTGGATGCCTATTCAAATGATTATGGGATTTTCATTGGGAGCGGTTATATTCTTCATTTTATCATTAATATTTAAGGAGAATATATTGGCAGTTAGTCAGGGGTGGAATACGGTATTATTCCTCATATGTTTTATTCTTACAATTGTAATGGCTTTAATAAGTGTATACATGTATATGTTATATAGGGCATTTGATTATAATGGGGGAAGAAAGCTTTCAAAGGAAATAATTGAAAAGACCGCAAAATTCTCAAAGGTGGTGGAAGAGGGTAAAGTATTGGATATTGGTTGTGGATCTGGTGCATTAACAATAGCTGTAGCAAAAGAAAATCCGAAATCATATGTAATCGGACTGGACCGTTGGGGCAAGGAATATGCATCATTTAATAAGGAACTATGTGAAATTAATGCTAAAATAGAAGGTGTAAGTGATAGAACTGAATTTATTGAAGGCAATGCTGTTAAACTACCTTTTGAAGACGAGTCATTTGATGCAATTGTTAGTAATTATTGTATACATAATATCCCTTTAAGAAATCGTCAAGAGATATTGTTGGAAGCTTTAAGAACTTTAAAAAAAGGGGGAACCTTTGCTTTACATGATATTTATAGTAATGGAAAATATGGTGATATGAATGCATTTATCGATAAATTAAAGAGTAAAGGTTATGAGAAGGTTGAATTAATAGATACAACTGATAAGTTTATGAAAAAAAGAGAGGCTAAACTATATTTTTTAAATGGTTCCGGAATATTGTATGGTAGAAAATGATATTTTTCAATGGTTCTAACTAGTGGATTGTAAAAACATATGTTTTGGTCTTTACTGGTTAAAACTATTTAATTTAAGGAGGTTTTGTATTCAAATACTCTTTTTAAGATTGTTTATTAATAATTTTTCTATTATTTAAAGTATCATATTATTTTTTGATGTACTCATTTATTTAATATTTAAAATAATATTTATTGTTTTTAAATAAAACAGTTATTTTAAGAAACTTTATATATTATCTCAAACAATAACTAATAATTAGGTTTAAACATTTTTTTACATAATATTTATTAAAGGGATAATATGACACTTCCAAAACAATTTAAAGAGGATAACTTTGAATCCATTAGAATATATCATTATGTGGAAGAGTTGGTATATAGTTATCGTGAATATATGGGCGATTTACTAAGGGACAATGAAGTTTCTTTAGCTGAGGCTCCATTTCTTATAAGATTAAGATTTTCAGATAATACTACTCAGATGGAATTAACAAAATTATTTAAGGTTAGTAAAGGTTATACTGCCAAGTTGCTTAGAAGATTTGAAGATAATGGTTGGGTTAAAAGAGAGGAAGATCCTAAAAATCGTAGAAAGAAGATTGTTAATCTTACACCAGAAGGTGTTAAAAAAACAGATGAATTAATAGGTCTTTTAGATACCTGGGAGAATAAAGTTTCTTCTGGTTTATCAGATGTTGAGATTAGTGTTTTAAAAAACCTTCTTTTTAAGCTTGTTCTAGAAACTGAAAACTTTTAATTTATTTTATCTTAAATCTATTTTCAGCTATTTCCGATTTTCCGATTTTGATTTTAGTTTTTTTAGATTAATTCTATTTTAAAAGTCTATTTTTTAGTAATTTAATCTTTTATGATTTAATAATTCTTAAATTTAAATCTATAATCTTTTAATACTCTAACTTTTTTATTATCTAAGATTTAAATTAATTGTTTTTAATAAATATTCTTTTTATAGGATAGTAATTATATCATAAATAAACAGTTTCATAAAGAAACATTTATATAAGAAAACATTCATACTTTCTAACATCGAGTTAAAAAAAATTATTGAAGGTGTAAATATGGAATATGTAACTTTAAACAATGGTGTAGAAATGCCTATTTTAGGTTTTGGCGTATATCAATTCCTCAAGAAGAGACAAAACAAGCAGTTCTTGATGCAATAAGTGTTGGTTATAGATCTATTGATACTGCTCAAAGTTATTTTAACGAGGAACAAGTTGGCGAGGCAATTAAAGAAACTGATGTTCCTCGTGAAGAGTTATTTATCACCACAAAAATTTGGATTGATAATTATGGATATGAGAAATGTAAGGAATCTGTATATGAATCACTTGAAAAATTAGGCTTGGATTATATTGATTTGGTTTTACTTCACCAGCCATTTGCAGATTATTACGGTGCATATAGGGCTTTAGAGGATTTATATAAAGAAGGTAAAATCAGAGCTATTGGTGTATCAAACTTCTATTCTGATAGAATAACTGACATGTGCTTATTTGGTCGCGAGATAGTACCGGCAGTTAATCAAGTGGAAACTAATCCATTAAATGCACAATATGCAGCCCAGGAAAATATGAAGGATTTAAATGTTCAAATGGCTGCATGGGCTCCTTTTGGTGAAGGTATGCAGGGCATGTTTACCAACGAGACACTTGTCAATATCGGTAAAAAATATGGTAAATCTGCTGCTCAAGTAATCCTAAGATGGTTAATTCAAAGAAAAGTAGTTGTATTATGTAAATCAACACATCTTGAAAGAATTAAAGAAAATTTTGATGTATTTGACTTCAAGTTAAGTGATGAGGATATGGAAGAGATTAAAAAATTGAATAATGATGATAGTTTATTCTTCAATCATCAAGATCCTGAAATGGTCAGATGGTTTGATGAAATGGTTGAAACAAGACGTAACCAACATAAGGCATCATCTGAACAGAAGAAATGGTAAATATATCAACAAAATAGATTGTATTTTTTTATAAAAATTTAATTTTTTCTATTTTTAAAAGATGAATAGTTAAAATTTTAAAGATTCTTAGAATACAGCTCAAGTACTTTAAGTATGAATTAAATTTTTATCTAATCTTTAAAATTTAATATGTGATTTATAAACAGAATCACTCATTTAACCTTATTCTATATAAACATATATAAGTTAGATTTCATCTAATTTTTAAAATCTTAGATATTTGTTTAAAACCCATTTTTATGCATTATATATAGTACACATCAATTGGCATGTCTTTGGATAAGTTGGCATATATCTCTTTATTTATTATTTTATTGGTTATGTTATCTTCCTGACCTAATGTGAATTTATTTGGGCCTTTAGCTATTGATATTTTCTTATTTAAATATTTATAGTGTAGAATTCCTTTACTTATAAAATCATTGTCAATAATGTCTTCCAAAATAATTATGAATTCAGTATTAAGATTATTGATATAATCATAAAAGTCATTGTCTTCTATTTGGATATCATCTATTTTTGGATATTCTGATTTGATACTGGTAATATCAGCTGATTTATCAGAAATAATGATATTTAATTCTTTATTTGGATAGTCTATCTTATCATATGAGTCAATAATTTTTTCAATGTTATCTGTTGAATCTGATTTAAAGATTATTGTAATATCATTTTTATCTTCATTATAAGGATATCCAATTGTATCCAATATCTGTTTAAATCTGTTGGTATAAGTGTGATTTTCTAGGACATTGTATAGGTTGTTCATTCTTTTTTCCATATAGGAGCCGTTGAAATCAGGTAGTTTGTCCATTTTATCAAAGAAAAATACATTATCTCCAAATATTCTATCGATAGCCTTGGAATAATTAGTCAAAATTAATGTATTGGTTAAAGATAACTCGAATACTCTTCTTGCAAACATGGTATTTGAATTAGTTACTATATTGAGATTTAGACCCCATTTCATTTTCTTATACAATGGGGCTGTTTCCTCATATTTTATGGCAGGATGGACATATTTCTGATATCTTTCAGGATAATCGAATTGTGGTTTATAGTAATTACGATCAAATATTATAAGATCACCCCATTCATCAATGGCCTTATCAAAGATCATATTCATCTTTTTCGTTCTTTTCTGGTGATGTTCACCATAATATGCACCTGCAAATACGGGGTATTCAATGGTCTCATTGCTTAAATTCAGCGGATTAAATAATTTAGGCTGTCCGGCAAACATTAAGCAATAAACGTTTGGGTGATTATAATCCTTTTTATAATGTTTGATACATTCCTCAGATGATGTGAAAATGTAATCAAACTTTGAGGCGGTATCTGCATAGGACCAAGTTTCGGTTCTGTAATGAACTGGGTCCTCTTTATTCCAGAATATGGTAGGTATATTATTGTTTTTACAATATTCCAGGATTTTAAGTAGTTCCTTACGATTTTCATCTTTATAATCATATCTCTTAAATATTTTGTTTCTCCATGGTTTCTCATTGCCCTCTGATGCAATGCCGTCCCAGGCGGATTCGCAGAAAAATATGTCGGGTTTGTAGATTTTAAATTTTTCCTTCCAGTCGTCTGGATTGATTAGAATGGCTTTGAATTCATATTTGTATGAGTCGTAGGTGAATTGATCTGCAATAATTGCCACTTTGATATCCTTTAAATTTTTAATTGGTTTATTGCTAAAATCTAAATTAGATTTTTCAATTTTTTTATTAGAAGGGGATTTATTGTCTTTATTTGGAAATATCTTGTCTTTTATTGTGGCATATTTTATCCATACTTTGTATGCTTTTGTGGATTTGAAATGTTGGTTCTTTTTAAATAGTTCGTTATTTTCTTCTTTTAGGTTTAAGTTTTCTTTATTTAACTGAAAGTTCCTTTTATTTACTGTTTTGTTTTCTTTCTTTAATTTATCGACTTTATCTTCAAGTTCAAGATTTCTATATTTTTCAGTTAAATAGTCATAATCTTCATCCATGATGTCCCTTAATTTAGTAAAAATGAATTTATTAATATATAATAATTAATTTATTATATTTAATATTATTTTTTATAAAATTTTCAAAATTATATTATAAAATTTATAATAAATTAAAAGATTTTATTGTATTTTTAATTTTAAATTGTCATTTGAATAATCTTGTTTGGGATTAGGTTTAGAGTATGTTTTTAATTTAATGAGGTCATCTGGACATTTCATATTGTATTGTTTAAAATATTTTCATTTTTTTATTAAATGAGGATTAATCATATTTTAATTTAATAAGGATGTTTAAACATTATATTAAATATCTGTTTAGAATATAATCCTTTTTTTATTAAAAACGAGGATTTTAAATTTAAATTTCTACAGGTTAAATGATGTTTGAAGATGGACTTTCCATTCATGTCTTTTCTATTTCTGTTAAATAATAGTTAAATTATAAAATCCTTTTTATATTCGATAATTCTTCTAGAATATTTTTAAATAATTTAAAAAACATAATATATCCCATGAATAAAAGATTAAACGATTATAGATTGTATATTTTCTATGTATTTTCCTTGTTTATCTCTTCATTGGGAGTTGCTTTTTCTGTAAAGGCAGAACTTGGAACTTCACCACTTGTTGCAATTCCTAATGTTTTAAGTATTCTATTTCCTCTTTTTAGTATTGGTATCTATTCGATGATCTTTAATATAATACTTATTTTACTTGAATTAATTATCTTAAGAAGCAAATTTCCTAAAATACAATATTTGCAGTTTTTTGTAGCTATTATTTATGGATATTTTATTGATATGTCTTTGTACTTAATTAGGGGTTTAAACCCTTTCAATTATATTGTGCAGTGGGTTTTTTGTGTTGTAGGTGCAGTAATTCTTGCATTTGGAATTTATCTACAGTTAAAATCAGCAATAGTTTACTTACCTATTGACGGTTTTGTATTGTCCATTGCATATATTAAAAACAGTGTATATTCAAAGATTAAACCCTTTGTAGATATTTCATTGATTGTTATTGCAGCAATTATCTCTTTGTATTACATTAACGGTCTTGTTGGTGTAAGGGAGGGCACTATATTTGCAGCGTTATTTGTAGGTCCTCTTGTTGGATTTTACAAAAGGCACTGTGATGATTCTATTAATAGACATTTTAAATTCTTAAATAATCAATGAAAACGGTTTAAAAATTAAAAAAATTAGTTTTTTTTATTTATTATACTTATTTTATTTGATCTATTTGGTATAATCCGGATTTATTCTTACCCTTAATGCAAGGAAAATTAATGAGAGTAATGAAATTACTAAAGATCCTATAAAGATATATACTGTCCCATAACTTACGATAATAAAACCACCAATACTTGTACCGATGGTTATGGCAATATTTAAAACACTTATAAATATTCCATTTGCAAACTCAGGTGCATCTGGTGCAGCAGATACAATCCAATATTGTATAATGTTATTGACGAGTCCATCAAGAAAACCCCAAACTATCATGAGCAGTACCGTTGGTATAACCTTATTACAGTAATAAAATAATAGTATGAATAAAATGGCAGTTATGAATGGGTAAGTTATCACTGTTTGATTAGGTTTACTGACTAGTAATTTTCCAGCAGCCCAATTTCCAAATAATGAAGCTATTCCAAATAGGAATAATGTTATACTTAGGTTTAAATCTATAATATGGGTTATTGTTTGTAAAAATTGGGACATATAACTATAGCTAGTACATATTCCGGTAAGTAGTACAAATACTCCTAAACATGAAACCAGGAACAGCCTTGTTTTTGCATTGGAGATCTGTGTTCCATATGAAGTGGGATTTCCTGGAAGGTTTGGAAAGAATATTAATGTCGCTATAAGCGCTATTAAATTTACAACAGCAAACCATAACATCGCTGATTTAAAACCCAAAACCGTTGCCATAAATGTTGTAATCGGTACTCCAATAATGGATCCTGCACTTACTCCCATCATGACTCTACTTACACTTTCAGTGGCTTTTTCTTCAGGTACAATTTCTGCAGCTACAGTTAGTGATAGACTGATATATGCGGGATAAAATAAGGCAGGTATTATTCTGCATAATATTGCAATGTAGAAATTCTTATATAATGCAGATACAAATGAACATATGACGAATATGGATAATACCAATGAGAATACTTTTTTTATATCATACTTACTGAAGATTAATGGTATAAATAGGCTGGATATTGCTATTGTTATTGAAAATGAACTTACAAACAGGCCTGCATAGTTTATACCAATATTAAAATACTGGGCTATCTGGGGCAGTATACCTATTACACCAAGTTCAGTACTGAGTATTCCAAATGTTCCAATGGTCATTATGAGAATTAGTAGATTTGGATTGTATTCCTCATTTCTTTCCATTTAAATAAACCTTAAATTTAAATTAATAAAATAAAACCTAACATATAACTTTGATTATACTTATATTTAAATGGATATGTTTTAAATTAGAAATTCTAAGGAATTTTCATGTTTTATAGTTAAAAAAAGTTTTAATTTTTATAAATATCTAAAAAAAGCTTGAAATTGATAAAGATTTATTATTTTTTATTTAAAGATTTATATTGAGATGAGATCTTTTTGTATTAACTCATATGCTCCACATAACACTTTCAAAATAATCACGGAATGTTATTATTCTGCTGCTTTTTTAACTATTACATTATTTCAATGTAAACTATTTTCAAACATTCATCTAAAAAAAATATAAAAAATAAAATAGATTAATTATTCATTTGATTTATTGAAAAATCTAATTTTAAAACCTTATTTAAATACTGGCTTGTGTCTGTGTGAAAGTTACATTCTGAGTATAGAAACTTTCGTTACTATCATAATCATTTTTAAGTGATATTTCAGCTTTCACTGGTTTGAAAGTATCAAAGTAAGTACTTTTTATTTTATATACTCCTGGATTGATATTATATTGACTCCATGGTGTATCCGTGCTTATAATTTTACCATCCTGATCGTAGTATATTACATCAGCCTGAATATAATCCATACTAGTATTTACATTAAGATCATAGGTAACATTACTGTTATAATATCCAAATGAATCTTCACACTGGGCATTTAAGTTTGATATGGAAATCTCATTAGAAAGGTTATCCTCATACATTGAACTTGCAAATCCCGCAATAAGAAGTATAATAATTAATAAAATAAAGGTTCCGGCAGGGATCCCAATCAATCTTTTATCTGATACTGAGAAATTTCCACCTAAAAATACGGTGATTAAACCTGTAAGAACGAATAAAATCAATCCATATGTTGCCATATTCTGTATTAACGCAAACATAAGTATTCCAGTTACCATAAATTGAATACCTGAAACCAATGTTTCATCGGTTTTCCAATATAAAATTACAGCAGCTAAACCACCAACAACAGAAATAACCATTTCTGTTATAATATTTTCCCATCCAAAAAGAACAGGGCAATTTAAACCTTCAACAAGACCAAGAAATACACCTAAAATACCTAAAACTAAAGGCAAATATTTTAATTTATCTTCATTATTACTTTCCATTTAAATTCCTCTAAATTCATTAGGGATAAGGGCAGATAACTAAGTTTAGTATTATTAGATAATTTAAAACAGATATTACTTAATTTAACAATTAGATTATATTATATTCAATAAATTTAAATAAAAACAGTCAATTCATTCATTTAAATTTTTTTTAATGAGATTAAAATTATAAAACAATAAATAATTTCTTTAATCATTATGTTATGAATAAATCAACTAGTTTTGGATTAAATCTTAATAGATATTTCCTATAAAATCTTAAACTAAATCAATACTTTAAATCTAATAAAAAATCTATATTCTCTTTAACTTCCTTTTTTTTGAATTATAAAAATCCATATAAAACAAAAGTTCATTAAAGAGGTGAACTACAAAAAAAATATTCAGTATATTCTCAAAAAACCTTTTTAAAATTTGATAATATTATTGAATATATACATAATGTCACAACCCTTAAACCGATTTAATATAAGTAAGTTTAGACATAAATATTTTTTTATTTAAACCAAATATAAAGGATTTAAATATGGTTAAAGGGAATTTAAAGAATCGGTAAGAATAAGGTAGTAACATTCAATATAGTTTAACTTATTGTTTAGTAATGATTATTTGATAAGGTAAGTAATTTAAAAGATCCTTACATAAGAAAATCAAATAGATTAAATACAATTAAAACACAGTATGATTAGGTGAAAAAAATGAGTATTGAAAAAGTAGACGAGATGTTATCTAAAGCAGGAGTATTTTACCTTGCAACAGTTGATGGAGATAAACCAAAAGTAAGACCATTAGGTTTTCATTTATTATATGGGGATAAGATCTATTTTGGAGTTGGAACTTTCAAAGGAGTATATAAACAATTAGAAGCAAATCCAAATGTGGAAATAGCTTCATGGGACGGAGAATGCTTTTTAAGGTACTATGGAACTGCAATTTTAGATGATAATGAGGCGGTTGTTGAAAAGGCATTTGAACTTATGCCGGATATAGCTGAAATGTACAGAACAAACGGCTGGCAAATGGGTGTATTCTATCTTGATGATGCAACTGCAGAATTCAGAAATATGATGGAAGTTGAAGAATCATACGAATTTAAATATTAAGGGAAAAATCCCTTAATAAAAACACTATAAAATAAATATTTAGAAATTAATTTAAACTAATCTTCTTTTTTAGGTATAATTAATATTATAAGACTTTAAAAACAATTAACTGTTGTTTTAGATAATTCAATACAATAAATGTTTTTAATCAGTTGCTATTTTTTTGATAAGCTCAATTTTTACGGATAAAAACGATTAAAATAGAGGGTTAAGTATTAAATCATGTCTTTTTTTATAAAAATTTTTATATCTTTGCTTAATTCTTATTATTGTTAAACATTGTCATTAATTTAAAATTATTGTACTTTTTTTAGTAAGATAATAATATTCAAGTAAAAATCAGTACATATATTACTCAATATATTAAAAAAATAAAATTATTTTATAATATGTATAAAATCTTTGATAGAAATTAATCATGTTAAATTAATTTGTATATTTTATTATTTTTAAAAATCTATTTTATTTTAAAATAATAAATTATTATTATTATTATACAATGTTTAAAAAACTATGGAAATATTTATAAAGTTTAAGGTATTTTTCATTTTTATTGGGATTATTTATAAAAGTATAAATATATAAAAAATTAAAGATATTAGTGTATTTTAGGAATTTAAGGGGTTATCTTGTATTTTTTTATTTAATTACAATCTGTTTTAACTTCTTTTTTTTAAATAAAACTAACCTATTTTTTAAAAATTAACTTTTAAAATAAAGGTTTTTAATTTTAAACAATTTAATAATAGTTATTTTAGTTTTAATGGACAAAAGGGGCATAAAATGAATGAAGGAAAAGGCGAAATTAAATCAAAATCTATTCTGATTGTAGAGGATGAGGCGATTACTGCTTTAAACCTGAAGTTGGATCTTGAAGATTTGGGTTATGAGGTTATAGATATTGTAGATAATGGACAAGACGCTATTGACAAGGCAGTCCAATATCGTCCCAGTTTGACAATAATGGATATTAACCTTAAGGGAGATATAAATGGTATACAGGCAGCCGAAAAAATTCTGGCACTTGATTTAGCTGTAATCTATTTAACGGCAAACTCTGATGATATGACATTTAATGATGCACTTAACCAGTCACCGGCATCAGCATTTATATCCAAACCATATAACATAAATACACTTTCTAAAAATGTTGCTTTGGCTATTAACCGTCAATCCGTAGAATCCGAGAAGGTAAATGAAGCAAGGGGAATTAGTAAGGATGAAAATAAAAATAGTGATGTTCCATTAATTGAAGGGTCTGAAAACGATTTAATTGAATCATCACAAAAGGAAGAAAATTATCAGAATTACTTGGATTATAGCGACCTTCAAAAAAAGGCAAAAAATGAGTATAAATTATCCGCTGAAGCTATAAAACATTTTAAAGAAAATAAAAATTCAAAAAAGAAGATCTTAGTTGCTGAAGATGATTCAGATACGGCATTAAATTTAAAACAAGATTTGGAAGATTTGGGTTATGAATTTCCAATAATTGTAGATAATGGAGTTGAAGCTGTTAAAAAGTCAAAAGAGATTTTTCCAAGTGGGGTTTTAATAGACATTCAGCTAAAAGGTGAAATGACTGGTATTGAAGCAGCTAATGAAATTGGTGAACTTGGAATACCTATCATATTTCTAACTGAAACAATTGATGATTTAACTGCATTTGATGCATTGAAAGCCATACCCTATGGTTATTTGACTAAACCGTTTTCATCCAAGGATTTAAAGTTAACCATTGAAATGGTACTTAAAAAACATGAGGCAGATGTTAATACAATTATTAAAACCGAGGACAAAGTCGCTGAGAAAAACAAGGAACTTATTATTGAGAAGACAGATGTTTCTATTCTTTTAATCACATGTATTGCATTGATTGTTGTAAGTCTTTTTAATCGTAATGTAACATGGTTGCAATGGGTTTTATTTATTCCATCTGCGATTATGGTATTTTTAGCTATTGTCAGTCTTAAAAAACAGGATCCTGTTGAAGAATGGGAAGTTCCACCATTTGTAACAATGATTGTTCCAGCACACAATGAGGAGTATACCATTGAAGAGACTGTAACCAGTTTAGCTTCAGTAGATTATTATCACAATGGAAAAATTAATTTTGAACTTATTGTCTGTAATGACGGTTCCGAGGATAGGACTGGTGAAATATTGGAAGGTTTAAAAGAAAAATTCCCTCATTTAAGAATTGTAACCCGTGTTCCACCACGTTCTGGCAAAGGTAAGGGTTTTGTATTAAATGATGCATTGGAAATTTCAAAAGGAGATATTATTGCAGTATTTGATGCAGATGCAAGGGTAGAACCTGATTTTCTAAATATCATTGTACCTTACTTAAATGATCCTGAGGTTCAAGGTGTTCAATCACGTATTAAGATGTATAATAAAGATGAAAACTGGCTTACTCTTATGCAACATGTTGAGTTAGCAGGTTTTGGTAACACCGTCCGTGCAAAAGATATTCTCGGTAAGGCCGGATTTTTAGGTGGTAATGGACAACTTGTAAAGAAGGAGGCTATCTATGAAGGTGGAGGCTGGGACGGTTTTGCAGTTACAGAGGATTTAAACCTTAGTGTTAAATTAATGATTGAAGGTTTCGCTATAAGATATTGTGGAGAAACATGGGTTTATCAGGAGGCTGTACAAACTTGGAGACAGTTATTCCGTCAAAGGGCTCGTTGGGCTATTGGTAACTTTGAAACATTGTTTATTTATGGGACAAAGATTATTAATTCACCAATGCCTGTATTTAGAATGTTCGGTGTATTGGAACATGTTGCATTCTATGGATTAAACATGTTGGTGTTCTTTGGTTTTGTAGTATTCTTTGCCAACCTTATTGCATGGTTTGTATTCCATCAGGTCACATTAATTAGAATGGATGCACCTTTAATTATTGGAATCATATCCGCATTCGGTTTCTTCCCAGGAGCAATAATCACACTGGCCCGTGATAAAGTAAATATTTTTAAACTTATTTATGGTGTTTTCGGATATTGGCTTTACTGTTTCCACTTGATTCCATTATTCTTTATTACAGTATATCAAATGTTGGTTAGAAAGGAGAGAACATGGGCTAAGACTGTACATAGTGGTGACGAGGAAGATAAAGAAGCTGAAAAGAATGATGAGGAGATGCCGGTAGGTGAATTACCTAATAACTAATTTAAGGATGATTATATGAATTTTAAACAGAAAATAGGATATGCTATTTTATTAATAGTGTTACTTACGATTGTAGTCAATATTGGTGCTGTTAATGATTTCCTAAGTTTCCATACCGATAAAACCATTCAATTTGATAATTCATCTTATGTGGTGCCGGATCATTGGAATACAACAGATGAAATGAATCTTACAGGAAAGAATGGAAATGCAATGACCAACAATTATATTATATTGGATTGTTGGGATGATTGGCCTGAAAATCATATGGGGTCAAAATCTAGGGCTAGATTAAGATCTCTTGAGAAGGGAGGGTATGTACCATTAAAAACAGAGGTTATTAGATTGGCTGGTAGAAATGTCACAAGGGAATATTATACAAATCCCTCAAGAGATACTAAAACACAGTATGATCATATAGGGGTGGTATATCTTTTTAATAAACAGGATAAGAATTATTGTATAGAGGTCCATTACTTTACAACTCATGACTACAATAATAAAAGTTATACAAAAGAAGTGGATGACCGCGTAGAGGACATGATTGCAAATATGCAGAATAGGCAATATAACTGGTATGTTTCTACATTTAACAGAATATTAAATCATCAAAAAATTGAATGGAATATATAAAATAGTAAGTGTTATTATGACAGATAGTTTAGGTTCTGATGAAAAAAGAGCAATATTAAAGAAATTTAATCATGATTTAAATAATAATCTTCAATTTATATTGGCATATACTAAGCTTCAAAATAGATTTGGTGTGGATAAAGATGAGATTATTAATACATCATGTGTTTTTATTGCATCTATAGCAGCTATTCAAAACAAGAAATTTGAAGCAAGGCATGAAAAGAATTTAATCCCAGCAGAAGGGTTTTTAAAAGATTATATTGGAATTCTTAACGAATATTATTCCAGTATAGACTTTTCCATTAATGTTAAAGAGGAATTTTATATAAAGCAGAAACAGCTCTTCCATATAATAGCTCTTATTAATGAATTAATTAATCTATCCATTAATTCAACTTTTAAAGAAGATTCAAATAGGAAAATAAGCTTCAGTCTTGAAAAAAATCAAGAAGAATGCACTTTAAAATATTCGGATTATGGATTTGGCATTTGGGATATTATTTCAAAGTCAAATATGAGAAGTGTCCTATTTGAACAACTAGTAAAACAGATAGAAGGGAAATTAAATTATTCCAATGACAATGCAGAAATTACCATTAATTTCCCATACTTACAATAAAATATACCTATTTTTTTATTTTTTGTAATGATCTTTGTATAATAAATTTAAAAAACTTTAATGCTAATTAAAAGCATACAAATTTACTGTGATTGTATGATATTACTTTCTATCATATAATTTACAGTATCTATAACTGTTTCCTCTGCAGAACGCGGATTCCATCCTAAAACTTTTTTTGCTTTTGTATTGTCCCTATGATATTTCAGACCTATCATGGTGTTCAATACCTTCATCGGTGCCTGGAATCTAGCCATAAGGCTTATTATGAAATTTGAAATAACCATGGTACTAACTTTGTAATCAGGGTATTGTTGTTTTAAAAGCTTAGCCATTTGAGCCATGGTCATCTCTTCTGATTCTGCAATAAATCATTGTCCATCTGCAGCATCATTTTCCATTGCAAGAATATGAAGTTCTGCAAGATCCCGTACATCTGCAACAGGATATATTACATTTGGACTTGGTGTTCCCTTCATGAGCATTTAAAAAACCTGATCAGTACTACTACGTTTTTTATCCATATATGGTCCAAAAATTGCTCCAGGTAATATGGTTACTAATTTGGTGTTTGATTGTTTCTCGATATGTCCCATGCAGTCTTCTCTGCAATAATCTTGGAACGTTGATAATTAGTAATGTCTTTATTGTTAAGATCCGTCCAATAGTCCTCATTGATTTTAGGATTAGAATCTGATTTATATGGATAGCAGGCAGCCTCACTAGATGTCATGACAATCTTTTTTATGCCGTTATCAATAGCAGCATTCAACACATTTTCCACACCTTTTTTTTTGCAATTGGAATTAATTCCGGATTTTCATGATTATCTCCTCCTAGTGGAGAAGCTGTATGTATCACATAGTCCATATTTTCCATAGCATTACTCCAGCCATCAGGTTTAGTCAAATCAGCCACTTTAAATGATAGGTTTGTAGTATCCACCCCTTCATTGTTTAGCATTGTAATTACCTTTTCGCTTTTTTCCAGTGATCTTACAGTAGTTTGCACTACATAGTTTTTTTCAAGAAGTTTACGGATTGTCCATCCAGCCAAAAATCCGGTTCCGCCTGTAACTAATACATTTGTCATAATATATGTCCTCTCTTTTTAAATATGTTGATTTAATTATTTTTTAAATAAATTATGTAATTTAAAAAATAATACTGAAAATTAATTAATATTATAAAGTTGATTTTATTTAGATTCTATACTTGGAAGATGTTAACTTTATCACTGTTTGTAATATAATAAAATTGAGTTTATCACTGTTTGTAATAAATGGAATTATGAGATTTAAAAAACTAGGGAATTTAAATTTTCTAAATTAAAAATGAGTCGGCTTTTATCAGTTGAATTTTTATAGTTTCAGTTTTGTTAAAATTTTTTTAAATTTAATTCTTACTTTTGTATAATTTGAAATTTTTTCTTAAGATATTTGTTCATTTTTTATTTTTTTCGTAAGTTTAGGAATATTTATATTATACGGACATTATAATATTATGTACTAAAAATTATTTTTTCTTTATAAATTGAGGGGGTTTATCAAAATTGATTCTATAATTGGGGTAATACTTAAATTATAAAAATGTATTATGTCTTTAATGATATTTTATATGATCTTGGTATATTTCCTTGATTTTTCTGTTGAAAACATGGTTTAATTAAACTTTAATTTTTCAAATCCATTATTTTTTAGATTTTAAAAATTTTTTATATTATAGTTCTTTACCAAAAGTTTATACCTAATGAATTATAAAGATATGTTCATGGAAAAATTTAATAATAAAATTGAAAAACATTTGGAACTTTCAGAAATTGCAGATATGCTGAAAGAGTACA
>Ga0256406_1001073_pt1 | contig 45536 bp, 39 predicted proteins | sample RumenRJG_03DNA_FD_185986 | JGI IMG/M metagenome (GOLD analysis project Ga0256406, IMG submission 185986) | Bovine rumen microbial communities from Lethbridge, Alberta, Canada - RJG_03 | ecosystem: Host-associated > Mammals > Digestive system > Stomach > Rumen | place: Canada: Alberta | collected... | reverse complement strand
CGGCCTGCTCGGCCGTCATCGACGAGAATAGTTGTATAATGGACATGGTCGCTTAGCTCCTTTCTAACGTTTTGTAAGCGAAAACATTATAAGGGCTATGCGGCTTTTTTGCTTGCCGGGCCCGGCAAGCAAAGGCAGCGACGCCTCAATTACATGTATATTCTCTAGTGATGGATGGAAGGGATGGCCATCCCTTCCATCCATGGCGGTCCTCTCCATTGTATAATGGTCTGGATAGAAGCCTAGGGTTAAGGAAACGGCCTAATGGTTACTGGGCATCAGCGCCCGCTTTTGTGACCGGCCGTCCTTATCCCGACACTTGCTTCCAGTTCTAGAAAGTCGGGCATTCCTTTTGGCATCGCCCGTATCAATCGCATGTTTGGAATGTGTCGGTCCCGAGGAACCGTTTCTCTTGGCTTCGGAAAGGAAATAGGCATGAAGAAATACGTTCTTGCAGTCGATGTCGGAAAAGGGAAATCGAAGATAGGTCTTTTCGGCGTCAACTCTCAGACAATGCAGGTGGAAACACTCCTCAAGCCGAAGGACTATGCACACTCCGAATCGGAACTCGGCTGTCTTCTGACTGAAATCGGCGACCGGCCTGTCGGTGACATCGGCGTGTTGATGGAATCGACCTTCGTTTATCAAAATCCGCTGGTCGTTTTCTTCAAAAGACATGGTTTTACGGAAATCAGCGTCATCAATCCCCTCAAGATCAAGAAAAGCTGCGGAGACATACAGAAAGTCAAGACGGACAAGATCGACTGCCGCAGAATAGCAAGATTCTATTTTTTCTCGGAATGGACAGCGCCAATTGAAATCAGCGAAGAGCACAGGGAAGCCCGCGAGCTTTCAAGATATATCGACAGCATGTTAAAGGAAAAGGCCACACTGATAAACAAACTCAGGCAGCATCTTTGCGTGGTTTTTCCGGAAATCGAATCCCTGGCTGGGGAAAAAAGCCCGATTACATCCGATGGTTTTCTGAATCTGTTCGAAAGCGGAATGCATCCTGAAATACTGAAAAGGAAGACTATTCCAGGCATAGTGACGCTTATGGCTGGAAACGGCAGAAGGCATCAGGCCTACAAAGAATACGCCGCCAAGATAAAGGAAGCCGCGAAAAACAGCTTATATACCGCAAAGGAAAACAGCGTGGAAGTCACCATCATCATTCCGGACCTCGTCAGAAGGCTGAAGGTGCTTCTTCGCAAAATCGACGAGTTGGAAGAAAAACTCGCTTCCATGACAGAGCAGAATGGCATCTTTGCCGTTCTGGAGTCGTTTGACGGCATCGGAAGGAACCTTGCCTCCCATCTCACCGCCGAAATCTGGGAAACGGTCTCATATGCAACTCCACAGAAGCTGATTGCATCCATCGGAATCAATCCTTCAAGAAGTCAGTCCGGTGCAACCATAAACCGTTATGGGAAAATCGTGAAGGCAGGAAACAGATATATACGGCACTGGCTTTTCGAAGCAATAAGTTCGATTCTGAGGCAAAGGCCTAGGGGACACGGAGACATAAGGATTTCGGATTACTACAAGAAAAAACATAGTGATGAGAAGCTTCACCACTATGCGGCAACGATAGCTTGCTGCAACAAGCTTGTTCGGCAATTCAATTATCGTTCCAGGGATTTAAGCAAGACCAAAGAACTGATCATAAGATAGCCTTACAAATAATATAGCACAACAGAGCTCGCTGCATTCCATGTAAAAGAATGCATTCTTTTAGATGGAATCATCGATGGCCATGGAAAAACATCAAATAATCCTTGACAATAATTAGAAAGTCACATAAATATTGTCACTCCCTTTTCGGCTACTCCATTACTGCACCAATTGATTTTATTAATGAAATTATTAGGCGGTTTTTATCTTCATCGGATGGCAGATTGTCATATTGTTCGCCTTGGAATAAAGCGAACAGGACGATGGGTTTTATGATTTTCATTTGAAGAGATTTAACTTCGTCATCGGATGCTGCTAGCCCGTAAACCTCAGCTCTAAGTTCGTCACTGTCTAAACAAAGATTCGCTTGAATAGTCTTGTCTTCTGTGTTTTTAGCGACGTCACATATTAATGTGGCCTCTTTTACAATGTTGATTTTAAGATCCAAAACCTTGTCCTTTTGAATTCTTTCGGTGATTGGGGCTTTTTCGTTTAATATTTCAATTGCAACCTCATTAGATTCAATCGAAAACACGTTCCTTTTTTGGTCGAATAGTGAGAATTTAATAACATGTTTCCCAACACCAAACCCAGTTGCGGTAGCTGCAAAGGAATATTGAATTCTGCCGTTCATGTATGCTGGCGTTGCTGAATAGAAGCTTTTATCATCTACAAAGAAATATATATTTGCAGCTTGATTGACATACTTTTGGGCTCCGGTCTTCAAAACAACGTTAATTATTTGGTCAATATAAAACGTTGTTTTACTCATGTTCAAAGTCAAAGACTTAATGTGATCAAGATAATCCTCGTCAGGAATTATGCGATCCGGCGGTGTTTTAGGATTGACTTTTAGAGATGCTCCGCCTTTAAGATACTTGTTGTAATTGGACTTTACATCATTTGCAATTTCATTGACTGTATCGGTATCGACACTTTCATTGATGGATTTATCGGCTATGATCGAGTTGATTTCTTTCAGCTTTTCAACTTCAGACAAAGCTTTGACTACTTGATCAAAGAAACCTTTGGTTTTTTCGGTATCCTTGATTCTTGCCCTGTCAGAAGTGAAGAACTTATATTTTTCGACGCCTAAAACATCTAGGTTGATTACGACAAGAAGCCTGTTTCGTAAGAAATTGAGTCCTGCGTTTTTGATTTTTGTAAAAGACTCAGTCGTAATTGTTTGGCCATTGACCGTGTAAATTACCGGATCACCCGTAACATTGAACTGCTCCATGGCTTTTTCGGCTTCGTGATCATTCCCCCAATCATCTTCTTTAGCCGGAAGAATGACATAGTAGTCTACGTTATAAGCCTGGTTGTTAATAAGAACCTTCATTGTCCCAGAATATTCGTCATGGACATATTTTTTCCATGTTCTAAGTTTCATAAAAGTCCCATAGGCGTTTCTGTCTTGGGTGTGGGCGTTATCTTGGAAGTTCTTTCTGTTGTCTATCAAATCGATCGGTAAGCCGACATTGAAGAGTTGAGTGTTTATATAGTCAGATAGTGTTCGGGGTTTCGTTATTTCGTTTTTTCGATATTCTGGTGAAATTTCGGTTTCCACCATCCTCACCATTGTGCCAGATTCCTGATTTACGAAAGCCTTTAGATAATCTGGTGATTCGTCATCAAGTTCATCAATCTCAGCCTCAGGTATTCTTCCGCCGATTTCTAGATATACGAAACAAGAGTTTTTGTAATCCTGCAAATCGACCTGTTTTATCACGGTCCAAAATAACTTGCCATTGTATTTTGAAATAATGATTGTCGCATATGTGAAAGGCAAAGACGTCGACCCGCCCTGTCCAAACGCTCCTATTAAGTATTGTTGGTCCCTCTTTAGCTTATTCCCATGATTTAAGGAAAGGATAGTGTTGGGGAATTCGCTCCCATCAATTCCTGTGCCACGATCAACGACATCAAAAGTCGGCCTTGAACTTCTTGAAGAATCGTTTGCGGCTAACACAACCTGATCTTCAGCATCTTTCGCTAAGCTATGCGTGGATTTTCCTTCGAGGATTTTTTGACAGTTATCGTAATAAGCCGGGAAAGCATTTGAGATAACTCTAGATGAGCTGGTCGGTGAGCCTAAATTAAGCGAATTTACCTTTTTTTCAATTACTGAATCGATGGCGTTAGTGATTCGCTCAATGAGTCCTTTTTCACCATTGCCCAATATGTTTACAGATGATCCGTTGGACGGATTATTGCCCAAAAACTTCCACTGGCTCTCGATGTCGGACTGCTTTAGGTTAGGCTCGTTAAGAGTCTTTCCGCTGCACTCCCTCAGCAAATCATCGACTTCCGACGCCTTATAGACAGAAAGCAATCTGCTAATACTTACTGTATCCATTTTTATCCCCCTTAAGCATTTCCAATCAATGCATCAAGCATCATCGCCATAAAGAGATTCTCCCAAGCGGTCGGAGACCTTCCTGTGGTCTGTGGATTGTTTCTAAGCTGCCTAGATATATCTACGACGCTATTAACGAGTTTAGGCCCAAGCCGATCCATGGCTTTGAACGGATCCTTTTTCCAAGAGTACCCGCCATCAATTTTCACGACAAGCGCTCTGAAGGACCCCAAAATTGGATAAATGAATCCGTTCGGAGATTCGTAATTCATTTCTTTCTGCAGGAATTTGGATTTAAACATAGGCGTGTTGGGTTTATGAGTGACGACACCCTTAACAGAGCCGTATTTCTTGCCACCGTCGGGATTATAGTAATTTCCTATATTGCACTCCAATTGGTCATAGAGCTTGAAAATATCTGGAAGAATACGCCCCATCTTTACATATGGATTTGCAGGAGAATCGCCGAGGTCTTTGTATTCCTTTATATAGTATTGAAGGCAAGAGTTTTTACCATTGTAGGAATTAATCGGATAAGATTTTCCTGAAATAGGGTACCTATCGATGTTGAACATGTTCATGACTGCTAAAATATCGAGTACATCGATTCTTTTTTTGTCGTTTTCTTTATAGCTGATATCTTCAAAGTAACTCTCTTTTCCGATTGCTCGTTTGATGATGTCGAAATGGTCACGCAATTCCTCAAGGGATTTATCTTTGACTTGTACAGATGTATTTCTTGCAGCCGCTAAATCTTCAAAGAAGTCTTCGATTCCCGTCAAGACTTCAACCTTTACATATTGATCTCCACGTTCCAAGAGGCTTCTGTTGTCTAAGATTACTCGGTATGTGTGCCCACCATCTACATCTCCATGCACTGTTAAATCGCTAAAGACGATTGATACCTCGCTTTTAACTCCGTCAAACGTAATAGAGTCGGCCGACAAAAGCAGACCTCTGTTTAAAAGATAGAAATTAAGGTCATTTCTATTCAGCAATGAATCTTTTATTTTCTTCCCAACGTTTGTGTTCGTGTTTTGCTCACGAGGGTTTGTCCCCATAGGGATGTTATCCGGCAAGTCTTTAACATCTACCATAAGCTCAAACATTTCTGGCTTTTTTTGAGCATCAAGTTTTGACATGATGTATGGATTGGGGATTTTCTTAAATGAAGAGACTTTGAACTTCAGGATCTTAGATTTTTCTTCCGCCATTTAATTTTCCTCCTTATTCAAATGAGCGATTTTTCGAAACCTTTTTGCTGACCTCTGCTTAAATTTATAAGGGATCGGCGGGTCAAGATCAATAAGTCATAAGAGGCTTGTGCTATATATCACACAAACAATAAATTTGTTGTGCTATATATGGCACAAGGCTAGATCTTGATCTTTAAGCTCGCTTTGATTATCTTATTAATTGTGAAAAGCACATATTCAAAGAGAATCGCAGAAAACATCGCACAAATAAGAACAAAGTATGGGGTAAGCCAAACAGAAATAGCAGACTATGGCATTTCAAGAAGCTATTATTCTAAAGTGGAGGCAGGAGAGCACTCTCTTACCTTAGAAAAACTGGCTGTAATTGCAAAGGCCATCGGTTGCAAGCCTTCTGATTTTTTTAAAGACGAGAACGGCAACGAGATTCCATATGAGGAGCATAATAAGGAGTGAATTGATCTTTTTGCTTTTACATTGCGAATCACACACTAATGTGGAATAATAGTGCTGGGATTATTTTGGTATAAGAAAATGCCTAGCAAAGAAAAACAAATCCATGTGCGACTCGACAAGGAGCTATATGATTCGCTGAGCGACTATTCCAGCAAAAACGGTGCATCCATACAAGATGCCGTGTCCGATATTCTAACCGAGAAACTAGGCGAGCAGGCAAAAGAGCCCCATAAGAGGAGGTGCAAGTTCACCTTCATCGATCTTTTCGCCGGCATAGGCGGGATGCGGATCGCCTATGAGCAGGCGGGCGGGAAATGCGTCTATTCGAACGAGTGGAACAAATTCTGCCAAAAGACCTATCAAGCCAACTTCGGCGAGGTGCCCGACGGGGACATCACGAAAGTCGACGAGAACTCCATTCCGGACCACGACATCTTGGTCGCCGGGTTCCCGTGCCAGCCCTTCTCCATCGCCGGCGTCTCGAAAAAGAACTCGCTCGGCAGGGCGACGGGTTTTGCCGACAAGACCCAGGGGACCCTTTTCTTTGACGTGTGCAGGATACTGAAGGCCAAGCGGCCGAAGGCCTTCATGCTCGAGAACGTGAAGAACCTCGAATCGCATGACCACGGCAACACCTTCAGAGTCATCCGCGAAAGTTTGGAGGAGCTCGACTATCAGGTCTTTTACAAAATCCTGGACGGCCAGAATTTCGTCCCACAGCACCGCGAAAGGATCATCATCGTCGGCTTCGACAGGGAGCGTTATGGGAAGGATGTAGACTTCGCGTTCGACATCACCCCCAAGCAGCCCAAACCCGTTTTGGCGGACATCTTGGAGCCGGAAGTCGATGAGAAATACACCCTTTCCGACAAGCTTTGGGCCTATCTTCAGGCTTACGCCGCCAAACACAAGGCAAAAGGGAACGGCTTCGGCTATGGCATTGCGAAGCCCGATGGGATCACGAGGACACTAAGTGCGAGATATTACAAAGACGGATCCGAAATCCTGGTTGAGCAGGAGGGGAAGAATCCAAGAAGGCTAACGCCGCGCGAGTGCGCTAGGCTTCAGGGCTTCCCGGAGAATTTCAAAATCGTCGTTTCAGACGGGCAGGCCTACAAGCAATTTGGGAATTCCGTCGTCGTTCCTTTGATTGAGAACGTCGCTGAGCTAGTCTCCAAAAAGATGATCGCGCTGGACAGAAGAGCGAAGGAAGGAGGCAGGTGACATGGCCGGGGTAGAGGAAGCGCTGGATGCCGTGAAGAAGGGCAAACGGGCCTTTTGCAAATTCCTTTCCGCCAACGACACCGGGACGACTGGTGCCCACCAATGCGGCATATATGTATCCAAGCCAGCGATTCCCATCCTTTTCGACGAGCCGGGCAAGAAAGGCCTCAACAAAGAGAAATTCGTCGACATACATTGGATGGACGGCCAAACCACCCAAAGCCGCTTCATCTACTATGGCCAAGGGACCAGAAGCGAATACAGAATCACAAGGTTCGGGCGCGGCTTCCCTTATTTGAGGCCCGAATATATCGGCTCCCTTTTTGTCTTAACCGAAAATCAGGACGAAACCTATTCGGCGTTCGTTCTCGATCAGGAGGAGGACATCCAGGATTTCCTTGACTCGATCGGGATTTCATCGACCGAGACGAACGGCCTCATCGAATTCAAGGGAAACCCTTCCGACTCGCTCTACGATGAGATAATGCGAACGATTTCCGGATATGTCGATTTCCCGGACTCGAGAACGATGTCGAAGACTGCCCGGGAAATCTTCAAATCGGTTCATCCGGACGCAATATCCCCGGATGACGAAATAGTCGATTGGACTGACGTGGAATTCAAGCTTTATCGGGCTTTGGAAAAGAAAGTATACCAACCGCAAATCAGCCATGGATTCGCAAATGTCGATGATTTTGAGGCGGTTGCGGCTCAGCTGATGAACAGGCGAAAGAGCAGAGCCGGGAAAAGCTTGGAAAACCATTTGGCGGCCATTTTCAATGACTACGGCCTTTCCTTTGAACCTCAGGTTGTAACCGAAGGAAACAAAACGAGTGACTTTGTTTTCCCCTCTTCTGCTGCCTATCATGATCCGAATTTTCCAGTCGAGAAAATCGTTACATTAGGGGCAAAGACGACTTGCAAAGACCGCTGGAGGCAGGTGCTCAACGAAGCCAACCGCGTGCGGGACAGGCAAAAGTTCCTTTGCACCCTTCAGCAGGGAATCTCCGAAGCTCAGCTGGAAGAAATGGACTACGAAAAGCTCACGCTTGTCGTCCCCCAAAAATATATTTCGACGTATCCATCTTCACACCAGTCGAAAATATGGACGGTTGAGCGATTCATCGACTATGTTAAATCTATAGAATGATATGAGAAACGATAATCCGAGTCAGATAAGAGACTACAATCCGCCTAAGAACCATCACGGCTTCGTCTACGTCCCTGTCGGAAAGGAAGACGGCATCCCCTTGCGGGAGTTAAGGAAGCCCACCCCGGACGAAAGGGTTTCAATCGTCTCCAATTACATTCGGATGCATGAGGGAGAAGGCCCAATCAAAGTCTCCTTTCTTTCCGAAAGACTCGGCGTGAGCGACAGGACAATCCAAGGAATCATCCGCCAGTTAGAGAAAGAAGGGACGATAACCACAACTGCAGTATTCTCTGATACTGGAAGGCAGCAGGGGAACCTCTACCATTGGACCGGAAAGGTTGACCCTGTGATCGGAAGCCCGACGATGGAGCTCCTCTACAAAAGATATGACTCCTATGGGTTCCGCTCCTACACGTGGGACGACTTCAAGATGGAGAGGAATCCATCCGGCAAGCTCACATGCCATGACTACGAGCAGTACATCATCCTGATGGACGAGAAGAAGAGGCTGAAGAGGAAGAACGAGAAAGCCTATCGGAAGAATCTCAAGAGGTTGGAGTCTTTGAAGGTGCACGACAAGGACAACAGGCCAATCTAAAATTTTCAAAAATAGTTTCTGTCAAGAGAAATCTCAGGAAAATCGATTGCCCGAAACCACGATGGCTCCGGGCTTTTTTCGATGTCGTAAAACTTTTTGGAAGAAAATAGGTTAAGTGAATGGGTGAAATTCGGTATTTATAGTGAGGGGAGGAATTTGCCCTTTTGGCTCATTCCTCAAAACTTTTCGGGGCAAAACGCCCGTCTATTTCTCAGATGTATGTGAGGGGATAGGAAAACCCTCGGAAAAGGAGGAAGAGAATCTGAGCGAAACTGCAAAGAAGATGAATCTCAGGTACATCACAATCAACGGCCTGGATCCTATCGTGGAGAAGAAGATGACGGAGGATCTGGAGAGGACGGGCTATTCGGGCACCAAAAGCGCCTACATTACCCAGCTCTGCTCCGAGGCCTTGGATGCCAGGTCGAGAAAGAAGGAGCTGTCGATCAAGGTGAAGCGCGGGAACCGCGAGAACGTGCTCCAAGGGAAACACCTCGGGGGATGCCTCCAGTTCGGCTATCGGAAGACCATTGACGGGCATCTCGAGGCGGACCCGAAGGAGGGCCCCATCGCGCAGGAGATCTTCCGTCTCTACGGCAGGGAGGAGATGTCCATCCCCGCGATTGCCAACAAGCTGAAGGCGGAGGGGAAAAGGCGGAACGACGGGAGGGAGATAAGCCATTCGACCATCGAAAAGATGCTGAAATCAGAGAGATACATCGGGGTCCTCAAATGCGACGGGGCCAGGAACGAGAACGCCATCCCGGCCTTGGTCTCCAAGGAGCTCTTCGACCTCTGCCAGCAGAGAAGGACGAAGCGGAAGCACAAGAACTTCGCCTACCGCGGCAAGGAGGACTACTACCTCTCCGGGAAGATCGTCTGCGGTAAATGCGGGGCGATGTTCTTAGGCGAATCCGGTACCAGCCACACCGGGGACGTCCATTCCTACTACAAATGCAACGGGGCCAAGCACCACAAGTGCGATGCCAGGCCGATAAGGAAAGAGCGACTGGAGGAGCTGACATGCTCATTGATACTGGGCCTCATGGCGGACGACGAGCTCTCCGCCAAACTTGCCGACTGCATCTATGCCACCCAGAAGAACGAGGCTCCGGAGATTCTTTCCATGAGGAAAAGGAAGGAAGTCGTCGAAAGGAAGATTGCTAACCTTGTCGATGCCATCACCGAGGGTATAAGGACGCCTTCCACCAAATCTGCCCTTCTGGCCTTGGAGGCCGAGAGGGACAAACTGGATGCCGAATTGGGAGAGAAGACAATAAGCTCAAAGAAATTCAGCAAGGAAGAAATCCTGTGGGCCATCAGGGAACTGGCGAGGACCGGAGTTGACACTCCGGAGCAAAGGCAGGCGCTCCTCAACAACTTCGTGAAGAGAATCCTCATCAAGGAGGACGGATCCATCGTCTTCGAGTTCGACCTCTTCGGGTACGAGCCGACCGTCTCCATGGGCTCCGAAGACTTCAAAAAGGTTCGGATAAATCCATCACTGCTCCGCCATCGAAGTTTCCTGCGAACACTCTATGTCTGTAGAGAGTGCATCGTAGTAGAAGGGATTATCCCTAAAAGCAAGGGATAGACCCTATAGGGGGCTATGAAATAATTCGACTTTCTGAAAAGAAGTTGGATTAGGGTTCACAGCCCCTTCATCCTTGACCTACTCCTTGGTCCAATTAGAGAGGTTCACTTCATTTTCAACAGCCCCATTTTATTTTGCGTATTCAGTTACCCTTCAAGCCACTCGATCTTGTCGATGATGTCTTTTAACGCTTCACCGTCGAACAATGGTTCATTCATTAGTTTGTTATAAGCATCGTCATCGGTATCGCCAACAACTTCTATCCAATGGTCAATTTCATATTCCTTCTTTTTAAATACACCGATAGTATATTTTTTTGTGCCGCCTTCAATGTGGTAACACTGCCCTTTGTATCTTATGACAACTTCGACATAACGAAGCCGCCACATCCAATCTTCAAAGGCTTCTTTAGTTAATCCACTCATTTTTAATTAGTCCTTTCAAATATTTTCTGTATTTTTTATAGTCGCTTTTTGTAAAAAGTCTAACTCCATTGTCTCTTCCACCTTTCCAAGTATGAATGTGGAGAGTTGCTTGTTTGCTCAAACTTGCATGAATTCCGTAATCGATATCAATTTTTGGATGGCCAGCATAATCATATATTCTCAACTGATGAAATACGCCGTTCTTATCTAAAGAAATGTATTTGGTACCTTTTGTGTGAGAAATTGCTGGCAATGAAGGTTGTGTTGGCCTTTCGGCGCTTTGAAGCACTTTAATACCGTTCTTCATATCAACGCAGTTATATTCTGCTGGCAAATTCCAATGCGCTTGCCCTAACATTCTGCCGCGGCTACCCATTGTTTTGTAACCTCTCATAGAGCCTTTGCGAAAAGCTCTTGTAGTAATGAATGTTCGAAAGGGAATCCAATTCCTTGATGTGTGGACCGCAAACGAGAATGGCAACCGGAGATTTTCTTCTGTTTAACTCAAAAACGCCTTTAACAAATGTTTCTTTTGCGGATTTGCATTCGCCTTTAAGGCATCCATTGGATGAAACCGCAATTACTGAATGATGCGGTAAACCATCAAAACACCATTCAAACGAATCTTCATCGGTCCAACTAGCGACAGGAATAGCGAGAATTCTTTCTCTTTCCATCATATATGCTGAAACATGGTTTCTTTGAACGTTATAGATGTTATCGGTCAATAACAAGCCATTCATTACAGAATAGTCAGTGGCAATAACACCTTTGGCTTGTTTTAGAAGTGGGAGATATTTTTCCGGATTTTTCCAAAATCTTTCAATCACAATATCGTTATTAAACATATCTACCCAATAGTTAGATAATCTATTGCGATATTTGGAAGATAACATCTCCGAAAAAGAGATAACCTCTTCTTCTTTTGGTAGTTCGCGCACTACCACGGTTTTTAATTTGAGAAATTGATATTTGCCAATGAATTCAGCCCCCCGCCCAATAGTACGCTTTAAAATGGTCTGTTACTGGATCGCCAGTTTTTAATTTCTCAAGTTCTAGTGTAGGTTTACGTTCTACAACGCCAACTTTTTCAATGTCATCGCATTGCTCGGAAATCGGTTCCTCTAATATTATATTTGACATATCTGCATGTCCTTTCTCCTACAGAAAAGATGTAGGCACTTTGTTTTGGACATGCTAATATATATTTGTCTACGTGCTTCGAGCATGTCCACAATCGCAACCAGTTCCAGTGGTTGCGATTTTTAGTTTTTTGCTTTTTGCGGCATTAAATTCTCCTTTCAGTTTCATCAGTTGTCTCTTTAGTGTCCCATACGGTTATCCTCCTTATCCGGTCTAATAAGAATATTTAAATCAAATAACCTATAAAGAACCGGGTTGTAATTAATGCCATACATGTTCGCTAACATAGCGATGTGTTTTTTCATGAATGGCTTATATTCAATCGGTTCATCAGGTATATTCTTATAACGCATTGATTTGAAGAACGCTTTTTTAATAACTTTTCTAGGCATGATAACCGCGGCGCATAGATAATTATTTTGTCTTTCAATGATATCTCTATCGCTCATATTAGAGTTCCAAAAAGTTTTCTCTAAAGATTTAGAGTCACAAATTTGAATGATGTTTTCTGGATGGTCTTTGAAATACTCTTGGTCTTTAATCCAATGGCAATTTTCATGGGTGCAAACAAATATTTCTTTCTTTTTGTATTTCTTCTTATCTACAAGGACGTTGTTTATAACAATCGTCCCCTTTTTAAATGGTTCAAGATGTGGCTTATCTCCTTTTTGATACGTTCCTTTATCCCAAACATAGAATTGCTCATCGGCAAAGAAAATAAGGCCTAGAAGTTGTTCGTTTGGCGATATATATTTCCATTCGACATCCAAGCCTTGATTTTCTAGCAAATCATATGGGTCCAATGGCAAAACTTTCTCCAACCTTTCCGGATAATATCTTCTATTAATATCTTCTGCCATTAATTCCAAGGTTTCTCTGGAATAGAAATACTTTTTGAACATTTTCGCGCCTATTTGCTTCCTTTCATCATTTTCTCGATGATTTGAAGCCATTCCTCATCACCGAGATTGAGCTCTTTCGCCCTTCTCAATGCCACTCTGACTTTTTGGTTATCGCTAACATATTCAGTAATGTCTTTGGCAATCTCGTTTTTACTGTTCGCCGCCAAATCGAATAATGTGTTTTTGTCTTCGTCATTCAATTTCAAAACGTGCGCCATAGCTTCTAGAATATCTTGCGTTGGGGCATTCCTTTTTCCTTTTTCTATATCACTTACATATGAAGGGGCGATTTTAAGTTCGTCAGCGAATGCTCTGAGTGTGATGTTTAATGATCGTCTTTTTTCTTTTACGAATTCTCCAAAAGTCATTTTGCTCTCCTTTGTTGACAAGTTCGCTTGTCTGCTAACATTGTAACAATGCCGAAACAAAAGGTCAACTCATTTTCGCGAATTTATTTGCTGAAGTTCGAAACTCCTATAACTTGCCTATAGATAATGGCAACTTAATTTCAACCTTAAAGATAAAAATAAGGCCTTAATAATGGTCTCTACAAATTACTTATGATCTATGATTCTATTTCTTAAAAATCTTTGTATCGACATATGGGGCCAAAAAAAGAGATAAATTGTAATCTTAAGTGCAACACTTTGATATGGCTTCGGACATCAATTTCGATGGAGATGTCCGGTCGTTGCATTTCCTAGGTCTATCGTTAATCAGGCTCGTCTTTTTATCAATATGGACCTGGGTATATGAAGTGCTATCAATAAAGTAGGATATTAGCCACGTCATCGTTAACATGCACATACCACCCAATGGGGTGGGCGGCGCACGCGCCGGAAAGGATTCGCAGATAAAATAGCATCCGTTCACGGAATCGGAAAGATATATCGGAAGGCTCAAATGCGATGGAGCCGTAAACGACAATGCCATTCCGCGCTTAATCGATGATGCGACCTTTAACAAAGCCCAGGAGCGTAGAGCCCAAAGAAGGCATTGCGGAGGTGCGTTCCAAGCCAACGTGGAATATTCTTTGACCGGCAAGCTTTTCTGTGGGGAATGCGGCGAGATGCTCATCGGGGAATCTGGCACATCGAAGAGAAAGAGGCTCTATTCCTATTACCACTGCAAAGGCGCAAGGGCCCATAAATGCGATACCAGGAGGCTCTTGAAGGAAGACGTCGAGAACACGGTCGCTTTGCTCATTTTGGATTCCCTCAAGGAACGGAAGGTCATTAAGGAAGTCGCCGATTGCATCTATCGCGCCCAAAGGCAGGACTCTACGGAACTGAGTAGATTAAAAGGCCAACTCACAAACGTTCAAACCCAAATCGGGAACTTCGAGAAGGCGATTGGCATGGGCATCATCACCGAGACGACCAAAAGCGCATTGCTGAGGCTTGAAGGCGAGAAGTCCGATTTGGAGAAAAGGATCCAGCGTGAGCAAATCACGAATCGCCGATACACGAAAGCCAAGATCGTTGCCTCCCTAGAAATCCTCGGATATTACTTATCCGAAAACGATATGCAGAAACGCGCCTTATTCGAAACTTTCGTAGATAAGGTTGTTGCCTACAAAGACGAAAAGATCGTCGTAAACGTCGATGTCTTCGGCACAAAAGCCAAAATCGAAAATATCGATGAATCGGTGAGAACCGCGATTCATCACAATCAAAAATCTTGAGGAATCGTCGAGTTTTTTTGCTTCTACCACTTGTTGAATACTTTTTCAGCAAAGCCCGGCAATTCTTCGAATGAGAATGTTTTTCCATCCGCATGAATCTCGCCGGAGAAGGTGCCGAACACTTGATGTTGGTTCGAGCGAAGGAAGAGGAGATTCGTATCCGCGTGGCGATCATAAACCGGTTGGAATTGAATGGCGATGTCACCTTCTTTTGAACGGAAAGTCCATGGCTTCATGAAGTCATCTCCGCCATGGGCACGATGGTGAATGTCCATCGTCACATCGTTTAGCTTATAAGCCTTATCATCAAAGAAGAACATGTTCTCGCTGGCTTTGGACGTATCACCGAAGCCATAACCGAGGTTCCAGCCGATCGTATGGCCTTTGTATCTGGTTGAGACCGAGCTCCAATACCACGTGTTTTTGTAGGTCCAGACACCTCTTCCCCAGTCGAGGACGCCGAAGGAATCTTGATTGAAGTCGTAGGTCGTATCGCCGAGTTTGGCATAGCCATGGGCAATTTGGTTATTGATCTTTTGGTTGTAATAGAAATGACCCGTCTTCTTGAACGGTGTTGCAATAACCATCGAGGCATCGAGGGTTGGCTCCAAGAAAATATCACAAGAGAAGAGCTCTTTCTTCTTACCGAATTTCGACATGGAGCAGACCAAATGGCGTCTCTTCCCTTCGATGAGGAAAGCCATATCGAATCCTTTTCCCTTAAAGCGAACATCACCGCTTTGGCTCGAAGAAGGAAGATTCAGTTTTCCCATGGGGAATGCTCCGATTTTGGAGACGGTAATGTCATAAGGAGCATCACGGAAATCAAGAAGGGAAATCGAGGCCATCGACATGTATCCGTTGTCTGCGACGGTCAAAGCGACGCCATATTCGGCGTTGCCAACATAATAGTAATCCCATTCCTTGATTCGCATTTTGGAGGCCGTAATCGCTTTTCGGTCATATTTTCGGACCAACGAATATGCATAACCTGCGTCCGCCAAATTACCATTGCCATCGAGCAATGGGCCCTCGGATAAAAGATGCTGTTCGCTCATGATTATTTCCTCTGTAATTTTATTGTATCGCATGTCTTTGCGGATTGTGATGAAAAGGTGGCTGGCTTCAGACCTATACATGTCTCATGTATCGGCAAGGAGTCCATAGAGGCCCACAAGGTCAAAAGCATCATCACGTGTCCTTTTATATAGGAGTAAATGGTCATCTTAAGTGCAACACTTTGAGATGGCTTCGGCACAAAAGCCAAAACGAAAGCATCGATGGAGTAGTCATGGTGTTCGTACGGAGAAGCTAGTGCTCCGCCAGTTACGCAGTATCCGAACTCTCCGCGGGTTCGGTTTTTTCTTTTCCGTTCCGGTTCACTCGAAATCGATCATCTCCGCGTCCGGGGAATCCCAAATCTCCTTCAGCGTCTTTCGCCGAACATCCTTGCCCGATTGGTGGCTTCTCGACGACGACCGAGTCCGCCCCGCTTTCGTAATTTTTTAGCAGATCGTAGGCGTTTTCGAAAAGGAATCCCTCTATGGAGATTTCACCGTCAATTCCGTCCCTTTTTTCCGGACAGAGTTCTTTCCCCTCGGAACAAATTTTGAAACGGGTGTTGATTTCTTTCTTTTTTCCTTTATAATCCCATATTAAAAAAACGGGAAAGGAGGACTTTACCCATGGAAATCAAAGCCGTCTTCTGCGATATCGACCAGACGCTCTATTCGCATAAAAGCAAATGCGTCCCGCCCAGCGCCGTCCACGCAGTCCAGGACATCCAGGCCAAAGGAATCAAGTTCTTCCTCTGTTCGGGAAGAAACGCCTACCTGATCCGCAAATCCGGCGTCTATGACTACGTGAAGCCAGACGGGATCGTCACGATGAACGGGGCTCAGGCGATCGTGGACGGGAAATCCGTCTTCCTCCATCCGATTCCTTCGGAAGTCGTCGACGCCCTGGTCAAGTTCGCCAAGCGCCTCCGCTTCGGACTGACCCTCATCGAGGAGAAGGAAGGGCACATCAACATGATCGACGAACGGGTCATCTCGGCCCACGAGAAATACGGGACGCGCTTCCCGCAGCCGCGCACCTTCCCGGACCATTACGACCGGGTCGTGTATCAGGCGGTAGCCTACTGCGACGCCTTCGACGAGTCGCTCTTCCTGCCCCATCTGAAGAAATGCAAGACCGCACGCTGGGACGAATACGCGGTCTACATCATGCCGAAGGACTGCGACAAGGCCCGGGGCATGGAAGCGGTCCTGAAGCACTTCGGCTGGACCGTGGAGAACGCCATGGCCTTAGGGGACGACAACAACGACATCGAGATGATCGGGAAGGCCGGAATCGGAGTCGCGATGGGGAACGCTCTCCCGAAAATCAAGAAACACGCAGACTTCGTGACGGACGACGTCGACGACGACGGGCTCGCCAAGGCCTTCTTGAAATACGGGCTCATCGACGAAATCCGGAAATAGCGCCTCTTTTAGGAGTCCTTCGGGAAATGGTATCCTATAGATACGTTTGTTTCCGGAAGGAAGACTTCCGAATTAGAAAGTACGTATAAACATGGACAATCAGCAGGACAGTCAGGAAGCGAAGAAGATTTTCGACGCCCTCCACGACAAAGGATGGTCGGATCAGGATATCCTGAAAGCGTGCGCCGTCTCTTTTCAGGACGGCAGGATGACCAGAAAAGACCTCATCGCGGTCGCGATGTATCTGAAGGCGGACATCAATCCCGATTTCGTCAACGCCGAAACCGACGAGGAAGCCAAGGCTCTCCTTTTTACGAAGCCCGAGCACGGGTACGTCAAGGCCGAAGACCTCGATCCGGACCTGAAGACGATGAACGGGTTCCGGGAAGCCATCGATCAGCTGCTGAAGGAAAAGCGCACGCCGGACGAAATCATGAAGGGACTCGCCGTGGCCTTCCGAGAAGACGAACTGACGAAGGACCAGTTCATCCGTCTCGCCAAGGAACTCGGATTCGAGATGGATCCGGAATTCGTCGCGGAAAAGGATTTGACCGCCGCGAAGAAGATGATCTTCCCAGATTATCAGCCGAAATAGGAAACTGGTCTTTCATCCGTCTTTTAGAGCGGGGTTCCGCTCTTTTTTCTTCACTGCGAAAAGGAGTCCGTCTGAGGTGAGACCCAAAAGTTGGACTTCCAACGGGAGGGTCTCACCTCATTTATTCCGTACGTCCATTTTTTTCAAAATGGGTCTCCCACGGAGCCTTGCGGAGTGATAGGATAAATAGGGCACCCCCTGAGAGTTTTTTCTCTTTTGATAGGAGGTTTTTTTTATTTTATGAAACAGGCAAAGTTCGTCTTCGTCACAGGCGGAGTCGTGTCTTCCTTGGGGAAAGGAATCACCGCTTCCTCGCTGGGACGCATGCTCGTTAAGCGCGGGCTGAAGATTTTCATGATGAAGTTCGATCCGTATCTGAACGTCGATCCGGGCACGATGAGCCCTTATCAGCACGGAGAGGTCTACGTCACCGACGACGGGGCCGAGACGGATCTCGACTTAGGGCATTACGAACGCTTCACGGACCTCAATCTGACCAAGGAGTCTTCCGTTACCTCCGGCAAGATTTACCAGACCATCATCGAGAAGGAACGCCGCGGGGACTACCTCGGATCGACGGTCCAGATCATCCCGCACGTCACGAACGAAATCAAGAAGAGAATGCACGATGCGGCGGAAGTCTCCGACGCAGACATCGTCATCGTCGAGATTGGCGGCACGGTCGGCGACATCGAATCGACCGCGTTCATCGAAGCGATCCGCCAGATGCGCTCCGACATCGGTTACGACAACACCCTCTACATCCATAACACGCTCGTCCCGTATCTGAAAACCACCCAGGAGACCAAGACCAAGCCGACCCAGCACTCCGTCAAGGAACTCGCCGGCATGGGCGTCCAGCCGGACATCATCATCCTCCGTTCGGAAGTCCCGGTGGATCTGAAGACGAGACAGAAGATCTCGCTGTTCTGCAACGTCCCGGTGAGGAACGTCCTCGTCTCGATGGATATGCCGTACCTCTACCAGGTCCCGCTCTCTCTGCACGAGCAGGGACTCGACGACATCGTCCTCGAGCATTTCCGTCTCGGCGCGCCGGAAGCGGACATGTCCGATTTCGAGAACCTCGTCAAGAAGATTTCCCTCATCCAGAAGCAGGTCGATATCGCCCTTGTCGGGAAATACGTCGAGCTGCACGACGCCTACATCAGCGTCGCGAATTCCCTGACTTACGCGGGCTACGTCTATGACCGCAACGTCAAGATCCACTGGATCGATTCGCAGACGGTCACCGAGGAATCGGCTCCCGACATCTTCAAAGACATCGACGGGATCCTGGTCCCGGGCGGATTCGGCGTCCGCGGGACCGACGGGAAGAAGATCGCCATCCGTTACGCCCGCGAGCACAACGTTCCGTTCCTAGGCATCTGCCTGGGTCTCCAGATGGCTATCATCGAATACGCCAACGACGTTCTGGGCATGAAGGGCGCGGACACGACCGAGTTCGATCCGAAGACCCCGTACCCGGTGGTCGACTATCTGCCGAGCCAGTACAAGGGCATCAAGCTCGGCGGAACGATGCGCTTAGGCGCCTACGACTGCAGGGTTGTCAAGGGCACGAAGGCCTACGAGGCGTACGGGGAAGAGAACATCTCCGAACGCCACCGCCACCGCTACGAGGTGAATCCGGCGTATCTGGACAGATTCGACGACGGGAACTTCGTGGTTTCCGGCAAGAACCCGCAGACGGGTCTGACCGAAATCATCGAGCTGAAGAACCATCCGTGGTTCGTCGCGACCCAGTTCCATCCGGAATTCAAGAGCCGGCCGCTGAAGCCGCATCCGCTGTTCCGCGAATTCGTGCACCACGCGATTCTGAACCGCAAGGAAAAAGGCGGGGAGGAATAAATTCAAACCGTTCCGGAAGGGAAAATCCCCCTTCCGTTTTTTTGTTGTCCGGTCTTTCTTAAAAGCCCTTACATCTCCGTATTGAAGTCCTATTTCTCCAGGACTATAATGGGGTAGGATTTTGATAGTCAGAGTATCATTTTCAAGGAGAAAAGCCCGTGCGGCCGAAGTTCACCGAAGAGAAGAAAGAGAGCGTGAAAGCGTCGATCGTCCCCAAGGCGCTCGACCTGTTTTATCAAAAGGGAATCCCGGACGTCGCGATGATGGACATCGCCGAGAAGTGCTCCATCGGGATTGCGACCCTGTACCGCTATTTCAAGGAAAAGAAAGCGATCGTGATTCCGAGCGGAACCCTGCTCTGGAATAGGAAGAAAGAGGAGTTCGAAAAGATCTACGGACAGGGCATAAAGAGCGGGAAAGACGGATACGGGATCCTGAAGAATCTCTATTCCTACTTCCTGGAGCTGTTCGAAAAAGAACCGGAGTTCTTCCGTTTCCTTGCGGATTTCGACGCGTTTCTCCTGCGCGAGAAGCCGGAAGAGCAGGAAATGGACGCGTACGATTCGGTCCTAGGGGAGATTAAGGACGTGTTTCATAAGGCCGTTACAAGAGGCCAGGAGGACGGATCGGTCCGGAAGGACATCGATTTCGGCCCGACGTACTATTCCTTCTCGAAAGCCCTGCTGGGCTTAGGCGAGAAGCTCTCCATGAAAAAGGATCTGCTGAAGTCGGACAGGGAAGCGGATAAAGAAAAGCAGATGGAAACGATGTTAAAAGCCGTGCTGGAATATCTGAAGGGAACTTTAATAGGAGCATGAACCTATGAAATACGAAGTGGTTTACGAGTATAAGGGAGAGACGTACGTCAATTCCTCGGCGGCCGCCGAAGTCACGTTGCTCAAAGGCGAGAACAACTGGTCGTTATCGGTTCTTCCCCGCGGGAAGATCAAAATCGTCTCGTGCCGGATGGAGCTCGACGATTCCTTAAGACCCGGGGAGAAGTTCTTCTCGAACGGATACCAGTCCTGGACGAGAAGCCGGGAGCTGTCCTTTTTCCAGAAGACCCCGAAGATGGGAATCCTGGGGAGGACGAAGAAGTTCGAGGACCTCTACCATTTCTCCGCGTACGGAGATTCCCGGTTCCGGAAGTACCGGAGGCACGCTTCCTACACGCTGACGTATTTCCGGAAAGGGAAACATTTCCGTTTCTACGGTTCGGAAAGCGAGAAGAACGGATATACGATCTTCTATCTGAAAGGGCGGAAGCTCTGCGCGGAAAAAGACGACAAAGGGCAGGTCCTCGAGAAAGAAACCGAACTGTTCTCGATCTATAAGGCGGAAGGAAGCGAGGACGAGGTTTTCGACCAATATCTGAAAGTCCTCGGACACGGACCGATTCAGGACAATCAGGTCTTCGGGTACACGTCCTGGTACCGCCATTACGAGGACATCTCGGAAGAGAAAATCCTGACGGATTTGGAGAACCTGAAGAAGACGGGGCTTCCGTTCACCCTGTTCCAGATCGATGACGGATACGAGGCCAAGGTCGGAGACTGGAAGAAATACAAACCTTCCTTCCCGAACGGGCTAACGGGGATCTATAAGAAGATCGCGGAAGCCGGGTTCATCCCAGGCATCTGGCTCGCGCCGTTCTGCGCCCAGAAGGATTCCGATTTGGTCAGGGAACATCCGGAATATCTCTTAAGGGATGAAAAGGGAAATCCGATCTACATGGGGGCGAACTGGAACGGAACGTACGCCCTCGATTTCCATAACGAAGACCTGAAGCGGTATCTGCACGAGGTCTTCCAGTACTACATCTCCCTCGGCGTGAAGGTCTTCAAGCTCGATTTCCTCTACGCCTGCACGCTCGCCCTGCACGAGGACGAGACCAGGGGAGGACTGATGGAGGAAGCGATGGAGTGGATCCGCGGGGAGCTGAAAGGATGCAAGATCCTCGGCTGCGGCGTCCCGCTCTCGGCGGCGTTCTTCAACGTCGACTACTGCCGCATCAGCATGGACGTCTCGCAGAAATGGAACGACGCGTGGTACATGCGTTTCTTCCATCCGGAGCATAACTCCACCAAGTACGCCATTACGAACATCCGCGTCCGCGCGCCGTTCAACCGGCGTTTCTTCCTCAACGATCCGGACGTGGTCTTCCTGCACGGGACGGAAATGAGTCCGAAGCAAAAGGAGAAGCTCTTCGAAGCCGCGAGGAAGTACGGCGGGGTGCACCTCACCTCGGACGACTTCGCCCTCTACAACGAAGGCGACATCGACCGCTGGAACACAATGATCGCGGAAGCAAAGAAAGAAAATCGTCGCTCATCCGATTCAGAAAGATAATGAAAGAAGGAACAGAAATCATGTCTGAAATCAAAGACCGTTCGTCGGTGATCTTCGGAAATCCGATCGACAGAAAGACGATCCGCCAGGGTCTGAAATCCAAGAAGAAGTTCTTGAAGAAATACGGGGACGACACGGACAAAATCTACCATCTGAAGGCCGTTCCGGTCCCGACGCTGAGTTTCATGGACGTCGAGAACCTCGTTCTCTCCGATACGGAGCTGAAGCTTCCTAAGAACGCACTCATCGTCGGCAACATCCGCATGGGCTTCGGGCACTACCGCATCAGCATGGCCATGGCTTCCTGCGCCAAGGCGCTCGGGTTCGAGCCGTACTGGCTCGATTTGGCCTCGTTCGACGCGACCGGCTCGAAGATGATCCGGAAACAGAACGACCTCTACTCCCTCGCCTCGAGGATCTCGCAGGTCTCCCACCTGTTCAACCACTTCATCTGGGAACCGCTGAACTCGGAAGGCTTTAGGAAGCTCACCTACAATTCCAAGGACCAGAAGAACGCCGAGCTGCTCGTCCCGCTCTTCCACGACATCCCCAAGGACACCCCGTACATCGCCACGCACGTCTGGCCGTCGCAGGCCGCCGTCCACGCGGGGATGACCCACGTCGTGAACGCGATTCCGGATAACTGGCCGATGGCCCTCCACCTCTCCGAAGGCGCGATCCACACGGTCCAGACCCCGTTCGCCTATCTCGGTTACAAGATGCTGAACGGCATGGCGAAGATGCCTTTAAAAGGCATTCCCGAGGAGGATCTCTATGAAGTCGGGCACTACGTCGACCACGAGCTCGTCTCGAACATAGACGCCGACGTCGAAGCGAGAATCCGCCGCATCCAAAACAAGGAACCGGTCCGCATCCTCCTCTCCGTCGGCGGAGCCGGCGCGGGGGAGAAGCTGTTCTTAGAGATGGTGAAGCACCTCCTGCCGTACGTCGAAAAGAAGAGAGCAGCGGTCTTCCTCAATTTCGGGGACCATCTCGGCGTCTACGAGTATCTGTGCAAAAAGATTCCGGGTTTCGACTCGAAATGCGTCAAGTTCTTCGACCGGTACGAAGATTTAAACAAGTTCGTCGGAACGATGGGGACCTCGCGGATCGAAGGAATTTACGCCGTCTGCAACAAGAACATCTTCGAAGCGGTCTATTCGACGAACCTCCTCATGCGGAACGTCGAGTTCCTCATCACCAAACCGTCCGAACTGGCGTACTACCCGGTCGTGAAGGTCATGATGCGCCACATCGGAGGACACGAGGTCTACGGGGCGATCCACGCGCAGGAAGAAGGCGATTCAACCTTCGAATGCCCGGACGAGAGGAGTATGAACGAGATGCTCGACCGCCTGCTGAACGATCCGGAACTGCTGATCCATCTGAACCGTCAGATTCAGAAGCTCCGTGACGAAGGCGTCTATAACGGCGGATACGAAGTCGTCAAGCTCGCCGTCAACGGGAGAAGGAAGTAAAATCCGTCCATCGAAAAGTCCGCGGTTTCCCGCGGATTTTCGTTTGACTGAACTTCCTTACTTCTTCTCTTCGATCTTCTTCACTTCGGCGTCGACGACCTTGGAATCTTCATAAGAACTTGCATCCTTTTCTTCGCGCGGCTTACCTTCCGCGTCGACGACGTTGCTCTTCTTTTCCGGCTTCACCTTCTCGACCTTGGCTTTTTTGACCCGTTCCTTGCGATACGGAGCGAAGACAGAGACCAGATCGAAGATGCCGATGCCGGCCATCAGCAACCCGATCAGGACCATCACGACCGTATAGACGACCGAATCGGCTTTCTCCTGATAGACCAGAAGCAGTACGCCTCCGGCGACAAAGAGGAGGGAAAGGACGTACTCGATCGATCCGATCACGACCGAGCGGCGTCTGCGCACGATCGCGAACGTCGCGCCCATCGCAATCGTGAAGGCGATGACGAAGCAGAGCGTCGCGATGAAGAAGAGAATCAGGGACTTGATGTTCCCGAGGAGCTCAGGCGCCTTCACGGCGAAGAGGATGCCGAAGGAAATCTCCAGTACGGACGTCAGGAATTCTGAGACGACCGCCCCGATGGTGACCGGCTCGAAGAAATAGCGCAGAAGCGAAATGATTCCGTCGATGCCGAGGACGATACCGAAGATCCGGTAGATCCAGGCCTGAAATTCATCGTTCTGGCAGTAGACGATCGCCAGTACGCCCAAGGTGATGAACGCGAGCCCTTCGATGACGCGGATGACCGTCCAGGCGCCTTTGAATCTCGCGGCGGCTTCCGCCAGACCCGCCTTTTCATTTTCTTCCGACATGTTGGATGACCTCCTGTTAGTGAACCCGAGGATATTGTAATTCAAAAGAGGATGAACGCGAAATAAATAAAATGCGAGCTTTATAACTCTGACAAAAGGGAAGGACACGGAAGGGAAGGAAAAAGCTCGGAAATTCCGTATCAAATCCGGATTGACGGATTCTCGATCGGGACGGGCGTCGCCTGCTGTCTCGCCCCGAAAAAAGAAGCGGAGAAGCTGTATTAGGAGGAACTTCCAGGCGAAGATCTGCGGTCTGATCCTTTCCGAATACGTGAACAGGATACAGGGAATGGCGTTCTGAAATCCGAAACAGCAGGATTTCTTCCAAGAGAAAAAAGAATAATCTTGTAAATCGGCCCCGGTAGTGATAATTTAATAAAGCGCCGGGACTGTAGCTCATTTGGCAGAGCACCTCGTTCGCAACGAGGGGGTGGCGAGTTCGAATCTCGTCAGTTCCACCATCTTCGAAACAGCGGTCCGAGAAATCGGACTTTTTTCTTGTCGGAACAGACCGGACGCCCGGTCTGTCTAAGAGAATTTAAAAAATCGATTTTGTGCATCGGTTGCACATCATTGAATTCAAAAACGTGCAACGGTTCCACAGGATTCCATTGAAAGCCCGCGGAAATGTTCTAGCCCCGCATTTTTAAAAAGCCTAAGGCACGGATATTTTCTCTGCCGCCAAAGCACGGCGGGGAAGCTTGGATAGGGCGGAAAGAACGGGATGCGGGCGCTTCCGTTCTATTCGGTCTATATTGCACGGAGCCGGTGCTGAAAAGAAAACAGTCGATGATGAGTCAGATTCCGCTCCGCCGTTCTTCTTCGGAAAAGAGTCTTTCCGGTCGTCGCATCCGATTCCGAATCTAAAGGAGAATTGATTGATTCTGATTGTTCCTGCCCGTGGGACGGATAGAAAACAGGTTTTTCTCAAGTTCTCGAACAAAAGAAGAGCAGAAATGAAAGAGATGCTATACTATGGCGAAAGAAGGGAACAGAGACTCATGAAAGTCATTTCCGTCGATCTCGGCGCGACCAGCGGAAGAGTCATGACCGTGACTCATTCCGATCACAGGTTCTCTTATGTCGAAAACGCTCGGTTCATGAACCGGGTCTACAAAGACGGGGAAGGAATTCTCCGTTGGGATTTTCCTTATCTGTTCAGGAACGTAACCGAAGGAATCGGAAAGGCCCTGAAGGAGAATCCAGACGCGGCCTCCATCGTCATCGATACATGGGGCGTCGATTACGGGTTACTCAAGGACGGGAAGCTCCTGAAGGATCCGGCCTGTTACCGCGACAAGAGGACGTTCGCTTCGCAGGAAGAGCTCCTGAAGAGAGTTCCTTTCTCAAGAATCTATTCTCTGACCGGAATCCAGAATCTGCATTTCAACACGATCTATCAGCTGAACAGCGAACATCTCGATTATTCGAATGTCGACGCGTTCCTGATGATTCCGGATTTGATCGCGTATTTCCTGACCGGGGAAGCGAGGCTCGAGGAATGCAACGCCTCCACGACGTCGTTATACGACAAGAAGAATAAACGGATGTCGAAGGAACTGCTCGGGGAAATCGGCGTTCCGGAAAGAATCTTCCCGAAACTGATATTCCCCGGAGAGACCTACGGGAATCTGAAGAAGGAATTCCTGCCGGAAGGGTTTTCTAAGGACGTTCCGGTCGTCGCGGTTCCGACCCACGATACGGCGAGCGCGGTCCTCGGGGCCGACGGTCAGGGGGAATTCGCCTATGTCTCCTCGGGAACCTGGTCCCTCATCGGGACGGAACTGAAGAGCCCGATCATCAGCGAAGAGAGCCGGAAGGCGAACTTCACGAACGAGATCGGCTACGGATCGACGGTCCGTTTCCTCAAGAACACGATGGGGATGTTCCTCATCAACGAGGCGAGGAACGACTACAAAAAGCACGGGCAGGAAGTCCGTGTCTCCGACATCGTCCCGCCCGTAGAAAGCGCGAAAGACGTGAGCTGTTATCTCGACGTGGACAATCCGCTGTTCGAGACGCCCGGAGACATGCTTATGAAAATCCGGACGTACGCGGATAGGACGCATCAGGAAAGGCCGGAAACGCCGGGAGAGACGATGAAAGTCATCTACCGCTCGATGGCGTGCCGCTACAAGAAGATCCTCTCCGATCTGGAGAATCTCGCGAAGGTCCGCTTCTCCTCGATTCTCGTGGTCGGAGGAGGAAACCGGGCGGAAATCCTGAATCAGTACATCGCGGATGTCTGTCGAATAAACGCGGTCACGGGTCCTTCGGAAGCGACCGTGCTCGGGAACGCCTTGGCCCAGTTCATCGCGTTAAAGGAAATTCCGGACGTGTCCAAGGGAAGAAAAGACATCGCCGCGTCGCTCGAGGAACGGATCTACCGTCCTCAAGACACGGAGAAAGCCGAAGAAGAATATCAGAAGTTCTTAATTGCGACAGCTCGATAAATCAAAGGAGGAAGAAAGCATGTCCGTCGAAGAAAATTACAGGAAGGCTAAAGAAGAATTCGCCGAGTTTGGAGTGGATACCGAACAGGCGATGGAAAAGGTGAAGAACATCCCGATTTCCGTCCACTGCTGGCAGGGGGACGACGTCCTCGGATTCGAAGGCGTCACCACTCTCGAAGGCGGCATCCAGACAACCGGGAACTATCCGTACCGCGCCAAAGGGCCGGAAGAACTGATGGCCGACATCAAAGAGGCGTTCTCGATGATGCCGGGAACCAAGAGACTCAATCTTCACGCCTCGTACGCGATCTTGGGTAAGGACGCCGGCAAGGTCGACCGCGACCAGTACAAATACGAATACTTCAAGCCGTGGGTCGATTTCGCCAAGGAAAACGGAATCGACGGAATCGATTTCAACCCGACGTTCTTCTCGCACAAGAACGTCAAGGACAATCTGACGCTCTCGAGCCCGGATGAAAAGATCCGTCATTTCTGGATCGAACATGGGAAGAGATGCCTCGAGATTTCTTCCGAACTCGGCAAGGCGTTCGGAAAACCGTGCATGATGAACATCTGGATTCCGGACGGCTTCAAGGACGTCCCGGCGGACCGTCTGTCCCCGCGCCTGCGTTACCGCGATTCGCTCGACGAGATGCTCGCGGACAAGGACTGGGACCGGAAATACGTCATGCCGACGCTTGAATCCAAGGTCTTCGGAATCGGCGTGGAATCGATGACGGTCGGTTCGAGCGAGTTCTGCCAGAACTACGCGGCCTCCAGAGGCATCACCTGCCTGATGGATATGGGCCATTACCATCCGACCGAGGTCGTTTCGGACAAGATTCCTTCGATGCTCTGCTTCTACGACAGACTCGCCCTGCATGTGTCCCGTCCGGTGAGATGGGATTCGGACCACGTGGTGATCTTCGACGACGAACTGAAGGAAGTCGCCAAGGAAATCATCCGCAACCACGCCGAGAAGAAGGTCGTGATCGGACTTGATTACTTCGACGCCTCGATCAACCGCATCTCCGCCTGGGTCACCGGCGAAAGAAGCATGGAGAAGGCGCTCTTATACGCCGCGACCCTGCCGAACGATGAAATGGCCAAACTCCAGGAAGAAGCGAATTTCACGAAGCTGATGGTCCTGCAGGAACGCGCCAAGATGCTGCCTTTCGGCGACGTCTGGAACGAATATCTGCGCCGTCAGGGCATGGACGAAAAGTATTACGAAGAGACCATGCGTTACGAGAAGAAGATTTCCGCCGAAAGAAAATAAGGAAAGAAGGAAGAAAGGAAAATATGAAAGACATTTTAACCGCGCCGTTCCTGATTGAATTCGAAAAGACCGCCTCGAACATGTACCGTCTCGGCTGGGACGAACGCAACGGAGGCAACATCTCTTATCTGCTGAAGGAAGAGGAAGTCAAGGAATACCTCGATACGGACCGCGTCTTAAGAAAAATTCCGTTCGCCGGAATCCAGAAGTCCTCTCTCGACGCCCGCCCGCTCGCGGGAAAGTATTTCCTCGTCACGGGGACGGGAAAGTATTTCAAGAACGTCGAGGGCGATCCGGAGACCAACACCGGCATCTTCCGCATCTCGCAGGACGGAACCTGCGCGGAGCTTCTATGGGGCTATAAGGACGGAGGACGCTTCACGTCCGAACTCCCGGCGCACCTGATGTCGCACATGGCCAGACTGAGCGTCGACCCGGAAAACCGCGTCGTCATGCACTGCCATCCGACCAACATCCTTGCGATGACCTACATCCATCCGCTCGACGAGAAGTCCTTCTCGCACACGCTCTGGACTATGTCCACCGAGTGCATCGTGGTCTTCCCGGAAGGCGTCGGCGTTTTGCCCTGGATGCTTTGCGGCACGGACGAAATCGGTGTCGCGACCGCCAAAAAAATGCACGATTTCCGCATCGTCTTATGGACGAACCACGGCATCTACGGAGCCGGCAAGACCCTCGACGAGGCCTTCGGGCTCATCGAGACCGTCGAGAAGGCCGCGCAGATCTATAACGTCATCGGGAACCGTCCGATCCTGAACAACATCACGGACGAGGACATGGCGCAGCTGATCCACATCTTCAAGATCGAAAAGTCCGTCCGCTGGGACTTCCTCGATTTGCCGGAATCCGAAAAGAAGTAAGGTTGAACGACATCCGGAAGAGACCGCTAGAAACGGTCTCTTTTCGTTTGCCTTTCGCGGTTCTATTTTTGGGGGAATTCCGTCAATTCTTTTTCGTTTCAAAGCAAAAGAACGGAATCCGCGCAAAAGAAAATCCGGGATTCCGTTCGGAAACCCGGCGAAAGAAGAAAGAGGCATTACGCCTTCAGAGAGCAGGTCAGGGTATGGCCGCCGTAAGCGAGGTTGAAGCGCTCCCCGTCGGGCAGTTCCAAAACGCAGGAAGTCGTCATCGGAACATCGACGTGGATGGAGAACTTGTCTCCCTCTATTTTCCAGCGGACATTGATCTTGCCGTACGGCGTCAGGGTCGACGTCTCGCAGGAAGTGATACCTCCGCCCAAGACCGGTTTGACCTTGAATTTCTTATAACCCGGTTCGACGATGCGCACGCCGCCCAATCTCGTATAGAGGAAGTTTCCGACCGAGCCGGAAGCGTAGTGGTTGAACGAAATCATGTTCCCGGTCCCGTCGGTGGACTTGCGCGCAGTACCGTCAGGCAGCATCCCGTCGAACTTTTCCCAAATCGTCGTCCCTCCGACCGAGACGTTGTAGAGCCAGGAAGGCGCCTTCGTGTTCAAAAGCATCTTGTACGCCGTGTCGGCGTGCCCGTTATCGGCCAGCACGTAGAGGATGTACCCGGTTCCCGGGAATCCCGTCCCGATGCAGTAATCCTTCTCCTCGATGAGATGGACCAGGTTCTTCATCGCTTCCCTCGTCTCTTCCTCGTCGAACATTTTGAACGCGAGAGGAAGAACGTATCCGGTCTGGAACTGCTCCTTCTTGAGCCTCCCGTGATGGTCGGTGAAGACATCCACGTACGCGCGGGCGACCTTGTCGGAAAGACGCTCATAATAGTTCGCGTCCTTTTCGTATCCGAGCATCGCGGCGATTTCGGAAAGTTTCTTCGATGTCTTCCTTAAGGAAGCGGTCGCCGTGTACTTGCTCCGCTTCTGCCACACGCTCATCTTGTCCACGTCCGGAGCGACCCAGTCCCCGAAATGGAAGACCGACGGGGTATGCCAGATGTAGCGGTATTTCCCGACGCCCCAGATGCCCGCCCAGAAGCGGCAGGCGTCGACGTACTTCTTCATGTTCGGATAAAGCTGGCGCACGATGTCCTCGTCCCCGTAAGCCATATATAGCGCATAGGGGACGTCGATGATCGCGTCTCCCCAGAAATCGATGGCCATCTTCGGCATCGTCGCCGGGAACCCGTAGCCGTGGCTAGGCACCGTGTTCGGCAGTCCTCCCGTCCTCAGCTGCTCGTCCTTGACGTCCATCAGCCACTTCCTTAAGAAGCGGCGCATTTCGAAATTATGGATCGCCGTCGGGGCGAAGATCGCGATGTCCCCGGTCCAGCCCATGCGTTCGTCGCGCTGAGGGCAGTCGGTCGGGATATCCATGAAATTGCTCCTCGAGGACCAGCGGATGTTGGAATCGAGGCGGTTCAGCATCTCGTTCGAGCAGTGGAAAGATCCCGTCTCCTTCACGTCGCTCATCAGGACGTATCCTTCCACGTCGACGTCTTCCGGACGGATGCCGGAAACGCTGACGTAACGGAATCCCATGTACGTGAATTCCGGCGTATGGATCTGTTCGCCTTCCTTGCAGATGTACGTCAAAGTCGCCTTGGCCGTGCGGAGCAAAGAAACGTCGAGTTCCCCTTCCTGATTCAGGACTTCCGCGTGGCGCACGACGATCTTCTGGCCTTTTACGGCCTTCTTGATTCGGAGATGAATCACCCCGGCGAAATTTTGTTTGAAATCGTAAATCGTCTCGTTCTCCTCCGTCTTCAGGATTTCCGGTTTCATGATCCGGTTCACCCTTACCGGATTCCCGTAATCCGCGAGGATGTCCGGATGGAGCTTCACGTTCTCGAGACTCGCCGGATGATACTCGATCTCCGTCACGTTCGCGTCGTAGGTCTCCCCGTCGTAGAGGTCCGCCATTCTGTACGGTCCTTCCGTCGAGACGCGGAAAGAAGGATCGCTCTTAACGACTTCTTCGCTCCCGTCCTTATACCGGATCCTTAACTCCAGCAAGAGGGCCTGACGTTTGGCGTAATACCGGTTCACCCTGGTGAAGACGTAGCTTCCGACCGCCCAGCCTCCGGCCACGTGCGCGACCAAAGTATTCTTTCCGGGCTTCAAGGAATCCTTCACATCGTAGGTCTGATACATCAGGTTATACCGGTACGACGTGAATCCCGGGGTCAAAAAGCGGTCCCCGACTTTCTTCTTATTGAGTTCGAGCTTATAGAGCCCTAACGCCGTCACATAGATCTTCGCGGATTCGATTTCCTTGGAAATCTCCACGTCCTTTTCGAACACCATCACCTTCGGGGAGACTTTCTTCTCCTTGAAGCAGTAAGATCCGTCGGTGATCCATTTCCCTTCCCAGGGAACGGATAATCTTCCCGTCTCGAAAGAAACGGACGAGACCGCCTCCTCCCCTTTGTCGCTATAAGCGTGCAGCGTCACGGTATATTCTGTAAAAGGTTTCAGAGGTTCCCCGTCGTAGAAAGCCGATACGTCGTTCCCGATTTCCTTCTTCCATCCGTTATTCAGGGAAATCACGGCCCGTTCGATCACGCTGCGGTCGTCGGACACGTAATAGAACGAAAAGAACGGTTTCGGTTTATCCGTAACGACGTGTCCCGGATAAGTCTCGACCGCGAAATTCTCGATTTTGAACATGGCTTCCTCTCCCTCTTTCATCCTTGACGTTTCCGTTTTGAATGATTCCAAAATGAAAACGCTATCAGCTCCCTTATATTCTAACATTCAACTATCCGGAATGTTTCCTTTCCGCACATTCCGTTCATAGAAACGAGAGGATTTCGGATTTTATAGAAAAAACGAGCTGAAACGAATGGAAAAGAGCAGGGAATCTACTTGTTCACGATGTTGGTAAGGCCCTGTTCACGGAACGGACGGAGCAGGGAATCGTCCGCGTTCGTATAGATGGCGTCGTAATCCCCGAGTTTCTGCGTCCGGTACGGATACGAATACCCGAACTTGTTCTTGTCGGCAAGGAGGATGTGCTTATCGCTCCGTAAGAAAGCGTCGTGCTTGATCTGCATCGTCTCCGGCGTGGTCTCGTACGTCCCGTCGAGGCGGATCGAGGCGCAGCTCGAAAGCATCAGATCGATGCGGAAACGCTCGAGCATCGAGCTCGCGAACGAGCCGTTGGTCGAAAGCGAGGACGGCTGGATCACCCCGCCTAGGAAGATGATCTTCACGTCGTTCTTTTTCGAAAGCTTCACCGCCAGCTGGAGGCCGTTTGTGACGATGGTCTTGTAACGGAAATCCATCCGTTCGGAAAGAGCCAACGCGGTCGAGGAATTATCGATGAAGACCGTGTTGAACGGAGGGAGGCGGTTTAAGGCGAGGGAAGCGGTCTTCTCCTTGTCCTTGGCGTTGTTCTCGATGCGGACGAAAATGTTCACTTCGTCCACCTCGTCCGCATAGACCGCTCCGCCGTGGGTGCGCTGGATCATCCCGAGCTTCTGCATCTCGTTCAGATCCCTCCGCACGGTCGCCGGGGAAACGTAGAGGAGCTTCGCCAGTTCGTCCACCGTCGCCCGATTATGATTCTTCAGATACTCCGCGATGATTTTGAAACGCTCGCTCGTGAACATGTTCTCGGCCATGATTTTGTCACCTTTCTTCGAATTTATTATGATTTTCCAAACCTGTTTACGCAAGGCTCTTTCCGTCTATGCAAAAAAGGAGAGGACCGTCATTTCCTCTCCATCACGATCCTGTACGAAGAAGAGTCCTCTTCGGCCTCGACCGTTTCGAAGTCCTTCCTGAAGTACTCCGCTTCTTCTGAAGGGGCCTTCAGTTCCCGCGAAAGGTTCCCCATGTGCTCGTGACAGGCGAGGAGCTGCTTTCTCGAAAGCGAATGGAGAATCGCGAATTTCCCGCCTTTTTTCAGGACGCGGGCGAGCGCTTCCTCCAGTCTTTCCGGCTCAAGGAAATGCGGATAAGCGTTATAGATCACCGCGAAAGAGTACGAACCTTCTTCGAAAGGGTACGTCAGGAAATCCCCTTGTTCGAAAGAAACTCCGGCGACGCCTTTATATTTTTCCCTCGCGATTCCGATCATCCTGTCGGACAAATCGATCCCGAGGACGTCCTTCTCAGAAAGTCCGTGCAGGATCCCCGTAATGATGCCCGTCCCGCAGGCGATGTCGAGGACGCGGTCGCCTTTACGGATTCCGAGCGAAGAAACCAGGTTCCTAATCCTTTCCGGATCGCTGTGCTCATTGCTGTCCCACTTCGGAGCGAGTGAGTCGAAGAAGGAACGCATTTCCTCTTCTTTTGAATCAGGCCGCATATTTCGTTAAGAAATTCTCCGTGTCGATCCGCTGGTATCCGCCGTAGGAATACTTGTACGCGTCGATCTTCTCCGTGAGATCCTTCCCTAAGAACTTCGATGTGATTTCGCTTAACTTCGCGTTCATGTCGAAATCCTTGAACGTCTCCGGATACACCGAGGCCGCGTCGAAATACGTGTTTGCGAGCATCAGTTCCATGTTCGTGTAATAGGCGTTGTAGGCGAGCTGGAGATAGACCTTTCCTTCCTTCCAGGCCTTGACGTTGTCGAACAGGGTCGGATCTTCCTTATAAGCCGGAACGATGTTCTTCATCGCGGCCGAGTCGATGATTATCACATCCATTTTCGGACCGAGTTCCTCGAACTTTTCCTTCTCGAGCTTCTGGACGCCCATATTCGCGAATCCGGCATCGGAAACAATGTTGTCGATATTCGAGACCGAGAAACAAGGATAGGCATTCGAAGTCATCAGATGGTCACTCGTTCCCCAGTTGCCGAGGCCGCAGATATAGGCCTTCGGTTTTTCGGCGATGTCCTTCGTCTTCGCGGAAATCTCCGCCTTGCAGGAATCGACGTAGCTCAGGATTCCTTCGGCGCGTTCTTCCTTAGAGAACACCTTTCCGAGAAGTTCGAACGACGCCTTCGTCTTGTCGTCGAAGACGCCTTTCGTCCCGAAGTTGAGCGTAATGACCGGAACGCCGATCTGTTTCTGCAGAGCGTTCGCCTTATCGACGTCCTCGTATTCCGAGACGACGATGTCCGGGGCGCAGTTCAGGATCTTCTCCGGTTCGGCCGCCTGCGCCTTCGGTCCGCCTACGCCGCAGGAAGGAAGCTTCTGAAAATCTTCCTCGTGCGCGATGAGATAGGGTCTAGCGACCCCGTCGAACATCTTCGGACGGTTCGAAAGCGAGGTGTTGTCGATATCCTCGACGCCGGCTAACAGCGCGGTGTCCCCGACATAGGAATACATACGTAACGCGCCCGCGCCGATACAGACGACCTTCTTGTAGGATCCCGGCATCACTTCGACCGAACGCCCATTCGCGTCAACGACCGTGACGACGGTTTTTTCAGAGGGAACTTCGGAGCTTTCTTCCGAAGCGGCTTCTGATTGAACGGAAAATTCCTCCAAGGAGGCTTCCGAACGGACGGAGCTTCCATAGTTCCCGCAGGAGGCGAGAAGCGTTAAGGACAAAAGGCACGATCGTAAAATCTTCTTTTTCATCTATATTTCCTTTCTTCTTAAGCGTTTTTAGAAACGGCGAAGTGTTCGAATAAGAACGAGAATCGTTCATCGTCCTTTCCGATCGAATACGTGTCCAGCAGATCTTCGAGGACGACGTCTTTTTTTCTCTTGAAAAGGAGACGGCCGTTCTTCATGAAGAGGAAATAATCCCCTTCCTTCAAAGCGAAGCGGACATCGTGGATGCTGAGCAGGACGCTTACGTCCCTCTTCTTGGCGAGAGAAGCGATTTCGTCGAGGACGAGAACCTGGTTCTTCAGATCAAGGTTCGAGATCGGCTCGTCGCATAAGATCACCTTCGGACGGGAGACTAAGGCCCTGGCGACGGCGACTTTCTGTCTTTCCCCTCCGGAGAGCTCGTCCGTGTTCCTTAAGGCGAAATCCTTCAGGTTCAGTAAGTCCAGCACCTTCTCGACTTCCTCTTCGTCCTTTTTGGTCTTGACAATCCCGAAGGAGGGAAGACGGCCTAAGAGCACCGCGTCGTAGACATTGAGCAATCCGAAGCTCACCTGCTGGGGGATATAGGCGATTTCCCTCGCTTTCTCGGCCGGGGACATGGTCGAGAGGTCCTTCCCGTCCACGAGCTTCTCCCCTTCCGAACAGATCGTCCCGAGGAGGGCTTTGAACAGGGTGGTCTTGCCCGCCCCGTTCGCTCCTAACAAGACCCCGACCGATTGGGAAGGAAGCGTGAACGATACGTCCTTGACCGCCGCGTCCTTCTTTTTTCCGTAAGACGCGGTGAGATGCCTTACTACGATCATACCCGGCTCTCCTTGGTCGTGAAGAGGATATAGAGGAAGAACGGCGCTCCGAGCATAGCCGTAATCGCCCCGACCGGCAGGGACGCTCCTCTACCGATCGTCCGCGAGAGCGTGTCCGATAAGACGAGCAGGACCGTCCCGGAGAAGAATGAGGCCGGAATCAGGAGGCGGTGGTCATTTCCCAAGAACCTCTTCATCACGTGCGGGCAGATGATCCCGACGAACCCGATGATGCCGTAGAACGAAACGACCAGGGCCGTGATGAGGGAAGCGTAGAGCAAGGAAACGAAACGCAGGAGCTTCACTTTCACTCCGAGGCTCTCCGCGTAAGTCTCCCCGGCGAGGAGGGCGTTATATTTCCACGAGAGGAGGAAAAAGAGGACGAATCCGGCCAAGACCGTTCCGATCAGCATGTAGTCACTCGCCCAAGTGGCCCTTGAAAGGTCACCGAAGCTCCACATGACCATCGCGCTGAGTCCGATGTCGGTCGCAAAATATTCGAGCAAAGTCGTCCCCGCGTTCCAGATGACGCCGAGGGCGATTCCGGATAAGACCAGGGAGCTCGGGGAGAAGGAGCGGATTCTGCCTAACCCCAGAATCGCGAGCGTGCTCAGGGCGGAAAAGACGAACGCCATCATCGAAATCAGATACGGATTGTACGTCGAGAAGACCGAATTCACGTTGCCGGAGAAGGAAGTGAAGCCTCCCGCGAGAAGGATCATCATCAGATTCGCCCCGAAGACCGCCGCGTTCGAAACGCCTAAGGTCGACGGGGAAGCCATGATGTTCCCTAACGTCGTCTGCATGATCAGGCCAGACAGAGCCAGCCCCGCCCCGGCGAAGTACGCTGCGACGACCCGCGGGAGGCGGATCTGGCGCATGATTCTCGCGACCGGTCCGGACGCGTTTCCGAAGAGCCCGTTCCACATCTCGGAAAAGGAATACGAGGAAGACCCGGCGAAAAGCGAAAAGAAAAAAAGGACGAGCGAGAGCGCTCCGGTCAAAACGATGAAGAGAATCTTCCTTTTACGGGATTCCCTGTATGAAAGAGTCTGTCCCCTTCTCATGATTCACCCGAATATTCTAGCATTGAATCATTTTATCGAACAATATAGATTAAAAGATTCGGAAACTTTAATGAAATTAGAGAACATATTGTATACTATTGTTTAGAAATAACGGAGGAACGTACGGAAATGGACGCGCGGATCATCAAGACGAAAGAAAGTCTCAGGGAAGCCCTCTGCGGGCTTTTAACAGAAAAGCCCGACGGCAAGATCAAGGTCGAGGAACTGCTCGAAAAAAGCGGGATTTCCCGCTCGACGTTCTACGCGCACTACAAGACCGTCGACGACCTGGTCGCCTCGATTTCGGACGACATCTTCCGCCACGTCTTCTCGCATTCCTTGAAGAGCGAAAAGACGCACGATTTCTCGCACACGTCCATCTTCGACACGTCGAACCTCATCACGCACGTCCTCTACCACCTGCAGGAAGAGAAGGAACTGATCCGCGCGGTCCTGCTCTCGAAATACGCCCCAATCTTCTCGGAGAAGTTCCGCGAGGAATTCCGCCCGATCGCTTCTTCTTTCTCCTCCCTTCATCCCCACGAGAACATCCCTCTATCCCTCGAAATAGAAAAAACGACCGAGGATTTCCTCCTGACCCTGAATTACTGGATCAGTCAGGATTTCTCTCAGTCGCCCCAAGAAATCGGCACGATTTACTTTGCTCTGATTCAATAGTCTTTTTTAGAAACGGCAGGCGTACGTCTCCGTGAACGGAACGCCGTTCTCGTCTTTCTCGTTCTCGTAAATCGGTTTCCCGTTGAAGTCCCTGAGCCAGACGATTTTCCCGGTCTTACGCGTCTCTTTGACGTCGATGACGCGCTGGTTCGCCGAGCCTCTCCACTTCAGCTTGGACGGTCCCGGATTCAGTTCTTCTATGTACGGCCCGTCCACGAGGACGTCGATATACTTCATCATCTCGAGGTTTTTGATTTCCTCGTAGAGGAAGCCCGTGTAGACCCAGATGTCCTTATAAGGATAATTCGTCTTGATCCACTTCATCAGGGCCGAAGCGTCGTCTCTAGAAGAAGGGAAGGTCGCTTCCCCGCCGGAGAAAGTCACGCCGCGGATTTCCTTGCGGTCGAGCTGGTTCCGGAGTTCGTCGTAGACCCAGTCCCCGAGCTCTCTTCCCGTGTCTGGGGACCACGTCTCCGGATTCTGGCAGCCTTTGCAGTGATGGGTGCAGCCAGCGCACCAGATGACCGTGCGCAGTCCGGCCCCGTTCACCATGTTGTTGTGGTCGATGCGGATGATGTTCATAATCCTACATGGATTTCCGGTCGTGGATCTCCGCCATCTTGGCGTCGTTCATCTTGGTCGATCCGGCGACCTTCGAATACCCAAGATACCCGCAGACGCGGTTGATCTCGGTGATGTTGTCACTCTTGCAGTGCGGGCAGGTCTTGATGTCGTCGTCGACTTCCGTCCCGCAGTCGTTGCAGTACGACTTCTCGATGTTGACCCCGAAGTAGAACCCGAGCTTCATCGCGCGCTCCACGCACTGGCTGATATAGTCCAGGTTCATGCCGGAAGCGAAGCGGCAGTACTGGATGTGTCCGCCGGAAGCGACGTGGAAATAACGGAATTCCGCGTCCTGCTTCTCGAACGGGGTGATGTCCTCGGAGACGTGCATGTGGAACGAATTCGTGAAATACGCGCGGTCGGAAACGTTCTTGATGACGCCGTACTTCTTCTTGAACTGCTCGAGCTGCGTCCCGCAGAGGGATTCCGCCGGCGTCCCGTAGAGGGCCGCGATGTACTTCGTCCCGTCCTTCTTCCAGTTCCGCTTCTTGTTTTCGACGTAGTCGCTGATGTACTTCAGGACCTTATAAGCGAACGCGTCCGGATTGTTCCTCTCCTGATAGAGGGAATGCCCGTTGTAGAGTTCCTGCACTTCGTTCAGGGCCGTGAACCCGTAGGAGAACGTGGCCTTGTCGACGTCGCGCGCAATCGTGTCCGAAGGCTTCAAGGTATCGAACCCGCCCTGACAGAACGCTACCGGGTTAATCGAAGCGTGCAACTTGCATAAGAAATCGTACGTCTTGTTGTGCAGACCGTCGATCATGTCGAGGTAATACTTCAGGACTTCGAAGAAATCCTTATTTTCCAGCTGCGCCTTCCGTAAAATCATCGGCAGGTTCAGCGAGATCGCCCCGCCGTTGAAACGTCCGGTAAATACAGGCGTATCGTTTTCGTCCGCCGGCGCGAGTCCTCCTCTCTTGTAGAGCGGGGAAAGATACGCGCGGCAGCCCATCGGGGAAATAATCGCGTCGACCCATTCCGGATTCTCGTGAACGTTCCCGTCCTCGCCGAGAATCCAGCGGGAGACCCCAAACTTATGGTACTTGTGGAACACCTTCGCGATCGCCGGATCCACAGTGACCTTCGAAGACTCCTCGACGATGGTCTCGTCCGGCTCGTCCAGAGACAGCCAGTCCGGATACATCGCCTTGCCGGAGCATTCGATGCCTTCCTTATAAAGCCAGTGCAGCTTCTTTCCCTCGGCGTGCAGTTCCTTCGTGTAAAGGAACACCAGCTTCGGGAAGATCGCCGGGCGCTTATGGCCTTTGTGGCCCTGTCCGTTCTTGCGGACGGAAAGGCAGACCGACCACACGAGCGAACCGAACCTCGATTCGTCGCAGCCGCCGGTGAACGTCGTGAAGGGATAGTCTCCGCGGCTAGAAGCGACCGTGTTGAACGTGTGCTCGAAACCCTGGAATCCCTGCTCGAGGTCGCGCTTCGTGCGCTCGAAAGCGAATTCGTCCGCCTTTTCCTCCGAGTAGGTCCCCTGAACCGATTCGACCAGTTCCCGGTATTCTTTCTTATATTTCAGATACGATTTCTCGGCGTACGGGGCCAGCACCGAATCGATTTCCGGAACCGTGAACCCGCCATACTGCATCGCGGCGCAATTCAGCGTCAGGTCCGAAATCAGGTTGCACGCGGTCCTGACGTCCTTCGGCTCATTGTATCCGATGTTCTCCCATTCGAACCCGCCCTGCAGGACTCTTCCCATGTCGAAGAGGCAGCAGTTGTAGGTCAAAAGTCTCGAGGAAATGTCGTGGATATAGATATATCCGTCATTTTCCGCCTGTTTTTCCTCGTTCGAAAGGAATGTCGACATGTAGAGCTGTTTCGAGAACGCGTTGTACGTCAGCGTCCTTCTCGTCGAGACCAGAGCGGACGTCGTGTTGGCGTTGGAGCGGTCCGCCGTGAAGTTCAGCTGGTCCACGGTCTTAATCGTCTCGTCCATCATGCGGACGAATTCGGTCTTGTAGTTCCTGTAGTCGCGGTACGACTTCGCCACGGCCGGATCGATCTGGTCCAGTCCCATCTCGACGAAAGAATGCATCTGGGGAACCGTGAAGTTCTCCCCGCCGTCCTTCTTCATTTCCGCGAGGACGATTTCTTCCATCTTCTTCCACTGCTCGTCCGTGAAGCGGACGTTCACGCGGTCCGCCGACTTCGTGCAGGCCACCTTGATCTTGTTGAAATCGAAATCGACCAGACGGCCGTCTTTCTTAATGATTTTCATGACGCATACCCCCGATTCGGACCCCTGTTCCCCAAGGGGAAATTCCGTTTCCCCGGAAAAGAGGGAGTACTTAAAAAGATACTAGCCCTCCGACCCTCTTTCAAGCGAAACGCCCCGTCTTCCGAGCACAAAAAAAACGGACCACGGACCCGGTTCCCTCTTCCGTCAAAGTTTTCGTTTCAAAAGGAAAATTCAATCTGTTCCTAAAAGGATTGCATCCGTTAAAACGGTTCAGGTAGGATTTCCCGCATCTTTTCCCAAGAGGCATTGGAGCAAGAAAAATTCTGTTCAGATGATCCAAAAGGGAAGTATCGGCCTGTCAAACGAAATGAGTTTCGAAGAGGAATGGATCTTTTATAAAAAAAGGAACTTCCTTGGAAAAGACGAGCTGAAGAGAGGACCGTATGAAGGGCATTTATCCGCGAAGACGGAAAAGAAGACGGATAAAAAGGACGGATACGTCTTCGTATCCGTTTCGATTGTCCATAAGGAAGGAGAGCTTTTACCGACTCTTTCAGACGACGTCCGCGTCCATTCGATCGAGAATGGGAGCCTCGTCCGGTTCGGCAGTTCCGCCCCGTACACGAAGGAGGATTTCTTCGATGGCGCGTTAAAGACCTATTACGGAAGGATCCTTCTCATCGCAAAACCCCTGAAGGCGAAGAAACTCCGCGTCCGCTTTTCTTCCGGTTACAGAAGCGGCGAAGCGGAAACGGACATCGAAGACGGATCCTTTAACCGTTCTTCCTTAAATAATCCACGGCTTCCGCGACGGAATCCACGAGGACGTCCACGCGTTCTTTGACGTAGTCCTCGCTCGCGTTGAACGAGAAAGACGGGGAAGCTTCTTCGAGCATGCTCAAGTCGTTCCGCGCGTCACCGATCGCGGCGACCTTCCCGAATCCGTAGATTTTCTTCAGTTCCTTCACGGCGTTGCCCTTGGAGCAGCCGTAGGCTTCCGTATCGACGAACGGGCCGTTCTGATACGCGTTGATGTATCCTTTGTAATCCGCGTTGATTTCCTCGCAGATTTTTCTCGCGGCCAGATCGTTTTCGGTTAAGAAGGAGATGCCGCAGATGCCTTCGGTCAAATCCGACACAGTCGAAAAATCCTGCTTCACGCCTTCGCCGTAGGCGGCGTGGGAATAGAAGTCGAAACCGGTGTTGAACGCCAGGAAGGGATATCTCTTTCCGTACGTCTCGAAGAGCTTTTCCGCCTTTTCGAGCGGGACCGTCTTCCGGTAAAGGACGTTTCCTTCTCCGTCCGTGATGAGCGCCCCAGTCGCGTTGATGAAGAAATCGCAGTGGATCCTTTCGTCGAGGGCAACAATCGTCCCGTTCCTGCTCCGCCCGGTGCAGATGCCGAAGAGGTTTCCTTCTTTCTGAAAGGACGAGACCGCCTCAAGGTCTTTTTCATGAAACCCGTCCTGGAAATGGAGGGTGTTGTCGAAATCGCTTAAGAGAATCTTTTTCATACGGCTTATTATACAGAAGGAAAAAGGAAAAAGAGACATAGCCGGGCGGAAAAGCCCGATTTTAGGACATTTATTTCAAATCCGCATAGGGGAATATATTATAATGGGGTTAAGAAAGCGCAGAACAATGAACTTCAGCGACTTTGATTCGAATCCGGTACCGATTTTCGTAATAGATGTCCAGACCCGCCACTTCGTCTATATGAACGAAGCGGCTAAGAAGTTTTTCAACGTCCCGGAAAAAACCGACATCGCGTCTTTCACCTGCCACAAGCTCGCGCATAACCGCGATGAAATCTGCCCGGACTGCAAGCTCGTCGACGCCAAGGCCGGATACCAGATCGCTTTCGGACGCTACAACCACACTTTGGAAAAATATCTCCGCCACCATTCCTTATATTTTAAGAGCGGAGGAAAGGACTATACGTTCAACATCATTTCCGGCGAGGGCGTTGAAGACGACATCTACAAGGCCCTCGAGAAACTCGAGAACGCCGAGCATTCGATCAACAGCGCAGTGGCCAAGGCCCTGCAGCAGGAAAATTACGACGATTCGATCCACGTCCTGATTAGGGAAGTGGCGGAAAAATACGGCTGCAACCGCGCGTACCTGATGGAGCAGTGCAACCACGAATATTTCAGCGACACCTACGAGTGGTGCAGAGAAGGTGTCCCGTCCGTAGCGGGGGTATTTCGAGTACATGCCTTATCAGGAGACGCTCGAGCACAATCTGAAACTCTACGGGAACAGGAACTATGTCTATCTGAAAACCGAGGATTACCGCGAATATTCTGAGGAAATGTACCAGGAACTCACCGCGGCGAACGTCTATTCGAGCGTTTCGAGCCCGTTATACAATCCGGCGAACGGGGAATTCATCGGGGCGGTCGGATTCGACGAACCGAAGGACGATAAGCTCGGCTACATCTACAACATCCTGCCGATTTTAGCGAAGTTCCTGACCCTTTTCATCACGCAGAGGGAAAACCAGAAGAAGATCTACTCCCTGAGCTTCGAGGACCAGCTGACGGGAGTCATGAACCGCCACGCGCTCTATCGTTTCCTCAACGAGCATCCGGACAGGAAGTTCACCTATTATTATTTCGACATCAACGAACTGAAGAACGGCAACGACCTCTACGGGCACGCCTACGGGGACAAGATGATCCAGAACGCGGCCCGTTCGATCAGCGAGCTCTTCGGGCGTTCCCGCGTGTTCCGCATGGGCGGGGACGAATTCCTGGCGATCCACGACGAGATCGGGCCGCAGGACATCTTGCGCCTAGATTACCAGCTCGGGGACATCTTCCACAGGAATCTGGTCTCGGTTTCTTTCGGCCACATAACCGGAAAGGGCGGGGAAAAGGAATTCGACACGCTTTTCGCCTCCCTCGACAAGGAAATGTACAAGGCCAAGAAGATTTACCACAACATCGTCTGAGTCCGTCCTAAAAGACGGAAGTCTTTTTCCACTTTTATTCAAACTTTTGATGATCGGTTTTCTTTTTCTCTTGGATTGCATTTTTGAGAACCGAAAGCGGGTTTTCTCTTGCGGGGAGATTTCTTTTCCCGCGCGGGTCGTTTTAAAATAGAAACAGAGGAAAAAAACATGCGCGACCTGGATTATCTGAAACTCCTGGCCTTGTCCTATCCGAACAGGGAGAAGGCCTCGGCGGAAATCATCAATCTCCGTTCGATCCTGTCTCTTCCCAAGGGCACGGAATATTTCTTTTCGGACGTCCACGGGGAGTACGAGGCGTTCTCGTATCTGATGCGTTCGGCGTCCGGGGTCATCTACGAGAAGATGAAGAGGGCTTTGCCGGACGTCCCGGCGAAGGAACTGAAGAAACTGGCCCAGCTCGTCTATTATCCGGAAGAACAGGTCAAGCTTTTCGAAACGCAGAAGAAAATTCCTTCCTTCTATAAATCCGCGATCGAGGACCTCGTGAAGGTCGCTTCGTTCGTGTCGTCGAAATATTCCCGTTCGAAAGTGCATAAGAAGATGCCTTCTTCGTACGCCTACGTCCTCGACGAACTGATTCATACGAACGATACAGACCTGAACAAGAAGAAATACCACGAACAGATTCTGGACGGAATTTTGGAAGTCGGGCAGGAGAAACAGATCCTGATCGCTCTTGCCCATCTGATCCAGTCCTGCGCCCTCGACCGGGTCCATCTTGTCGGGGACATCTTCGACAGAGGTCCCCGCGCGGATAAGATCATGGACGAACTGATGCAGTATAAGGACATCGACATCGAGTGGGGTAACCACGACATGAACTGGATCGGGGCGAGCATGGGGAATCTGACCTGCATCGCGAACGTCCTGCACATCGCGACCCTCTACAATTCTTTCGACGTGCTCGAGTCTGGGTATTCGATCAATCTCCGCGCGCTTTCGATGTACGCCGAGACGCTCTATAAGGACGATCCGTGCGAACGCTTCAAGCCGCATCTGTTGGATACGAACGTCTCGGATTCGGTCGCTCCGGAACTGGCCGCGAAGATGTGCAAGGTCATCACAATCATCATGTTCAAGCTCGAGGGGGCGCTCATTTCGCGCCATCCGGAATACCACCTCGAGCAGCGCCATCTGTTCAGCAAAATCGATCTGAAATCCGGCACGGTCGAAATCCGGGGTAAGACCTATTCCCTGACGGATAGAAACCTACCGACCTACGACCCGAAGCATCCGTACGAACTGAACCCGGACGAGAGGAACCTGATGGAGAATCTCCGTTATTCCTTCACGCATTCGGAGAAACTCAAAAAGCACATCGCCTTCCTTTTCGCGTACGGGGGAATGTACAGAATCTCGAACGGGAATTTGCTCTACCACGCCTGCGTCCCGATGAATCCGGACGGGACGTTCGAGGAAGTCTCGACCGACCGCGGACCTTTAAAAGGAAAGGAACTCTTCGATTACCTCGATTTCCGCTGCCGGGAAATCTACGAAACGAAGGAAGAAGACGTTCAAAAGAAAGAGAACCTCACGGATCTCTTCTGGTATCTCTGGTGCGGTCCGAAATCCCCGCTCTTCGGGAAGGACCAGATTACGACGTTCGAGCGCATCTTCGTCGAGGATCCGTCCCTCTACCACGAGGATTACAATCCGTATTACGCTTTGGCCGAAAAGAAGGAAACCGCTGAGAAGATCCTGAAGGAATTCGGGCTCGACCCGGAAAAAGGCCACATCGTGAACGGGCACGTCCCGGTCTTGGTAAACAAAGGGGAATCCCCGGTCAAGGCGGAAGGGAAGCTCTTCAAGATCGACGGAGGGCTCGCCAAATCCTACCGTCCGAAGACCGGAATCGCCGGATACACGCTCATCTCGAATTCGCACTATTACGCCATCGCCGAGCATAAGAACTTCGTCAAGGGCGGGGACAACGTCTCGTCCGTCCGCATCGTCGAGCGCTTCAAGGAACGCGTCTACATCAAGGACACGGACACGGGGAAAGAAATCGAAAAGAAAATCCAGGATCTGAAGGAACTGATCCTGGCGTACAAGACCGAACTGATCCGGGAGAAATATTGATCCTTACTTTTCCTCCGGGTCTTTTTGGATATAGAACACTTCCGCCGTCCCGTCCACGATGCGGAACTTGATTTCGTATCCGTTGAAGACGAACCCGTACTTCCTTTCGTCGTGCCGGTAGGAAGGGTGCGGGTCTTCCGAAAGGACCGCTTTGAGTTCCTCGACCTGTTCTTGAGAGAAATCCGTGACGAGTCCGGGTGGGATTTCGACCTTCAGGTGTTTCTTCTCGACCTCCGAGACGAATCCGCTCTTCGCTTCGGGAACGCTGTCGTATAACGGGATGTACGGCTTGATGTCGTAGATCGGCGTGCCGTCCATCATGTCGACTCCGGAGACATAAAGGACCGGCCCGTCCTTCTTATCCATCTCGATCCTTTGGAGTTTCACGATCGAGAGGGCGAGGGGATTCGGACGGTTCGGCGAACGCGAGGCGAACACGCCGACGCGCTCGTTCCCGCCTAGACGCGGAGGGCGGACGGTCGGAGACCAGGTATCCTCGTCGAATCCGGAGAATCCCCAGATCAGATAGAGGTGGGAGAATCCTTCGATCCCTTTTAAGATTCCTTCCTTCCGGAACTCTTTGTTAAAGACGATCTTTCCTTTCAAGGACGAGACGAGCTCGCTCTGCTTCGGGATGCCGAACTTGGTCTTGAAAGGCGTAGAGATCTTCGCGACGGGACGGATCGTTAGTTCGTCGAAATTGCGTTTAGCCATATCTTTTCCTTTTCCGTATTTACTATACCTGTTCCGCTTTGAAAAAGGGGTGGAGGGAATCGAGTAGGTAACAATCAAGTCCCTCTCACACCACCTAGCATGCCGTTCGGCACTGGGCGGTTCTCTCCGTACTAGAAACTTTGTCTTTCTGTTTGAGATAGTAATCTAAGGGGTCGACCAGACC
>Ga0256406_1001072_pt1 | contig 45572 bp, 37 predicted proteins | sample RumenRJG_03DNA_FD_185986 | JGI IMG/M metagenome (GOLD analysis project Ga0256406, IMG submission 185986) | Bovine rumen microbial communities from Lethbridge, Alberta, Canada - RJG_03 | ecosystem: Host-associated > Mammals > Digestive system > Stomach > Rumen | place: Canada: Alberta | collected... | reverse complement strand
CCGATAATATCTAATGCGTCTTTGATAGTAGGCATATCCAATTACCTCCTTCGGTGGTACTGTTTCTTACTATTATTATACGCTATTTCTCGTCAAAAATCAACCATTTGTTGTGACAGAGCCTTTTTTTATTGTTTTTTCCTTCAATCGAGGGCCTTGCTGATGTCAGCTGCCGTCTTTTTGACGGCCTCAATGGCCATGTTCCGTTCTTCCCCAGCCAGTCGTTCCGCCGGTCCGGATAGACTGATAGCTGCCGTGATATGGCCGCCATAAAAAATAGGCGCCGCAATGCAGGCCATGCCGAGTTCCACTTCTTCCCGTTCTACGGCATAGCCCCGGCGGCGGATTTTTTCCAGTTCCTGGAGCAAATCGCCCCAGTCGGTCACGGTATACTCAGTAAACTTCTGTAGCGTACATCCCGTGTAGGTGTGCAGGTATTCCGGTGAAAAAGCGAGCAGGCACTTGCCCGACGCCGAACAATACGCCGGACGGACGGCACCGACAGGTGGTGCCGTATCAATCGTCCTGGGCGACTTTATCTTTTCTAAAATGATGTGCTGCGGATAAGGCGCTCCGTTATGGGCAAACGTCGTGATGTGGACGCCTTCGTTGCATTGCAGGGACAAGGCCTTGGCATAGGGATAGGCGACTTTGGGGAATTTATCCTTTTCCCGGAACAGCATCCCCAGGGCATAGACCTGGAGCCCCAGCCAGTATTTCCCCGTTTCGTTGTCTTTTTGGACGAATCCGCGCCGTTCCAGCGTATCCATAGTACGGCTGACCGTACTCTTATGAAGTTCCATCATCTTGCTGATACTGGTCACACTGAGGGGCCTTTCTTCTTTTAAAAAGAGCTGTAAAACGGCCAGGGCCCGGTCAATCGATTCAATCATCCTCGTTCCCCCGATCCGGCATCTTCACGACGCCAAGAAATAATATACTTATTATAGGGAATACTCCTATAATGTCAAGAGGGAAGGCCAGGCAGTCTCCTGAAACCCATCAATGGCAGGCCTCCCGGGAAGCCTGGCTATGGTCGTACAGGCACTGTGACAGCTTGCGGATCAACGCTTCACATTCCAAATGGCCGCGCCAGCTCTTCGGAATGGCCTGGACTCCATCCTGAGCGCCCATGATATTCCCGCAGATGGCGCCGCACGTATCGCTGTCACCATCCTGATTGCAGGCCATGAGGACAGCATCTTTCAGATGCCCCGTCTTGAGGACGCAGTACACGGACAGGGCCAAGGCTTCATCGCCTTTCTTGCCCAGTCCCAGCTTCTTCATGGAGTGAACCGGGTTGCGGTCGGTCACGGCTTCGTCAACAGCCCGCAGGATGGTCTTCATGAGCGGCGTCCCTTCCGGGTCCCCCTGTAAGATGCGCAAGGCGCCTCCCAGGGCCGTGCTGATATCCTTTCCTGCCGCCAGGAAAGCGATCATGGCACCCAGTGTCGCCGTCGGCAAATACGCTTCCGGACCGCCGTGGGTCAGGCTGGCAGCCTGGCAGCCGACGGCAAAGGCCTTTTCCGGGTCACCGGCGTAAAACAAGCCGATGGGCGCCGCCCGCATGACCGTGCTGCTGCCACAGCTGTGGTTCATCGGTTCCTGACGGGACAACTTTTTCCCTGAGGCCAGGGATGTCAGGCAGGTCTTTCCCGGCGAGCGGCGGGCAAAGAGTTCTTCTTCTCCCATGATGTCGTAGTCGCAATCGACTTCATGGGGCTGGCGCTTCATCCATTTTTCCTGTTCCGGATGAATGATGCGTTCTGTCTGCGTATAGTACCAGCGCATGTACGACCGATACAGTCCATCTGAAGGTTCCAGTCCGTCGTGGTCAGCCCACAGCATGCCGTCAGCCGTGAACAAAGCCAGCTGCGTATCGTCCGAAATCAGGCTCTTATTGCCATTTTTAGCCGATTTTAAAACAGTACGCAATCCATAAGGACCGTATTTCTTATGAATCGTCTTCAAATCATCACATTCAATGACGAAACCCAAAGCGTCACCTACAGCGCCACCAAACATGCAACCCATAAACCGATCTAGCCCATCCATGTAGCATCCTCCTATCCGTAATCCTGCTTTTCTTTTTCTCGAAAAAAATTTTACATTTTCGTTCAAGTAGTATATAATAAAAAGTTTATATATCCATTATACAGGTTGTGATAGGAATTTGCAAATAAAAAAAAAACGGGCCGCCCTTTGGGACGGCCCCTACGAACTACTAACATTTATTTTCCGGCTACGAGGAGATCGGTCTTTCCTTCTACGCGGTCCATGGCTTTCTTTACGATAGCGGCCAGGCCTTGCATCTTGATTTCCGGGATGGAGCAGACGCCGAGGCGGACGCCCTGAGCCAGGGGGCCGGCAAAGACCAGGTCGTCTTCCAGGGCCTGGCAGACGGCAGCTGATTTCTGAGTCGGGATGGAAATGAAGAAGCCCCCTTTATAAGGCACATAAGAGAGACCGCAACGGTCGGCTTCATATGTAAAGATATCGGCACGGCGGCGCAGGCTCTTGGCGAAGGCCAGGCGTTCCAGATCGAGCTGGGCCATGAGGTCGCGGTCGCTGCGTATCCGGGTCAGGAGCGTCATGGCTGCGCGGTTGATGTTCGACCAGGCCGTGCGGGCGGAATATTTGCCCAGATTGGCAAATTCTTCGATGACAGCTTGGCTCGACGACAAGCCGACGAGGGCCCCAGCGCGCTGGCCGTACATCGTATAACCTTTGGACATGCTGAAAGCAAACATGGTAAAGATATGTTCCGGAAGGCCTGCGAACTGGGTCATGAACGAGCGGACGCGGTTCTTTTCGCCGGCATAGGCAATATAGGCGATATCGACGAGGATACTGATGCGCTTGCCGTTCTTTTCATGAAGGCGGCAGACTTCGAGGACATCGGCCCATTCTGCATCGGACAGAGCAAAGCCCGTCGGGTTGTTGGCCGGCGTATTGAGGATGATGAGCAGCGAATCCTGGCGGTGCAGGATATGGGAAACAGCTGCCGAGAACGCGGCCGTATTGAAATGGCCCTGGTCATCCATCATCGAGAACGTATGCAGATCGCGGCCGATTTCCTGGCACAGGCAGTCATAGATGTTCCAGCGCCAGTCCGTCGTCAAGACGGCATCGCCGACTTCCGAATAGTTGGCAATGGCAATGTGGATGGCACCGGTGCCGCCTGACGTAGCTACGGCATCGACATAGCCGTCGGGCCGACAGTCTTCAAAGGTTTCATCGATGACGGCTTTCCGGTAGCCTTCCAGCCCCATGGGCGGCGCATAAGTGATGAAATCGCTCATCGGCAAAGAGCGGTATAACTGTTCGACGACAGGCAGACAAGCCAGTTTTTCATCTTCACCGGCATAACAGCCAACAGTCGCGTTGATAACTTTCTCTTCTCCATACCGCGCTGCCGCCTCCCGGGCTGCCGCTCCAGCGGCGAATACCACGTCACGTAAAGTCTTGCCTTCTCGGCTCGATGCTGCCATAATCGTCATAATGAAAAACCCCTCTCTGCATGTAGTGTTTACTCCGTGGACACTTGTTCTCCCCAAATGTCCTGACGTCCTACATTATAGCACTATGAAAAGAGTTTTTATATAGCGAAAAGCATAAAATACTGTATACACAAAAAGTATCTTGTATACAAAATTCAGTGTCCATAATTTTCCTGTCCCTGACTGCCGTCATCGACATGGAACGTCGCCTGTTTGATGCCCTTCATCGCCAGGAGCTGACTGATGATTTCCGTCTCATCCATGTGATGGGCCGCCTTCAATTCGATGTCGATATCTGCCAAAGGCGCGTCATCATCATTATGCGAATGGAACGTTTTGATATGCATATGATGGTCGTGGATGAACGTCGATAATTTCCGGGCCTGGCCGATATTGTTCTTCATGACTAGGTGCATGACATACTTCTTGTGGAAGCGCCCTTCCAGGCGGGCATCGAGGCGGACGAAGACCGTCAGGACCAGGAAAATCAGGGCCGTCGCCACACAGGCAATGGTGAGATAGCCTGCACCGACGACGAGGCCGATGGCCGAAACAGCCCAGAGGCCGGCAGCCGTCGTCAAGCCGCGGACGCTGCGGTCCTTCTGATTGGCCAGGATCGTACCGGCACCGATGAAACCGACACCGGATACGACTTGGGCCGCAATCCGTTCGGGGTCGGAATTGTTGTAGCCGAAGGTGAAATAGTAATCCATGGCGATGTTGATGGATATAATCATGCACAAGCAGGAACCGACGCAGACCAGGGTATGCGTCCGAAGGCCGGCAGACTTGCTTTGGGCCTGCCGTTCATAACCGATGAGTCCGCCCAGGATAAGGGCTATAATCAGGCGGATGATGCTGTCTTCCGTAGAAATCATAATAGGCTCAACTTCTTTCAAAATATTTTTTACATCCGTTAAGAAAACGTTATAATGATATTATAGTATAGAGAGGAAGGAAAGAACAAGCAAAATGTTTTCTCCGCCTCAAAGAAAGAAGGTCATTCCCATGAACCGCTTCATTTATTTCGATAATCTGCGCAGTGCCGCCGTCGTATTGACGCTGGCCGCGTTATTGCTTCAGCCTTGGCACGCTTTCTATGAGGAAAGTGCGGTCATCGCCATTTCCATCGTCTTTTTCATCAGTGCCTACTTCGGAGCCTCGGCCCTGCGCATCCGCACGATATCCTTCTTCCTCAAGGATAAAGGGAAACGCCTGGGCTGGCCGGGCCTGGTCCTGCTGCTCCTGGGCATGGAGGAACAACTGGTGACTGCCAGCCTGCCGGTCACGTCATGGGTCCTGCCCTGGCTCTTCCTGCTCTTTGCCGGATTAGCCCTGGTCAAACAGCTCAACCATAACATCTTGCAGCATCGCATCGCCTCGAAGCCCTCCGTCCCGTTCCTGCTGGCTTTCATCGTCATCCTGGCAGCGGCCCTCTTCTTCTGCCAGGCCTGCCTGCCCCAGTCCCTGGCTATCCCCTATATCGCCCAAGTCCGTCCGGACTGGCTGGTCCTGTCTTTCTTCTCCTTTGGCTTAGGCGTCTATGCCTTCCGCCATCGCTGGTTCACGCCGTCCGGCTATCAGCCCAAGGGCAACGGGCTCCTGGGCTTTGCCATCATGGTCGGCGTCTACGCGGCCTGGATGCCCGGCAAAGGCGCGACGATCCTGACGGCGCTGACACCGACGTTATTGCTCATCGCTTCTGTCCTGGGCCTGTCGGCCTGCTTCCGCCAGCAGTTCAACGCGCATACGGCCTGGTCCCACACGCTGCACCGCATTTCCTACGGCCTGTTCTTCGTCAGCGAACCGATCATCATCCATTCGATGTGGTTCTTACAGCCTCTGGCCGTCGCCCTATGGCTGAAAATCGTCATTACGGCCCTCGTCCTGGCGATTTATGGCTACCTGCTCTGCCGCTATGCCCTGCTCCACATCCCATGCTTTAAAAGCAAGGGATAATGGTCCGAAATACTAGCCCCGGCAAGCCATCTGTGCTATGATAGATAGCAAGTTTGTTTCTTTACATTATGGATAAGGAGTGTGCCTACTTGGATACATTATTACAACTCATGGAATCGTATGGCTATATCGCTATGTTCGTGGCTATGGCATTGGAAAATGCCAATATCCCCATTCCCAGCGAAGTCGTACTCGGGTTCGCCGGTTTCCTCATTTCCCAGCAGATTTTTTCATTCTGGACGACCTTTGCCGTAGCCTGCATCGCCGGTGTCGTCGGCTCGATCATCAGCTACTGGCTCGGCTCTTACGGTGGCCGGCCGTTACTGTTAAAGTATGGCAAATACATCTTCTTCAATGAACGCAAATTCCGCATGGCCGAAGACCTGTTCAACAAGTACGGCGGCATCGCCGTCATTATCTGCCGCTGCCTGCCCGGCGTGCGCACGTTCATTTCCTTCCCGGCCGGCGTAGCCCGCTATCCTTTCTGGCGCTTCGTCATTTTCACCATCATCGGTACCATCCCCTGGACGCTGCTCCTCGTATGGGCCGGCTCTCTCTTGGGCAGCCATTGGCGCGACCTCATCCAGTACAACCACATCTTCCTCATGGCCGTCGCTGCCCTCTGTGTCGTCGCCGCCGTCGTATTCGTATGGCATAAACGCCGCCGGAGAAATGTAGCATGAAACAATGGTTCTTAAAAAATCGGTACGGCTTGACCGTCGCCTTAGTGGCAGCAATCATCTTGCTGCCATTTTTAGGTGCTGCGCCCCTCATGGACCCGGACGAACCGGTCTACGGCGAAACGGCGCGGGAAATGCTGTTGGCCGGGGATTGGCTGTCGCCGCGCATTTTCGGCCAATATTGGTACGATAAACCACCACTCTTCTACTGGCTTGAAATGCTGTCATACAGCTTCTTCGGCATTTCCGACATCTCGTCCCGCCTGCCCAGCGTCATCATGGCCCTGGCCACGACACTGTACGTCTATGTCCAGGGGAAAGAATTATTCAATAAACCCATCGCCTTCCTCTCAGCCCTGCTCCTGGTGACCAGTGCGGGCTTCATGTATATCGGCAAGGCCGCCGTCACCGACATGACCCTCATGTTCACCCTGACGGTGACGATGATTTCCTTTTACCGTAAAAAGTATTATATAGCCTATATTTTCTGCGGCCTGTCACTCCTGGCCAAAGGCCCCGTCGGCTATGCCTTCCCGGCCCTGATCATGCTCATCTACCTGGCCTGGACACGGCAGTGGACGCTCATGAAACACATGAAGATCCCCCAGGGCATCCTGCTGGCTTTTGCCGTCGGCCTGCCCTGGTACTTCCTGATGTATAAGGTCCACGGCGAAGTCTTCCTGGACACCTTCATCGGCTATCACAACATCACCCGCTTCGCCGCGCCGGAACATCCGGGCCAGAACAGTATTTTCTTCTTCATCCCCATCCTCTTCGCCGCTATGATGCCCTGGACAGCGGCCTTGTTCCCGACGCTCTGGCGACTGTTCAAAAAACGGGACCCCTTCCGGGATACGCTGCAGTACTGCCTGGTCTGGGCCGCGTTCATCTTCCTCTTCTTCTCCTTCTCCAAGACCCAGCTGGTCACGTACATTGCCCCCATGTTTCCGCCGACGGCTTACCTGCTGGGCTGGTACGGCTACCGCTGCTATATCGAACGAAAATTCTCACGGCCCCTGCTCCTGACCTTATATCTCCTGGGGCTGGCCGTCCTAGCCTGTAATGCCATCCCCCTCCACGAGGAAGCGTCCTTTTTCCGTCCGGCCATCCTCTGGGGTTCCTGCCTGCTGGCAGCGGCCTTGTTCCTGCCGGCGGTCTGCTTATGGCGCCATTATTATCGGGCCGCTTTCATCGCCGGCATCGTGACCATGACCGCTTTCTCCTGGGCCGTTTTCGGCTTCATCATTCCCCAGTTCAAAGACCATGTCACCTCCTATGACACGGCCCAGATCCTGCCGGACGTCTACGACGGCCATTCCATGCTCTATATCGAAAAGTTCCTGCGCCCGGGTATCTCCTATTACAGCGGTATGTACGGGCGCGAGTGGGACCCCGTCAAGGACCCGGACCTGGAAGCCTTATTACAGACAAAGGATAAGATTTTCCTCATCATGTCGAAATCGACGTTCCACAAACTGGCCAAGTCCCAACACTTGATCGACCGCTTCGGTATCGCCGCCGAAACGCCGACGCAGGTCATCCTCATCAATCATCCCTAGGAGGTATCCCATGAAACAGCGCACCTTCCTGGCCGTCATCTTCATGGCGGCTTTCCTCTTCCTGGCCGCCGGCATCTCCCAGCTGGCCGTCACCGACCCGGTCGAATCGAATTACGCCCTGACGGCTTTAGAAATGGTCCGCAGCGGCGACTGGCTCTCTCCGCAGATTTACGGCACCTACTGGTATGATAAGCCCATTTTCCTGTACTGGCTCCTGAGCCTGTCCTACAGTCTTTTAGGTACGACCGACCTGGCTGCCCGCCTGCCGGCCGTCCTCTTCGGCGCAGCTTCATGCACCCTGGCGGCCTGGTTCGCCCTGCGCCAGACAGGACGCCGCCTGACAGCCATCCTCTTCGCCGCCATGACAGGCACGTCCCTCATCGGCTGGTTCATCAGCCGTTCTGTCATCACCGATCAGCCCTTGTATTTCTTCAGTGGCGCTACCTTGTTCTTCGCCTACATCGGCCTGACCGAAGGAAAGAAAAGCTACGTCACGGCAGCTTATGTCATGGCAGCCGGCGCCGTCCTGACCAAAGGCCCGGTCGGCCTGGTCCTGCCCGGCCTGTTCCTGCTGCTCTTTATCGCCATCCAGCGCCGGTCCGATTATCTTAAAAGACTTTTCCCGCCAGTCGGCATCGTCCTCTTTCTCCTCCTCTGCCTGAGCTGGTACGGTCCCATGTACAACCGCCATGGCATGGACTTCATCGACGGCCTGCTGGGCTTCAACAACGTCGTCCGGGCCACCGTATCGGAACATCCCGAATACGATGTCTGGTATTATTATATCGTCCTCGTCCCGGTCAGCCTCCTGCCATGGACCGGTCCCTGCCTGTACGGCCTGTGGCGGCGGCGCAGCCATCACGATGAATACGTCTTCATGGCACTCTGGGCCTTGGGGACGATTTTGTTCTACAGCCTCATGGCGACGAAATACCCGACATACGCGTACATCGCCAACTGGCCCCTCTTATATCTCGGCGCCTGCACGATGCAGGACTGGCTCGACGAAGACGCCCGCTATGCCTGGCTGGCAGCCCTCATCCCGGCTTCCCTTTACGGCCTGCTCTTCGCTTCGCTGACGGCCTTTACGGGAAAAACTCCTTTTCCGGTCCCGAGCCTGCTCTTGTTGACTGTCTTCCTGATCATCATGGCCATCCTGACCTGGCTGGCCTGGTGGCAGAAAGCTTATCTGGCCCTGCCCTTTTTCCTCGTCACGGCGACAGCCGTCACTTACCTCATCGTGACCTTCCAGGTCTTGGTGCCCTTCTATCAGTACCGGTCGGCCCAGACCTTGACGAGCCTGGCCAATCAGGGCCCGGTCTATTTCTTTGAAGAATACCGCACGTCCTATCCCTATTATACGGGACAGCCGGCATACTGGACGGCACCGGCGGACTACGATGAAAGCGCCCGGCTCCAGCGCGATGCCGTCTGGGCCAAGAAACACGTCTACCCGACAGAGGCAGAAGCTCAGGTCTTGACCAGACTGACCCAGCATCAGTCCCTGACGATCGTCGTCCCGGAAGGGAAATATAAGGATTATAAAGCCTCGAAATTTTTCAATCTGACCCATGAAACCGGCCAATCCGGCCCATACCACGTTTTCAAGCCCATTCCTTAGGACAGGAGGATTTCCCATGGAAGAACTCATCCAAAAACTCTGCACCTATCATCGCCCAGGCGTCTTCAATCCCTGGTCCGAATACGACGAATCCTGTGACCTCGGTCCGGACGCCCCGGCCATCCGCTGCCAGCAGCTGCGTGACTACCTGGCGCCGCGCCTGTCCAAGGCCCGCATCGTCCTCGTCGCCGAAGCCGCTGGCTACCAGGGCTGCCGCTTCACAGGCATCCCCATCACCTGCGAACGCATGCTCCTGGACCAGCATAAACAGATAGGCTCCGCCATCATCCTGGGCCATCGCGGCCAGCGCACGAGCCGGCCCGACAGCCCTTACATGACCAGCCGGCCCCAGCGGGAAAAAGGCATGAATGAACCGACGGACACCTATGTCTGGGGTGCCGTTGTCGATAACGGCCTGGATCCGCGCGACGTCCTGTTATGGAACATCTTTCCCTTCCATCCTTATAAGGCTTCGCCTTTTTCCAACCGCACGCCGACGGACAGCGAGCTGGCCGAAGGCCTCGTATACGCCAAAGCCCTGCTGCAGTACTGCCGTCCCGATATCCGCCTGGCCGCCATCGGCAGGAAATCGGCAGAAACCCTGCAAAATGCCGGCTTCCCGGCCCTGGCCATGCGCCATCCGGCAAACGGTGGTGCCAGCCTCTTCCGGGAACAGTTCGCACGTTTTTCCCAATAATTCCTTTAAAAAATCGGTTAAATTTGATTTTTACATTAAATTTATCAGCGTTTTTACGAAAACATGCAAGAAAATCATTGCATCGACTTCACAAATTGTTTATAATCATAGGTACACCACAGTATATACGAGCCTTCTCTCTCATACAGTGACGGCTCGTTTTTGTATACCCAAAGGGGGATTACGTATGAATAAAGAAATGCGCGATCTGCCGAGCCCGCAGGGCCTGTACGATCCGTCATATGAACACGATGCCTGTGGCATCGGTATCGTTGCCAATATAAAAGGGAAGAAGTCCTACGGCATCATCGACGATGCCCTGACCATCCTGGAAAACCTCCGTCACCGCGGTGCCGAAGGGGCCGACGCCAACAGCGGCGACGGCGCCGGCATCCTGGTCCAGATTCCACACCAGTTCTTTAAACGCGAATGTGAAGTCCTGGGCTTTTCCCTGCCCGACGAAGGCGAATACGGCGTCGGCATGATTTTTGCCCACCGCTATGAAACGTTCCGCAAGAAACAGATGGAAGCCTTTGAAGACATCGTCCGCTCCGAAGGCCTGTCCATCCTCGGCTGGCGCGACGTCCCGGTCGATGAAAGCCTGATCGGCAATATCGCCAAACAGACGTGTCCCCATTTCCTGCAGGTCTTCATCCGCAAAGACCCGACCATGAAGACCCAAATGGACTTTGAACGGAAACTGTACGTCATCCGCAAACTGGCCGAAAAAGCCATCGTCCCGGAAAGCCAGAAGAACGGCACGGACTTCTACATCGCCAGCCTGTCGTCGAAGACCATCGTCTACAAGGGCATGCTGACGTCTATGCAGCTGCGCCACTTCTTCCTCGACCTGTCGGACCTGGATTTCGTCACATCCATGGCTCTCATCCATTCCCGTTTCAGTACCAATACCTTCCCCAGCTGGGCCCGGGCCCATCCGAACCGTTATATCGTCCACAATGGGGAAATCAACACTATCCAGGGCAATATCAACTGGCTCAACGCCCGTGAAGGCAAGTCGAAATCGGACTTCTTCCCGGATATGGAAAAAGTCTTCCCCGTCGTCGACGATACGGGCAGCGACTCGTCCATGTTCGACAACTGCCTGGAATACTTGTACATGACAGGCCACTCCCTGCCCCACGCCATGATGATGATGATTCCGGAACCTTGGGAACGGGATCCCCTCATGAGCGATGAAAAACGTGATTTCTACCGCTACCATAACTTCATGCTCGAACAGTGGGACGGCCCGGCAGCTATCGGCTTCTGCGACGGCACGGTCATCGGCGGCATGCTCGACCGCAACGGCCTGCGCCCGGCCCGCTACTATGTCACCCGCGACGACCGGGTCATCGTAAGTTCCGAAGTCGGCGTCGTCAACATCCCGCCGGAAGACGTCCTCTATAAAGGCCGCCTGGAACCGGGCAAGATGCTCCTCGTCGATACGAATAAACAGCGCATCATCGACGACGACGAAATCAAGCATGAAATCGCCACGGAACACCCCTACCATGAATGGTACAAAGAACATATCGTCAACCTCGACGATCTCATGACGGGCCAGAACATCGCCAACAGCGATGCCATCATCCCCTATGACCTGAAGGAACAGGAAAAGGTCTTCGGCTATACCCAGGAAGACATGGACAAAGTCATCCTGCCCATGGCCCGCGATGCCCAGCACGCCATCGACTCCATGGGCGTCGACGTACCTTTGGCCGTCCTCAACGACCGTCCGCAGCTCCTCTATGATTATTTCAAAGAAAACTTTGCCCAGGTCACCAACCCGGCTATCGACGGCGTCCGCGAAAAGACGGTCATGTCGTCGGCAGTCATGGCCGGCAACGTCGCCAACATCATGGAACCGAACGAAGCATCGACGGCAGCCTTATACCTCAAAGGACCGATCCTGACCAACGAACAGATGTCGGTCATCAAGTCCCTCATGACGCCGAAACTGCGTGCAGCCACGCTGTCCATGCTCTATCCCGTCAACAGCGGTGCCGAAGGCATGGAAACGGCCATCGAATCGCTGTGCATCGACGCCTTGAAGGCCATCAAGAACGGCGCCAACATCCTCGTCCTGTCCGACCGCGGCGTCAACTCCCGCATGGCCGCCATCCCGGCCCTCCTGGCCTCGGCAGCCCTGCACCATTACCTCATCGACAAGGCCGTCCGTTCCGACGTCGGCCTCATCCTGGAATCGGGCGAACCGCGCGAAGTCCATCACTTCTGCACCCTCATCGGCTACGGCATTACGGCCATCAACCCGTACATCGCCCTGGAATCGATCAAGGAACTCATTGCCAACAAGAAGCTCCAGAAAATCGATTATGAAACGGCCAAACAGAACTACATCGACGCCGCCGTCAAAGGCATCCTGGCCGTCATGTCCAAGATGGGCATTTCTACAGTCCACAGCTACCACGGCGCACAGATTTTTGAAGCCGTCGGCATCAAGCAGGACTTGATCGACAAATATTTCTGCAACACGCCGTCCCGCATCGAAGGCCTGGGCATTGCCGAAATCGCCAAAGAAAACGCCCTGCGCCACGAAGAAGCGTACAGCACAGGCGATAAATTGGAACGGGGCGACTTCTATCAGTACCATAAAGGCGGCCAGCCGCACATCATCGACCCGGAAACGGTCCAGCTCCTGCAGAAGGCCGTCCAGAACGACGACTATGCGACGTATAAGAAATACGCCGACCACGTCAACCGCCAGACTATCTTCCGCCTGCGCGACCTCTTGGATTTCGAATATCCTGCCGGCAGCAGCATCCCTATCGAAGAAGTCGAACCGGTCGACTCCATCGTCAAGCGCTTCCGCACTGGTGCCATGAGTTACGGCGCCCTCAGCAAGGAAGCCCATGAATGTGTCGCTACGGCCATGAATCGCTTAGGCGGCATGAGCAACACCGGTGAAGGCGGCGAAGACTCGGCCCGCTTCAATACGGAAACGAACGACCGCATCAAACAGGTCGCCTCGGCCCGTTTCGGCGTCACCAGCGATTACCTCATCCACGCCGACGAACTGCAGATTAAATGCTCGCAGGGGGCAAAACCGGGTGAAGGCGGCCATCTGCCGGGCAATAAAGTCTACCCGGACATCGCCAAGACCCGTCATGCTACGACCGGTGTCGCCCTCATTTCACCTCCGCCTCATCACGATATCTACTCCATCGAAGACCTGGCCGAACTTATCTTCGACCTCAAGAACGCCAACCGCAAGGCTACGATCGGCGTCAAATTGACGTCCGGCGCCGGCATCGGCACGATTGCAGCCGGTGTCGTCAAAGCAAAAGCCGACGACATCGTCGTCAGCGGCTATGACGGCGGGACCGGCGCTTCGCCGCGTACCAGCCTGCGCCATGCCGGCCTGCCCTGGGAAATCGGCCTGTCCGAAGTCCAGCAGACACTGCTCCTCAACCGCCTGCGCGACCGCGTCACCCTGGAAGTCGACGGCAAACTGCTCACCGGCCGCGACGTCGCCATCGCCGCCCTCTTCGGCGCTGAAGTCTTCGGTTTCGGTACGGCGCCGCTCCTGGCCATCGGCTGCCATATGCTGCGTGTCTGCCACCTCAACACCTGCCCGTACGGCGTCTGCACACAGGACGAAAAACTGCGCAAACGCTTCAAGGGCAAACCGGAATACATCATCAACTTCATGCGCTTCGTCGCACAGGACCTGCGGGAAATCATGGCCCGCCTGGGCTTCCATACCATCGACGAAATGGTCGGCCGCTACGATTGCCTGAAACAGCGCGATCACTTCGGCAACTGGAAAGCCAAGACGGTCAACCTGAAGAACCTCCTGTACCGTCCGTACACCGACGCTTCCGTCGGCCAGCACTTCACAACACCTCAGGACCACAAGATCAACACGACCCTGGATATGTCCAAACTGGTCCGCATGTGCCGTCCGGCCCTGGAAGAACAGAAACATATCCGCGCCCGCCTGCGCATCAAGAATACGGACCGCGTCACCGGGACCATCCTGGGCAGTGAAATCACCAAACGCTATGGCGAAAAAGGCCTGGCCGAAGACACGATCATCTTGTCCTTCGTCGGTTCGGCCGGCCAGAGTTTCGGCGCCTTCATCCCCCATGGCCTGACACTGACCCTGGAAGGCGATGCCAACGATTACCTCGGCAAAGGCCTGTCGGGTGGCAAGATCATCGTATCGCCGCCGCGGGAATCGGTCTTCCCGGCGGAAGACAACATCATCATCGGCAACGTCGCCTTCTACGGCGCGACCAGCGGCGAAGCTTACATCAACGGCACGGCCGGTGAACGCTTCTGCGTCCGCAACAGCGGCATCAGCGCCGTCGTCGAAGGCGTCGGCAACCACGGCTGCGAATACATGACCGGCGGCCGGGTCCTCATCCTCGGCCAGACAGGGCGCAACTTTGCTGCCGGCATGTCCGGCGGTATCGCCTACGTCTATGACCTGGATCCGAACAAATGCAATAAAGACCTGGTCAAACTGGAACCGCTCACGGATGACGATGAAAAAGCGGCCGTCAAGACGATGTTGGAAAAACACGTCAAATACACGGACAGCAACTTGGGCCATATCCTCTTAGAAAACTGGGACGACACCGTCACTCACCTGACCAAAGTCATCCCCGAAGCCTATGAAGAAATGGTCGCCCTCATCGCCCAGGCGGAAGCCGAAGGCCATACCGACCAAGAAGCACACATGATTGCATTCGAAAAGAAACACGGAAAGAACGGAAAGAAATAAAAAAAAGGCGCTGTCGCGATGCGACAGCGCCTTTTTAGTGGTTAGCAGCTAGTGACTAGGGGTTAGCGGATGGCCAAACCTTCGTGTGACATTCTTTTTAAATTGTTCGTTGTTCGGGATAAAGTGCAGGAATACAAAAGGCTCCCATACTAGGGGAGCTGGCCGCCAACGGCGGTCTGAGAGGTTCTTCTGGAGAGGTTACCGTCGGCCGCCTGGCCCCTGGCTGGTTCGCGTGCTCCACTCCTCTTGCCGAGAGTGCCATTTTCTGGCGTGCTGAAACTCGCTACGCTCAAACAAAGCAGCACGCCGGACGCAAATAGCACGCACGGCATCCTACACGGTCCATAATGACCGTGCAGGCCGAGGTCGTTCCCGCAATGTCACCAGCCAGGGGCCAGGCATCCGACTTGATTTGCTATACTAATAATAAATTGATATAAGGATTTTTCTGATATATAATTAATGAAACAACAAATTCTCTTTGAGTTTGCTGCTTCATTTTTGGGAGATAGTATTTAGAAAAAGAGGTGCTGGCCCGATGATTCCCATCGAGGAAACTGTCTTTTCCCGCAAACGGTGGATAGAAAGTAAAATGCTCGCCTATGGCTTTCATAAAGCAAACAAAACTTATATTCTTGAAAAACCATTTCTTGACGGAGATTTCAAAACCGTCCTTTCCGTTACCCCCAAAGGACAGGTGACGGGCAAGGTCATCGATTCGATGACCCAGGATGAGTACTATCAGCTGCGACAGGAAACGGCTACTGGGCCTTATGTGAACCGGGTCCGTTCTGCCTATCGCTCCCTGCTCACGGATATTGCAGATTCCTGCTGCAGCGACGTCCTGTTTGCTTCATCTCAGGCCAACCGGCTGACCCAGGCCATCTTGGACCATTTCCAGGTCAAACCGGATTTTCCCTGGGAACATTCCGCCCGGTATCAGTCATACGGAGCCTTTCGCCATAGGTCCAACCGGAAATGGTTTGCCCTCATCATGAATGTAACAAGAGATGTGCTGAATAAAGATGGAAACACGTCTCCCATCGATATCCTAAATGTAAAGATTTCCCCAGCACAGGGAGAAGAGCTACGGAAAACCCCCGGCATCTATCCCGCTTACCACATGAATCACAAGACATGGATTTCTGTGGTCCTGGATGAAACCTTAGCGGATGAAAAGATTGGGGAGCTCATCAACACCAGCTATCAGTTAACGACCACTTAGCCTGGTGGGATAAGCCCTTGCACCCCTCCTTTCCCTCGTGTATACTATAGGGACAAATAGGTAGCCGCAGGCAGAGGAGGTCTTAGTATGACAAAAACGCAGCATGGTATCATAGCTTGTGTCATCGGGGCGACATCATGGGGTTTCAATGGGGTCGTCAGCCAGTTCCTGCTTTCTCATTATACCGTAGAACCGTCGTGGCTGGCGTCGATACGCATGTGCCTGGCCGGCCTGTTCCTGACCCTCATGATTTGGCCGACAAAGAAGGCCGAAATACGTCTTATGCTTCATGACCCGATCAGCCTGCGCCAATTAATTCTTTTTGCCCTCTTCGGTCTTATTTTGAGCCAGTTTTCTTATTTATCAGCCATAAAGAACTCGAATGCCGGCACGGCGACGGTCTTGCAAACATTAAGTGTCGTTTTCATGTCTCTTTATTTAGCCGTCCGTTTTCACAAACGGCCCACAGCCAGGGAAATCATATCGGTCTTCCTGGCCTTTGGCGGCGTCTATCTAGCCGCAACAGATGGGACTCCATCGGCAATGGTCATTTCCCCTTTAGGACTGACTTGGGGGCTTATTGGCGCCGTTGCCTGTGTCACCTATCCCGTCTTGTCTCAAGGGCTGGCCGCGAATTGGGGCGCCGCTGTCGCCAACGGGTTAGGCATGATGATCGGCGGGCTGTTCCTGAGCGTATCTTGTCAGGTCTGGACACTCTGGCCTGTTTTGGACCTGACAGGCTGGCTGGCCGTCGCTTTTATCATCATCATCGGCACGGCCTTGTCCTTTACGGCTTTCGTCACAGGCATCAGCGAAATCGGACCGATGAAAGCCACCCTTTTGGGCACACTGGAACCGGTCATCGCTTCCGTAGTTTCGGCTATCGCCTTGGGCACGACCTTCCATACGGTTGAACTCATCGGTTATGCCTGCATCATCGCGACGGTCTTCATCATCATCTTGCAGAAGAAACCAGCTATTTCGTAATACGTACTTTTCGTGTATAATAAGAGATGAACAACTAATGTTTTTTTCATCTTTGAAGAAAGGTGTGTTACTTATGATTATTGATGATGCTGGCGGCCTTGTCTTCCGCCCGCCTAGTGAAGCCCGCAGCTTCATTCTGCGCGTTACTATCGGCTGTTCTCACAATACTTGCCGTTTCTGCGATATGTACAAAGCTTCTAAGTTCCGCATCCGCCCCATGGAAGAAATCGAAGGAATCATCGAACGCGGCGCCTATGCCATGCCCTTCATCCGCCGGATTTTCCTGGCCGACGGCGATGCGCTGGTCCTGCCGACGGATAAACTCGTAGCCATCATGCAAAAATGCTACGAAAAATTCCCTAATTTGAACCGTATCGGCGCCTATGCGACGCCGGCTGACTTAGTCCGCAAGACACCGGAAGAATTAAAACGCCTTCGCGAAGCCGGTCTGGCCATCGTCTACATGGGCATCGAAAGCGGCGACGATGACGTCCTGAAACTCGTCGATAAGGGGACGACAGCGGCCCTCACCATCGAAGCCGGGAAAAAAGCCCTGGCTGCCGGCATGAAACTGTCGACGATGATCCTCCTCGGCCTGGGCGGTCAGGAACGGACGAAAGAACACGCCCTGCATACGGCCCAAGTCGTATCGGCCATCAATCCGACCATGCTCAGCGCCTTGTCGCTCATCATTCCTCACGAAGTCCCGCTCTATCAGGATGTCGTCGAAGGGACGTTCACGCCCTTGACGGCACGGGGTTTCCTCAAGGAACTGGACATGATCCTGCGCCATACGGAAATGACCAAGCCCTGTATCTTCCGCAGCAACCACGTTTCCAATCTCCTGCCTGTCGGCGGCACCCTGCCGATGGACAAGGAAAAGATGCTGGCCGCCTTGGAACGCTACATCCCGCAAGTCGACGACACGCTGCCACTACTCAACGATAACGGCAATTTCTGATTTTTTGCTGGAGGTGTTGCCTCATGAAAAAACTCTGTCTCCTGCTCCTTCTCTGTTTCCTGTCGGTCACGACGGCCCTGGCTGACAGCCCGCGCTTCGATAACATGCGGACCGTCGTCATCGCCGATACGACCCAGGACAGCTATGCGGCCCGTTTCATGAAAAGCCGGCTGAAACAGCCCTTCCGCATCCCCTACTGGGACCGCATCGAAACGGATACCGCCCTGTCGCCGTCCGACGTCAATATCGATACGCTGCGCACCCTGGCGGCTCAGTATAAAGCCGACGTCGTCCTGGTCCCGGTCGTCCAGACCTGGTACTGGCGGCAGCACATGGCCGGATTCTGGCGCTATGATGACGACGAAATCATCACGGAATGTCTCTATCACCTGACGGTATATGCCTACGATAAGCGGAGCGATACTTTCAGGAGCTATAGCGACAAAGGCCGTGAAGTCGAATCGGCATCGATTCTGAACGACCCCAACGAAATCCTGACGGAATCGATGGACCGCATTATGAAGAAGCTGCCCTATAAGCGCATCCCGACGGACATCGAAGACATCGCTGCCGGTGGCACGACATTGCAGACCCGGACCACCGAAGGCGGAGCAAAAATCCTGACCAACACCTTCCCGCAGGCCATTTGAGGTTAGGGATTAGTGGCTCGTGGCTCGTAAAAAAAGAGGCTGTCGCATGTGCGACAGCCTCTTTTTTTACGAACTTTTATTGATCCATGTTGCCATTTCGTGCAGGCCGGCTTCGGCTTTTTCCATATCGAAGGGCTCACCAAAGACGCGGTTCCGCCCGGCAGCTTTGGCTTTATAGAGCAATTGGTCGGCCTGGGCGAACATCGTCCGCAAAGAAACGGCTCCTTCACAGTATCCCCAGGTATAACCGCCGCTGACGGTGGGATGGCGCTGCACGGCCTCGAAGGGCTGCTTACACAGCTGATTCTGGAAGGTTTCGACATAATGCTGGAAGCCGTCATGGGGCATAAAGGAGATAATGAGAAATTCGTCGCCGCCATAGCGGTAGACGCCGGTATAGCCAAAGTGCTTTTGAAAGAGCCGGCTAACAACGGATAAAATCTCATCGCCCCGGATATGACCATAGGTATCATTGTAGAATTTGAATTGGTCGATATCACAGATCATGACGCAAAGGGCCTTGCCAAAATACTGTTCAAAATCTTCCCGCAGTGCTTCGCGGTTCAGAAGGCCCGTGAGCTCGTCGGTCCGGCTACGCTGATAGAACTCTTCATTGCGGGACCGGAGAGTCATGCGGACCTGAGCAAAAGATAAAGCCAGATGACGGCGAACGTCGTCGCCAGATTGACGGCGATGATGGGAATCAAGACCTTGATATTATCATAAATAGGCAGTAAATAGACCAGGATGAGTATGAGCAGGTATTCAAAGAAGAAACTGCTCCCGTTCTGGGTCGTAAAAAAGGAAAGACACGCCAGCGACGAATCGATGAGCAAAAAAACGTAGACCAAGTCATCTAACAGTTCCTCATCTTTTACGACTTCCCGAAGACATTGATAGAAACAGGCCAAAAAGACGAGATTGATGCCAAAAATCACCAAATAGACAGTCGTCGAATTAATAGTCGGCAAAACGGCGCCTACTGCCCTTGGCGCATAGGTTCCAACAAAACCGGTCATGGAAATGATACACAATAAACAGGCAACAAAGCTGCAAGCATAGAGATTATCCCGGATTTTCCGTTTTTTAAATTCCGGGTCCGATAAAATAGCCTGGATATCTTGAAAATCCCCTAGCGTCCTTTGGAACAGCTGCTGGATATATTTTTGTAAATATATAATAAATTTCATGCAAAAGCCCCCAATTGTATATACTTATCGTATCAAAACAAATGGGGGCTTGCAAGGGCTCATGTAATGAACTTAATGATTTCCCGGTACCGCTTCGATAAGGGGCTTCGCTTCAGCAGCCCGTTCCTTGGCTTCATGGGCTTCCATGTGACGGGCAAAGATACCCGCCAGGATAGAGCCGGTTACCTGATGGATAGCGGCACCGACAGCGGCAGGAATGGCGACGGCAGGCGCAAAGAAGACCGAAACCAGTGAAATGGCCAGGGCGTCGTTCTGCATGCCGACTTCCAGTGTAACCGAATGTTGCTGCTTTTTCCCTAAGCCCAATTTCCCCGTAACAAAATAACCGATGAGGAAACCACCGAGATTGTGCAGGAGGACCATGAGAATGATAAAGATGCCCATGTCCAGGATCTTAGCCCCATTGATGGCAATAACGCCGCCGACGATGACCAGGACACCAAAAGCGGATACGAGGACCAGTACCTTCGACAGGGAGGCAATATGCTTTTCCCCCATCAGGCGGTGCGTCAACAAGCCGAGGACCAGGGGAACCAGGATGACTTTCATGACCGTCATGGCCATAGCCATAAAGGAAACTTCGACCCACTGGCCGGCCAGGCCCCAGACGATGAAAGGCATCATAATGGGCGCCAACAACGTCGAACAAGTCGTAATGGAAACGGACAAGGGGACATCCGCCTTGGCCAGGAACCCCATGACGTTCGACGCCGTCCCACTGGGACAAGAACCGAGGAGGATCATGCCGACGGCGATTTCCGGCGGCATTTCAAAAGCCAGGACCAGGGCATACGCCAGCAGCGGCATAATCGTATAATGAGCTGTACAGCCGATGAGGACTTCCTTCGGCCGCTGGACGATCAACTTGAAATCCCGGGCGTGGAGCGTCATGCCCATACCAAACATGATGACGCCTAGCAACAAGACCGTATGCGGAACGGCCCAGAGAAAGGCATTGGGCATGAAATACGCCCAGATGACGACGAGAAAGACGATATACGTCAAATTTTTCCCAACAAAACCGCTTAACTTTCCAATGAAATCCATCATAGTCACGCACATCCTTTCCAAAATAAGACATGATAAATACAAATACGCAAACGGTTTTGATGGAGCAAAAAAAAAACTTTGCCTCTAAAAAGAGACAAAGTATTCACTCTGCGGTACCACTCTCATTGTCGTAACGACCACTTTTCCAGCATCTCCGGGACAGCCCATGTAATGCCTGGCAAGGTAACGGTTGCCTGCCGGCTGCGTCTACTAACAAAATGCGTTCGGGCAGCAGCTCCTGGACGACTTCACGCCGGGATCCCATCCTGCTTCTCAGCCACCAGCAGGTCTCTGTCATAGTTTCCCAAACCTTACTACTTCCATTCAACACTGTTTTGTATTTGTTGGTGCTTATTATATCGCGTCACCTCTGAATTGTCAATAAGATTTTAGGTTCGTTATACGTTACACCGATTAAGTTAAAGGTTTAATCTTAAAATTTTACAATATTTCATGGACTCGTTTTTGTAATTCCGGCACGACGTCGGCCTCGAACCAGGGATTCCTGGCCTGCCAGCGGAAGTTGAGCGGACTGGGATGGACGATGGGAAAATAGTCCGGCAGATAGGCCTGATAATTCCGCACGGTTTCCGTCAAATTGCGCTCTTTCCGGCCTTTTAGATAATAGTCGATGGCGTACTTGCCGACGAGGATAGTAAGTTTCAGGTCCGGCATGAGCTGCAGAATTTCACGATGGTATTCCTGGGCGATGAACCGTCTCGGCGGTTTGTCGCCCGTTTTGGCTTTGCCGGGATAGTAGAAATCCATGGGCATGATGGAGATGCCCGGCGAATAGAAAATCTGACTGTCGATGCCCATCCAGGTCATCAGCTTTTCGCCGGATTTATCGTGGAAAGGAATACCCGATTCTTCGACCTTTTTGCCCGGAGCCTGGCCGATAATCAGGATTTTCGCTTCCTCGTGAATCTGAAAAATCGGACCGATACCGCGGGCCGTATACGCCGCGTTCCGTTCGTCCGTTTTTAATTGATCAATGATCTCCTGCAAATGCATAAAACGCCTCCTAAAGGGTAAAAAGCTTACCATAATACACGAATAGGCTGTGGTCAATCATCACAGCGGGCCGCCCTGGCCGGGACGGCCCCTACGCAGGCGGCATATAGCCGCATTATTTTTTATCGCCTGTATGCGATTTCGTAGGGGATGCCCAAAGGGCGTCCCGCTTGATACACGGATAGGCTGTGGTGGAATATCACAGCGGGCCGCCCTGGCCGGGACGGCCCCTACGCAGGCGGCATATAGCCGCATTATTTTTCATCGCCTGTATGCGATTTCGTAGGGGACGCCCAAAGGGCGTCCCGTGTGATGCACGGATAGGCTGTGGTCAATCATCACAGCGGGCCGCCCTGGCCGGGACGGCCCCTACGCAGGCGGCATATAGCCGCATTATTTTTTATCGCCTGTATGCGATGCCGTAGGGGACGCCCAAAGGGCGTCCCGCGTGCAATCCTGTAAATGGCCAAAGCATGTATGATGAGGGGGCACATAATCGCAATACCCTCATCATACGATTAAATGATAGTATATGATAGGTATGAACAGGGCCGGCAGGAAGTCGGCTACTTTCAATTTCGTCAGCTGGAACATGTTGAGAGCGATGCCCAGGATCATGACGCTGCCGACGGCATTGAGTTCACGGACGACATCCGGTGTCATGAGGGGCATGACGAAGGTCGCCAAGAGGTAGAAAAATCCCTGATAGAGGAAGAGGACGATGCCGACGGGGACGACGCCTAAGCCATAAAGAGTCCCGAAAATAAAGGACGATGTAAAATCGAGGGCGCTCTTGAAATACAAAAGGTCGTTACTTCCCAGCGCTGCCTGGACTGGACCGATAATGGCCATGGCGCCGATGACCTGCATGATGGATAAGGTGACGAAGCCCCGGACGAAGCGCGAGTCATCTCCGCGGCCCATTCGTTTCTTGAGAAATTCGCCGAAGCGGTTCATGCCATCTTCGATGCCGATGAGCGTCCCGACGAGGGTCCCAATAATCATGCTGGCCAGGACCAGGAGCAGGTTCTGACTCTGGACAGCGCCTTGAATCCCCATGATGGCCACACAAAGCGAAATGACGCCAAAAATAGCTTTGGTAAAGCGCTCTGGTATGCCGCGCTTCAAAAAAAATCCCAGTAACGCTCCCAAAGAAGACGTCACGGCATTGACGATGACAGCAAACATGTAAATTTCCTCCTGACAAGTGAATTTATATTTATTATAGCAGAAAAAAGGGCTTGCCGCATGTGCGACAAGCCCTTTTTGAGTTTGAAGTTTGAAGTTGAAAGTTTGATGTGGATAATCGAATTTAATGGGCTGCTGTGGGTGATACGGCAGCGGCTTTCTGGTCGGCTTCGTAGTTAGAATCAAAGCGTTTGTTCAGATAGTTGACGTAAAGATAAGCCAGGACGGCGCCGGAAATGTTATGCCATGCACTGAAGACAGCACCGGGGACACCAGCCATGGGCAGCGAGGCAAAGTGAGCTTTTGCCAGGCCCGTAGCCAGACCGGAGTTCTGCATGCCGACTTCGATGGACAAGGCGACCATTTTCTTCCAGCTCATGCCGCAGAGATGGCCGATGAAGAATCCCAGGGCATAGCCCAGGCAGTTGTGCAGGATGACGACCAGCAGGATGATGCCCGAACTGTTGAGGATGGCATCGCGGCTGGCGCCGATGATGCCGGCAATGAGGAAGGAAATAGCCAAAGACGAAACGGCCGGCAAGTAGTCCGTCGCCGTATCCGCTAACTTCGGCAGGAAGCTCTTGACGATAAGGCCCAGGGCGATGGGGACAATGACAATCTGTAAGATGGATAAGAACATGCCAACCGGGTCAAAAGAAATACGCTGACCGATGATAAGGTACGTCAAGAGCGGCGTCATGATCGGCGAAATGAGCGTCGATACACTGGTCATCGTAACCGACAGGGGGACATCGCCTTTACTCATGAAGGTGATGACATTGGACGACGTACCGCCCGGGCAGGTCCCGACGAGAACGACGCCGACGGTCAGCGCCGGGTCGAGATGAAAGAGAGTCGAAAGGACGTACGCCAGGAAAGGCATAACGAGATACTGGGCGCAAGCGCCAAAAAAGACATCTTTCGGCCGCTTGAGGACCAAGGCGAAATCGTGGACGCTCATGGTCATGCCCATGCCGAACATGATGATGCCGAGGAGGACGGAGAGAACGGAAATGCCGCCCACTTTGCCGAGAACCCAGGAAAAGCTCGTCGGCAAGGTCATGCCGATGATGAGGAAGATGACGGCGATAACGCCGAAATATTTGCCGATAAGGGCACAGACTTTTTTCATAATGAATACCTCTTTTAACACAGTATGTTTATAAATGCAGAAAAAGAAACCTCCTGCCCCAGAAGGGAATTCTCCGAAGTTCCGAAGAAGCCCTGCCGGGGCAAGAGGTGAAATCAAAGACGGTTTATTTCATGACAGCGCCGGTGTTGGCAGACGTGACGAGTTTGGCGTAGCGGGACAGATAGCCTGTCTTGACTTTCGGTTCCGGCTGTTTCCATTCAGCCTTGCGTTTTGCCAATTCTTCGTCGCTGACTTCCAGTTCCAGCTTACGATTGGGGATATCGATGGAGATAGTATCCCCGTCGTGTACCAGGGCCAGCGGACCGCCTTCCATGGCTTCCGGCGAGATATGGCCGATGCAGGCGCCACGGCTGGCACCGCTGAAGCGGCCGTCTGTCAGGAGAGCGACTTTCAAGCCCATACCGGTGATGACAGCTGTCGGGTTTAGCATTTCGCGCATGCCCGGGCCGCCTTTCGGGCCTTCGTAGCGGATGACGACGACATGGCCTTCTTTGATTTCACCGCCGATGATAGCGGCAATAGCAGCTTCTTCCGAATCATAGCATTTAGCCGTGCCCTTGTAGACCAAAAGGTCCGGTTCGACGGCACTTTCTTTGATGACCGAACCGAGGGGAGCCAGGTTGCCTTTGAGGACGGCAATGCCACCTTTATGCATATAAGCATCTTCGACGGAATGAATGACTTCGTGGTTGAGGATCTTCGCGTCTTTGATGCGGTCGCCGACCGTACCGGTAATGGTCTGGGCATCGGTATGGATGAGGCCTAATTTAGAGACTTCTTTCATGACAGCGCAGATGCCGCCGGCTTCATCGAGGTCCTGCATATGGTAGGTGCCGCCAGGGCTCATCTTGCAGATATAGGCGGCCTTACGGCTGATTTCGTCAAATTCGTCGAGCGAGAGGTCGACGCCGGCTTCATGGGCAATAGCCGGTAAATGAAGGGCCGTATTGGTCGAACCACCGATAGCCATGTCAACGGCAATGGCATTTTCAAAAGCTTCGAGAGTCATGATGTCGCGCGGTTTGATATCCTTGCGGACCAAATCCATGACGACCTGGCCGGCTTTCTTAGCCAGCATGCGGCGCAAGCCCGTGTAGGCAGCCGGAATGGTGCCGTTGCCGGGAAGGCCCATGCCGAGGACTTCGGTCATGCAGTTCATGGTGTTGGCCGTGAACAGACCGGAGCAGGAACCGCAGCCCGGGCAGGCCTGAAATTCCATCTGGTGCATTTCTTCCGGCGTCATCTGGCCCGATTCCACTTTACCAGCGGCTTCGAACATGGTGCTGACGCTGATGTTCTTGCCGTTGTGGCGGCCGGCGAGCATAGGACCGCCACTGACGACGACGGTCGGGATATTGAGGCGGCCGGCAGCCATGAGCATGGCCGGTACGATTTTATCGCAGTTCGGGATGAGGACCAGGCCGTCAAAAGCATGAGCTGTCGCTACGGCTTCGATGGAGTCGCAGATCAATTCGCGGCTGGACAAGGAAAAGCTCATGCCGCGATGCCCCATGGCGATGCCGTCGCAGACGCCGATGGACGGAAATTCAATCGGTGTACCGCCGGCAGCGGCTACGCCGAGTTTGACAGCTTCGGCAATATCGCGTAAATGGATATGGCCGGGAATGATTTCATTGAAGGCATTGCAGATGCCGATCAACGGCTTCTGTAAATCTTCGTCACTATAGCCCATAGCGTGGAACAAAGTACGATGGGCGGTTCGGGTAACGCCCTTTTTAACAACATCACTGCGCATGGTATTCATCCTTTCTCTTACATATCTTTAACAGCTTCTTCGCCGCGAGACAGGGAAATCTGGCCGGTCCGGGCAATTTCAATAATATCATAATCTTTCAGCATTTCCAGAAGGGCCTCGATATGGTCTTCCCGGCCCGTCAGGCGCAGGACCAGGGAACGGCGCTGGACGTCGACAATCTTGGCGTTGAACAGCTGAGCGATATTTGTCAATTCTTCGCGGGTCTGGGGCGTCGGGCTCTTGACTTTGATCATGGCCAGTTCGTAGCTGACGAAAGGCGCGTCGTCGAGATTGACGACTTTGATGACGTCGATGAGCTTGGCCAGCTGGTTGACAGCCTGGTCGAGTTCCCAGCGGTTTTCGACGGAAACGACGATATTGATCCGCGTGACGTCGGCTTCTTCAGTATAGCCGGCGTTGATACATTCAATATTGATGGCTCTGCGGCTGATCAGGCCGGATACGTGGGTCAATACGCCCGGTTTGTTGTCGCAGAGAATGGCGATATGTTGTCTCATCATTTCCCTTCACCTCCCAACACCATCTGGTCCAGGCGCTTGCCGCCGGGAACCATGGGATAGACATTTTCATCGGCCGGAATGAAGACATCGAGCAGTGCCGGACCTTCTGTCTGGAACAAGTTTTCTACGGCTTTCGCCAATTCTTCCGGCTTGTGGACAGCTGTCCCAGGAACGCCCATCGATGCGGAGACAGCCGTTAAATCGGGGTTATCCCCGATCAGCGATTCGGCACAGTGGCCATTGTAAAACATACGCTGCCACTGATTGACCATGCCCAGTACATTGTTGTGGAGGACGATGGTCTTGACATCGACACCATATTTATGGAGGGTTGCAAATTCCTGGCAGTTCATCATGATACTGCCATCACCAGTGAATAAGACGACTTTCGACTTGGGACAGCCTAATTTGGCGCCCATAGCAGCCGGCAGGCCATAGCCCATGGTGCCTAAGCCACCAGAGGTGACGAAGCGGCGGGGCTTGTTCAGGTCAAAGAACTGAGCCGCCCACATCTGGTGCTGGCCGACGTCGGTGACGACAATCGTGTCATCATCAGTCCATTTCTGGACTTCTTCAAAGAGCTTCTGCGGTGAAACGGCATCGGGAAGGTCCCGCGTGGCGAAGGGATGAGCGGCCTTCATATCGAGGACGAAAGTCCGCCATGCTTCGTAGCGGTCAGCCAGGTGCGTTTCATGGGCCGCCAGCTTTTCGTCGAGGAGCGGCAGGGACCAGCGGAGGTCACCGTTGACGCTGATGTCAGCGTGGACGATCTTGTTGATTTCTACTTTATCGATATCGAAGTGAACGATCTGCGCGTTCGGTGCGAAATTTTCGACGTCGCCTGTGACACGGTCGTCGAAACGGGCGCCGATAGCGACTAAGAGGTCGCATTTGGTAACAGCCATGTTGGCCGCATAGGAGCCGTGCATGCCGACCATGCCCAAGTGGGCGTCATACGTGTCGGGGACGCAGCCCTTGCCCATGAGCGTCGTCACGACAGGGACATGCATTTGCTGGACAATGTGTTTCAACCGATCCGACATGTTGGAAAGGACGACGCCGCCACCAGTAAGGATGACCGGGCGCTTGGCCTTTTCAATGGCTTCGACAGCGCGGTCGACATCGGTTTCACGGCCGACGTGACAACCTTGATAGCCGCGCAGATGAACTTCTTCGGGATATTCAAATTCAAAAGGTGTATCGAATACATCCTTGGCAATATCGACAAGGACCGGCCCGGGCCGGCCTGTAGTTGCGATGTAAAAGGCTTCTTTCAAGACCCGGGGCAATTCCTTGACGTTCTTTACTAAATAGTTGTGTTTCGTAATCGGTGTGGTAATACCGGAAATATCAGCTTCCTGGAAGGAGTCGCGCCCGATGAGAGGCGTAGCCACCTGGCCGCTGATGACGACGAGAGGAATGGAATCCATGTTGGCCGTGGCAATGCCGGTAACCATGTTGCAGACGCCAGGGCCGGACGTAGCAAAGCAGACACCGGGCTTGCCCGTGGCACGGGCATAGCCGTCAGCGGCGTGGACAGCTCCCTGTTCGTGTCCTGTCAGGATATGGGGAAATTTGGCTTTATATAATTCATCATATAACGTCAGGACAGCCCCGCCGGGATAGCCGAAGACGACTTGTACCTGTTCACGTTTCAAGCATTCGATCACTGCTTGTGCTCCGGTCATTTTCATCTCATTCACCTCATCATAAAACATAACGCATACTTACAAAGAAGCTATTCTTCACTCAACCCGCTTCTTGGGTTTGATGTCTGATGTTTGATGTTAAAAGTTATATCCAACTTCAAACACCAAACATCAAACTTAAAACTATCTTTTAGTCGTTCTGGTCGTTGTTGTGGAGCCACGGCATCATAGCACGAAGTTTTTCGCCGACCTGTTCGAGCGGATGTTCAGCGTGCTGACGGCGCATAGCGAGGAAGTGAGCGCGGCCGCCGGCTTTGTTTTCGAGGAGCCAATCTTTGGCGAAGGCGCCGGACTGGATGTCGTTCAAGACTTCTTTCATGGCTTTCTTCGATTCCTGGGTTACGACACGCGGACCAGCGGTGTAATCGCCATATTCAGCGGTGTCGCTGATGGATTTGCGCATCTTAGCCATGCCGCCTTCATACATGAGGTCGACGATCAATTTCATTTCATGGAAGGTTTCAAAGTAAGCGATTTCCGGCTGATAACCAGCTTCGCAGAGGGTTTCGAAACCGTTGGTGATGAGCTGGCAGATACCGCCGCAGAGGACTGCCTGTTCACCGAAGAGGTCCGTTTCCGTTTCTTCCTGGAAGGTCGTCTGGATGACGCCGGCACGCGTACCGCCGATGCCACGGGCATAAGCCAGGGCGAGGTCGAAGCATTTTCCGGAAGCATCCTGTTCAACAGCGAATACGTCGGGGACGCCGCCGCCTTCTACGAATGTACGGCGGACGAGATGGCCCGGGCCCTTCGGAGCGACCATGAAGACGTCGACATCAGCCGGCGGAACAATCTGTTTGAAGTGAACGTTGAAGCCGTGTGCAAAAGCGAGAGCACTGCCGGATTTCAAGTTCGGAGCGATTTCCGTTGCATATACGTCAGCCTGTTTTTCGTCCGGAATGAGGACCATCGTGACGTCAGCATCTTTGACAGCTTCGGCAACGGTCTTGACTTCGAGGCCGGCTTCTCTGGCTTTAGCTGCCGATTTGCTGCCTTCATACAAGCCAACGACAACGTCGACGCCGCTGTCTTTGAGGTTCAAGGCATGAGCATGACCCTGGCTGCCATAACCAACGACAGCCACTTTTTTGCCTTTCATAACGTCCCAATTTACGTCCTGATCATAAAATACTTTTGCCATAATAACATCTCTCCTTGAGTATAAAATAATTTATCTCGTTGGGATTTAGAGATTCGTCGAAAGAGGCCAACAAAAAAACTCCGCCCCTCACTGAGGGACGGAGTACTATTCCGCGATACCACCCTGATTCCCGGTGCATTGCTGCAACCAGGCTCTCTACAACGTACCAACATACGCGTTTCCTATAACGTGGAAAAATCGTCAGTGCTTAATCTTGCTTCAGCACTTCTCTTCGGGGATGATTTTCAATCGCCATTCATTACCGGCTCGCACCAGCCGCCGGTTCTCTGGGAATGTCCGGACGAACTACTCTTTCCCGTCATCAGATTTCACTATATGCTTTTGCGAGCCGTTATCGTTGCGGCCCGTTTGAAAAGCTTGAACACATTCTACAAAAACCTGCGCCGTTTGTCAATGGCTTTGGGGAAATTTTCCGAAAAAAAGTTTGGTTAAACGTTTTTCTACCTAAAATCATTAAGCCCGACGATTGCCAAGATACCATTTCACAAACTGCTGGGCAATGCGTCCATTGCGGCCGGAGTGTTCCATTTCCCAGCGGACGCCTTCGACGCGCAGTTCTTCCGGATCCAAGGTAATCCCGGCTTTTTTCAATTCATGGGCAATGATCTGCAAGTATTCGTCCTGTGTCGGTGCCGAGTAATGGAGGATGAGGCCGAAGCGGTCCGACAGGGAAATGGATTCGTTCGTGCTGTCGTCGCGATAGACTTCATCCAGTTCATCATTGCGGTCACGCCACGTTTCCTTCAAGAGGTGGCGGCGGTTGGACGTCGCATAGATGAGGACGTTCTTCGGCTGCGGTGTGACGCCGCCGTCGATGGCCGATTTGAGATATTTATACTCTTTTTCATTTTCATCAAAGGACAGGTCGTCGAGGAAGAGGATGAACTTCTTGCTGCCGATGTCACCGAGCCGTTCCATGAGCTGCTGCAGGTTATGGAGCTGGCCGCGCTGGACCTGGATGAGGCGCAGTCCCTGTTCGTGATAGCGGCAGACCAGGGCCTTAACTGCCGTCGACTTGCCTGTCCCGCGGGAGCCCGTCAGGAGGACGTTATTGGCTGCCCGGTTGGCCAGAAAGGCCGTCGTATTGGCCAGGAGCTTTTCCTTCTGGGCCGCATAGCCGATGAGGTCATCCCATTCGAGATGCGGGAAGTTTTCGATGCCGATGAGGCTGCCGTCGTCGCCGATACGGAAGGCCATGAACTGAGCCAGTTTGCCCCGACCATAGACTGCATAATGATGCAGTAAAGCCTTGGTCGCTTCTTCCGGTGTCGATGCCGTCATGAGAGCCGTTTCCAAAGTCTGGACATAGCCATAGACTTTGGGGACAGCCGGCTCATAGTTGTCGAGGAAATCGACATCGAGGAAATCCGAAGCGGACTGTTGCAGATACGGCCAGAGTAAGGTCATGTCCAGCAGCAGGGCCTTGGTCATGCCCGTGCCGGCCTTCCCCGACCGTTCGATGGCTTCGGCAGCGACGGTATTGCCTTCCCCCAAGAGGTAGAGGAAATACTGGCGCAGGATGTTGCCGCTGAGGCCCAGCTGTTCAGCCCGTTCCAAAAGGACAGCCGCTGCTTCATGCTTGCCAAAGGGATTATCCCCCTGTTCCTGGACCGCCAGCAGTGCCTTGATGACGGAATCATTTAAAAAATTGCGGCACACGACGAGGCCGCGCAGACTCTTATTTTCCATATGAAAACCTCCCCATAACCCTTTACATATTGGGGCTATTATACCGCCGCCAGGCCACGGTGGTCAAGGAAGTTTCGTCATATTTATACGGTAAAAGGTTTTACTCAACTACTTTTCCGGACGCAGGGCGTCGGCCATCTTGCACATGCGGACGATGGGTTTGACATCGTGGACCCGGACAATGGTGCAGCCTGCCAAAACGCCGGCTACACAGGTCGTCCCAGTCCCTTCCATCCGTTCCGTCACCGGCAGGTCCAGGATCTTGCCGATGAAGCCTTTCCGGCTCGTTCCCAGGAGCATGGGATAAGGCAGGGCCGTCAGTTCCTGCAAATGTTTCATAACGTAGACATTCTGGTCAAAATCCTTGCCAAAGCCGATGCCCGGGTCGGTGATGATCTGGTCCTGGCTCATGCCTGCCTGGTCAGCAATGATGGCCGAGCGGATGAAAAAGCGTTTCATATCTTCGATGATATCGTCGTATTCCGTACCCTCCTGGTTATGCATGACGACGACAGGGACGCCGTATTTGGCGGCGACAGCAGCCATCTTCCCCGGTTCCGGCGCGTATTGGAGGCCCCAGATATCATTCATGATATGAGCGCCCGTACTCATAGCGTATTCCGCTGTCTCTGCTTTATACGTATCAACGGAAATGGGTACTGGGCAGGCTGCGACCAGGCGCGGCAAAATCGTTTCCAGCCGGGCGATTTCTACAGCTTCCGAAATCGGCGTAAAGCCGGGACGCGAAGATTCAGCACCGATGTCGATGATATCGGCGCCGTCAGCTACCATCTCTTCCATATGCTTCAAGGCCACATCGACGTTATTCCATTTCCCGCCATCCGAAAAAGAATCGGGCGTATAATTGAGGACGCCCATGACCAGCGTCCGTTCCCCAACGATCAGCGATTTACCATCTTTCCAATGATAATGACGAACTTCCATGCTAATTCCTCCCAACAAAAAAGAGATAACGAAGGCGCCCCAAAGGACGCACAGTCGTTATCTCTAAAAACTCAAGTCCGTAACCTGTACGTTACCCGTCCATTATAACAAAAGAAGCGTATCCTCACAAGTAAACGGAAAATCCTACTACTATACTAGTTGAAATTATGGAATAGAACGCATTATCGGATATGCTCTTAACAGTATCGGCCACGTTTTCAGTGCTTCTAACATCACAAAATACTTGAAGAGTGAACATCGAAAAGTTTCTAACGATACCGTAATAAAGACATAAAGGACAATTACCCCAAATACGTCGTTTCTATGGATGAACTCGACTTTAGTCACGATGGAATCCAACACTATAACATTCGTAAATTTTTGCAGCTCCCCCATGATTTATTAAATATGTGAAAAATGGAAGTTTGTTGACGTAAAGTAACTTCATGATATACTAAAGATGGTTTTATCTTTATGGTTCTATGCAAAGGGGGATTCATCATAATGAAAAAAACGCCTGTTATCTTCACCGGTCATGGCAGTCCGATGCTGGCTATCGATGAAAACGACTTGACGCGTGAAATGCAGCGCGTCGGCACAGACGTTCTAACCAGTGAGGACAGACCCAAAGCCATCTTGGCCATCTCGGCCCATTGGTATGTCCCAGGCACGTATATCCAGAGTGCCGAAAAGCCGCGTCAAATCTACGACATGTACGGCTTTCCAGAAGAGCTCTATCAGCTCCAATACCCGGCCAAGGGCTGCCCGAAACTGACCCAGGACGTCTGCCAGCTTTTGGGCAACGCCGTTTCCATCGACGATTCCTGGGGCATCGACCACGGAACATGGAGTGTTATGGTCCATATGTTTCCTAACGCGCCCATCCCAGTCGTCCAGCTTTCCGTAGACAGCCTGTTTACGCCGGACCAATGCTTCGCACTCGGCCAGAAACTCGCCCCGCTCCGTGAAGAAGGCTATCTCATCTGGGCCAGCGGCAACATCGTCCACAACTTGCGCCGCGTCGAATGGAACAAGCGCGGCGGCTCTGAAGCGGCCAAACATTTCAACCAAGACATCGTCGATAACGTCACAAAGGGCAACCTCGACGCTGTCATCCACTACGAAAACCACGAACACGCAGCCTACGCCGTGCCGACACCGGAACACTACCTGCCCCTGCTCTATTGCCTGGGCGCAGCCGGAACGGACAAAGCTACGCCATTCAATAATACCTGTACCTTGGGATCCATGGCTATGACCGGATTCGTCTGGGCGTAAAAAAAGGGCTTGTCGCATGACGACAGGCCCTTTTTGAGTTGTTAGTGGCTAGTGATTAGGGGTTAGCGGATGGTTTTAACTTTAAAAGCCCTCGGCTCGTGGAAATGGCCGTGGTTCGTAGTTCGTAAAAGCCTGCCATTATACCAGAATGGGCGGTGATGGAATTTCTCAGCGGGCTGCCCTTTGGGACAGCCCCTACGTACAAGGCCACAGGCCGTGTATTTTTTTGCAGTCTGCAGGACTACAGCGACCGGCCACCTGCGAATTGCGGCTTGCGTTTATTTTTCGTCGCCTGTATGCGATTCCGTAGGGGACGCCTAAAAGGCGTACCGCCGTGAATCCTGTGCATAGCCGGAATTTAAGTTGAAAATTTGATGTTGATGGGGATGGTTTTAATATCAACCCATCACGATGAACGATGAACTACAAACGATTGGCGAGTTCTTTGATGGTCCCCTTTTCGATTTCGAAGAGGTGGATCGTGTCTGTTTCTCCGGCCAGTTGTTTTTGGACTTCTTCGGCCAGTTTCAAGGTGGCGTCGGAGCAGGTGAACAAGAATATCTGTTCTTTTTTGCCCAGGGAGGCCAGGAACTGGATGGCTTCTTTCTGGCGTTGTTCGTCGAAGCGGACTAAGATGTCGTCGAGGATGAGCGGCATCGGCTCGATTTGTTTGGAGAAGGCCATGGCCAGACTGATGCGGATGGCCAGGTAAATCTGGTCGCCCAAGCCGCTGCTCCACTGTTTTTCCGGGACGCGGCGCTGGCTGCCGTCGACGGCAAAGAGCTGTTTGCCATCCAGGCTGGCCTGCAACGTATAGCGGCCCTGGGTCATGAGGTTCAGGTATTCGCCGGCCTGGCGGATGACGACGGGCTGACGGACCCGTTCGTAATATTCCTGGGCTTGTTCCAGCATGTACTGGGTATACATATTGGTCAGCCAGTCGTCGACAGCCCGGTCCAGTTCAGCCTTGCGGTTCTGTTTGGCCTGCAGGAGCTTACTGTATTCGTCGGTCTTGGCCATCTGGCTTAGGCGTTCGATGATGCTGCCCCGTTTTTCAGCGACTTCAGCCAGTTTCTTTTCGGCATCGGCAATCTTTTTCTGGTAGTAATCGCGTTCGTCCGTCCAAGTCTTCAAAGTGTGTATCTTCAATTCATGGCGCAGTTCGGACAGGTTCTTCGGCGTCTTGGCGATGAGGCGGATATGGGCTTCGGTCTGGTCATAGACTTCTTTATACTGATGGAACTGACGGAAGCGCAGGACTTTGCTGCGAAATTCCCCTTCCGACTGGGCTCCCGTCGCCTTGAGCAGTTCCTGCTGCTGCTGGACGCGCTGCTGCCGTTCTTCACCAAGGCTGACAATCTGGCTTTCCCGTTCTTTCTGCTGGCGGTCCTGTTCTTTCGCCACTTCAGCCTGGACGCGGATATCCTGCCACTGTTTATAAATGGCTTCGACGGCATCCGGTAACACGGTCTGTTTGACGCCGACTTCGCGGAAAATCTGTTCTGCCGTATCGCTCCAGCGGGAAATGGCTCCTTTTAATTCCATCTTGCGCCGTTTCCAGTCCGATGCAGCCGTCGTCACGTCATGCCACGTATCCCAGGCTTCTTTCGCCTTGGCCACATCCGTCGTATCGAGCTTGCTGAAACTGGATTTTTGGCGCCAGCCGTCCCAGGCACTTTCACAGGCCAGGAGCTGTTTCTTGCAGGTATTGCCATCGGCCTGCCATTTTTCATAGATGGCGTCATACATGACTTTCTGTTCTTTCTGCCAGGCGTTCTTCGTTTCCCGGGTCTGCCAATCCAGGTACTGTTTGCGGACGGCATCCAGTTCCTGGAGCCAGCGTTCATTCGATTCATCCGTGCTGAGGGTAATTTCCGCTTCCTTGGCCAGGTCGCCGATTTTCCCGTTGACGCTGGCCAGCCGGCCTTCGATTTCCGCGATTTTACGGGGAATCCGGTCGGCACCCGTACTCTGGCGGACTAAAGAAATGACGGCGATGACGACGCAGGCTGCCGCTCCGCCGAGGCCTACAGTCGAATCGAAGTGACCCATGTAGACGGCAGCGACGCACAGGGCGGCCAAGACCAGGAAGGCGACGCCGACGAAGGTAAAGGCCTTCGACGAACTGGCCGGTTCCGTTTTCAGCCATTCCAGCTGTTCCTGTATCTTCTGGCGTTCCATGACGACATTCTGGATTGTCGCCACAGCGGTCCCGATGACTTCCCATTCGTCTTTAGTCTTTTCAGCCGCTCCGTCTTCCCCGTCTTGGGACGAGACGTTCTTCGGCTTATCGGCCTTCCATTTTTCTAGATCCTGCCGGCTGTGGTCGAGGGCGGCGGCTGCCGAAATCCCCTGGGTCCAGTTGACGGCGGTCGGAATATCCTTACCATCGGTCCAGGTTTTGAGCAAATCGGCTTGTTTCGTGCCTTCAAACTCCCAGTCCATTTCCTTATCTTCATGGTCCGAGAGTTCGGCCAGGCCTTGTTTCCATTCGCCGACGTGATGATACATCTCATCGAGCTGGGGGCCGCAGGCCAGCCAGCGGTTCCACGATTCCTGGAAAGCCGGGCCTTTGCGGCTCGTCGCCTTGAGTTTGCGGACCTGGTCGTCGATGGCTTTGATATTTTGTTCCAGTTCGGCCCACTTTTGAGCGCCATCAGCGGGGAACTGGGAAACGTCTGCCAGGGCCTGCATGTGCTGCAAGGCATCCTGGCCGCGCTTATAGACATCCCAGGCGGCAATGGGCATGGAAATCCGTTCAATCTGCTGCTTCGATTCTTCGATGTCCAGGCGGATGCGGTTTTCGATTTCGTGGGTCGTCTGTTCCGTTTCCTGCAAGCTGGCAAATTCATCTTCATCGTAAGCCATGCCGTTGATGCGGCGGTCGAAATCTTTCTGTTCATTGAGCAGGGAGTTGATGGGCTTCTTGCCCTGCGGCGAAGCGACCAGGAGATCCCCCATGTGCTTGGTCACTTCACTGCGGGCCATCCCCATGCTGACGCCACCTTCGATGCTGAAGAAATGGCTGCGCACGGCTTCATTGGATAGGATTTTAAAGCCCTGCAAGTCTTCCAGGCCCATGGCAAAAATTTTATCATACGTCTGGCGGTCCAGTCCGTGCCACCACAGGTCTGCCGGTTCGTCCTGAACCTTCTGGCTGCCATCAGACAGGAAATATTCTTTTTCATTGCGGACGATCCGGTATTCTTTCCCGTCTTCCCGGCGGATACCCATGCTGCCGAAATAGCCTTTCCAGTCTCCGCGCAAATAACCGAAGAACATGGACCGGACATATTTCATGAGCGTCGTCTTGCCGCTTTCGTTGCGGCCGTGCATGACGATCAGGCCGTGTTCCGGCGGATTCCAGCTCACACCATGGTAAATCCCGAAATCATCCAAATGCATCTCTGTAATCTTCATACTGCTTAACCTCTTCTATGTTCCAGCAATTTCTGTACGCCAAGCCATTTGGCTTTCTCGAACGTTTCCAGCAGTCGCTCATCCGTCAATGCCCGGCCATACGTGCCGAGGCGCTCAAATTCCGGACGGCTCATAAGGATATCCCGCAAAGCCTTGACTTTCTCTTCAGGAGCCAGCTTTTCCAGTTTGTCGAAGACGTTCAGATAGTCGCCGACGGAGTCTGGCAGTTTGCTCCGTTCACCCAGGTTCATCTTGGGCCGGGCCAGGTTGCGCAGGCGTTCGACCATGACAAAAGCGTATTTCCCCTGTTCTTCTTCGCGCCAGCTGTCCAGCCAGTACTGCGTCGCTTCGGGATTGTTGAGGACGTGGTACATGCTGCCGGAGCCGGTGAAATTGACTGTCAGGAAGGTCGGCTTGCCGATATTGCGGCGCACTTTTTCCTTGGCAAAGCGGACAGACTCGCGCAATTCCGACACCGATTCGATGCCGTCGATAGCAAGGTCAATGCTTTCCCAGCGGACGATGCTCGTATCGATAAATTCCAGGTCCGTCGTCCCATAAGGGCCGACTTCGACGTAATAGCAGCCCCGCGGCCCCGTTTCGGTACAATCCAGGCCCTGCGGGTTGCCGGCATAGACGATATATGGCTTTTCACAAAGGATTTCATGCTTATGGATGTGTCCCAAGGCCCAGTAATCCATGCCGCATTCCTTTAAATCTTCCAAGGTACATGGCGCATACGTCGATTCCCGGCTGCCGACCTGAGTATGGAGCATACCGATAGAAAAACGGTCACCAGCGGCACGGTTGAATTTCCAGGCCAGGTTTTCCCGCTGTTCGCTCTTAGCATAACTCTGGCCATAAATAGCCGCCACTTCTTCGCCATCGACGACGAGGGGCACCCGTTCAACCGATTCCGTCGGGAAGATATGGACATTGGGCGGAAAGGGAATCTTCGCCTTCCACGCTTCCAGCGGGTCGTGATTGCCCAGGACGGCAAAGACTTGTATATTATTTTGTGCCAATTTATGCAAGAGGCGCACGTAATCGAGCTGTGCCGTCAAGTTGTGATCGGCACTGGTGTAGACATCACCCGTGATGAGGACAGCGTGGACTCGTTTATCAATGGCCATCTGGACGATTTTCTGGAAGGCCCGGACAGGCGCTTTCCCGACGATACGCTGCCACCGTTCATCAATGGCGGCAAGGTTATGGAAGGGACTCCCTAAATGAAGATCACCGCATTGAATAAAACGCAAACTTTTCGCCATTAGTATCCTTCTTTCTCTGACCATGCCCCATGCAATGCCGCAACGGCATCGCGGAGCTTGCAGCTGGGAATTTTTGAAAATGACAGGAGAAATTCTTTATCCGTTTCCTGCGACGGTGTTTCGTAAAAAGACTTCATGGATAAGACACGACAGCCTTGCTGTTCCGCCCGACGGCGCAATTCTTCTTCCGGAAGAGGGCTGTGCAGGCGGATATGGCAGTACACGCCGGAAACCAGGCGCCCTACGACGATGTCGCTGCCAAAGGCTTCTACCAGGAGTTTCCCTAACAGTTCCCCTTTTTCCTGATACTCCTTGCGCAATCGCCGGACCTGGCGGGAGAGTTCCCCGCTGTCGATATATTCAGCCAGTACGCATTGTTCCGGCACCGAAGCGCCCTGGCGGAACAGGCCGCGCCTCTGCTCATAGAGGGGCATGAGCGGTGGCGGCAGGACCATATAGCTGAGGCGGATAAAAAAGGGCAGTACCTTGGACAAGGCACCCATGTAGACGACGCGGCCCTGACAGTCCAGTCCTTGCAGGGCCGGGACAGGCCGGCCATAGTAGCGCAATTCGCTGTCATAATCGTCTTCGATGATCAGGCCGTCCGTCTTTTCCGCCCAGCGCAGCAGGCGGTGGCGGATACCGGCCGGCATGACCGTCCCCGTCGGGAACTGATGGGACGGGCTGACGTAGACCAGGCGGACGCCGCTGGCTTCCAGGGCATCGACGTGGAGCAGGCCGCCGATGATGGGAATGGGCACGATGGAATAGCCGCTGTTGCGGAAAATCTCCCGTCCCAGGCGGAAGCCCGGGTCTTCGACGCCGATGCAGGTATATTTATCATGAAGCAGGTTGGTCAGGACTCCGAGGAGGGAAATCGTCCCGGCGCCGATGATGATCTGCGACGGATCGGCATGGACGCCGCGCGTCTCATAGACGTAGCGGCTCAGGGCGCGGCGCAGGTCCGGCACGCCCTGGTCGTCGTTGGCCGCCAGGAGGCGGTCCGGTTCGGAGAGGATCCGATTCATGTATTTGCGCCAGATATCAAGGGGAAAGCGTTCCAGCGCCATGTCACCGCTGGCAAAATCATAGCGGTACACCGGGCGGCTGGCAACGGCCGGCGCTGCCGGTTCCGTCCCGGCAGCCTCCCGTTCTTCGCGCACGCCGAGAGACGCCACTTCATAGCGGGCTTTACGGCGTCGCAGGATGTAGCCTTCGCTGGCCAGCTGGTAATAGGCCTTTTCCACGGTCATCTTGCTGATGCCTGCACTCTGGGCCAAATCGCGCACCGACTCGAGGCGCATGCCGGCGACCATGCGGTGCGCTTCGATTTCGCGGCGGTAATATTCATAAATCTGTACATAATAAGGCTTACTGATCGACTTATCGAGCTGCAGCACTGCGCCTGACGCCTCCCTTCGCTATCGTCGCTATCTGCAATATTATATTGTACATAAAAAACCGGCGAAGGGCTAGAGTTTGTAGTTTGCAGTTTGCAGTTTTTAGTATTTTGGGGTTGTTTTTTACTGCAAACAAAACACTACAAACTAAAAACTGATTTCTCTCCTAACGCTGCGGCGACGGCGGCGCCGGTGAGCGGGCCGTCCTGGAGCAGGAAGGGTTCGGCCGGGACTTGTTTTTCCCGGCTCTGGCCTTCATTCTCGCAGGCCTGCATGGCATCTTCCATCATGAAAAGGGCACCGCGGACGTGTTCCAGGACGCTGCCGTCGACAGCGATGGTCTGGGCCGGGATCAAATGATCGCCATAGAGATGGTGCAGGATGCCGCTGGCCACGGTCCCGGCAAGCTGGGCCGCACGGACGAAGATGGCCGCGCCGATATTGCGCACAGGCCGCACGTCCGTAAAGGGCACGATGCGCTGCCAGGTCCTGGCCATGAGGAGCTGGCACTGCCGGTCATTATCGTTGCTGACGATTTCATTCATCGTTTCTGTCGAAAAAGGCGGCAGCGACGGCGTCTGGAAGTACGTCAGCAGGGTCTGGCGGAAAATTTCTGCCGCATAGGCGCCGCTGACCATCTTTTCCAAGCGGTGCAGGCCAGGCTGTACCGACCGGGCATCGACGGCTTCATCCCAGCGATTGCGCACGAGACCGCTGTAATCGCCGGCTTCCAGATTGACGATCATCTTTAAGGCCGGCTCGTAGTAGCAGGCATTGAAGCCCGTGCCGCAGACGATGCCCATATGCACGCGTTCCATCGTATAGGCCGCCGAAAGGAGAAGCGCTGCCGTATCGTTGATCAGGGCTGCCGGTTCGATGTCCGTCAGGCCGCGGCGGACGAGGGCTGCTTTCAGCTGGGCATTGACGAGCTCTCCTTCCACGCCAGGAACGGCAATTTCCTTGGCCCATTCCCGCAGCTTGCCGTCACGCAGTTCGTTGCGGTCGACGGCAAAGGAAAAAGTATGACCCAGGCGGTACGCTTCATGACGGTGGGCGACGCGGGCGACGACGCCGGCCAGGAAATCAAAGAGTTCCTGCGGCGTCGTCGACGGCGAGCGGTAATCGTACGCCCCCGGCACATAGAGCGGGCAGGATACTTTTTTTTCGACGATGTAGCAGTGCCGTCCCAAGAGGCGGACGCGCGCTGCCCGCACATTCGTGCCGCCGAAATCAAGGGCCAGATAGACGCCTGCTTCGCTGCCGTCCGGCAGGGGCGCATAGGATTTCTCCGCCGCCAGCGATGCCTCAGCCTGCCGGCTCAGGGCCTTCTCGATTTCCGCTGCAAAACCGCGGGAAATCCCCTGCATCCTTTCATCGGTCAAATAAAAATAACGGGCAATATCCGTCCAGTCCATCCGTTCTTCCATGGCAGTGCTCACCTCACGCAAAATATATCTTCATTATACTATGTTCCACGCCGTTTGTCGTCTTTCCTGCCGGCAGGAACTAATTTTCAAGTGTTGACTTTTCGTGACAATGAGCTATAATCGTAGGCAGAGTGAGACCGAAAGATAAGGGTCGCACGAAGGGGTACACCACCTTGGGTGTAAATCTTCGTGCGACCCTTTTTTCATTATCCCGAAAGGAGGGACTTCAATGGTACGGATCAACGGCCAGGACATCGACGCCGGCGGCCAGAACCTGCTGACCTATCTGACAGAAAAGGAATACCGCACAGACCGCATCGCCATCGAACTGAACGGCAAAATCGTGCCGCGCGGCACCTATGACAGCGTAATGCTGAAAGACGGCGATTCCATGGAAATCGTCCACTTCGTCGGCGGGGGCTGATTCCCGCGGCAAAGTTGAAGATATATTTCATCGATTATCATAAAAGGAGTGTTTCCCAATGGAAAAGAAAGATACCTTAGTCCTTGGCGGCCATGAATTTACATCGCGTTTCATCTTAGGTTCCGGCAAATTCTCTGTCGACCTGATCAAAGCTGCTGTCGAACAGGGCGGTGCCCAGATGGTCACCATGGCCCTGCGCCGCGTCGAAGCCGGTCAGAAAGACAACATCCTCGACTTCATCCCGAAGGATGTCACCCTCCTGCCGAATACGTCCAGCGCCCGCACGGCTGACGAAGCCGTCCGCATCGCCCACCTCTCCCGTGAAGTCGGCTGCGGCGATTTCATCAAGATCGAAGTCATGCGCGACTCCAAATATCTCCTGCCGGACAACAACGAAACGATTAAAGCTACGGAAATCCTGGCCAAAGAAGGCTTCGTCGTCATGCCTTACATGTATCCGGACCTCTACGCCGCCCGCGCCCTCGTCGATGCCGGCGCCGCTGCCATCATGCCGCTCGCTTCGCCGATTGGCACCAACAAAGGTCTTTCGACGAAAGATTTCATCCAGATCCTGATTGACGAAATCGACCTGCCGGTCATCGTCGATGCCGGTATCGGCCGTCCGTCCCAGGCCTGCGAAGCCATGGAAATGGGCGCTGCTGCCATCATGGCCAACACGGCTGTCGCTACGGCCGGCGACCTGCCGCTCATGGCCAAAGCTTTCGGTGAAGCCATCCGTGCCGGCCGCGATGCTTATCTCGCCGGCCTCGGCCGCGTCCGTGAAACGGCTTCGGCTTCGGACCCGCTTACAGGTTTCTTAGGCGACTAAGGAGGAACAAACATGACGGAAGAAAAACGCATCGATCATATGAAATATTTACCGGGCATGGACATCATCGACTCGGACATGCTCGACCAGGTCACAGCCTACCACAATGCCTTCAACAACGATGACTTCACGGAAAAAGACGTCCGCCTGGCCCTTTCCAAAGAACATCTGGACCCGCATGACTTCATGGCTCTCCTTTCGACGGCCGCCGCTCCCTTCCTCGAAGAAATGGCCCAGAAAGCCCATCTCGTCACGCGCCGTCACTTCGGCAATAACATCACCATCCTGACACCGATCTACTTTGCCAACTACTGCGACAACTACTGCATCTACTGCGGCTTCAACTCGCACAATAAAATCAAGCGCGCCCGCCTGACCGACGAAGAACTGCACCGCGAATGCCAGAACATCGCCAACACGGGCATCGAAGAAGTCATCATGCTGACCGGCGAAAGCCCGAAGATGAGCGACATCAACTACATCGGCAACGCCGTCAAGATCGCCCGTCAGTATTTCCGCGTCATCAACATGGAAATCTATCCGGTCAACGTCAAAGACTATAAATTCCTGCACGAATGCGGCGCCGACTACGTCACGGTCTTCCAGGAAACGTACAATTCCGACAAATACGAAACACTCCACCTGGCCGGCCACAAACGCATCTTCCCGTACCGCTTCTATTCCCAGGAACGCGCTATCCTCGGCGGCATGCGCGGCGTCGGCTTTGCAGCCCTCCTCGGCCTCGACGACTATCAGAAGGACGCCGTCGCCACGGGCATGCACGCCTGGCTCATGCAGCGCAAATATCCGCATGCTGAAATTTCCCTCTCCTGTCCGCGTCTCTGCCCGATCATCAACAACGATAAGATCAACCCGAAAGACGTAGACGAACGGAAACTGACGCAGATCATCTGCGCGTACCGCCTCTTCATGCCTTATGCCAGCATCGTCGTCTCGAGCCGCGAAAGCGCCCGCTACCGCAATGCCATCATGAAGATCGCCGCTACGAAAGTATCGGCCAGCGTCTGCGTCGGCATCGGCGGCCATTTGAAGGACGACGGCTCGGAAATGGGCGATGAACAGTTCGAAATCACGGACGGCCGTTCCTTCGACCAGATGTACTCCGACATCAAGAGCATGGGCCTCCAGCCTATGACCAGTGAGTATATTTACTTATAATTTTTACGCTATCCATCACTATATCCTATAAAAATAAACGAACAAAAACGGTTTGGGACCCAATCCACCCCGAACCGTTTTTGTTATATTTTATCGTGATTGACTGCGTTTTAGTCATACAAAGCAACCATTATATTCTATTGGTATAATTGTTGACGTTAGTATGAGATTCATGTATAGTTATAGATATAAAATACTCTAATATTAATAAGGTGATAAATCGTGTTAAAAGTAGCTGCAATTACAAATCACGAATTAGCTTCGACGAACTACTGGGACCAGCTCGAACAAATCGCCGCTTCCGATGTAGATTTCATCGTCCTTCGTGAAAAGAATCTCTCTGAAGAAGAATACACGGAATATGCCAAACGTGCCCTGCGCCTCTGCAGCATCCACCAGCAGACGTGTGTTCTCCAGCATTTCGGCAAAGCTGCCATCCGTCTCCACATTCCCCGCTTCCAGTGCTCCCTGCCGTATCTGGAAACCCATTCGTCTCTGCTCTACTACATGACGACCCTCGGCGTCTCCGTCCACACCGTCGCCGAAGCCGTCCGGGCCCAGGAACTGGGTGCCACGTACCTCATGGCCAGCCATGTTTTCCCGACCGCCTGCAAGCCGTCGGACCCGCCGATTGGCACGGATACGCTCAAAGACATCTGCAATGCCGTCAAAATCCCGGTCTATGCCCTGGGCGGCGTGACACCGCAGACCATCTCCCAGCTCGAAGGCATTCCCATCAAGGGCGTCGCCCTTATGTCCGGCCTCATGACCTGCCCGGATGTCCCGGAATATCTGAAGGAACTGCGCGCTGAATAAGAAAGGGAGCTAAATCATGACTCAGGCCTACATCATCATCGATATGCAGAACGACTTCATCGACGGCGCCCTCGGAAGCGCCCAGGCACAGGCCATCGTGCCGAAAGTCGAAGCGAAGATCGTCGCTGCCAAAAAGAATGCGGATCAGGAAACGGACCTCATCTTCACGCAGGATACGCACGATGAGAACTACAGCGAGACCCAGGAAGGCAAGAAGCTGCCCGTCCCCCACTGCATCAAGGACACGCGGGGCTGGCGCATCTGCAAGCAGCTCCTGCCCTACACCATGTGGGCGGACATCCTGGAAAAGCCGTCCTTCGGCTGTCCGGACCTGGTCGAAACGGTCCGTGACTATGACCGCCTGGTCCTCATGGGCCTCTGCACAGACATCTGCGTCATCACCAATGCCATGCTGCTGAAGGCCTTCTATCCGGAAAAAGAAATCATCGTCGACAGCAGCTGCTGCGCCGGCGCCACACCGGAAGGCCATGAAAACGCCTTAAAAGCCATGCAGGCTTGTCAGATTGATGTTATTTAAAAAAGCTGCCGCAAAAGCGGCAGCTTTTTTCGTTTGGCGTTCATCGTAGGCCGTTCATCGAAAAATTTGCACAGGCTTGGCTGAGTTTTTTCATGGCAGCGATGCGTCAGCGATCCTGTTTCACAACGACAAACGATGAACGACCCACAACAAACGGTTTCTTACGAAATGATACCCGTGATTTCTACTTTTGTCTGGTTGCTGTTGATCTTTTTTTCGTAGCCCTTTAAGATCAGACAGCCGATGACGCCGCCGACAATCATGCCGGCGAAAGCCGTCATTTCCGGTGTCATCTGCGCTGAGCTGCCGATAAGGTAGCCGATGATGCCGCAGATGATAACTAACAGCAAAGGCACACCGAAGCAGATGATGCCCTTGACGCCCATGCCCGTTTCCGGGATATCGAACTGGACATACTGTCCTTTCTTGGCGCCGATGGGATTGACAGCATCGATGACGACGTTATCGGCACACATGCTGTCACTGCAGGGTGAATACAAATTATTGCGGTTCGTCTGGATTTTTGCCAGTCCATTGGGAAAAGCTTCTTCGACGACACCCGTTCCCGTTCTCATAATGAATTTCCTCTCTTTTCCGGCTTAAAAGCCAAGGTTTTCCCCGACCAGGATGACTTTGATCCGGCCCTGGGGCTTACAGACCCGCGTCCGTACGACCTGAGCGCAGATGCTGTCCGGCCGCGTGCAGTGTGCACACATACCCGTCTTGGCACAAGGCGTAGCGGCACCGGGGAAACGGCCGATATTCTGCGGCGAAGCTACCGTATGGGCCCGTTCGATGCCAGCTTCGACAGTCGGTACGACTTTATTCATGCCGACGATGGCGATGACCTGTTTCGGACCGTAACAGAGGGCGGCCACGCGGTTGCCGTTGCCATCGATATTGATGAGCTGCCCGTCCTGGACAGCGGCGTTGGTCCCCATGAGGAACGTATCGCAGAGCAGGGCCTTGCGCATCAGTTCGACCCGTTCTTCCGGCGTCTTGG